>Ga0335070_10008204_pt1 | contig 12238 bp, 8 predicted proteins | sample Lox_Sample_13_FD_206722 | JGI IMG/M metagenome (GOLD analysis project Ga0335070, IMG submission 206722) | Soil microbial communities from Loxahatchee National Wildlife Refuge, Florida, United States - Lox_Sample_1.3 | ecosystem: Environmental > Terrestrial > Soil > Wetlands | place: USA: Florida...
CTCGGGACTCGGCGGCGTGCCTGGCTGCGGTGCGGCGAGAAATCCCCCGCAGTTCGGGTCCACCTTATCTTGCTGCAGCCGCTGTAGCATGGCTTGCTTGCGTGGGGCCAGGTCGTGAAAGGTCTGATCGCCGCCCTCGGTGTCGGCCGTGAGGCGCCAGTCTGCGACGGCGTTGCAGTAGATGATCGACCGCTGCGCATCAGTCTGGGTGGTGAACTCTGCCGGCAAATCGAGATCGTGCAAGCCGGCGCGAATGTCGGATACCTTGGTGAACTGACTCTCCAGGTCGTTGAACATGGTCGTCTCGGTAGACAGATCGGTTGCGGGCAACTTGCCACGCGTTGCATGGCAAGCTGCGGCTTCGTCCCCTTGGAGGTCCTGACAGTGGCGTTCGTGCCGGCGCTGCGCCTCGTCGCGCTCCTTTTTCAAATCGATAAGCTTCAAAGCGATTTCGTCCTGCACCGCCATTGGCAGCGCCAATCGGATCAGCGAGCAGTCGCGTGGCGCATCCTTGTCCTTTTGCGGTAATGCGTCGCACGCCGCCGTCCCTGCACTGGTGACCGGCAATACGAGGTCCTTGCCGGCGAGACCCGCCTGCCAAGCTGCGACGGCGGCTATGCGATATGCGGAGACGGCATCCTTCGGGTTCTTGGTGCTCGCCGCTTCCTGATTGGCCTCGCGCGCGATCTGCACGAGCCGTTGCTGAACCGGCCCGCAATCGAGGTTCGCCTGCCGACAGCTGGTGAGCTCGGCCTGATCCTGTGTGAGCTGCTGGTCGAGCGTCGTTCGTTGTCCGAACAGAATGGAACATCCATTCAGCGCGACAACGAAGCTCACCAGCGGGACGATCGCGGCTCGTCTCATGATCTATTCTCCCTTCAAGAGCGAACTGATTTCCGCGTCATCAAGCGTGCCGAGGGCTCCACCTTGCAGAACGCGGCTGATCAGCGTGCGATAGAGGAACAACCACTCCTTGCTGCCGAGCTGCCCGCTCTTTGTCTGCACCAGAGTCGTCAACTTCGTGGCGAGATCCTTCAGGGCTGCCTGATTGGTTGCAGCCGCATCGACGTTTCCCGCGACTACCTGCACGGCCGTGATGATGACCTCGCGAAGCGTGGGGCCAAACAGCACACTCCCCTGCGCCCGCCCGCCAGCTGCCTGTGCAACGGAGAGGAGGTCGCTGATCAGCCGGGCGCCAATTCCGCCACCCGGCACAGCAGGATTGAACAGGCGCCGCGGATTCGCGATTGCTTCGGATGCGACCGCCGCGGCGACGGCCAGCCAATCATCGGGAGTCAGCAGCCCCTGCGTATCCTGGGCAAGCGCCTGCGCCACCCCGCCAACGATGGCTTGCAATTCCGTGTTGCCACCCGCAAGCATGCCCGGCGTCTGCGCCGCCTGCTTCAGGAAGATACCCGCCAAGTCCACAAGTTGCTGGCGCGACAAAAGGCTCTTGATCGACCCACCGCCGGCACCGAGGCCGTTTTTCAGACCATCGATTACCTGCAGCACCATGGAGCCGATGACGTTCTCCCATGGGTCGTTCTTGTCGAGGAACGCGGGGCCCTTCTCCTTCAGGGTGTCGAGGACTGCGACCGCGAGTTGAATGCCGAGGTCCGAGTCAAATGGAGGGGTGGCGTTCTTCAAGGTCGTGGCCACCTTGCCGAACAGGTCGGTAGCAATTTGCCCGAGCGGTTTTTGATCGAGCCGGCCGAGGAACAATTCGGGGCGCTCCGCCGCCACGCCGACCGCCGCCCGGAAGAGGTTGATGAACCCCGCTTCCGTGAATCCTTGCATCAGCCCGCTCTTGCCAGCCTGCGCAAGCAGGGCTTGCGTGAGAGCGCCCACGGCTGTGTTTGTCTCAAACCCGGATCCGAGGAAGGCGCCAGGGTTGGCGGCGATGGCCGTCAGGGCGGTGCTGAAGGCGGGGCCGAGCAGGGCGTCCGCGGCATCGTGCCAACGGCTCTGCGCTGCCAGATCGGAGGGCAAGGCATCGATCACCGGCTTCAAGGTATTCTTCACCAATTGCTGGAGGGCGTCCTTGTGCAACAACTGTCCGGCTTCCTCGGAGAGCGTCGTCAGTCCGGCGCGCAATACGATGCCGAAGGCGCGCTCGGCAAATTGCGTCTTGGGACCGAACTGCTCTGCATCGTCGGGGATCAGTCCACTGAGATTGGTGGCGAAGCTGCCGAGCAACTTTTCTGAGGTGCCGCCGATGCCCAGCACGGAGGAGTGGCCGCCGACGAACTCGAGTGCGATATCCGCGAGCGTCAAGGCAATGCGGCCCAGCGGGGCCAGTGGTCCCTTCCCACTTGCCCACTGCTTGATCATCACCGCGCCGCCGATAGCCACCGCGCGCTCGGGCGACAACGAGAGGGTCTTCGCCTCGCTGGCCCTCAGCTGGATCGCCATCTCGAATAACGTGTCCACAGCTCCCGCAACGTCTGGCGCCGGCGCGTTGTCACGCCACAATTTGGCCAGCGGGTCACGTTGCAGCAGATCTTCGTGTGCTGGAATGAACACATCGGTGATGAAGTCGACACGATCAAACCCAGCACTAATCCCCTTGGGAAAGATCGCCGCCTTGTCGCGTTCGTACTGATCAAGTGCCGCAGCCCCTTCGCGACCCAAGCGAATCAAGGAGCGGATTGCGAAGAGGATGAGTTCGGGATCCATGTGCGTCCTCCTTTACAAGCGTCTGCCGCTAGGGGTCAGCAGAACTCGCCCGGGGGCCAACTTCGGTGCCGCCGTTTCCGCAGCAGTGGCAAAAGCTTGGCCTGGCGTCGCCGGTTTCGGCGGGGGTTCTACCGCCGCTGCTGCCGTGGGAGTGCTTGTGCCTGTCGCCTGCGGTTGCGCCGGTTTGGCAGGCCCGCCGAGTAAGCGCACGAACGCGGCGAGATTCGTGAACGCGTCGAACCAAAATGGGCCGCCAAGCCCGATCAAGACACCGGCGAGCAACACGCACAGGAACCAGCGCAGAAAGCGCTGCGCAGACTGCGTCGACACGGATGCCTTGGACAGGGCGTCCCAACTCAGAGGTTCGTTGCACGTGGGCTGGTGTATCTCATCGAGACACCACGGGTAGTACGCTCCGCCAATGGGCAAGCCGAGCGCTGTCGAAACGGCGATCTGTTGGTTCAGGAACGTCGCCTGTTGCTTGAGTGCTTCAACGTCGGCTGCATCTGCGGCGGCGGCCGACGGAGTGCTTGCGGGCGGCAACTCCGCACCGCCTGGCGCCGCGGCGGGGGCAGGCGGCGATTTTTCTGAAGCAGCGGGCGGCGTCGCGGAGGGCAAATGTTCCGCCTGCTGCTTTTGATAGGTTGCGGTGATGCTGTCTGCTTCCTTGAGGACGCGAGCGGTCAATTGCTGATCGGTCAAGAACGCCTTGAACAAGCGGATGGCGTCGACGTTCAATGCGAAGGCCAGCCCGATCGCCACGAAGAGAGACACCATCTGCGCACGTCTCGCGAAATAGGAAGTGGCGCCCTCTTCGAAGCGCTCAAAGCGGCGCGTGACATCATCCACGACACGCGTGGCATATTGGCGCCCGCACAACCACAGATGCGCCCCGAGATCGGTATCGACAAGACGGTCGACAAACTGTGTGAGGGTCAATGCATTGACCTGTCGCGGTGCAAACCACAGCCGTAGCCATGAAAACCATCCGTCGTGCTGCTCGATGGCCGGATTGCTCAGCAGTGTTTCGAGGAAGTCTTCCTTGATCTTGTCCTTGGTCGCATTCACCGTCGGAGCGACACGCGGCCAGATGACGTTCTCGAAGAGCTGGTCCAACATCCGTTCCAGGCCGCCTTGACGCATGTGAAAAAACTGGTGAATGGCTTCGGTAATGGCCGTGACCATCGTGCAGAAAATGATCATTGCCAGGGCGAACGCCAGACTCGCATTCAGCCAAATCATACGCTGCCCTCTTTTACCCGGAGCATTTTTTCGAGAAACCTGACCGCCGTTATCATTCTCCCCCCCTTATCCGAGGTGCGCGGCGCCACCTTCAGTGTTCCGTCGCTTGGCTTTCATGAGGGATCATTGTGGCATACGTCCAAGCGTCTCTCCTGCGTCTGCTCCACCGTCTCGTGAAAACACTGGCCGGAACCTGAAAGAGGGATCCTTGCACATCCGCAAACCCGCTGCGCCCTGAAGACGCGGTGGCAGACGTTCGGGAGACGATCGGACAGACGCCACACAACTAGGCTCGCTCGGAATTGCGGGGAGCATCGAGAGGAGGGCTGCCATGAGCCGAGTGAACGTGGGGCGCCGGCCAGCGGGGAGCGTGTTCATGCGCATGCACGACTGCTTGATGGTGGAAGCTCCGCTGTCCGACGAGGTCGACTCACACTACGGCAAGAACGCCGCGGCTGCGGTCCGCGAGGATCTGTCGCGAAACGGAGTGACGGTGACGGAGGGCCAGTTCGATTCGCTCGGATGGCCAGCGATCTGAAATCACGGGCCGTCACGTTCGCCGGCGTCGGCGTCGCTGCCGTGCTCGCCGCGGGCGTGGGATATTACGTTTTCGCGTACAAGACGCAGCGTGAGCACTACTTCACCGACAGCCGTCGGCGTCAACTCGGGGTTCTGGCGGAGCAGATCGAGAACGCGATCAACAGCCGCTCCGCGGCGTTGCGGGACGTGGTGCAGGACGCTCTGGAGAAATCTCCGTGTGCCACGGCGAGAAACGACTTCGAGGAGCAGCTCAAGCGCACGGGCAAACAGGTGAGGCTCGCGGGCCAGAACATTTCTTGCCGCGATGACGAGCAGGGCGCGCCCCCCGGCAGTCACGCTCCGGCCAAGGTTGACGATGCGCCGTTGGGCGCACCCCCATCTGGTGTCCCACAGCAAGTGAGGCCGGAGCACAAGGCGCTGACGATCGAGTTCATCGACACCGACAACGTCCAGACGAGCGAGACCAGCGTGCTCGATTTCCGCAGCACCACTTGCCAGGGCACGCCGACGCGGAAGCGAAACGCAAACCTGCTCTTCTGCTACGACTACCGCGCCGATAGCGACTTGCGCGCCGGTCTTGCCGGTGAAAACCTTGCTGTGGTGAATGATTGTTCGGTCGTCTGCGCTTCGGCGAATCTGGGCGACATCATCGACCCCTTCCTGCGCGGAGACGACTTCGCCGCCGGAAATGTCTTCCTGGGACGAGACAACAAGATCCGGTTCGAGAGCGGAAGCAGCGATGTTCGCATCGGCGCGCTGCCCGCAGGTGGGCGAGGGGAGGAGAGCAAAGGCGGAGGGGCGACTGCCACGCCGACGCCCTCGATGCTGGAAGGACCTTTCCCGAGCGCCCAGGAGCTGAAGACCCAAAGCCTCGTGCGCGACGTGCCCATCGGCGGCGAGCAATACCGGCTCTTCAGCCATCCGATCTACGTGAGCTCCGAGGAACAGCCCTGGTTTCTCGGTTTCTTCGTCCCGCTGCACGACTTCAATCAGCGAGTCGCTGCCCTGTCCTACGGCGCTCTCTCCTACCTTCTGCTAGCGCTGCCAATCGCGCTCCTGGCTGCCCCGCTTCTGAAGATCCGGACCATGGGGCGGCGTGAACGCCTCAAAGCCATGGACGTGCGCATCCTCGCTTTCTCGCTCATCGCTCTCGCCGGTGCGGTTACTGCGCTGGGCCTCGCCGTGTACAACTACGATCAACTCGACGGCGCACTCGACGGGGAGCTCGAGTCCGTCTCCCGGCAGCTGCAACATCACCTCGCCGAAGAGTTGGCCCACGCGACGGCGGCACTCCACATTTTCGTGGCGCAGTACGCCAGAGATCGCGTGACGCAGTACGTGGGAGATCCTGCTCATTTCACCGGATCGGTCAAGACTGGGATCTTCAACCACTGTGAAGTCCCCGAGCGCTGTGACAATCCCGTGTTGGCCGGTCTGAGGAGCAGCTATTCCTTCTTCACCATGCTGATATGGAGCGACCGCAATGCGCAACAGATGGAGAAGTGGACCGTGGGTGACACGCCGACTCCGCTGGGCAAGTATCCTGACACCAGCTCCTACCGCGACATCAAAGAGGGACGCCTGCGGGAACTCGACACCCCTAATGGGCAGAAGACGCGTGGTTCGTTCCAGCTGAGATTCTCGCCAACCAACGGCAAGCTCTTGCCGGTCCTCTGGATGCCGATCGAACGTTCCGGTCCCGGGGACGAAGAGGGACCGTTGAAGGAGCTCGTCGGCACCGGGACGATCGTCCTTTTCGACATGGACTCGCTGCTGAACCCCACGCTACCGCAGGGCTTCGGCTTCGCCATCATCGAACGCGACGGCAAGGTCGTCTCGCACTCGGACGCGTGGCGCAGTCTCTACGAAAATTTCTTTGAAGAGTGTGATGCTGAAAAACTGGTTCGCTCGGCGATAGAGTCGCGCGGCGCCAGGCTCCTCTCCGGCAGCTATCACGGGCGGGCGCAGCGCTTCTTCGTGCATCCCATCGAAGACTCGCCGTGGACACTCATTGTCTTTCGCGACCAGGACGTACCGAGCACGGTCCTGCTCGAGGGTCTCCTTGCTTGGTGCGGCCTCTACGGCTTCTACCTGGCTGTCGCCGTGAGTGGCGCGACGCTCCTGCGACTGTTTCTCGGAGGGGACGGCGCGGAGTGGATCTGGCCGGAAGGCGACTCCGCTGCGTCCTACTCTACCATTCTGGGAGCCTTGATCTGGACCAGCATCTCGTTTCTGACAGTCATCCTTGAGCGTCCAGGGGCGACCGTGTTGCTCGCTACCAGCCTGGCGCTGCCGCTAGCGGCCGCGAGCCATGTCTACCTCCGCCTGGCCGCGTCGCGACAGGCGCTGCGGCGACATGCAGGGCCGACCTGGGCCGCCTGGATTGGTCTCGCCGTTGCGCTGTTCCTTGTCGTCTGGTTGCCGATGCATTCCAGCCAGTGGACGGAACTAACGGACGCAGACCTCTTGGCGATCGCCTTCGCGGGCGCCGCTGTGGTGCTGCTTGCTGTCCTGGCGGTTCCTGCGGCCGGGATCATCGGTGCGTCTCCGGCGGCATGGTATCTCGTAGTCAGCGCCGCCGCCGCCGGCATCCTGTGGGCCGCGCTTGCCGGCCACGTCATCGGGGCGGTTCTCTACGTGCCCAGCGCCCTAGGCTCAGCCGTGATAGCGCGCGACAAGCTGGGCAGTCGTTCGCTCTTGGATTGGCGGCGCACATACGGCTGGGCCGCCGTGATGCTCGTCGTCGTGGTTGGCGTTCTGCCTGCGGCTGCCTTTTACCAAGATGTCTGGGACGCTAGCCTGGAGGTCTTTGTCCGGCACGGACAGATGAAAACTGCGGAGCTCCTGGACCGACGCCAGACGCGGATCATCACGGACTACAAGGCCCGTTCGTTTGACATACCGATCGCCCTCGACGGCCAGGAAGCCCTGCAGCGCCGGCAGGTGCAGAGACAATTGATGCGCGAGCGACTAGACGAGCCGTGGGACGTCGTCACGAGCTCGTTCTTCGGGACGCCGGTGTGGCGGGAAGATGGGAAGGCCCGCACTCCCGCGCCCATCGACGCCGACAGCGCGGATGAGCGCTCGCGGCACATCGCCGTCCGACACTTCAGCGAGCTGATCACCGACGCGCTCCCGGTGTACCATGACGAGTCGATTCACTTGCGCGGACTACTGGAGACGGACGCTGCCGACGGTCGGTGGCATTGGGAGAAGCATGGGGAGGAGGCGGCGTTCTGCTGGAAGGCTCCCTTGGGGGACGGGAGATTTTCCGAGAGGTGTCTGCGCAGCCAATGGCCTCTCCCAGAGCTCGGCAACAGCTCTCCCCTGCGTTTCCTCTTGCCGCTCGGGCTGCTGCTCGCTGTCCTCGTGAGCTGCTACTTGATCGTGCGCTGGCTGATGCACAGGATCCTCGGCGTCGGCGAATTGCAGTGGCTCGTGCTGCCCGAACCCCACCAGCCCGACTTCGGCCGCGGCATTCTTCTGGTCCGGCGCAGCGTCGTGACTGAGGACTGCGGCCGCGAGGTGAAGGTGATCGACCTACGCTCGGCGCCGAAGGAAACCGACCTGCAGGATGCGATCCCGGAGGACGTCGAGGCGGTGCTGGTGAAGCATCTGGAAGAGCGGCTTGAAGATCTGCCGAGCCTGGAGTCCACTCGGGAGCTGCTTGAGTCTCTCGTGATTCGCCAGAAACGCCTTGTCATAGTGGTCTCGACCGTCGAACCGCTCAGATACATGCGGCGGCGGTTGCAGTCGAGCGCGGATGTCGAGGCCGCGCGGTTCATCACCCCCGAGGTCATCGGCCGCTGGGCCAGACTGCTCGAACAGCTGATGTGGGTCGATGCCGACGACGTCTCTCCGCTTTCCCTGCCCGAGCTGATCGACTGGTGCCTCGCCCTGGGTCCAGCGCAGCTCTGGCGACGCTACGAAGGCACGGCTGTCTTCGGCCAGTTCAAAGACGAGACGAGACAGACGCCTCGTCTCCGCGGCATCGGCTGGGAGATTCTTTGGCAATACCAGGTCCGCAGCTTGAAGGTCGCCGGCGTGCCGCCGGCCGAAGTGGCGGCTCTCGCGCAGCAGGGAGGCGACTCTCTCAGCCGCGCCCATCCGCTCGAACGACTGCAAGACGTCGGAGACGAAAGAGCGAAGGCGGCTCTCCAGAATGCGGCTGGGGCTCACTATCGGGCTCTGTGGTCCCATCTCACGGACGACGAGCAGCTCCTGCTCGTGCAGCTCGCGAAAGAGGGGTACGTCAACCCGAACGGCTGGCAGCTGATCAACGGCCTTGTCCGCCGCGGGCTCGTGCGCCTCACTCCAGCGGTGCGCTTGATGAATGACAGCTTCCGCCAGTTCGTCGCCAGCGAGGAGACCGACATCCAGGTGCGTCATTGGGAGACGGCGGACGGGCGCACTGGTTGGGACCGGACCCGCAGCATCATCCTGATAGGGGTCATCGCCGCCGGCCTGATCCTCTACGTCACCCAACCGGAGCGCCTGACCCAGATGGTGGGGATGCTCGGTGCCATCGGTGGTGCGGCGGTGACGGTCGCCAATCTACTCGGGCTCTTCGGCGGCGGCCGTTCGGCGCCGGCGGTCAAGACGTAAATCACGACTGGACGCCACGCCGCAGCCATCCTCCGCGATACACTGGCGCGGTGCAGCGATAGTCGTCACCACCCTGGTGTTCCCCTCGCGGCGGACGGCCTCGCTGACCGCACGTCAAAGACGCTCGAAGAGACGCGCGAGAGACGCTGGCAGGTACGCCTCCGTGATCGAAAGTGGAATAATTGCAGCTCGCGAGAGTGCGACGGAGGAGATCATGCCCACTGCAGCACTGGCAGCCAAAGGCACGGTTCGCGGCGTCTTCTTCAGCTTGGGGACCACGCCGGCGCACGACCCGCAACTCGATTGCGCCAAGGCGATCGTGGACCTGTTCAATCAGGCACAGCAGACGGCGCATGTGGCGATCTTCACGCTGACCGAGCCCGCCATCATCGATGCAATGATCGCCGCGCACAAACGCGGCGTCCAGGTCGCCGTGGTTGCCGATGCCAAGCAGAGTCAGAGCCCCGACAACCCCGTGCAGAAGAAGATGATCGCCAAGTTGCAGCAAGCCGGCGTCGACGTGCGTCTCGCAGTCAAACAGACGGCGTTGATGCACAACAAGGTGGGGATCTTCGACGGCAAGACGATTTGTTCCGGCAGCTTCAACTGGACGAGCGCCGCGGAGAAACGCAACGACGAAAATTTGCTCGTCATTGACGGTGCCCAGGTCGCCGCTGCATACGAGAAATTCGTCTTCCAACGTATCCTCACCACCGAGACGCTGGTGAAGCCAAGTTGAGAGCGGATGGTCGCGGCAAAGACGCTGGCCGCAGACCCTGGAAAAGGAGGACAGCGATGGCTGTGAAGAGAGGTGCGAGACGCATAGAGACGGGACTCAAACAGGGGTACGGCTGGGTGCCCGACCTGCCGGACCATCGGGACATGCTGTACGGAGCGGTGCGCAAGCTGCCAGCGAAGCTGCCGGCTTCGGTGGACTTGCGGCCGGGGTGTTCGCCGGTGGAAGACCAAGGGGACCTCGGGAGTTGCACCGGCAATGCCCTCGCCGGTGCCATGGAGTTCTTGGAGAAGAAGGACGGGATGACGCTCGTCAACGTGAGCCGGCTCTTCATCTATTACAACGAGCGCGTGATCGAGCACACCGTCAATTCCGATTCGGGCGCCATGATCCGCGACGGCATCAAAGCCCTGGTGAAGCAGGGCGCGTGCTCTGAGAAAAAGTGGCCCTACGTCATCTCGAAGTTCACCGCCAAGCCGAGCCCGACGTGCTACAAGGAGGCCCTCAACCACCAGGTGATCGCCTACGCGCGCATACAGTCGGTCGACGAGATGCGCGCGTGCCTGGCCGAAGGCTACCCGTTCGTCTTCGGCTTCACGGTGTACCAGAGCTTTGAGTCCCAGCAGGTGGCGAAGACCGGGGTCGTGCCGATGCCGAACAAGGGCAAGGAGAAGGTGCTCGGTGGGCACGCGGTGCTGGGCGTGGGCTACGACGACGCGCAAAAGCGCTTCCTGGTGCGCAACTCCTGGGGCACGAGCTGGGGGATGAAGGGCTACTTTACCATACCCTACGACTATCTGGGCGATCGCAACCTGTCCGACGACTTCTGGACCATTCGGCGCGCGGAAGGGTTCTAGAGCGGTTTTACGCCAAGATGGGCGTGACAGCATGGAATGCTCGTGATGACAAGGCGCCAAAGCAGGAGACGGTGGATCGTTCCATTGGTAGTCGTTGCGTCGCTTCCCATCTTGGTCAGTGCCCCAGATTCAACGCTGGCGACCGACCGGCCCCCGGAGCGCTGCCAGCTGGTTCCCGACACGTGGGTGCCGTCGCTGGATCAGGTCCGCAGCTACGTCGAGGAGAAATCGAGCACCGAGACCAATGCGTCACAGCAGCTGCTGACGCAGACCAGCCAGAACCTCGCGGATCTGCGCGACGCGCAGCTGTTCATTACCTACGTCCGGCTCATGCAAACGCTGGATGTCAACGGACAGGGCGCATTATTCGAGGAACAAAAGCGCTGGCTCGACAAGCGCGTCGCGGCGGCGCGGGCGTCGGTGACGTCGCCGGGCGGGACGCTGGGACCGCTCGAATACAGCGGCGCGTTCGCAAAGATCACGGACGCGCGACTCGCTGAGCTGCAGCAACGCTTGCAGCGACAGCAGCCACCACCTCAAGAAGAAAGGGGGAGGAGCAAACCATGAACTTGACTTCGCAGCAAAGAAGCATCTGTGAGCACATCGTGAATGTCTTCGAAACCGGCAAGATCGAGGGGGACTATGGCGCCATCGCCCTCTTCGCCGACGGTCCGCACGGCGAGCGCCAGGTGACCTACGGGCGCTCGCAAACGACGGAATACGGCAACCTTGAGGAACTCGTGCAGATGTACGTCGACGCCCACGGCACGTTCAGTGAGCAACTGCGGCCCTTCCTGCCGAAAATCGGCGTCACCCCACTGGTCGAGGATGCCCAGTTCAAGCAGCTGTTGAAAGATGCCGGCAGGAACGACCCGGTGATGCGGCAGGTGCAGGACGCCTTCTTCGACAAGCGCTATTTCGACCCCGCGCTGCAGTGGGCCGACAACAACGGCTTCACGCTGCCGCTGGCGGCGTTGGTCATCTATGACTCCTACGTCCACAGCGGGCAGATTCTCCCATTCTTGCGCAAGCGCTTTCCCGAAAGGACCCCGACAAACGGCGGCAATGAAAAGACCTGGATCACACAGTACGTCGACACGCGCCAGGCCTGGCTGGCGAATCACGACAACCAGATCTTGCGCAAGACTGTCTATCGGATGGAATGCTTCACGCGCGAGATCGGCAGAAACAACTGGGACCTCTCGCAGCTGCCGATCAATGCGCATGGGGTCGATATTGCTGCGTGACTGCAGCGACGGAGAAGGGGGGGCGCAGGAGGCCCCGTCGTCCGCGTGCTGGCCAGGGGACGCGCAAACCGGGACTGTTGAAGCCGAGTTTGCTGCCGAACCGTTGGCTGAACGGTACGAACCGCAACGGCCGCAAGCTGCTGGTGCTCAATGGCGGGTGCCTGCAGAGGTGTACATCGCGCCTGTCTTCTGGTTTGTGGCGTGAGGACACCCGCGCTTCGGGGTGGCGGAAGAAAGGAACAAATGCGCTTCCATGCGTTCGTCGCGATGCCGTTCGGCATCAAAGAGGGAATCGACTTCAATGCGGTGTACCAGGACCTCATCAAACCGGCACT
>Ga0335070_10008205_pt1 | contig 12238 bp, 6 predicted proteins | sample Lox_Sample_13_FD_206722 | JGI IMG/M metagenome (GOLD analysis project Ga0335070, IMG submission 206722) | Soil microbial communities from Loxahatchee National Wildlife Refuge, Florida, United States - Lox_Sample_1.3 | ecosystem: Environmental > Terrestrial > Soil > Wetlands | place: USA: Florida...
GACTTCTTAGGGGTTTGAGCCGTTGCGGCGCCCAAGGTCAACCCCACAACAAGGATCATCAAGGCCAACGGTTTCATGTCTCGCCTCCCACGGTGAACATCCGTACACTCTCTCAGATGCGGGGCAGGGAATTTCGCCCCGGTTCCTGATCGTGCGCGTTATTCGCCGTGTAGCGCTCGCTCAGGACCAGCACCGCGAGACATCCCGAAACCGAAGAACAACGGATGCGTTGCTACGCACAACTCAAGCAGCAACCTGCAGTGCTGCTGTGCGCAAGCCGGTGGCTCAGACTCTACTGCCGTAGTCGCTCCAGAAGGCCGCAAAGTATTGCACCTAGGGGTTGCCTCGGCGGGTAACAAGGGCAGAGCGGTTACCGGAGTGTGTGTCCCCTAGAAAAATCACACTAAATACCGCAAATTCAAAAACTTAGCTGAAACGCCCTCTATGAACTCCGATGTTACTTTGCAGTTGCATTCTTTCGTCCAAACCCCCTATTATCGAAGAGTTGCAGGAAACCACTCCAGCCGCTCCGCAGTTGGCACGCTTCTTGCATCAAATACCAGCAAAGAAAGCACCTCCGGGGATGGGCAAGTGAAGTTTTTCCGTCAGTTCCTTCGTCTCGCGCTCATTTTGGCATTGGCATGGCTGCTCGAAGCCAGCAGCATCGCCGCCACGGTTAACACCGGCAGGCTCACTTCGCGGCCGAAGTCGCACTCGGTTACGGAGAACCAGCGCGCGAAAAGGCGCATGCGGCGACTGGCACGCAGTCGTGCTTCGGGCACGCGCTATGCACGCGGCCGTCGTCGCCATTACGAGCGCTTCCGCACCAGTTCTTTCTCCGATGATGTCACCGAAGGCGACATCACTGCGGGCGAAGATCCCATCGTGCGCCAGGCTGCGGTCGAGGCTCTGGGCAACATGAATGGCACCGTCGTTGCCATCGAGCCCACCAGTGGACGCGTGCTCGCCATGGTGAATCAGAAGCTCGCGCTGTCCAGTGGCGCCCAGCCTTGCTCCACGATCAAGCTTTCCGTCGCGCTGGCCGCGCTCAGTGAGGGTCTGGTTGACCGCTACACCGAGATTCGTCTCGGCCGTCGCAGCCGCGTGAATCTTACCGAAGCGCTGGCCCACTCCAACAACCCTTACTTCGAAGCCGTCGGCCGTAAACTCGGCTTCGAGAAAGTCAGCTACTACGCTCATCAATATGGACTGGGAGAGCTGGCGGGCTTCGATATTTCCGGCGAACAGACCGGCGCGTATCCCGACGAAGAGATCTCCGCTAAACTCGGCGGCGTGGGCAAAATGTGCTCCTACGGAGAAGGAATCTCGATGACCCCGCTGCAACTAGGCGCGCTGGTCGCGGCTATTGCCAACGGCGGGACGCTCTACTATCTGCAACATCCCGAAACCCCTGAGTCTGTGGCCGACTTCCAGCCGCGCGTGAAGCGCCACCTCGATATCGCACCCTTGATTCCCGAACTCTCTGATGGCTTGGCCGGCGCCGTCGAGTACGGCACTGCGCGCAATCTCCGGCTGAACTTCAACGAGGAATCGATCCTTGGCAAAACCGGAACCTGCTCGCACGCAGGCACGCGTTATGGATGGTTTGCCTCCTACGCCAACACCGACATTGGACGCATCGTGACGGTGGTTTTCCTCCAGGGCGGAAGGCCCACCTACGGCCCGAAAGCCGCCGAGATCGCCGGACGCATGTACCACAACCTCTACGAGCACAACTTCTTCGTGGCTCGCTCGGAGGGGACCACATCTAATCCGCAGCTTGAAAAGGTCGGCGACCCAGCTACGCAGCAAGAGTAGCCCGAGCTCGCGTCAGCTCGCACGTCTGTTCTTCCGTCTCAAACAATGAAGACGCGGGCAGGAATGCCCGCATCCGACCGTCGCTATCCCAGCGCGATTTTGCGACTCTGATATTGCAGGCCGAGCAGGCCGAACGGAGCGCAAGTGTCCCCCCGCGAACCGTTCGTGAGTTTCAAACTCCGTGGCCCTACCTTTTCTGCTCGTCCTTGGCCACCAAGCCGTCGCGGAGGGAAACGATGCGGTGGGCGTACTCGGCGATGTCGTGCTCGTGGGTAACGAGCACGATAGTGTTGCCTTCGCCATGCAACCGGTCGAACAGAGCCATGATTTCGCTGCCGGTCTGCGAATCGAGATTGCCGGTAGGTTCATCGGCCAGGAGGATCGAGGGCCGATTCACCAAGGCGCGAGCGATGGCAACGCGCTGGCGCTGTCCGCCGGAGAGTTCGTTGGGCTTGTGTTGCATGCGCGATTCCATGCCGACCGAGGCCAGCGCGCCTTTGGCTCGTTCGGCGCGCTCCTGGGCAGGCACGCCGGCGTAAATCAGCGGCAGCTCCACGTTGTGCAGCGCCGTGGCGCGCGCCAGCAGGTTGAAGGTCTGGAAGACAAATCCGATTTCCTTGTTGCGAATGCGGGCCAGCTCATCGTCGTCAAGTTCGCTCACCAACTGGCCGTTCAACCAATAATTGCCCTTGGAGGGCGAGTCGAGGCACCCGATCAGGTTCATCAGGGTGGACTTGCCGGATCCGGAAGGACCCATGATGGCGACATATTCATTGCGGTGAATGCGCAGGTTGACCCCGCGCAGCGCGTGCACTTGCTGCTCCGAGCCCATGTCGTAGGTCTTCCACAGGTCCTCGGTGCAGATCATGCACGAGTTGGGCGCGGCCCAAGTCGCGGGTCTGTCGATGGGAAGTACTTCCGCAGTCGCCATCTGTTTCTCCTTTTCCGGCTCGGACACGCGCTGCTCCGTTTCTTTCGTCCCCTCTCGCGCGCAAGCGGGCGATGGGGAAGCCGATTGCCGTTCTTCCTTAGACGTTCTAACCCGGCAGAGGTTAGACCGCCCTTCCTCGGCGCTGCAGGTTAGGAGCGATGAACTGGCCCCTTCCCAGCCGCGTCGTTAGCTACTTTCTTCTTCCTTCTTCGGGGCCGAGTTGTCGATCTTGACAGCCGTTCCCGCCTTTAGAGTGCGCAGGACCTTGTAGCTGCCAGTGATAATCTCGTCCCCTTCCTTCAGACCTTTGAGTACCTCGATGTCGGTTGTGCCGCTAATGCCCGTTTCCACCGGGACAAATTCCGCCTTCTTGTTGCGGATAGCGAACACACCCTGGACATCTTCATTCGACTTCGAGGGATCAGCGGGCGGACTGGCCGCCTTGACCGATCCCTTATCGGTTTCCTTTTTTTCCAGGTCGGCCTTCTTGCGCACCGTCAGCGCCTGAATCGGGATGGTGAGCACGTTATTGCGGGCTGCCGTGGTGATCTTGGCAGTGGAAGACAAGCCCGGCCGCAAGTCCGCCGGCGGATCTTCTAGTGTCACGACAACTTTGAAGTCTTTGGCTTCCTGGCTGCTCGAAGTCTGCTGCGACGTGGCCACGCCGGTCGAGCGCACGATGGCGTTATTGCCAATCTCAGTGACCTTGCCGTGGAAGACCTTGTGCGGGATGGCATCGATCGTCACCTCAGCAGGCTGGCCCAGTTGCACGCTGACGATGTCGGTTTCGTCCACCTTGACCTCAGACGTGATCACTGACATATCGGCGATTGTCATCAGCGTGCTGCCCGGAGAATTCTGGATGCCGATGACTACGGTCTCGCCTTCCCGCACCGGAAGGTTGGTGATGACTCCATCATATGGGGCCGCATATGCGGTCTTCCCCAATACGTCCGCAGCGCGAATCAGATTGGCCTGGTTCTGCGCGATGCGCTTCTCTGCCGAGTCCTTCTGGGCCTTGGCTTGGGCTATGCGAGCTTGAGCTTGCGCGACACCTGCGTCGGCAACCTCCCAGGCAGCCTTGCGTGTGTCGTAGTCCTGTTTGGCGATCAGCTCGTCTTTGTACAAGCCTTGGGCGCGGTCGTAATCCAACTTGGTACGCTCCGCATCGGACTTGGCACGGTTCAGGTCGGCGACCGCGGTTTTCAAAGCAGCATCGGCGGCAATGTAGTCGGTCTCGGCGGCCTGCAGCGAGGCGCGCATGGCGTTGACGTCCGCCGACGACTGCACGTTTTCGAGCTGAGCCAGCATCTGCCCTTTCTTGACGCGGTCTCCTTCTTTCACGTAGAGCTTCACGATTTTGCCAAAGGCATTGGCGCCGATATTAACGTACGTCTTCGGTTTGATCTCTCCGGACGCGCTCACTACCGAAGCCAGGTTCTGCTTCTGTGCCTTGCCGGTCTGCACGGTGACCAGGTTCTTGTGGCTCTGGTACACGGTGACGGCGACGATGATGATAAGCACAAGTGCCCCGCCGCCTGCTATGAGTGCTTTTTTCCAAGTCTTCATGAACATCCCGCCCAACGGGTTCCCACGCCCGAGACCGGTGCTGGTGCCCGCCTCAGCTTTGCCCTGGTCACAGAACAGCACAGAGTCAACATGGTCACGCAACAATAGTTACGTTCCTGCCGGGGAGAAAGTTCCGCTGCAGGCTCTCGCCCGCGCAGCTCTGATCCGCAGCCAGAGGGAAACCGACCGTTCGCTCTATTATAGCGTGCCTGCGGTCGGAATAGCCTGCCTGCGGTGGGCGCAGGCGAGGCCGGGGGGCGGAAGGTCCTTGCATCGCAAGGCACGGATTCTTAAGGAGGTTAGAGGCAGGCCGGAAAGCGTAAAATCTTTCCTTCCCAGGCCACTTTTTCTTGCCTTGGGGTATCCAATAAACATAGAATTACGGAAGTCGAAGTCTGTCGCGAGGTTGGCCCTTCTATGTTTTCCGCACGTTTTCACAGGCGTTTCTTGGGTGTCTTGACGATTGGCGCGTTGCTGGGGTTGGGTTCGACATCTCTGGCGCAGGAAAAGAACAAGAACAAGAAGGAGGCCGACGACCAGACCGTTCAGGCTGGTCAGGAAGGCGATCAGAGCGGCCAAAAGAATCCACTCACCCGGCCCATCAGCGAGAAACAAAGGCGGCAGAACGCCAAGTCGTTGCGGGGAGAGCTGACCGGGCCCTACAAGAAGTGGTTGGATCAAGACGTCGTCTGGATCATCACCGATGAGGAGCGCAAAGCGTTCATGCTGCTCTCCAACGACGAGGAGCGCGACAACTTCATCGAGGCTTTCTGGCAGCGTCGCGACCCCACTCCCGACACCGAAGAGAACGAATTCAAAGAAGAGCACTACCGGCGGATCGCGTACGCGAACGAACACTATGCGGCCGGCATTCCTGGGTGGAAGACCGACCGTGGCCGGATCTACATCGTCTTCGGCCCGCCGGATGAGATCGAATCCCATCCCTCCGGTGGAACCTATCAACGGCCCATGGAAGAGGGCGGCGGCGAAACTTCCACCTACCCGTTCGAGCAGTGGCGGTACCGCTACCTTGAAGGGATCGGGCAGGAAGTGATCATCGAATTTGTCGATGATTGCATGTGCGGCACCTACGAGATGACGATGGACCGCTCCAAGAAAGATGCCCTGCTGATGGTCCCCGGCGCCGGCTTGACCCTCTACGAATCGATGGGTCTGGCGAACAAGGCCGACCGCTTCAATGGCGGCGGTCTCGAAAGGCTGGGCGTCGGGCCGAACAGTACGGACTTGCAGGCGAAGGAGTTCGATCGCCTGGATCAGTGGGCCAAACTGAGCCGTGCCCCGGCGATCAAGTTCAAAGACCTGGAAAATGAGCTGGTCAGCCACAAGATCATCGTCAACATGATGCCGTTTGACGTGCGCGTTGACTTCGTGAAGGTGACCGGTGACACGGTGCTGGTCCCGGTGACCATTCAGATCCGGAACCGGGACATCACATTCCAAAACAAAGAGGGCGTGGAGCGCGGAACGGTCAATATTTTTGGGCGTGTCAGCACGCTGACCGGCAAGATTGCGCAGACCTTCGAGGATACTGTGCAGGTGGATGTACCTGCGGAGTTGCTCCCCAGAACAGCAGAGAATGCCTCCGTTTACTGGAAGGCGCTGCCGCTGCGGATCGCGCAGAACCGCTACAAACTCGATGTCGTTGTGAAAGACGTTAACGGGGATCGCGTGGGAACCTGGAGCCATGGGATTGTCATCCCGGACTTTAGCGAGGACAAGCTGAGCAACTCATCCTTGATTATTGCCGATCAGATGGAACCGGTAGCGACCAAGAACGTAGGCACCGGGAGTTTCGTGATTGGGACGACCAAAGTCCGTCCGCGCGTAGCCTCGGCCGATGGCAAGCCCGTTTCGTTTAAGCGTAACCAGAAGGTGAATTTTTGGATGCAGGTATACAATCTCAGCGTGGACGAGAAGACCCATAAGCCCTCGGCTACGATCGAATACAACGTAACCGACGCGGTCACAAATAAGCCGGTCATTCATACGGTGGAGTCCACGGAAACCATGGGTAATGTGGGCGACCAGGTGACGCTGCAAAAGACGCTTTCGGCGGCGAACCTGCAGCCCGGTCTGTACAAGATCGAGATCAAGGTGAACGACAACCTTTCCAAGCAGACGGTGGATCCCACGGCGACCTTCGCCGTGGAATAACTGTGGCTTGTTCCCCAAGGGTGGTGGGAGATTATGTTCCGTAAGCTCGGGTTCCTCACGCTTGTCTTGAGCCTGGCGCTTCCGGCGGCGTGGTCCGCATCTGGACCGGCCACGATCTCCGGATACGTTCGCAGCCGCAGTGGGGTGCCGCAAATGGGCGCGGCGGTGGAGTTGCTCGGATCGGCGCTTCAAACGGCAAGGGTGTTCACCGACGACCGCGGCTTTTACTCCCTCAAGAATCTGTTGCCGGGCACGTACACGCTGAGGGTGAGTGCGCCCTCTTTCCTGCCAACATTGCGGGAGAAGGTCGGCGTGCGTCCGGGCGCGAAGCTACTCGTCAATGTAACCCTAAACACCCTGTTCGAAGCGATTCAACTGGGCCCACTACGCGGTCCGGCGGACGACGACGACTGGAAGTGGACGCTGCGTTCGGTCTCCAACCGCCCGATCTTGCGCGTGTTGCCGGACGGCACTACCGCGGTAGCCGAAAGCCAGGACACCACCCTGAAGGCCAGTGTGGTCTTTATGGCCGGATCTCCGTCGAACGGCTACGGCAGCGCATCAGACATGAGCACCGGCTTTTCCGTGGAACGGTCGCTGTTCTCTGCCGGTACGCTGAGCTTGAAAGGGGATGTCGGCTACGGCAGCGGTGTCCCGGCGGCGGTATTGCGGACGTCCTACACCAGCCGCCTGAATAGCGGTTTCGAGCCCACCGTGGCTCTCACGGTCCGCCGGCTTTCTTCTCCCGACGTAAACAATCTGCACAACGCAGACCTTGTCGCCCTGGCGCTGACCACCTCGGATCGCATGACCCTGGGTGATATCGTCGAGTTGCGGTTCGGCAGCGAGTTGCAGACCATTCAATTCATGGGCCGGGTCAACGCGATCCGGCCGTTTGGCTCTGCGGACCTGCATCTCTCGCCGAGCACGGTGGTTGAGTACCAGTATGCAAGCGCGATTCCCAACACGAGAATGGAGAAGGGCTTTGACTCGGCGCCGGCGGACCTGAGTGAATCTGGGCCGCGCATGAGCATCGCCGACTTCAGACCGGCAATGGAGCGGGCGCATCATCAGGAAGTCTCCTTCTCGCGGCGAGTCGGCAAGAACAACCTGCAAGCTGCTTTCTACTCCGATCGGTTGGGTGATCCCGCGCTCACAGGCGTGGGGAACTTGACCGCTGAATCCGGCGATGTGCTGCCTGACATTTATTCGGGCACGTTCAGCTACCAGGGCAACGATTTTGAAACGCGCGGCCTGCGCTTGGTACTGCAGCGCAAGCTTGTTTCGGATCTGACCGCCACCCTGGATTACGCCTACGGGGGAGTTCTTGATCTATCGCGCCCGGATGTCGAACTCCAGGACGCACGCGACTGGATGCGTAGCGAGGGCCGCCATGCTGTGGCAGCGAAGTTCAACGGAACTGTTCCGCGTGCCAAGACTCGGTGGATTGCCTCATATCGCTGGACCAGCGGCCAGGCCTTGACGCCGGTGGACCTGTTCAACTCTTCGGCTGGGCAGGCCGATCCTTATTTGAACCTCTTCGTGCGGCAACCCATTCCGGCCAGCTTCCTCTCTGGGCACATGGAAATGCTGGTCGATCTGCGTAACCTGCTGGCGCAAGGGTATGTGCCGGTGATGGGCCGGGATGGACGAACCGTGTACCTGGTGCAGTCCGCCCGCTCCGTGCGCGGCGGGGTGGCCTTTAGCTTCTAGAATCCGTAGCTTCGCATACGCGATTTTGTAGCTTCCCGGGCACATCGGTTCCGTGCATATCTTCCTCCCTGCTCCCACGTAAGGAAATTCATCGCTCTCGATAGATCCTCGACGAAGTTAACGCCGCGGCTGCACGCAGGCGTTCTATAATGCCCGAATCTCGAAAGTGGCGGTTGGAGATTGTCCGCGGCTGCAGATCCAGGGCTCGCGGCCAAGGAGACACGGCAATGAAACTGCGTTGGGTAATGCTGTTTATCCTGCTCGCAACGGCCATGCTGTTGGCCCAGACGTTCCGTGGAGTGATCCTCGGAACGGTAACAGATCCCTCCGGGAATCTCGTGGCCGGAGCAGCGGTGAAAGTGCGCAACCTGGGCACGGGGCTGGAACGGACGACCACTACCAGCGCCGACGGGAGCTATGCGGTCCGCGAGCTGCCCATCGGAAAGTACTCGGTCACAATCACGCAAAGCGGCTTCCAGACCTCGATCACCAGCGACGTGGAAGTGAACGTCGCCACCGAGCGCCGCGTGGACGTGCAATTGAAGATCGGCCAGGTGACGCAGACAGTCGAGGTTTCTGGTGGCGATCTTCCCCAGATCGAAACGACGTCGAACGAACTGGGAGGCGTCCTAACCAGCAGGACCGTTGAAGACTTGCCGATCAACGGCCGCGACTACACCAAGCTGATCTTTCTGAACCCCGGCGTTGCCGGTTCGCCTGATCAGATCACTGACTCGCCAGGAGGCTGGGGCGAGTTCTCCATGAACGGTGCCCGCGGCCGCTCCAATAACTATCTGCTCGATGGTACCGACATGAACGACGGCTATCGCAATGACCCTGCCATCAACCAAGGAGGAGTATTCGCGGTCCCGTCCGCAATTCTGCCGATTGGCGCCGTAGAAGAGATGAAGGTGCTCTCCAACTTCCAGCCGGAATACGGACGTAATGCGGGCGCCGTGGTGAATATCGTGACCAAGAGCGGCACCAACAGTCTGCACGGGGAGGTGTTCGAATACTTCCGCAACAACGCGTTGGATGCGCGCAACTACTTCAACCTTGCCGGTCAGCCCCGCGCGCCTTTCCACAATAACCAGTTCGGCGGCGCTTTGGGCGGTCCGATCATCAAGGATAAAACCTTCTTCTTCCTTGATTATGAGGGGCAACGCGAGAGCGTAGGCACAGTGACGCTCGCGTGCGTGCCCGAGGGCACAGGGCCAGGTGGTTCTCTGAGTCCTAACGATGCGAGCAATCCGGTCATTAAGCAACTTCTTCAGGACCACAATCCCTGGCCGGCGCCCAATATTCCCGACAAGCACTCCAACGGCTATGGCTGTCCAGATGGCCCCAATGCTTCGCTGATCACTCCCTCTCTGAACAACCTCAGCAGTGTGATCGCGAAGATTGACCATAACTTCAATGCCAGTAACATCCTGACGGGTCGCTATTTCTTTGGCGATAGTACTCAGTCCTTCCCGCTGGCTCTCACTGGCACAGGCGGCCAGCTTCCCGGTTTCAACACCGTCACTCCCACCCGTGTGCAATTGGTCTCGCTCTCCTATGTGCACACGTTTGGCACCAACATCGTCAACGAGATGCGCTACGGCTGGAACCGCTTCTCGGAGGGTTTTTTCCCCCAGGATCGGTCGTTTCATCCGAGTTCGATCGGGATGTGCGCTTCCAGCGATTGCGTAAATGGGGGTCCGCACGACTCCGGCCTGCCCATCTTTCTGGTTTCGGTAACGCCAACCGGTGTCAGCAGTTTTTTCTCGCAGCCCGGTACGACGTCAGGCGATCCGCGTGCTCGGCACGACACCAACAATCATTTCGTGGAGGACATTTCTTGGAAGATCGGGAAACATGACGTGAAGGCCGGATCTGAATTCCGCCGCACAAGCGTTCAACAGTACTTCGACAAATACTACCGCGGAAGACTGAGGTTCACCGGGCATACCGATCCGGAAACAGGCGAATTCATTGACCCCCTGCAAGAGTTCCTCTCCGGCTATGTGGACAACGGCCTACAATACTCCGGCAATTCGTTGCGCCATGCCTCCGAAAACAACTACGGTCTTTACCTGCAGGACGGCTTCCGCGTGACTCCACATCTGACCCTGAACTACGGTTTGCGTTGGGATTACTACGGAGTGATTCATGAGAAGAATGGCCTCTTCGCCAACTTCCTGGTCACCAAGGTAGCAGATGTTCTCACCGGTACGTACACGCAGGTTGGCAACCACTTGTATCAGCCCGACTATAGGAATTTTTCACCACGCGCCAGCATCGCGTGGGACGTAACCGGCAAGAGCAAGACGGTTATTCGCGCCGGAGCCGGTCTTTTCTATGACGCCTTTTCCCAGGACATGTTTCTAGGCCACTTGCCTTTTTCAGCCTACTATGCTCCCGGTCCTGCGTATGGCAACTTCGGTGGAGCGGCTGCGATTCACGCTGCCTCCGCCATCGGCGGGACGATCCAACCAAATTCACCCATCTACGGCGAGATTGGCTGCAGCCCGGAGTGTGACATCTTTGGCGTTGACCCCCGCATCAAGACGCCCTACATGGAAAACTACAACATCAATATCCAGCAGCAGCTCACGAACAAGATGACGCTTCAAATTGGCTATGTCGGCTCGCAGGGCCACCGGTTATTCCATTTCATCGACATTAACCAACCGAACCACCAGGCCGTCACCGCGGCCGACTGCAACCCAGATTGTGCCACCGGATCCATCCAGGATTTCGGGGTACCGCGTCCATTCGGCGATGGCGGCGCGGGCGCATTCTACATTTATCAGGAAAGGTCCGACGGCAAATCGAACTACAATTCCCTGCAGGTAAGTTACAAAATTAACGGCTGGCGAGGCATTACTTCAGTCGTCAATTATGTCTATTCGAAATCTCTGGACAACTCCAGCGATCTCGAGGACTTTGTCCCGAACGCTGCGCAGCCTCAAGACAGCAACACTCCCAATCTGGAATACGGGCCTTCAAACTTCAACATCCCCCATCGCCTCACCTGGGTCTTCAGTTACGAATTACCCAACCGCGGCGGAAGCATGCAGCGGCTCAAGAACGGCTGGGGATTCGATAGCACGGTGTCGCTGCAGAGTGGCCAGCCTTTTACTCTAACCTACAACTGCGAAGACGACTACAGCGGTGGCGCGGAGTGCTTCGACCGGCCGGACGTGGTCGGGCCGATCGTCTACAACAGGCGAAACCCGGCAAACTATATCAACCTCACGGCATTTGCCATGCCGTGTTCTATACCGGACGCCGTAACCCTTGCCAGCGGGTTCGCCGGCGACTGCACTCCCGGTACGCGCCACTATGGCACTCTCGGGCGCAACGCTTTAGTCGGTCCGACCTATAAGCAATGGGACCTCGCCATTTACAAGAACACCGCGATCAGTGAACGGGTGAAGCTGCAACTGCGCGCCGAGTTCTTCAACCTGCTGAATCATCCCAACTTCTCCAGTCCGGTTCTGCCGGCTTTTCTTGCCGATCCGGCCTCGAACCTCGCTACCTGTGCATTCGGCGGGTGCGGCTTTCACACTACCAATGTTCCAGGGAATAACCGGGAAGTGGGCAATGGCGGCTACCAACTCACCGCCACTGGCGACGTCGGCATCGGCAACCCGTTCCTGGGTGGCGGAGGCCCGCGTGGCATCCAGTTGGCGCTGAAAATCAGCTTTTAGCTCGTAGATGCAGCATCTTTGCGCCCCTCTCGCACCTGCGGGAGGGGCGTTTTTGCAGAGGTTTCAAAGGGGCGAGTCTGCGTGACGGGTCACATGTCTCAAGTAAGAGGCCTCGGGCCTGCTCTTGAGCGCCCCGAATCCTGAGCCTTGGAATCCTGAAACCGTGAAGCGTCCCTTTTACCGCCCCCACCTCCCGGCTACGTCCACCGGCCATCCGTCCCTAATGCCCAGAAGTGCTATGTCCCTTGGTGACCTGTGGTGTCCTTGGGAAGGCCTCGCCCCGGTGCTAGTCTCAGAGTGATCTCCCCCCTAAAAACCTGTAAGAGTGAGAGTTCCT
>Ga0335070_10008206_pt1 | contig 12238 bp, 8 predicted proteins | sample Lox_Sample_13_FD_206722 | JGI IMG/M metagenome (GOLD analysis project Ga0335070, IMG submission 206722) | Soil microbial communities from Loxahatchee National Wildlife Refuge, Florida, United States - Lox_Sample_1.3 | ecosystem: Environmental > Terrestrial > Soil > Wetlands | place: USA: Florida...
TCTCGAACACGCCGAAGCAGATCTTGCTGTACCGGGCCTTCGGTGCGCCGGTGCCCGTCTTCGGCCACGTGCCGATGATTCTCGGCACCGACGGCAAGAAGCTGAGCAAGCGCAACGCCGCCACCGCCGTGGCCGACTACCAGCACCAGGGGATCCTGCCGCAGGCGATGGTGAACTTCCTCGCCCTGCTCGGGTGGAACCCCGGCGGCGACCGCGAGCTGTTCTTCGACGTGAAAGAGATGATCGCGGCGTTCACGCTCGAAGGAGTTCTGAAGAAGGCGGCCGTCTTCGATCCGCAGAAGCTGGAGTGGATGAACGCCGAGCATCTGCGGTCGCTCGGCGCGGAGCGGGTCGCGGCCTTGATCGGCGATGCGCTCGCCGGTATCGACCCGGCGCGCGCCGTGGCGTTGGTCGCGGCGGTGCTGCCGCGCGGCCGGACGACGCTGGATGTGGCGCACCGGGCCCGGCTGCGCGCGGGCCTCGACCCCGTGGTGTTCGACGACAAGGCCGCGGCCTACGTGGCGAAGGACCCCGCGGGCTATCGGTCCGCGCTGGAGGTGGCGCGGACGTCGCTCGCCGGCGTCGCCGACTGGACGGCGCCCGCCCTCGACACGCACCTCAGGCAGCTGGCCGCGGCGCAGGGGATGAAGCCCGGCGAGCTGATGCAGCCGGTGCGCATCGCGCTCACCGGCGCAACAGTATCCGAGTCAGTGAACGAGCTGGTTGCGGTGGTCGGGAAGGACTTGGTCCTCGCGCGGCTCAAGGCGGCGGCAGCCGCTTAGAACCGGAGCAGCACGCCGCCTCGCCCTCATCTTGTAACGCCGAGTCTCATAATCGCAATTCAACGCCTTGCCGCCTGACGCGCGCTTGACGTGCGGCCATATGCTTGAGCATGCCGAACGGGCGCGCGGCGCAGTTCCTGGTATCCAAGTGGTACTTCGACCTGGTGACCGATGCCGGGGCGGTCGTGCTGCTCTACGCGGGCCGCCTGCGGTGGGGTCCGCTCCGCGCGAGCTACGCCGCGGTGCTGTGCGACGCGCCGGGAGGGGAACACCGCGACGAGGCGACGATCGGCCGCGTGGAGCGCCCGCGCCGATCGGGACACGACATCTCATGGGGCTGCGAGCCGCTCGGCGTGCACGGCACGTGGCGATCGACGGCTCAGCCGTTCCGGCGGACGCTGCTGAGGAGCGCCGGCGGTGCGATCCAGTGGGCGTGCCTCGCGCCCCGCGCCAGTGCTGAAGTCCAATGCGGGAGCACCACGCTGCGCGGACTGGGCTACGTCGAGTATCTCCGCCTGTCGCTGCCCCTCTGGAAGCTGCCGTTCGACACGTTGCGCTGGAGCCGATACACGTCGGAGCGCCGCTCCCTCGTCTCCATCGTGTGGGCGGGAGGCGAGGTCCGTCGCTGGGTCTGGATGGACGGCGTGGAGCAGCGCGACGCCGAAGTGACCGACGGCGGCGTGAGTGGCCTGGCGGCAGGCGAGACGCTGACGGTCGAGCCGGGCCGCGTGCTTCGCGACCGGCGGGTGGCCGCGGCCGTCACCGCGTCGCTGCCAGCGCTCGCGGCCCGACTCGGCGGCAAGCTGGCGCGGATGCGCGAGGTGAAGCGCGTGAGTCGCGGCACTCTCGCGACGGGGAGTGGCGCTACAGACCGCGGCTGGACCGTGCACGAGGTGGTGACATGGTGAGACCGGGCGGAACACTCGGGCGCATCGCCTACGGCCTCGCGTTCACGATCCTCCTTCCGGTGGGCCTGGTGGTCTGGGCGCGTGCGGCGGAGGCCAACGTGCCGCTGCCCGCCATCCGGTCGCCGGCGGCCGGCGCCGTGGTCGTCGCAGCCGGGCTGCTCCTGCTGCTTGCCGGCGGCTGGTCGCTGATCGCGCGCGGCGGCGGATTGCCGATGAACCCCTTCCCGCCCCCACGGCTGGTGCGCAGCGGCATCTTCCGCTGGATCCGGAACCCCATGTACGTCGGGTTCGGCCTGATCTGCGGCGGCGCATCGGTCGCAGCCGGCTCCGCGGCGGGAATGTGGCTCGTGACCCCGGTGGTCTGTCTCGCCGCGGCGGCCCTCGTCCACGGCTTCGAGCGCCATGACCTGCTGCGACGCTTCGGCCGCGAAGCGCTGAGCCCGCCGCTCCTCTCGATCCCGCGAGGGGACGCGGAGCCACCGACGGCCCCGCACCGGGTGGCCGCGTACCTGTGGGTGTTGATACCCTGGCTGCTCGCCTACTATGCGGTGCAGGCCCTCGGGCCGGCGCCGGACGCGTTCGGCCTGGCGTTCCCGTTCGAGCGACGCTGGCCGGTCATCCAGTGGACCGAGTACGTCTACGCCAGCGTCTACATCTTCGTGCCGATCACGCCGCTGCTGGTCCGCAGCCAGCGCGCGCTCCGCCGCTACGAGGTCGAAGGCCTGATCTCGACCGTATTCGTAACCCTGATCTGGCTCGTGATCCCGGTCCTGGAGATCAACCGCCCCTTCGTGCCCGACGGACTCGGCGGGCGCCTGCTGGCCTTCGAGCAGACGCACGAGACGCTGACGAACGCCTTCCCCGCCTTCCACGTGTTGTGGGCCCTCATCGCGGCCGAGGCGTGGGCCGCGAACGGCGCGCGGAGCGGACGACGCGCCTGGTCCGTCGTAGGCTGGACGTGGGCCGCGTTGATCACGGTGGCGTGTCTCACCACCGGCATGCACACGGTGCCGGAGGTGGCGTTCGCGTTCGTGCTCTATCCGCCGGTCCGCAACTACGGACCGCTCTGGGCGTGGATCCGGTCCGCGGTCGAGCGCTTCGCCAATTCGTGGCGGGAATGGCGCTTCGGCGGCGTACGCGTGATCAGCCACGGCATCTGGCCCGCGGCGGCCGCGCTGGTGGGCATTCCACTCGTGAGCGCGGCCGCGGGGCCGGACCTCACCGGCGCCGTGCTGTTGATCGGGCTCTGCGGCCTGGCGGGCGCGGGTCTATGGGCGCAGGCGCTCGAGGGCTCATCCAAGCTGCTGCGCCCGTTCGGTTGGTACGGCGGACTGGCCGGCGGCGTGCTCGGGACCCTGGCGGCGGGCCTCCTGCTCGGAGCGCCGGTGCTGCGCCTGCTCGCCGCCTGGTTCCTCGCCGCGCCGTGGATCCAGATCCTCGGCCGGCTGCGGTGTCTCGTGCAGGGGTGCTGCCACGGCAAGCCCACGGGGCCCGAGATCGGCATCCGGTACTTGCACCGGCGATCCCGCGTTGCGCAGCTCGCGAACCTGGCGGGCACGCCCATCCACGCGACCCCGCTCTACTCGATCGCCGGGAACCTGGTGATCGGCGTAATCCTGCTCCGGCTGCGGTTCCTCGGCGTGAGCGATTCCATGCTCATCGGTGTCTACCTGATGCTCGCGGGACCGGCGAGGTTCGTGGAGGAGGCGCTTCGTGGCGAGCCGCAGACGCCGATCGTCGGCGGCCTGCGCGTCTACCAGTGGCTGGCGACCGCGTCGCTGCTGTGCGGGATCGTGCTCTCCGCGCTGCCGGCCGCGCCCGGGCCCCACGGCCTGGTGGCGCCCGACGCCGGGATCCTGGCGGGTGCGGTCGCGCTGGCGCTGATCAGCGGCTTCGTGATGGGAGTGGACTTCCCCGGGTCCAATCGGCGGTTCTCGCGGCTCGCCGCGGCGGATTGACTGCGATGCGACGGGACCGACCTGCGGAGGGAGCGGCCCGGCTCCTCGGCTAGGCGAGGTCGCGGCCGGTCGGCGCGCTGGTCGGGATCTTCCAGGCCGCCTGGAGGAACGCGTCGCAGTGTCCTTCGCGCAGGAACACCTCGACGGCCTCGGCCGTGGCGGCCCGGTCGATCCCCCAGAGGCTCGCGCGCTTCTCTTCGCCGTCCCACTTCCCCTGGACGAAGACGCGGTCGTTCCGGCGCACGAGCATCGGCAGCTCTTCCGCCAGACTGGCGGCGAGCGCGTTGACGCCGGGGCCGCCCACGGCCACGGCCGGGCAGAGGTGGAAGATCCGGTTCTGGGCCCACCACGCGTCGGACACCACGACCGCGCCGCGGTAGCTCTTCCCCGCGCCGCGCCGGTCGATCTCCCCCTTGAGGCCGTAGGCGATCCGGCGGTCGTTCATTTCCGCGGGCAGCTCGGTCCCCGTGACGATCAGCACGGTGTCATCGGTGTCGATCAGCTTCACGGCTGGGCCGGCTGCTGAGGCTGCTGTTGCTGCTGTTGGTCCTGCCGCTCCTTGTCCTTGCGGGCGCGGAGGTCGCGGACCGCCTTCCGGAAGTCGTCCTCCGCCTGGGCGCGCGCCGCGGCGCGCAGGATGTCGCCGCGCATCTGCATCAGCGCCATGTTGGCGCGCGCCTGGTCGATGTTGCCTTCAGGCATGGAGAGGAACGCCAGGAGCGCGGTGGGGATCGTGAAGCTCCCGAGGTGCAGCCCCGAGGCGTCGAGTCCGTACGTCTTGCCCCCGGCCTTGAAAGTCCATGGGCGCGAGGTGTACGGATCCGCGTACGGGTTCTTCACAGGGTGCTTGTCCACCGAGTCCGCCAGCGCGCGCATCCGCATCGCGATCGCCGAATCGAGCCGGATCGGCCGGTCGCTGAATGTCAGATCGATCAGCGGCCGCACCCACAGGGCGCCGTTGCCGTACTGGGGCTGCAGCGCGGCGACGCCGTGGCCGACATAGTCGTGGCCCCGCGTCGAGCCCGCACCCGCCGTCGCCGACGTGTCACGCCCGCCCGCACCCACGTGGACGGCCAGGTGGTTCGTGTCGAGCTCCGCGGGGGCCGCGGGGATGGGGCCGAGCGGCACACCGGCCGCCGCCGCCGGCGCGCGGCGCCGCGGGCCCGGCGCCGCGGGGCCCGGCAAGATCAGCGCGTGCGCCTCGGTCCCCTGCGGCGGCGCGGCGGCGAGGATGAAGAAATTCGCCCGGTCCGCCGCGAAGCGGCGCTCGAGGCTCGACTCCACCACGGCGGTGAGCACGACGAAGTGCGCCGCCGCGGAGAGGATGAGCCACCACCGCGGCCAGGTGCGGCTGGGCGGAAGTACGAAGCTCCTACGCTCTCGCAAGCACGCGCCCCAGGCGCTCGACACCCTCAGTGAGCCGCTCCGCGCCCACGGTGAGCGCGATGCGGAAGAACCCCTCGCCGGACGGCCCGAACGAGCTGCCGGCGAGGACGATGACGCCTTCCTCCTCCATGGCCTGCGTCTGGAACTCCGCGGACTTCGTCCCCTCCGGGAGCGGCACCCAGAGGTAGTGGGTCGCCTTGGGCGGCGCGACCTCCACCCCCGCGGCGGCGCGCGCCTTGAGCGTCCCGGCGCGCCGCGACTCGAACAGCCGCACCGTGTCCTTGGCCAGCTCCTCGGCGCGGTCGAGAACGGCGGCGCCCGCCGCCTGGATCGCGAGGAACGGCCCGGTGTCGTGGTACGACTTCACGGTGGTCAGCGCCTTGATCAGCTCCCGGTTGCCCACGACCCAGCCGAGCCGCCACCCGGTCATCGCGAAGGTCTTGGAGCAGGAGTGGAATTCGAGCGCGATGTCCCGCGCACCGTCAATCTCGAAGATGCTCGGCGCGCGGTAGCCGTCGAACGTGACCTCGCAGTACGGATTGTCGTAGGCGAGGGCGATCTGGTACTCGCGACACACGGCGACGGTGCGCTCGAGATAGTCGCGCGGCGCGATGGCCGCGGTCGGGTTGTTCGGGTAGTTGAGGTACACCAGCCGGGTACGGCGCAGCACGTCGCGCGGCAGCTCGCCCAGCTCGACGAGGAACTGCTGCTCCGCCACGAGCGGCGCGATGCGCGGCTCGGAGCCCGAGGCGATCGCGCCGCCGATGTAGCACTGGTAGCCGGGCTCGGGCACGAGACAGATGTCGCCCGGCTCGCAGGTCGCGAGCGCGAGGTGCGCGAGTCCCTCCTTCGAGCCGAGGAGCGGGAGCACCTCGGCCATCGGGTCGAATGCCGTGCCGAACCGCCGCTGGTGATAGCGCACGACCGCCTCCCGGAACGCCGGGAGCCCGAGCTGGAAGCCGTAGCGGCTCATCGCGGGGTCCTGCAGTGCCTCGGTCAGCGCACGCACGGCCACGGCCGGCGGTGGCACGTCCGCATCCCCGGCGCCGAGGTCGATGACGTCCACGCCCTTGGCCAGCAGCTCGCGCTTGCGCTGCGGGATCTTGGCCAGGGGATAGCCGGGGAACTTGCCTATGCGCTTGGAGAGTTGGGCCACCAGACCGCTCCGGGATCGCGGCTGCACGGGGCCGCGGGGGCCTTCGGGACGACGCCGGGCGGCGTACTCGTGCCGCACGCCGCTGTGATACACCGCATCGGTACAAAGGTACGTCCAAACCCGCGCGCGGGCACGACCTACCCCGCGCGGACGGGGTTCTCGAGCACGCCGACGCCGGGGATCTCGACCTCCACCAGGTCGCCCCCGACCAGCGGCCCGATTCCGGCCGGCGTGCCGGTGGCCACCAGGTCCCCCGGCTCGAGCGTCATGACCCGCGAAATGAAGGCGAGCAGCGTCGGAATGCCGAAGACCATGTCCGCCGCGCGACCCCGCTGGCGCTCCACCCCGTTCACACGGCAGACGACTTCGAGGGCCGAGAAGTTAAAGCCCGCGTCCACCGGCTTCACGACGGGGCCCATCGGGCAGAAGGTGTCGAAGCCCTTGGCCCGGGTCCACTGGCCGTCCGCCTTCTGGAGATCGCGCGCGGTCACGTCGTTGACGCAGGTGATCCCGGCGATCGCGGCGCGCGCCGCCGCCTCGTCGCCGTGCCGCAGCCGCTTCCCGATCACGACCCCGATCTCGCCCTCGTGCTCCACCCGCCGCGACATGGCGGGCAGGACGATCGGCTCGCCGGCGAAGATGACCGACGAGGGGGGCTTGAGGAACAGGAGGGGCTCCTTGGGAACCTCGTTGCCGAGTTCCTTGGCGTGGTCGACATAATTGCGGCCGATGCAGACGATCTTGCCGGGACGGCGCATCGTCTTCTCCTCAGTGAGAAGCGAGAACGGGCGAGGGGTGAGAAGGCGAAGTGAGCGGTGAGAAGCTACGACGTGAGAAGCAACTGCGTGAGAAGTCTTCTCACGCCTTGGCCTCTCACGCCTTTGCCTCTCACGTCTCACTTCCCCTTCTCGCTTCTCACCTCTCACCTCTCACGCCGTGAAGTTCGTAAAACGCTTCGATGTCGCGTCTCACTTCTTCCCATGGACCGATGATTCGAGTCGCATCCGGTAATCCCTCCAGCAGAGCCCCCCCGTACCTCTTCCTCAGCACCCGGGGATCGAGAAGGACCACCACGCCGACATCGGTCCGCGAGCGGATGAGCCGGCCGAAGCCCTGTTTCAGCTTCAGCCCCGCGAGCGGCACCAGGTACTCGTTGAACGGATCGCCGCCAGAGGCCTCGATCGCCTCGCAGCGCGCGGCCGTGAGCGGCTCGGTCGGGACGCGGAACGGGAGCTTGGCGATCACCAGCGCCCGCAGCGCGAGTCCGGGCACGTCCACCCCCTCCCAGAACGAATCGGTGCCCAGCAGGACGGCGGAGCCGGCGTCACGGAAGCGGCGCAGCAGCTGGTCCCGCGGCGCGTCGCCCTGGACCAGCAGGGGCCAGCGCCCCGCGACGTCGGCGCGCGCGCCGAGCGCGACGGCGGCCTGGCGGAGCGCCCGGTGGCTGGTGAAGAGGACGAACAGCCCGCCGTCGGAGGCGTGCGCGACGTCGGCCGCGATCTCCGCGACCCGCGACCCGTGTCCCTCCGCGTCGTCCCGGGGCTCGGGGAGATCGTCGGGCACCACGAACAGGCACTGGTCGCGGTAGTTGAACGGTGAGGCGAGCACCTCGCGCACGCCCGCGCGCGGCGGCGGCAGGTCGAGTCCGAGCCGGCGGGCGAGGAAATCGAACGAGCCGCCGGTCGCCAGCGTCGCGCTGGTCAGCGTGATTGTCTCCACCCGGTCGAACAGCAGCTCCTTGAGCAGCGGCGCCAGCTCGAGCGGGACCGCCGCGAGCGCGACGTGCGCGCCGCCGCGCCGCTCGATCCAGCGCACGGTCGGAGGCGTGCCCGGCGGCGGGCGGAGCGTCGCCCGCACCGCGTCGCGGGCCGCCTCCAGGCGGTTCGACAGCCCGCGCAGCTCGCCCGCCAGCGTCCGGAGGCGATCGACCGGCTCCGCATCGCCCAGCCGCTCCGCCAGCGTGACCACCGCCTCGCGCACCAGCCCGAGCGCGTACCCGAAGTTGTCGAGGGCGTCGCCGAGCCCGCCCCCGGCGGGGGACCACACGGGGTCCTCGGCGAACGCGTCGCCGAGGCGGACGACGTTGTCCGCCTTCCCCGCGAGGTAGGCGTCGAGGATGCGGAACAGCAGCTCCGCGCTGCGCCGCGCGTCCGCCAGCGCCGGCCGGAGCCGGGACTCGATCAGCTCGGTCGCCGTCTCGCGCAGCGCCTCGTCGGCCTCCGCCGCCAGCACGCCGCGCAGCGCCGGCAGCACGCCGCGGTTGCCGCGCTCCAGCCGCGACAGCAGCCGCTCCACTCCGCGCGAGGTGGCCTGCATCCCGAGGTGCGTGGCCGCCGTGTCCTCCAGATGGTGCGCCTCGTCCAGCACCGCGCGGCGATACGGCGGCAGCACCGCGGCCTCCTCGAAGTTGCCTTGCGCCCGGCGCACCGCGAGATCGCTCGCCAGGAGGTGGTGGTTCACCACGACGACATCCGCGTCCGCCGCCCGGCGGCGCGCCTGGAAGACGAAGCAGCCGTCGAAATGCGGGCAGCGCAGCCGGCTGCACAGGTCCGACTCCGCCGCCACCTCGTCCCACACCTCCAGGCTCGGCGTGAACGAGAGATCGGAGAGCGATCCGTCCGCCGTGTGCCGCGCCCAGGACGCGAGGCTCTCCAGCTCGTCGCGGCGGTCCGGCTCGAGCAGCGTGCCGACGCCGCGCTGGGCCTGCTCCAGCCGCGTCAGGCAGACGTAGTTGCGCCACCCCTTGAGCAGGGCGAACCGCACCGGGCGGTCCTGCGTGCCGAGGGCGCGCGCGAGCAGCGGAAGGTCCTTCCCGACCAGCTGCTCCTGCAGGTTGATGGTGTTGGTCGAGACGATCGTGCGCTCGCCGTTCGCCACCGCCCACCGGATCGCGGGCACCAGATAGGCGAAGCTCTTGCCGATCCCGGTCCCCGCCTCCAGCACCGCGACGGAGCCTTCGTTGTAGGCGTCCGCCACGTAGGCGGCCATGTCGCGCTGGCCCTGGCGGTCCTCGTGCGCGCCCAGCTCGCGGGCCACCGGCCCGTCGGGGCCGAGCAATCGCGCGACGGCGACGGGATCGAGCGGCTCGGTGCCGCGCGGCTTGGGGACCTCCACGACGACGTAGAGCTCGGTCGCGCCGTTGTCCACGATCCCGAACCCGACGCCGCCGTCGTGGAGCCGCACGGCGACGTCGAGATCGGCGGTGGAGGGCTCCAGCATCCCGCTCGGGTGGTTGTGGAGCACCATCTGGCCGCGGGCGGCGACGCCCGGCAGCGCGAGCACGGCGTCCGCGGTGCCGCGGGCGACCGGTGTGGCGCCCTGCACGGTCCCGTCGGCGGCGACGTCGGCGACGAACGACACTTCGCGGCCGCCGGCCTCCGCGATCGCCGCCGCGATGGCCGAGCGGGCCGCGGCGCCGAGCCGCGCCGTGGTGGCACTCGTGGCGACGCCGGATCGAGCGGGCGGCGCATCGGAAGTGTCGTGCGCGGCTCGGTGCCCGTCCGGTGCACTCACGTCTTCAGTTCACGTTTCCGCGCCGCGGGGAAGAGCACGTTGTTCAGGATGAGCCGGTAGCCGGGCGACGTCGGATGCAGCGACAGGTCGGTCGGCGGGTTCCCGACCTGGTGCTGCGGGTCCTCCGGGTCGTGGCCGCCGAGATAGGTCCAGGTCCCGCGGCCCAGGTCGCCGTGGATGTACTTCACCCACGGCGCGCCGGGCTCCTCCGCGAGGATGATGTCGGCGGGCTTGAGGGTGCGCCGCATGAAGCTCGTGGTGATGCCGTAGAAGTCGGGGATCACCTGGCGGTGGCACTGGACCAGCATGGTCGGCACGGGATCGATCTTGGCGCTGAAGTTGAACAGCTCGAAGGCGCCCAGGGGCTGGCGGAACCCCGGAACGTTGACCTGGTGCCCGTCGATGTCCGAGAACGCGGCCACGGCGGGGTCCCGCTCGAGGTGCGCGCCGGCGCACGCCATGGCCGCCTTCCAGTCCAGCTTCGCGTCGGCGTCCGGGTCCATGGGCGTGCCGTCGGCGTAGGCCGCGGCGATGTCCACGTCGTGCGCCGCCAGGGCGAGCTCCAGCGTCTCGGTCGCCGTGCACATCGCGAACAGGAAGCCGCCGCCGTCCACGAAGGCGCGGATGCGGCGCGCCACTTCCTTCTTCAGCGCCGGCACCGTGCGGAAGCCGAGGGTGCGCGCCGCCGCCTGGTTCTCCTGCACCATGTCCGCCAGCCACGAGGCGCCGGCGTAGGTGAGATAGAACTTGGAGTACTGGCCGGTGAAGTCCTCGTGGTGCAGGTGGAGCCAGTCGAAGTCGCCCAGCCGCCCGCCGAGCACCTCCGGGTCCCAGATACGCGTGAACGGGATCTCGGCGTAGCGGAGCGCGAGCGTGACCGCGTCGTCCCACGGCGGGGCGAAGGGCGGCGAGTAGATGGCGACGCGCGGCGCCTTCTCCAGCGGCACCGCGTCCATGTTGCCGCCGGCGATCGTGCCGCGGATCTCCAGCAGGTCCGGGGGAGACACGGCGGCGACGGCGATGCCCGTCAGGGTGGCGGCCCGCCGGGCGACGCCGTCGTCGGGTATGAGGAACGACCCGCCGCGGTAGTTGAGCAACCACTCGGTATGGCCGCCCCGCCGCACGGCATCGTAGGCGAGGCCGTAGGCCTTCAGGTGGTTGGTCTGCGCGTCGTCCATGGGGACGAGGAGCGAGGCGCCCTGAGCAGGGCCACCGCGCGTCCGTGCGTCCGCGGGTCCGTGCGTCCAGGCGAGCGCCCCGACGCCGGCGACCGCGCCCAGGAACTCGCGCCGTCTCACGGCTGGGGCACCAGGCCGCGCACCCGATCCAGCTCGCGCCGCGCCTCCGGCACGAGCGCGCTCTGGGGATGAGCGAGGATCATGGCCTCGAGCCGCGCCGCCGCTTCCCTGAGGTCGCCGCGGTCCGCGAGCGCGCGGGCGAACTCCAGGTCGGCCTCGGGCGCGGCGCGTGACGAGTCGAACCGCTCGGCCACCTCGCGCCACAGCGCTTCCGCGCCCGCCGTGTCCCGGCCCCCGGCCGCGAGACGGGCGGCCCAGGCGAGCAGCGCCGGCTCGGCCTCGCCGCCATTGGCTGCACCGCCGAGCGCACGCGCTACCACGGCCACGGCGCGGGAGGCGCCCAGCGAGTCACCGCGCGCGGCGAGGAGCAGCGCGGCGCCCAGCTCGGGGAGGGAATCCCGGCCCACCGCTTCCAGCAGCGCCACGGTGGCGGCCCGGGCCGGGGCCAGCGCAGGCTCGCCGACGGTCGCGCCGGCGTTGCGGAGCAGGCGCCGCGCCTCGGCGAGATCCCCCTTGTACAGAGCGACCCAGCCCCGCACCTCATCCCCAGCCAGCGACGAGTCGCCCTCGACGTCCCGCGCCGCCCGGTCGAGCGCGCCGAGCCGCAGCCATCCGCCGGCGATCGTACGGGCGAGCGCCGCCCGATCCGTCCCCGAGATGTCGGCGCTGGCGGCGAGCGCGCGCTCGGCTTCCGCCGGCCGGCCCTCGCGCACGAGCAGCTCGACCATCGCGGCGGCGGCCGCCGTGCGCGTCGTGGCGTCGGCCGACGCGTCGCCGGCGAGCATGCGGAGCACGCGTCCGGCGTTCGCGGTGTCGCCGGCGGCCGCGTACGACCGCGCGCTCTCCACCCGCGTCCGCGCTGCATCCTCCTGGGGGCCCGCCTTGGCCAGGAGCTCGTACGCCTCCGCCGCCGCGCGCTGCGCGTCCGCCCCGCCGAGCGATTGCGCCCGCTCCGCGAACGCTCGCAGCATCGGGGCGCGGTCCGAGTCGGCCGCAGGGAGCGCTTCCCGCAGCAGCACCCAGGCCCGGCCCGGTTCGTTCCACCCCAGCAGCAGGTCGGCGGCCACCCGGCGGCCCGCGAGCGCGCCCCTCCCGGAGGTGGCACTCGTAACCGGGCGGGATCCGGCGAGCGGCGCAGCGGAAGTGTCGTGTGCGATTCGGCGGGCGTCCGGCGCAGCGGTGAGCGCATGCAGCACGGCGTCGCGCGCGGCGGACGGCGCCGGACGCAGGCTGAATC
>Ga0335070_10008207_pt1 | contig 12235 bp, 10 predicted proteins | sample Lox_Sample_13_FD_206722 | JGI IMG/M metagenome (GOLD analysis project Ga0335070, IMG submission 206722) | Soil microbial communities from Loxahatchee National Wildlife Refuge, Florida, United States - Lox_Sample_1.3 | ecosystem: Environmental > Terrestrial > Soil > Wetlands | place: USA...
GAGATGCTGAACGAGACCGAGACCGGCGAGCAGGTCGATGGCGGCAAGCAAGGCCTGGCGCGCGAGCTCGCGCGCATGAACCTCAGCCTCAACTTCTATACCCAATGGTATTGGAAGATCGACCTCTACAACTTCATGCACTTCCTCAGCCTGCGCGCCGACCCGCACGCGCAGTACGAGATCCGGGTCTATGCCGAGGCGATGCTGGACGTGCTCAGGAAATGGGTGCCGCTGACCGCCGAGGCCTTCGAGCAGCACCGCCTCCATGCGGTGACCCTCTCGAAGAACGCGCTCGACGCCGTGAAGCGCATGCTGCAGGGCGAAACTGTGACGCTGGAGACCAGCGGCCTCGGCAAGCGCGAATGGTCCGAGCTGCAGGCCGTGCTGAAGGGCGAGGGCTGAACGCTCCGACCTAGCTGCGGTGGATCGGGTCGATCCACTTCACATCTTCGGGCTTCTCCACCGGCTCGATGTCGAGATTGACGACGACGGATTCGCCGTCGCTCCGGACCAGCACGCATTCCAGGACCTCGTTGCGGGAGGCGTTGATCTCCTGGTGCGGCACGTAGGGCGGCACATAGATGAAGTCGCCGGGCCCCGCTTCGGCGGTGAACTCCAGGTGCTCGCCCCAGCGCATCCGCGCCTTGCCGCGGACCACGTAGATCACGCTCTCCAGGGCGCCGTGGTGGTGCGCGCCGGTCTTGGCGTTGGGATGGATCGCGACCGTGCCGGCCCAGATCTTCTGCGCGCCGGTGCGGGCGTAGTTGATCGCCGCCTTGCGGTCCATGCCCGGCGTCTGCGCGGTGTTGGCGTCGAGCGCATTGCCGGGAATGACCCTGACCCCATCATGCTTCCATTTGGGATCGTGGTCGTGCGTATGGTCGGCGGGCATGGCGCTCTCCCTACAGCGGCGGATTGGGAGGATAGACTGGTGCGGCGGCGAATTCCAACGCTGCATCGCGCCGAAGACTGGGCTAGAGTCGGGCCATGTTGAAGCCATTGCTCGCACGAAATCGTGATTATCATCCAAGCTACCGCGGTGGCCTCTGCAACCATCTCTCGATGGCCCTGATCGCGCTGGAACGAATGGGTGCCACGCCGGTGCGGCTGGAGCGGTACGCGCGAGACTACCTCACGGCGATGGAGCCGGCGCCTGAACCGGGCACCGCGATCGACGAGGTCAACTGGCGCGAACGCTTCGGCGATGAGGCCTCCTATGCAGATTATCTCGGATTCTTTCAGCGTGCGGTCGCCCGACGCGGCGCCCGCGCCACATTGCGCGCCTATCTGCCGGTCCTGGGCCCCGGTGTCGGTGCCGCCGCCTTCCATCCGCTGATCCGCACCGCCTTCGGCATCATCGCCGAGGACCGCGAGGAGATTGCGGTCGGCCTCGCTTACTGGGCATCGCGCTATCTGCCGCTGCCGGATCATCAACCCGACGGCGGAGAGGTCAACGCCACCTTTACGCCGACTGCCGATCCCGCAGCACTGCTGCGCCAGGCGCGCGAACAGGCCGCGCTCGCCTTCACGCCCGATCCCGACGCCTTGATCGACCGTCAGATGGCGGCCGCCGCCGCCAATCCGGCATTCCCGTCGCTCGCAGCGGCGCTCATGGTCGACGATCTCACCCTCGACCGCCTGCGCCAGGCGGCGGCGCATCTGTTCCTGGCGACGGACGACTTCAGCATCCTGCACGCGGTGACCGGCCTGCATGCCGCGCGCGTCCTCGGCGATTTCGCTGTCGACCGTCGCGCGTTTGCGACGGCGGTCTGGCGCGCCTTTCTGGCGCTCTATCTCTCGCTCGACCGTCCCCCGCTGCCGACCGTCGAGGCGATCGCGGCGGCCGCGAATGGCAGCGCACCGGACTGGAACGCGATCCTGCCGGCGGCCGTCGGCGCCGAGGATGAGCATGTGATCAAGCTGGTCTATGCCGCCTTCGCCGAGACGCGGGCCGGCGGCGGCCGGCTCTATCGTCATCTCGCCGCGCGCAAGGCCGGCCTGTTGCAGGCCGACCTGTTGCAGAGTGGGACGCCCGCTACTGAATCACGATCCGAGGCGCCGGTCGCAGCGGCTGGTCGTTGAGCGTGCGCCAGACCTGCTCGGCGACGGTGCGGTAGGCCGCCGTATGCGGCGAGTCCGGCCGTGCGGCGACGATCGGCGTGCCGGCATCCGAGGTCTCGCGGATCTCGATGTCGAGCGGGATCTCGCCGAGGAACGGCGTGTCCAGCTTCTCCGCCTCGATCTTGGCGCCGCCATGGGCGAAGATGTCGGTGCGGCCGCCGCAATGCGGGCAGGTGAAGTAGCTCATGTTCTCGACGATGCCGAGGACCGGCACGTCCACCTTGCGGAACATGTTGAGGCCCTTGCGCGCGTCAATGAGGGCGATGTCCTGCGGCGTCGAGACGATGACCGCGCCGGAGAGCGGCACCGATTGCGCCATGGTGAGCTGCGCGTCGCCGGTGCCGGGCGGAAGATCGCAAACGAGGACGTCGAGCTGGCCCCAATCGACTTCCCGCAGGAGCTGGGTGATGGCGCTCATCACCATCGGCCCGCGCCAGATCATCGGTGTCTCCTCGGCGACCAGGAAGCCCATGGACATGATTTTCAGGCCGAATTTCTGCATCGGCGCCAGCTTTTTCTCCGGCGTCGCCTCAGGCTTGCCGGAGATGCCGAGCAGGCGTGGGATCGACGGCCCGTAGATGTCGGCGTCGAGCAGTCCGACCTTCAAGCCCTGGCCGGAAAGGGCAAGGGCGAGGTTGACCGCCGTCGTCGACTTGCCGACGCCGCCCTTGCCGCTGGCCACCGCGATGATGTGCTTGATCCCGGCAACCGGCGTGCGGCCGGGCGCGGTGCGCGGCTGCTGGCCCGGTGCCCCTTGGGTATGACCGTGCGCGTGACCGTGGCTGTGCCCGTGGTCGTGATCCTGTCCGCTCGGCGCTCCGGCTTGGGCGCCGCGGTGGGCGGTAAGGACGGCCGTGACCGACAGCACGCCGGGCAACGCCTCCACCGCCTTTTCCGCCGCCTTCCGCAGGGGCTCCAGCTTCGGACCCTCGCGCGGGTCGACCTCGATCGAGAAGCCCACATTGCCGTTCTTCACCACGAGGCCGGTCACCAGGCCGCGCGCGACGATGTCGCCGCTCCGGTCCGGTGCGGCGATCTTCCGCAGTGCATCGAGGATCTCGGTTTCGGTGACGGAAGCCATGCTGAACGTCCCATGCTTGATCTGGCCCGGCTTGATCTTAGCGGGCGGGATTCCCATGTTTTGCGCTGGGTTTAGCGCGATCGGGGGCGGTGGCCGCGCGTTGCGGCGGCCAGCGCCGTGTCATATAAGGCCTTGGCCCGCCCTTGCCTACAAGCTATCGGGGCGACAAGGATTGGAACCCCGGCGCGGTCGGGGCGAGCAGATAAAGAGCCGAGACGGGACTGGGGTAATTCATGGCTTGGAACAATCAAGGCGGCCCATGGGGCGGCGGCAAGAGCCCCTGGGGACGCGGTCCCGGCGGTTCCGGAGGCGGTGGCAATCGCCCGCCCGACTTCGAGGAGATGCTGCGCCGCGGCCAGGACCGGATGAAATCCGTCCTGCCGGGCGGGCTCGGGTCCGGCCGCGGCGTCCTGCTGATCGCGGTCGCCCTAGTCCTAATCTGGGGCGCAACCGGCTTCTATAAGGTCAACCCCGGCGAGATCGGCGTCAACACGGTGTTTGGCGAGATCAAGGGCCAGACCGATCCCGGCTTGCACTGGAATCCGCCCGCGCCGATCGGCCGCGTCTACACGCCCGCCGTCGCGGAGCAGAACAGCACCGAGATCGGCTATCGCGGCACCCAGGACGACAGGACTCCGGTGCCGGACGAGAGCCTGATGCTAACCAAGGATGAGAACATCATCGACATCCAATCCACGGTGCAATGGCGCATTCGCCCCGACCAAGTCACCGACTACCTGTTCCAGATCGAAGATCCGGAAGGCACGGTGAAGAACGCCGTCGAATCCGCGATACGTGAGATCATCGGCCAGTCGGAGTTCCAGGCCGCTCTCACCAGCCAGAAGGCCGAGATCGCGAACAAGGCGCAGGTGCTGGCTCAGAAGATGCTGGACAGCTACCGCGCAGGCATCGACATCGACACCATCAATCTGGAAGTCAATGCGCCACAGGAAGTTGTTGATGCCTTCCTCGACGTACAGCGCGCCAGCAACGACGCGCAGAGTTCGGTCAACGACGCCCAGGCCTATAGCAACAAGGTAGTGCAGACCGCCCAGGGACAGGCCGTGCAGATCGTGAAAGAGGCGGAAGCCTACAAGGCGCAGAAGGTCGCCACCGCGCAGGGCGACGCCCAGCGCTTCCTCTCGGTCTATGAGCAGTACAAGCTCAGTCCCGCGATCACCGAGCGGCGGCTCTACCTCGAATCCATGCAGAGCATACTCGGCAGCATGAACAAGGTGCTGATCGATCCCTCGGCCAAGGGCATGGGCGCCGTGCCGTACCTTCCGCTGGATCAATTGATGAAGAAGGGTGGCGCGATGGCGCCACTTCCTTCGTCGCCTCCACCGCCACCCTCGTCCGACAACACGACGACGGTGCAGCCCTCCGGTCAGCAGGGAGCCTCGCAATGAGCCGTCGCACAGGCATGGCGGTGCTGGCCGGGGCTGCGATTACCGCGGTCCTTGTGTATTTCTCGCTGTTCATCATCGACCCGATGCAGTCGGCGCTGGTGCTGCAATTCGGCCAGCCGAGACGAGTGCTGACCAATCCCGGCCCCTATCTCCGCTGGCCGCTGATCGAAAGTGTCGTCTATCTCGACAACCGCGTACTGAATCTGGAATCGCCGGCGACCGTGTTCGTGATGGGGGATCAGAAGCGCATTAAGCTCTCTGCGTTCGTGCGCTACCAGATCGTCGATCCTTTGACCTTCTACCGTGTCGTCAACAACCGAATCAACGCCGAGAGCCGCATCCAGTCGGTACTGCAATCGACCCTGCAGCAGAAGCTGGGCGATACGTCGATGACGAAGATCCTCTCGCCGGAACGCGCCCGGCTGATGGCCGACATCACCCAGGAGCTGACCGCGCGGGCCGCAGCGCCCTATGGCATCCGCATCGTGGATGTGCGATTCAAGGCCGTCGACTTGCCGCCGCAGAACAGCGAGGCGGTCTTCAACCAGATGCGTACTCAGCGCGCCCAGGAAGCCGCCGGCATCCGCGCCGACGGCGCCCGCCGAGCGCTGGCGGTGAAGGCCGAGGCCGACAAGGAGCGCGTTGTGACGCTTGCTGAAGCCAACAAGCAGTCGGTGATCCGTCGCGGCGAGGGCGATGCCGAGGCGACCCGGATCTACAACGAGGCGTTCGGCAAGGATCCTGCCTTCTTCGACTTCTTCCGATCGATGCAGGCGATGCGCGACAGCCTTGGCGGCGACAACACCACCTTCGTCGGTGCGCCGAGCGGCGACTTCTTCCGCTACTTCGATCGGGATCCGGGAACCACCAAGCTCGACATGCCCCTGGCCGGCGCTCCTGCCCCGGCACCCGCGCCGAGCGTCGAATCTCCGAGTCAATAAGGGGGACAAGCGCGCGGCCGGTGCAATGCGCTGGAAACTCGCGGTTTCCCGCCGATCGCGACAATCCCGCCGCAATTCTCACCGGCACGTGAGCGGGGAAAATTCCCGCTCGCGCCGGCCGGTTGCTATTATATTCTTCAGCATCCCGGTCCGCACCGGCACGCTTGGCCGGACCGCAGATTTCTCACCGCGAGGAGCGCCACGTTGACTGCTTTCAAATTCGCTCGATCCTCTGGCCGTCCCCTGGGCCTTTGGACCGGCGCCACCCGGGTCCTGGCCGCCGTCGTGCTGACGGCCGGCCTCGCGGGCGGCCTCGCCCGGGCCGCCGAGGCCCGCGGCGCTCCGGACAGCTTCGCCGATCTTGCCGAGAAGTCGTTGCCGGCGGTCGTGAACATCTCCACGACCCAGACGCTGAACGCCGACAACCAGGGCCAGGAGCAGCTCGACGAGCTGTTCAAGCAGTTCCTGGACCGGCAGCAAGGCGGCAACGACCAGCCCAAGCCCAGGAAGGCGACCTCGCTCGGCTCCGGCTTCATCATCGATGCCAGCGGCTTCATCGTCACCAACAACCATGTGATCGAGAACGCCGACGAGATCACGGTCATTACCCACGACAACGAGGAGTTCAAGGCGAAGCTGATCGGCGCCGACGAGAAGACCGACCTGGCGCTCTTGAAGGTGGAAGCCGGGAAGTCGCTGCCCTTCGTCAGCTGGGGCAATTCCGACGCAATGCGGATCGGCGACTGGGTGCTGGCGATCGGCAATCCCTTCGGCCTCGGCGGCTCGGTGACGGCCGGCATCGTCTCGGCGCGCCAGCGCGACATCAACGCCGGCCCCTATGACGACTTCCTGCAGACCGACGCCTCCATCAACCGCGGCAATTCGGGCGGGCCGATGTTCAACATGGACGGCGAGGTGGTCGGCATCAACTCGGCGATCTACTCGCCCTCCGGCGGCTCGGTCGGCATCGGCTTCGCGATCCCGTCCAATCTCGCCAAGCCGATCATCGATCAGCTCCGCCAGTTCGGCCATCCGCGCCGCGGCTGGATCGGCGTGCGCATCCAGTCGGTCAGCCCGGAGCTCGCCGAGGGGCTGCATCTGCAATCCTCGAAGGGCGCGCTCATCGCCAGCGTCACCGCCGGCGGTCCGGCGGAGGAGGCCGGCATCAAGCAGGGCGACGTAGTGCTGAAGTTCGACGGCAAGGACGTGACCGAGATGCGCGGCCTGCCGCGCATGGTCGCCGAGACGCCGGTCGCGAAGACCGTGGACGTCATCGTCTGGCGCAAGGGCAAGGAAGTCTCGATCACCACCAAGGTCGGCGAGTATCCGGAGAACGAGGCCGAGGCGAGCGCCACGCCGCCGCCCGACGACACGGCAAACCCGCCTGCTGATCAGGGCAACAAGATCGACAGCCTCGGCGTTGCGCTGGCAACCCTCGACGACAGCAGCCGACAGAAGTTCGGGCTGCCCAGCGACGCCGAGGGCGTGCTGGTCACCGACGTCGATCAGTCCGGCCCGGCGGCCGAGAAGGATCTCCGTCCCGGTGACGTGATCGTCGAGGTGGACCAGAAGGCCGTGAAGTCGCCCGGCGACGTCCGCGACCGCGTGAAGTCCGCCCAGGACAACGGCTACCGCGTCGTCACCCTGCTGGTGAACCGCAAAGGCGACTTCCAGTGGGTCGCCGTCAAGATCGGGAAGAGCTGAGTTCGATTTTTCGCGAGTCGGTCCGGGCGCGATCGTGTGAAGCGGTCCGATCGCTCTCGCCTAAGAACGAAAGATGAACTATACTCTTCCTTGCCTCGACCAGCATCGACCCCGACCGGACCCCGACAGAATCGCAGAATCGCTTTCGACCCGCCGATGCGATAAAGTCGTTCTTCGTCAGCGATTTAACGCACCCTGACGCGCCCTCCGAAGGGCCGGTGTCGGTAAATGCGGAGCGGCTAGGCCGGCGCGCGCTCGTCCGCCGCGACGAACTCTTCGTGCAGATAGCCCTGGAAGTAGAGCAGGGCGGTCAGATCGGTGTGGTTGACCTGGCAGCGCACGGCCTCACGCAGCAGCGGCTTGCCGCGATAGGCGACGCCGAGCCCGGCTTCCAGCAGCATCGGCAGGTCGTTGGCGCCGTCGCCGACGGCGACCGCGTCGGCGACGGTCAGGCCGCGCTCGGCGCTCAGGGTTTGGAGGGCATTGACCTTGCCGTCCTTGTCGAGGATCGGGCCTTGAAGCTCGCCGGTGAGGCGGCCGTCGGCGACCTCGAGGTCATTGGCGAGGTCGAGGTCGAAGCCGGCGCGACGGGCGATCCGGCTCGTGAAATACTTGAAGCCCCCGGAGACGAGGGCCGTGAAGGCGCCGTTCGCCTTCATGGTGTGCACCAGGGTCGCGGCGCCGGGCGATAGGGTCAGCTTCGCCGCGGTCTTCGCCAGAGCCGCTTCCGGCAGATCGGCCAGCATGGCGACGCGCTCCACCAGCGCCTGGGCGAAATCGAGCTCGCCCCGCATGGTGCGGCGGGTGATCTCCGCGATGGTGTGCTTCAATCCGGCTTCGTCCGCCAATTCGTCGAGGGTCTCCGAGGTGACGATGGTGGAATCCATGTCGGCGATCAGCAGCTTCTTGCGCCGCCCTTCGACCGGCTGCGCGTGGAAATCGACGGCGAGATCGGCTAGCGTCGCCGCCGCCACGGCATGGGCCGTTTCGGCCGCGACGTCTTCGAACGGCAGGTCGCAGGCGCGGTCGTCCGGCGCCAGCCAATAGGCCTCGCCGGTGCGAGCCCCCCTTTCGCGCAGGCGCGTGGCGAGGGTTTCCAGCAGGTTCGGCCGGAGACCATGGGGTTCGGCCGCGATCAGCGTCAGGATATGCGTCATGGTGGGCGGGACTATGGGAGAGGCCGCGGCAATCGACAAGATTGAAGAAACACCCGTCGTCGTCGTCGCCGGCCCGACCGCCAGCGGCAAGTCCGCGCTCGCCGTCGAACTCGCCGCGGACTTCGGCGGCACGATCATCAACGCGGATTCGATGCAGATCTATCGCGATCTGCCGATTCTGACCGCGCAGCCCGATACGGCGGCGCAGCGTGCGGTCCCGCATCGACTCTACGGCATCCTCGCACTGGATGACCCGGCGACAGCGGCACGCTGGGCGGATCTCGCGCTGTCGGAGATCAAGGCGGCCTGGGACGAGAAGCATGTGCCGGTCCTGGTCGGCGGCACCGGCCTCTATCTGCGCGCGCTGCTCGAAGGCTTCGCACCGATCCCGGACATCGATGCCCGGTTCCGCGACGAAGCGCAGGCGCTCTTGAAGGAGCTTGGTGCCGCCGGCCTCCACGCCCGTCTCGCCGCCCGCGATCCGGAGACGGCGGCGAAGCTGCGGCCGAGCGACAGCCAGCGGATCATGCGAGCCTGGGAGGTGCTGACCGCCACCGGCAAGCCGCTCGCCTGGTGGCAGGCGCAGCCGAGCACCCGGCCGGGACCGGTCGCGGCGATCGCCTTCGTGACCAGTCCGGCCCGGGACGATCTTTATGCCGCCTGCGACGCCCGGTTCGCGGCGATGCTGGAGGCGGGCGCGCTCGACGAAGTGGCTGCCGCGCGACGTGCCTATGCCGGCGCCGACCAGAGCCGGGCCGGTTTCAAGGCTTTGGGCTTCCGGGAGCTGGCGCAGCAGTTGGATGGGGAGATCACCCTGGAACAGGCCGCCGCGGCCGCCCGGCAGGCGACCCGAAACTACGCCAAGCGACAGAGCACGTGGTTCCGTCACCAGCTTCCTGGAGCAACTTTCTTAGCTCCAGACCGGGAAGCTATGAAATTTTCGCAAAGTTCCGTTGCGGCAACGCGTCATAAAATTCGCGATTTCCTGTTGACCCACCAAAAGTGAGCCACTACGGTGCCGCGCCTTGGCCCGCTCCGGCAGGCCACGGCGCCGTTGCGCGCTTGCGCGAGACGTGCATTGTTTGCAAGCGATATCAAGACTTTAAGGCTGAGGAGCCGATCATGGCGGTGGAACCGATCACCGGAGCGGAGATCATTGTCAAAGCGCTGATCGATCAGGGCGTTGACGTCATTTTCGGCTATCCCGGCGGCGCCGTCCTTCCGCTCTATGACGCGCTGTTCAAGCAGAACCGCATCCGCCACATCCTGGTCCGCCATGAGCAGGCCGCGGTCCATGCGGCCGAGGGCTATGCGCGCTCGACCGGCAAGATCGGCGTCGTGCTGGTGACCTCGGGTCCCGGCGCCACCAATGCCGTCACCGGCTTGACCGACGCGCTCATGGATTCGATTCCGATCGTCTGCCTCACCGGCCAGGTGCCCACACACCTCATCGGCAACGACGCCTTCCAGGAAGCGGATACGACGGGCATCACCCGGCCGTGCACCAAGCACAATTACCTCGTGAAATCGGTCGAGGAGCTGTCGCGCAAGATCCACGAGGCGTTCTACGTAGCGAAGAGCGGTCGTCCCGGCCCGGTGGTGATCGACCTGCCGAAGGACGTGCAGCAGGCAAAGTACGAATACGTCAATCACGCCGGCCAGAAACATCGCAGTTACAACCCGCCGGTTCGTCCCGACCGGGCCGCGGTCGAGAAGGCGATCGAGCTGATGGCGCATGCCAAGCGACCGCTGTTCTACATCGGCGGCGGCTGCGTCAATTCCGGCCCGCAGGCCTGCGCCTTGCTGACCGAGTTCATCCGTCTGACCGGTTTCCCCTGCACCCAGACCCTGATGGGTCTCGGCGCCTTCCCGGGCTCCGATCCGCTGTCGCTTGGCATGGTGGGGATGCACGGCATGTACGAGAGCAATCTCGCCATGCACGACTGCGACGTGATGATCAATATCGGCGCGCGGTTCGACGACCGGGTCACGGGCAAGCTCGCGGCCTTCTCGCCGGGCTCGAAGAAGATCCACGTCGATATCGATCCCTCCTCGATCAACAAGAACATCCGGGTCGACCTGCCGGTGATCGGCGACGTCGGCCATGTGGTCGAGGAGATGATGCGCATCTGGAAGGCGCGCCAGATCAAGACCGACGGCAAGGCGCTCGCGGCGTGGTGGGAGCAGATCAACAAGTGGCGGGCGCGGGACTGCCTGAAGTTCCGCCCTGCGGACCAGGTGATCAAGCCGCAGTTCGCGCTGCAGCGCCTCTATGCCGCGATCAAGGACCGGGACTTCTACATCACGACCGAGGTCGGCCAGCACCAGATGTGGGCGGCCCAGTTCCTGAAGTTCGAGAAGCCGAACCACTGGATGACCTCCGGCGGCCTCGGCACCATGGGCTACGGCCTGCCGGCCGCCTACGGCGTGCAGGTGGCACACCCGGAATCGCTGGTGATTGACGTCGCCGGCGAGGCCTCGATCATGATGAACATCCAGGAGATGTCCACGGTGGTGCAGTACCGCCTGCCGGTGAAGATATTCATCATGAACAACAAGTGGATGGGCATGGTGCGCCAGTGGCAGGAGCTGCTGCACGGCGGGCGCTATTCCGAGAGCTACAGCGACGCGCTACCGGATTTCGTGAAGCTGGCGGACGCCTTCGGCGCGACCGGCCTGCGCGCCGAGAAGCCGAGCGAGCTCGACGGCGTGATCGCGAAGATGCTGGCGACGCCCGGCCCGGTCATCGCCGACATCGCGGTCGACGAGAAGGAGAACTGCTTCCCGATGATTCCCTCGGGCTCGGCGCACAACGAGATGCTGCTGGGGCCCGAGGATCAGACCGCGAAGCCGGTCTCGGAAGAGGGCATGGTCCTGGTGTAAGAGAGAGTGCGGGTCTTCCGCGGCTTCAGGCTGCGGCAAGACCCTCACCCCCCGCCCTCTCCCTAGGGGAGGGGGGCCTTCTCGAAGGCTTGTGACGCAGCGTTCCTTCTCCCGTAGGGAGAAGGTGAGGATGAGGGTCTTGAAGCTGCCTGAGAAGGCGCAGGCGCGGGTAGGTGTCGGATGTCTGGAACGGAACGCAGCGCTTCGAGCGCGATGATGGGAACGGGGCTGTCGGTGAGCAAGGACGAGGGGATAGAGCGCCATACCATCTCGGTGCTGGTGGACAACGAGGCCGGTGTCCTGGCGCGGGTGATCGGGCTCTTTTCGGGCCGCGGCTACAACATCGAGAGCCTGACGGTCGCGGAAGTCGACGTCTCGGAGCACCTCTCGCGGATCACCGTCGTCACCTCGGGCACGCCGATGATCATCGAGCAGATCAAGAACCAACTCCGCCGGTTGGTTCCGGTCCATCGCGTCACCGATCTCACGGTCGAGGGCCCGTCGCTGGAGCGCGAGATGGCGCTGGTGAAGGTGCAGGGGACCGGCGACAAGCGGGTCGAATCGCTCCGTATCGCCGACATCTTCCGCGCCCGCGTCGTCGATGCCACGATCGAGTCCTTCGTCTTCGAGATGACCGGCTCGACCGAGAAGCTCAACGCTTTCATCAACCTGATGCAGCCTTTGGGGCTGATCGACGTTTCACGCACCGGCGTCGTCGCGATCGCCCGCGGCACCGAAGCGTGAAAGCTATTGCCTCTCCCGTAGGGAGAGGGTTGGGTGAGGGTCTTGACGCGGCCTGAGACCCAGCAAGCAAAAGTTCCAGTCGCAAAGAGGAAATTCGAGATGCGTGTCTATTACGATCGTGATGCCGATGTGAATCTGATCAAGGGGAAGAAGGTCGCGGTGGTCGGCTACGGCAGCCAGGGCCATGCGCATTCC
>Ga0335070_10008208_pt1 | contig 12235 bp, 7 predicted proteins | sample Lox_Sample_13_FD_206722 | JGI IMG/M metagenome (GOLD analysis project Ga0335070, IMG submission 206722) | Soil microbial communities from Loxahatchee National Wildlife Refuge, Florida, United States - Lox_Sample_1.3 | ecosystem: Environmental > Terrestrial > Soil > Wetlands | place: USA: Florida...
CACGCCGAGGCGCGCGAGGAGTTCCAGCCAGTAGAGCGCGAACGGCAGGTCGTCGGTCTGGCCGCTCGCGTTCACCTTCAGGGGATCGCCGATCAGCACGGCCGATTGCTTCAGGACCTTCGTCCCGCACAGGACGCCGAACTCGCGCTTGCCGACCGGCTGGGCGAGATAGGCTCCGAGGCGCTCGATCAGGCCGGCGCGCTCCCGTTGGACGGCGGGCAGGTGCGCCAACAGCGCCACCATGAAGATGGTCGGCGGCGTGGCTTGGGGGTTCAGCACCCAGTTGCCGCCCGACTTCACGAGCGGCTGGGCAGCCAGCTCGCTGCGCAGGAAGGTGGACACCTGGTTGGCCGCCGAATGCGCCGCCCCGCGCACGCGCGGGTCGTCCCCGAAGCCGGAGCGGGCGAGCGCGGCGGCGGCGGCCTCCCGGACCAGCTCGCGCACCCACGGCTCGACGCCCGGTTCGGCGTAGGCGTACTTCCCGAACTCGAACAGGAGCTTCGGATCCGGGTCGCGGGAGAGGAGCCGGAACAGGAGACGACTGCCCAACTTCAGGGGGCGGCTCTCCCGCCCGAACCCCAGTTCGACCAGCCGCAGGTACTGGTGGATCGTCCCGACATCCTTGATGCCGGCGGTCTTGTTGGGGGCGACGCCGAGCAGGTTCCCCCCCCAGACGCCGTTGTCCTTCTGCTTCCTGACGATCTGGCGAGCCGGTCCGTACGCCTCCAGTTCACCGCGGATCGCCTCGGCGTCGGCCGGATATGCCCCAGGGAACAGCTCGGTCAGGGTCCGGAAACGAATGGCCGGACAGCCGTGCAACATCAACCAGGTGAACGGGATGTGATGGGTCTTGGGGAGTTCCACCCGCAGAGCCTCCCTGTCGACGGGGTGCGCTCGAATCCGAACGGGCCGCAAACTTATGTGGACCCGCCGGGTGGTGCTAGTGGGGAGGGCGGCCCTGCGGCCCCTGGGAGGGGACGATCAGGAGGCGGGCGATGGTTCCGCGGCGCGCCTGACCGCGCTCGGAAGTGAGGATGAGGCGCCCCGGCCCGTCGAAGCACACGCCCTCGCCCTGAGGCTCGATGACGGGAATGGTGATGCCGGAGCGCGGGCCCAAGGGCACGGGGCTCGCGCCCCGGCCCAGACGGAAGAAGTGGATGCTGACGTAGGTCCGCACGGCGAGGAGGGAGTCCCCGGGAGCCAGCGCCGCACCGGTGACGACCCGGCCGGAGAGCAGGCTTGTCACCATGTCGAGCGGGCCCGCGGCGGCCAGCCCGCGGACGGCCGGTCCAGGCCCCACGCCGGCGCGGAACAGAAGCGGCGGCCCCGCCAGCTCCTTCGTGATGAGAAGCAGGGTGCCGTCCCCCGTCACGGCCAGCGCCTCGGCGTTGTGCCGCCGATCCGGATAGTGGAGCACGAGCGAGTCGAGCACCGGGACGCCGCGGACCGTGTCCCGCGGGGAATCCGGCGGGCGCGGTTCCCGGATCCGGTAGACCACGATGTGGTCGCGGCGGCGCCCGTTGTCGCCGATGTCGCCGATGTAGAGGCAGCGGCCCGGGACCACGACGCACGGCCCCGCGGCGAGGTCCTCCCAATCGACGTTGCGCGCTCCCTCCACCCGCACGCGGCCGAGGTCGCGGCCGAACGCGTCGGTCGCGTAGAGGAACGGGCCGTCTCCCGAGTCGTTGTGGGTCCAGACCACGCCGGCCACGAGCGCGCTCATCGCCGCACCGGAGCTCTCGACGAGGCGCGGCGCGAGAAGGGCTGCGGTGTCGAGGGTGGTCAGGCGCACCGGCGTCTGCGCCGGCGACGGCGAGGCAGGTACGACCAGCATCGCGACCGTCGCGAGGCCGAAGCGCGCGACGGCCCGGCCCCCCCCGCGTCTCGCCTCCCTCCCGGCCCAGGGCCGCAGCGACGGCGGGCGGCCACTCACCGGGCGGAGGTCCTCAGGGCGTTGAAGAAGAGCGGGAAGGTGGCGAGGCTCTGTCCGCGGTACAGGGGCCGGAACCCGAACAGCACCACCCGCCCCCGACCGAGACGGACCTCCAGGAGCGCCGCTCTCCCGGCCAGCGTCGCCGGCCCGATGAGCCATCCCGAGAGCAGGATGTCGCCCGGTTGGGTCGGATAGCGCGCCACCACCCGCGTGCGGCTCGGGTCGCGCACATCGAAGGCCGCCCCCGACTCCACCCACGCGACGCCCTGCGAGGGCATCCCCTCGGCAAGGGCCTGCGTGGTATCGATCACGACGCGCAGAATGCTCCCGGGGACGTAGAAGTCCCGCGGCGACAGGCCCGACGTCATGTTGACCACCGGCAGGTCGAACGCATCGATCGCGAAGTCGCACGCGTCGTCCAGCGCCACGATGGTGCCCCCGCTCTCCGCGAACTCGCGCAGCGACTGGACCCCGGTCTGTCCGATCCCGCCGGCGAACCGCGCCGGGTACCGCCGCGCCGGGAGTCCCTCGACGATCGCTCTCGCCGACGTGCTCGGCAGCACGATGGCGTCGAACCGGGCGCCCAGGCTCCCCGCCCGGACGGCGCTGTCGCTCACGCTCTCGTACGGGACGCCCCAGGTGTCCAGCACCCAGCGTGTCCACCCCTCGTCGACCGGAGCCGTGTACGAGCGGTACACGCCCACGCGCACGGCACCGCGTGCGGGGCGGTTGCCGTTGGTGGCGGAGAGGCCTGCGGTGCGGTACACGGGCGGCGGCACGGTTACCGGCGCCGACAGGCCCACCGGCAGCGAGTCGGCCGACGCGAGCACGCGGACGCCCAGGAGGAGCGGGAGCGTGTGCGCCGTGGCGTCGTACGGCCGGATCGGCGGGCCTCCGGGGTACTCGCGCAGATCGGGGTAGTACCGGCGCTCGAACAGCGCGGCCACGAACGCGGCGTACGGCTGGCGCAACGGGACGACGTACGTGCCGGGAGAGAAGCGCTCTCGGCCCAGCGTGAACGGGGCGAGGGCGGCGCGGACCTCGACCTGCGCATGCCGCAGGATCGTCAGGAGGGTCGCCACCGCAACCGGATCCTGGCCCGCCGTGGGGATGATGTAGGCGGAGGGCCACTCGCTCCAGCCCCGCACCGCGCGTTCGGCCACCAGGCGCGAGGTGCGGATCCAGGTCGCGCGGTTGCGGGCGACCTCGTCGAGCATCGCGAGGGCGGCGCTGGTCTGGTAGCGGACGATGTCCGCGAGGGTCCAACGGCCGCCGGGCCAGGGCGCGGGGAAGTTCCAGCTCGGCGTGCGGGGGTCGATCCCGCCGCCGGGGCGGAGGCTGTCGAACGGAACGGTGATGGGGGTGGCGAGGTCGGCGCTGGCCGTCTCGGTGAGGATGCGCACCGCGCCGTGGTAGTGCTGGAAGGCGCGGGCGGGCGTCCAGGCGTCGTAGCCGGCGAAGGTCGCGACGCCCGTCAGCCCCTGCGAGGCGAGGCGCCAGGCGATGGCGGTGCCCACGGCGTTCACCCCGTCCACGAGGAGCGGGTCGACGTTGGGTTCGATCGGGTCGCGGTAGGGCGGCACGAAGATCCGGGAGCCCAGCGATCCCTGCTGGTGGATGTCCATGGTGACCTGCGGGTGCCATACCCCGTACAGGCTGTCCACCACCAGGCGGGTCTCGACCTGCGTGAAGGCGTACCAGTCGCGGTTGTCGTCGTGGCCGACGTAGCGGTTGTACAACTCCGGCGGCGCGGTGCCCTCGGCTGGGGTGCCGAGCGTCTGTGCGTACCAGCGGGCGACGATGTCGACGCCGTCCGGGTTCAGCGAGGGAACGAGGATGAGCACGGTGCTGTCGAGCATCGCGCGGATGTCGGGCGTGGCGCCGCGTGCGAGCCGGTAGGCGAGATCGAGCGGTGAGAAGAAGCCGCCGACCTCGGTCGAATGGACGCTGGACGTGATGAGGACGAACGCGGGCGTCCGGGCCTCGAGGCGTGCCGTCTCGGCGGAGTCGGGGGAAAGACGCGGGTCCGCGAGGAGCTGTTGCGCCGAGCGGAGCGCGGGGAGGCGCTGCAGGTTGGCCGCGCTGGAGATGAAAGCGGCGAGGAACGGCAGCCCGTTCGTCGACCGCCCGATGGTGCGGACGCTGACGCGGTCGCTGGCCGCGTCGAGCGCCTGGAAGTAGCGGACGATGGGGCCCCATTCGACCAGCCGCCGGTCGGCGCCCGGCGTGAAGCCGAGCACCGAAGCGGGCGTGGGGAGCGGCCGCCGCTGGGCGGCGAGGGGGCCGGGCGCGCCCACGGCGAGGGCGAGCAGGAGTGCGGCGGTCTGGCGCATCGACGTCCCCGGGAAGGGTGCCTCAAGCATCGAGCCCCACCCCGAAAGCTGGGGTGGGGCTCGACGTCACTGCAACTTCGTTGCCGCGTCGGCTACTGGAGCCGCTTGATCTCGACGCGGCGGTTCTGCGCACGGCCGGCGGCCGTGGTGTTCGGCGCGACCGGGTTCTCCTGACCGTGACCGACCGCGGTGAGCGAGTTCGCCGACACGCCCTTGCCGATCAGGTAGCGCATCACGGTCTGCGCGCGCGCCCTGGACAGCCGCAGGTTCGCGGCGGCGTTGCCGACGTTGTCGGTGTAGCCGTTCACTTCCCACCGCGCGTTCGGGATCGCCTTGATCGCGGTGGCGGTGTTGTCGAGCTCCGTCCGGGACGTGGGGAGCAGCACCGAGGTCCCCGAGCGGAAGGTGATGTTGCGCAGCACCAGCGAGGCGCCCGCCTGCGGCAGCTCGTGCGCGACCGGGCAGCCGGTGGCGTCGACCTGCGTGCCCGCCGGCGTGTTGGCGCACCGGTCGAGATAATCCGGCACGCCGTCGTGGTCGCTGTCGACCGGGCAGCCGTTCGCATCCACCGGTCGGGCGTTCGCCGGGGTGTTCGGGCAGCGGTCGAGGTTGTCCGGCACGCCGTCGTTGTCGGCGTCGAGCGCGCAGCCGTTGGCGTCCACCGGCGTGCCTGCGGCCGTGTTGGGGCAACGGTCGAGGTAGTCGGCTACGCCGTCATGATCGCTGTCGACCGGACAGCCGTTGGCATCGATCGGCCGGGCGTTCGCCGGGGTGTTCGGGCAGCGGTCGAGGTAGTCGGCCACGCCGTCGTTGTCGGTGTCCACCGGGCAGCCGGCGCGCGGGTTCCCGATCGGGTAGACCGGGCGCGCGGTCGGCGGGGTGTTGGCGCACTGGTCGAGGCCGTCCGGCACGCCGTCGTTGTCGCTGTCCATCGGGCAGCCGGCCCGCGCGTTCCCGACGGGGAACACGCGCGCACCGCGCGGCGTGGCCGCGCACTTGTCCTTCTTGTCCGGCACGCCGTCGCCGTCGGTGTCCTTCGGCGGCCCGCCGCCGATGAACCACGCCAGGCCGACCAGGCCGGTGCCGTTGTACGCGGCGTCACTCGACTCCTTGAACTTGTCGTACGCCATCCGGCCTTCGACCCGCAGCGCCATGGTCGGCGACAGGAAGTACCGTACGCCGACGCCACCGAAGGCACCCCACTGCGCCGAGAGATGGGTGCTGTTGCCCGAGAAGCGGGGCATGTCGCCCCCGACCTCGATGAACGGGCGGAACTTCTGGTTCAGGTCGAAGGTGTAGGTCAGCGCGGCGAACGGAGCGAGCAGCGTCGCGCCGTTGCCGAAGCCGAGGCCGGACCCGGCGCTCAGCTCCCAGTTCTCGTTGAAGTTGTAACCGAGGCGTGCCGCGCCGCCGAACATGAAGCGGCTGGGACTCGCCTTGGTGATTCCGTATGGCCAGTGGAGCAAGGCGTTGAACGCACGGTCGACCGTGAAGGCGCCGCCGCTCAACGCCAGTTCGAAACTCCCCTCCCGGTGCGCTGCCGCCACAACCGGGTGCTGTGCGGGCTGCGCCGCCGGGCGCTGTGCCGGGCGGGGCTGGGTCGCTGGCGGCCGCGTGGGGCGCGGCTGCTGGGCGGGCGGCCGCTGCTGGGCGCCCGCCAGTGCCGGCACCATTGCCGCAAGCGCGCCGGCAGCCAACACAACTCTCGTTCGCATGTCTACTCTCCGGGAAGGTGTTTGACGGCTCCTCGGGGTCGCGAAGACTCCCGCAGCCTCGAGATCCAAGGCACCGCCGGCGCAAGTCGCGCGCCAGCCGCAGGGTGCAGGTCGTTAAGAGTATGGGGCGCCCCGGGCCTAGGCGCAAGCGCGAGCCACCCCTATCTGGGCTCCGTCGGGCTCCCAACCGACGCGGCGGAGGCTCCCCTTGGCATACACACGCCCACGAGCGCCCAATAGGAGAGCATTCGATTCAAGTTTTTCGCGGGTCGCTCGAGCCTACCCTGTGCCGCCCGGTCGCGGGCCGCCTCGCTCTTCCGGACCGCGCGGCCGACCGGCAGGTAACGGTCAGGAGCCGGACCCGCTCCCGCGCACGAACCGCGTGGCCTCGGCCAACTGGCTGGCCGCGGCGGACAGCTGGATCGCGCCGCGCGCCAAGGTCTCGATGGCGTCGAGCTGCTCCCCGGCCGCTGCGGCGACGACCTTGGCCTCCTCCGCGGAGGTCTGCGCTGCGGCGCGCACCTCGCCGAGGGCGGTCTGCATCGCGGCCGCCTGCTCGGCGTTGCGCCGCGGGAACTCTACCATCCGGCTCGAGAGGTGGGCGGCCGTCTCCGCCGCGCGCACGATCCCCTCCAGCTCGTCGATCGATCGCTTCGCGGCGCTGGCCACGTCGTCGAGCTCCGCCCGGATCTTCTCGAGCAGTTGCGCCGCGCGGTCGAGCACATGGCGCGTCTCGCCGGTGGAGCGTCCGGCGCTGGCAGCCTCCTTCGCGCTCTCCTCGGCGAGCCGGCGCACCTCGTCCGCGACCACCGCGAAGCCGGCGCCATGCGAGCCCGCGCGGGCCGCCTCGATGGTGGCGTTCAGCGCCAGCATGTTGGTCTGGTCGGCGATGGCGCCGATGGTCTCCGCGAAGCGCACCACCTGCTCCGACGCGGCCCGCAGCCGCTCGACCTCGGCCGAGCCCTCGGCCACGGTGGACCCGATGCGCTCGAGGCTGGCCGCGGTCTGGGCCGTCGTGGTCCGGACCGCCTGCGCGGCGCGCTCGACCTCCTGGGCCGCGCGGTGCGTCTCCTCGCCGGCCTGGGAGGCATCGTGCGCCGAGGCGCGCAGCTCCACCATCGCCTCCTCGGCCTCCGCCGTGAGGCTGGCGGCGCGGGCCGCTCCCGCCTCGGCGCGCTGGGCCGCGGCGGCGACCTCCTCGGAGCTCGCGTGAATCTCCTCGCTGGTGGCCGTCACGGTCTCCACGTGCGCGCCGGTCTGGACGGACGAGTCGATGAGCGGCGAGACGATGCCGTGCACCGCCACGGCCAGCGCCATCTGCGGCGCCAGCGCCTCGAGCATCCGGGCGTCCGAGTCGCGGTACATGAGCGAGTCGGAGTGGCGGAGGTTCCAGGCGCCGGCGACCTCCTCCCCCTGGAAGAGCGGGATGAGCAGCTCGGAGCCCGCCGCCGCGCGGTCGCGGGAGTCCGGGCGGGCGGAGCGCGCCAGCGCGCCGCGCGCGACGGCGCGGCGCTGGCCCAGCGCCTCTCCCACCACGCCGCGGTCGGACGCCAGGTGTCTGCCGACGTTCGAGGGCTCGGTGTCCAGCAGCACTACCAGGTCCCCCGTGGCCGGGTCCCGGCGCGCGAAGCCCATCGCCTCCCAGGGCATCAGGCTGCCGGCGAGCTGCTGGATCGTGGCGAAGCTGCGTTCGAGGTTCACATCGGCGGCCACGGCCCGGGCGAGGCGCTGGATGAGCGTGAGCTCGTCAGCCCGGACGCCCCGACGCCCGATGTAGTGCGCCATCCCGGTGAGTCCGAGGATCGCGGCGCAGCGCAGGACGACGACCGGCGCTGGGCCGGCGCTGGTGAGCGCGCCCAGCCACGCGAACGCGAGGGCGATGTCGAGGACGGCGACGATGGCCTCCCACCGCACCGTGAGCTGCGGGTCGGTGAACGACGCGGCGTCGGACGCGTAGAGCTGCAGGTAGAAGAACGCGTTCGGCAGGATGGGCAGCACGATCGCCGCGAACACGAGGGGGACGGCGTTGTCCGCGCCGAGCGCCGCCGCGCCCAGCGAACCGCCCATTCGCGCGTACAGCAGACCGACCAGCGCCGTCGAGAACCCGATGAGTCCGGTGGTCGCCAGGGCGGAGCGCAAGGGCAGCCGGCGCAGCAGCAGGTCCCCCACGAGGACCCCGACGACGCCGACCAGCGTCGCCCATCCCCAGCCGCGATAGAGCACCAGCACCAGCGGCGCCAGCATGATGAAGGACGCGAAGCCCTTGCCCGGCAGCGGGAGGCCGAAGCGGCGCAGCGCGGCGCACGCGGCGACGAGGAGCAGGAACTCGACGACACGGAACGGATGCGGCAGGCTGCCCGTCGCGAAGGCCGTTACCACTGCAGCGACGGCGAGCAACTCTAGCAGCGGCATCACGACGAGGTCGAGGCGCTTTCCCCAAGACGCTCTGGAGCTCAATGTCTTGTCTCCCAAGGTGTTAGGGAGGTGATTGACCGGTCAGTCAGTCACGCCAGGCTGTCGCACGGCCCAGAGGCGTGCCTTGTGGGAGCGTCGGTCGCCGGACAGCTCGGCCCCGGGGCCCGCATGGTCGTGACGCGGTCTCTCGCGGGCCGGGCGAGCGCGTTCGGCCCCGGCCGGGGTTCGAGCGTCCCGAGGTTATGTCCAGCCAGTGGGCGCGTCAAGCGCGGACTGTCGCCGAGGTCGGGGGTGTGCTAGAGTGTGTCGCGGACGACTCGAACCGGGAGGAGGGGGAGATGTGGATCTCGATCGAATACTGCGTGGTCTGAAACTATGAATCCCGCGCCGCCGGTCTGGCGGCGGAGATCAGGAAGGCGTACCCCGAGGCCGAGGTCACGCTGGTCAAGTCGTCGGGCGGGGTGTTCGAGGTGACGATGGACGGCAAGCTGGTCTTCTCGAAGAAGGCCCTGGGGCGCCACGCGGAGCCGGGGGAGGTCCTCCGTCTGATGCGCACGTGAGGCTGGCCCTCTCGACGGGCGGCGGCGATGCACCGGGCCTGAACGCCGTCATCCGCGGCGCGGTGCTCTCGGCGGTGCACCGCGGCTGGGCGGTCTACGGCATCCAGCGCGGCTTCGGCGGGCTGCTGGGGAGCGACCGCGTGGTGAGCCTGGGCGCCGACGAGGTCCGCGGCATCACGCACCTCGGCGGCACCATCCTCGGGACGACGAACCGGAGCAGCCCGTTCAAGTGGCCGGTGCCCCAGCCCGACGGGACGGTGAAGGAGGTGGACCGCTCCGACGAGCTGATCGAGGCCTTCCGCGCGCACGGCTTCGACGCGCTGATCATGATCGGCGGCGACGGGAGCCTGCGGATCGCCGAGCAGCTGTACGAGAAGGGGCTTCCCGTCGTCGGCGTGCCGAAGACGATCGACAACGACGTGAGCGGCACGGCGACGACCTTCGGATTCGACACGGCCGTGTCCACCGCCACCGACGCGCTCGACAAGGTCCACTCCACGGCCGAGAGCCATGATCGGGTGATGGTCGTCGAGGTGATGGGCCGGTACGCGGGCTGGATCGCCCTCAACTCCGGCCTCTCGGGCAGCGCCGACGTCATCCTCATCCCCGAGATCCCCTTCGACATCGAGAGCGTGTGCGGGAAGATCCGCGAACGCGACGCGCGGGGCCGTCACTTCAGCGTGGTCGTGGTGGCGGAGGGGGCGACGCCGAAGGGCGGGTCGGTCGTGACCCGCGCGCCGGCGGGCCCGGGCGACCGCATGGAGCGGCTCGGAGGCATCGCCGAGCAGGTCGCCGAGGCCATCGAGGAACGCACGGGCAAGGAGACCCGCGCGCTCATCCTGGGGCATCTGCAGCGGGGCGGGAGCCCCACCACGTTCGACCGGCTGCTGGCGCTGCGATTCGGCGCGGCCGCGGTCCGCTGCGTCGCCGAGGGCAAGTTCGGCGTGATGGTGGCGCATGTGCCGCCCAGCACCGGCTTCGTGCCGCTTCGGGAAGCCCTCGCGGAGCCGAAGCGCGTGCCGCTCGACCTGGACACGGTGCTGATGGCGCGCGAGATCGGCGTCTGCCTGGGCGACTGAGCCCGAGTGCACCCCAGCCGCGACCCCTACCTTCCCGCTGACCGGCAGGCGTTCCTCGCCGCCCGCCCCTCCGGCGGCCGCGTCATCGTCATCGCGCCCACCCGTGCGGCCTGCGAGACGATCGAGATCGCGGTGGGACTCCACCTCCAGACCGTCCTCGAAGCCGAACACGGTGCGGAGATCCGCGACCTCGCCGCGCGGGGCGCGGGCTTCGGCATCGTCGCCGCGACCGGGACCGGCAAGACCCTCGCCATCCGCGCCATCGCGGAGACGATCCTCGCCGCGCCGCTCCGGGTGGGCGTGGTCAACCGGGAGCGCGAGGCGACGCCAGAGACGCCGTCGTGGAACGTCGTCATCGTCACGACCGGCATCGCGCGGCGGTGGTTCCAGGCGGGGCTGATCGGCGGGGCGGACACCGTCGTGGTGGACGAAATCCACCAGACCTCCGCCGAGCTCGAGTTGTGCCTGGCGCTGGGGAAGCGGGCCGGCTGCCGCCACATCTGGCTCTCGGCGACGGTCGACCCGGCGTTCTACCGCCGCTACCTCGACTCGGCGGCGGTCCTCGAGACCACGGCCTTCGACCCCGCGCGCGCGGCGCGGGTCACGGTGACGGCGGAATCGGCGCGCGAGTTCCTGGGGCCGCGGTTCCTGCGGCGGGTCGTGCGCGAGGGGCGCGGCGTGGCGGTCTTCGTCCCGACGCGGGCGGAAGTCGAGGAGATCGCGAACGAGATCGGGGCGCGGTGGTCGGCGCTCACGACCGCCTTCTACCACGGCGGCGAGCCGATCCGCGTCATCCGCCCGTTCCTCGACGGCAGCGCGCCGAAGCCGTTCCTCCTGGCGATGACGGCGGCCGGCCAGTCGGCGCTGAACATCCGGGGCCTCGACACCGTGGTGATCCTCGACGCGCGCTACCAGAACGTGGTGCGCGCCGGCCGGAACGTGCTCACGCGGATGCCGCTCGGCGCGAACGAGATCCTGCAGATGGCGGGACGGGTGCACGGGCGCGTCGAGGGCGGGCAGGTGACCATCCTGAGCGACCGGGACATCGACTTCGGCGCGCTGCGCCCCGGCCCACCGGAGTTCCAGCTCGCCGGCGACACCGAGCGGGTGGCACTCACCTGCGCGGCGTTGGGGGTGGACGCCCGGGACCTCGAGCTCCCCGTCCCCCTCGACCGTCGGGCGTACGGCGAGGCCGTGGCCCTGCTCGAGGGCCGGGGGATCGTCGAGGACGGCCGCCTCACCGACTACGGGGCGGAGGTGGAGGAGCTGCCGGTCGAGCGTCCGTGGGCGGAGCTCCTGCTGGCGGCCGACACGGACCTGGTCCCGGCCGTGGCGGTGTGCTCGGCGATCGAGTCGCTGCACCGGATGACCCGCGAGGAGCGCATGCTCCGCGGCGTGCTCGTGCCCGGCTCCGATCACCTCACGGCATACAATCTCTACGCCGAAGCGGTGAACCAGCACGGACGGGTGGACGTGGTCTACGGGCTCCCCCGCCATGTCTTCCGGCCCTCGCTCGATGGGTGGGCCGAGGCGCGCGGCGTGCTCGTGAAGGCGATGGAGGACGGCGCGCTGGGACTGGCGTCAGTGTGCCGCGCGCTGGCGATGTCCCTTCCCGCCACGCTGCCGTTGGCCGACAGCGGGATGCTGCGGCGCTTCCAGGACCTGCTCGCCCGGCTGGCGCCGCTCGACCTGGTCATCGACGAGGAAAGCGCGGCTGGCGAGCCGGTGTCCGTCGCGCGCGGCTCCGTGTGCGGCTCCTGGGGGGGGATCGCCGGCACCATCCGCTTCTTCGCCGACCGGTTCGGCGTCGCGCGGGCGGCCGTGGAGGGCACGCAGCTCCCGTACGACCTGATGCGGCAGTACGCGCGGGTGGAGCATCCCGAGGTGATCTACGACCCCGACCGACGCCGCTCGCCGTTGGCGGTGCTCCGGCGGGTGCGCTACTTCGGCTTCGACCTCGACCGACAGGTCGAGCCGCTGGAGGCGGTACCGGCGGAGCTGCGGCCCGGCGCGCGAGCCGCGCTCGTGGAGGCGCTCATGACGGGTCGCGCCCGGCACCGGGACGCCCGGCAGTTGCGGCAGATGCTCGAGCGGCTGGGTGAGTTGGCGCGGCGCGCGGGGGGCGACCTGCCCGGCGCGGACGGCGCGGCGGTGCGCACGGAGCTCGGCCGGCGGCTCGCGCACCTGGCGCACCTGCAGG
>Ga0335070_10008209_pt1 | contig 12235 bp, 10 predicted proteins | sample Lox_Sample_13_FD_206722 | JGI IMG/M metagenome (GOLD analysis project Ga0335070, IMG submission 206722) | Soil microbial communities from Loxahatchee National Wildlife Refuge, Florida, United States - Lox_Sample_1.3 | ecosystem: Environmental > Terrestrial > Soil > Wetlands | place: USA...
CGATGAACGCCAAGCCAGAAGGTGCGAGATTTGCCATCAACTGGCTCTCTGCCGCGGGCACCGGTGTCTTTGTTGCGGCTCTTCTGACGGGACTTGTTCTGAAGCTGAGTGGCGCCCAGTGGCGGGAAGCGATCGGCCGGACCGCGCGGCGCATGAAAACACCGGTTCTGGTTATTGGCCAGGTGCTTGGCCTCGGCTTCCTGACCCGATATTCGGGTACTGACGCGGTCCTTGGCTTGGCGTTTACCGGAGCGGGTGTCCTCTATCCTTTCTTCTCCGCATACCTGGGATGGCTTGGTGTCTTCCTGACCGGATCCGACACTGCTTCCAATGCGCTCTTCGGAAGCCTGCAACGGATCACGGCGCAGCAACTGCATCTGAACGAGGTGCTCATTGTAGCAACTAACTCGACAGGGGGTGTTATGGGGAAAATGATCGATGCGCAGTCAATCATGGTCGCCTGCGCTGCGTGCTATGATGACCCGCATGAGCGTTCACACGCGCTGGGACCGATTTTCCGTAAGGTCTTCTGGCATTCTATCGCCCTCGCAGGTGTGATAGGTATAATCGTCATGCTCCAGGCGTATGTCTTCCAGGGCATGATCCCGGTTCCACCGCCGAAATAAAGGCGAGCTGAAGGATAAAGGAGCAAGGATCGAGGCTAAAGGATAAGGGCGAAGAATTAAGGCTCAAGGCCGAGGGCTCAGGGATAAAGGATGAAGGTAACACTAAAGTATTCCACGGAAGGTCTGCCGGTAGAGATTGAAGAAACGCCGGGTTTTGTGGGTGTGCTGGAGCCCTCTGAGCCTGAGCCGGTGAGAGAGCCTTTACGGGCAATCGCTGACACCATTGCCCGACCCGTAGAGTCAGCACCGCTCAGCGCAATCGCGAAGGGGAGGAAAAACGCCTGCGTGGTGATCAGCGACATCACGCGACCGGCGCCCAATAGCCTGATCCTTCCTCCTATCCTCCAGACTATTGAGGCTGCCGGTATCCCACGTTCCGCTGTCACTATCCTGATTGCCACAGGTATACATAGGCCCTCGACCGAGGAGGAGCGCGCTCGACTGGTAGGGCAGGAGATCGTGAGCGCTTACCGAATCGTTGATCACCTTTCCAAGAGAAAAGAAGACATGGTGGAGGTGGGTACAATTGCGGGCGCTGTCCCAGCGCTCGTGAACCGTCTCTATGTAGAGGCCGACCTGAAGATTCTCACAGGCTTTATAGAGCCCCATATGTGGGCTGGTTATTCCGGTGGCAGAAAATCGATCTTACCGGGAATCTCTTCTGTTGAAACGCTCGAATTCATGCACGGTCCGGAAATGATTGCGCACCCGATGACCGAATACGGCCAGCTGGACGGAAATCTTTTTCACGAAGCCGGCCTCCAGATTATGGAGAAAACAGGCGCCGACTTCATGGTGAATGTGACGCTCAACAAAAAGAGAGAGATTACCGGGATTTTCTCGGGTCACCCCGTAAAGGCGCATCTGGGGGGCTGCGCGTTTCTGGCAAAGCACTGCGTGCGTGAGATCGATGCGCCGCTTGATTTTGTTATCACCACAAATTCCGGCGCGCCTCTCGACTGCAACCTGTATCAGAGCGTCAAGGGCATGACCGGAGCCGCAACAGTGGTCAAGCGAGGCGGCGATATTCTTATTGCCACACGTTGCGCGGAAGGTGCGGGCAGCCCTGAATACAAAGAAGTGCTCAACATGGTCGATTCTCCTGAATCTTTTGTCTGTCGGATCATGCAAAAAGAATTTTTCATTCCTGACCAATGGTGCGCTCAGGAAATGTACCAGGTGCTGATGGAGAAGGACGTATGGGTTTACACAGAAGGTTTTTCGCAGGAGGAGCTCAAGCGATACCATCTGCGTCCCGTTGATTCAATCGAAGGATGCATCCGTTCACTTTTTCAGAAACATGGCGTACATGCCCGCTGGGCAGTGGTTCCCGACGGGCCGATGGTGATTCTCAGGCTGAAAGAAGCAGGGGCGTGAGCAGTAAAGGATAAGGCAGAGAAGGACAGGAAATCACCATAAGAAGGTATTCTATGAAAGAAAAAATAGAGCAACTGATTGGAGAGTGCCGGGGTTTCCTCAAAGATGAGCAGATAGTCACGGACAAGGAAGGCATGTCCCACTACTGTTACGATGCGACCGAAATGCGCTTCATGCCTGACGTCGTGCTCCTGCCATTCTCCACTGAAGAGATATCGAAGATACTGAAGCTGGCTTACACTAACGATATACCGGTCACGCCGCAGGGTGGCAGAACAGGTCTCTCTGGAGGCGCGTTGCCCGTAAAGGGTGGTGTGCTTCTCTCCCTCCTCAGGATGAACAGGATACTGGAGATCGATGAGAAAAATATGCAGGTTGTGGTGGAGCCGGGTGTGGTTTCAGCTGATCTGCAGGAGACATTGAAAAAGTACAATCTCTTTTTTCCGCCGGACCCGTCAAGCACCATAGAGAGCACGCTCGGCGGCAATGTGGCAGAGAATGCCGGCTACACGAGAGCGGTGAAGTACGGAGTGACCAGGGACTACATTATCGGTCTTGAGGCTGTTTTGCCGAATGGCGACGTAATCAACGTGGGCGGCCGGACGGTGAAGAATGTCACAGGGTATGATCTTGTCGCGCTTATTATCGGCTCTGAGGGTACCCTGGCGGTGGTGACTAAGATTACTGCAAAGCTGCTGCCGAAACCCTTCCTTCGACGGACATGCATTTTTTATCTGGATGATCTTGTTGCAGCCGCAGACCTTGTGGTCTCGGTGTTCGGCTGCGGGATAATCCCCTGCGCTATAGAATTCATGGATAACACAAGCATTAAATGTGTTGCCGATTACCTCTCTGCGGATCTGCGCAAGGATGCGGCGGCGATGGTGCTGATCGAAGTCGACGGGAGCAATCAGGCTGCCGTGGATGAAGACGTCAAACTGGTGATGGCGACCGCTGATAAAGCCAGGGGCGTGATCGAAACCAAACTCGCCGGCAGTGATGAGGAAGCAGAACGGTTGTGGCGTATCCGGAGGGAGACCCTGCCTGCCTTAAAGGCACTCGGGAAAGATCACCTCGAGGCCGATGTCGTGGTCCCCCGGTATCAACTGCCCTTGCTTGCCCGGTCGATACAGGAGAGTGGTGCAGGAAAGAAAGTGAACATAGCGACGTACGGCCATTCAGGAGACGGGAATCTCCACGTCACGATCCAGTACAGGAAAAGAAACTTTGCTGAGACTGAGGAAGCATACGAGCTACTGGGAGAGATATACAGAAAGACTATCGATATGGGAGGAAAGCTGAGCGGCGAACACGGCATCGGGCTTACTGCGAAAAATTACATGTCTGCGCAGATGGGCAGAACCGAGATTGAGCTGATGAAACGCATTAAACAGGCCTTCGATCCTAAAGGCCTGCTTAATCCACAAAAAATATTCCCTGATGAGGAATGAAAAAATGCAGACCGCTCCGCTAGGACGACCGCCCTGCGGGCTAGGAAGATGGAAGGGGAAAGTGAAAACCCATTTCAGCACCAGAGCTGTGGCTTCTTTCGCGCTCGCGGCGCAAGCTTCGCTCGGGGCTGCCGGGATGGGTTTGATGTATTTCGAGGCGTTAGGAGTTGGGAGTCGGAGATAGTACTGATGTACATCGACGAGTCACGACGACGCGGCGTGCGACCCGCGAAGCGAGCTGGCTGCATTCTATTGTTGTTAAAGGTCGCGGGTGCCCCGCTAAATCATCGGGCAAACTGTTAAACGTGGGCGCAAACCCTAATCCTGGCGGCACCGACGAACATTACAAGGAGAGAAAGAAAAATGAGAAAAGGATTACAGCAGGACATAATCAAAAAATTGGAGGACATAGTCGGGGAAAACCATGTACTGAAGACCGAAGAGACTCTGGAAAAGTACAGCAAGGATGAAACACTGGGCCTCCAGGCCTGGCCCGATGCGGCTGTGCGAGTCGGCTCGGCTGATGAAGTCTCTAAAGTACTGCGCGTGGCAAACGAATACTCAATCCCGGTGACACCGCGGGGGCTGGGCACTTCCTTGAGCGGAGGTTCAGTGCCCGTTCACGGTGGGATAGTCCTTTCCCTGGAAAGAATGAATCAGCTGCTCGAAATCGATCAGGAGAACCTGATGGCGGTCACGCAGCCCGGCATCGTTACATCCGAACTCCACCGGCTTGTGGAGGAGCAGGGCTGTTTCTATCCCCCGGACCCTGCCAGTAAGGATAGTTGCAGTATCGGGGGAAATGTCGCCGAGGGATCAGGTGGGCCCCGGGCTGTCCGTTACGGGACCACCAAAGATTATGTATGCGGCCTGGAGGCGGTTTTGCCTTCCGGAGAGATGATGACTATCGGAGGAAAGGTGGTGAAGGACGTTACCGGGTATAATCTTTGCCAGCTCCTGGTAGGCTCTGAGGGCACGTTGGCCATAGTCACCAATATTATCCTTCGTCTGATCCCCAAACCCAAGATGAAAGTGGATCTGCTTGCGCCGTTCAATGCACTTGCACCCGCGGCCGAAGCTGTCTCCGCGATCATCGGAGAGAAGATTGTGCCTACTGCGATAGAGTTCATGGATAACCCCGCGATCAGGCTTGCCGAGAGGTACCTCAACAAGAAGGTCGTTTTCAATACTGCTGCCGCTCATCTGTTAGTTCAGCTTGACGGAAATCGGCAGGAGGATTTCGAGCATGCGATGGACGTGGTGGAGCACATTTTTGAAAAATTCGGCGCCTGGGATCTGCTTGTAGCAAAAGAGCCCGAGGCCCAGAACAGACTATGGGAAGCCCGCCGCTGCATCTTTGAGGCAGCCAACCGCATGGGCGTTATATACGAGACCATGGATGTGGTGGCGCCGCGCTGCTGCGTTGCAGACCTCGTGAAAGCCAGTGAAACGATAGCCGAAGAGTTTCGTCTCGACCCCTTGTGCGTGGGCCACGCGGGTGATGGAAACGTTCATGTGCTCTATTTCAAAAAAGATGACATGGACAAGGAAGAGTGGGATAGGACCCTTCCAAAAGCCAGCAAGCTGCTCTACCAGAAGACTCTTGAAATGGGCGGAAAGATAACGGCTGAGCACGGCATAGGTCTTACCAGAAAAAAATATCTGCGCATGGACTACACTGAAAGGCAGATCGATCTCTTGAGGGGGATAAAGAAGACATTTGATCCGAAGGGGATTTTGAATCCGGGAAAAATTTTCGATCCGTGATCGGCGGGTGCACAGGTAAGCGCGCGTAAGTCAATCGCTATGCCTGCAGTCCCCTTGCGCGTGAAGTCCAGCAGGAATTATTCTTCAGCCTTGCCCTCCTTCTCTGAAAAGCCGGGTATGGACCTTCTTGAGTTCCTCGGGGATAGCAACGTGCTGAGGGCATTTCTCCTCGCATTCGCCACACTCGGTACATGCGGACGCCCTCTGCTCGGGAGCCAAGAAGGCGTTGTAGACCAGCACCCCTGTAGGATCTTTGAACGTCATCGTGTCATTGTAGAGGGAAAGGTTCATGGGGATATTGACGCCCGAAGGGCAGGGCATACAGTAGGCGCAGCCCGTGCAGTTGACGGTAAGCAGGCTGCGATAGACATTGCGCGCCTGGTCAATGAGGAGCAAATCCGCAGGCGAGAGAGAATTTGCCGTGCCTTTTTGCGCAGAGCGGACATTCTCCCACACCTGCTCCAGGCTGCTCATGCCTGAAAGGACCGTTGCCACCTCGGGGCGATTCCAGACCCACCGCAACGCCAGCTCGCTAGGGAGCCTCTTTTCAGGTGACGCCTCGAAGAGTTCCTGCACTTGAGGCGGTACCTTTGCCAGCTTCCCTCCGCGGAGTGGCTCCATCACCACAACGCCTATGCCTTTCGATGCCGCGTACGCGATGCCTTCGCCGCCCGCTTGGTATACCTCGTCCAGGTAGTTGTACTGGATCTGACACATGGTCCAATCGTAGGCGTCTGCTATCTCCTTAAATACGGCGAAGGTGTCATGAAAAGAGAAGCCCACGCGGCGCACGCGGCCTTCCTTCACAGCCTTCTCAAGGAACGGAAATACGCCAAGGTTCTTCGCGTTCTCCCACGTCACTGCATTCAACCCGTGGAGGAGATAGAGATCGAGGTAGCCTGTCTGGAGTCGTTTGAGCTGCTCACCGAGAAACCTGTCGAAGTCCTCACGCTTCTTGGCCAGGAACACGGGCAGCTTCGTGGCGAGAGTGACGCGGTCACGATAGGGTTTCAGCAGTTTGCCGAATACCATCTCGCTCTTGCCACCGTGATAGTTGTAGGCCGTATCGAAGTAGTTGACGCCGTGCTCTATAGCATACTCGACCATCTTCGCGGTCTCTTCCTCATCGATTGATCGTGCGGGATCGAAGGAATCGGTCGGATTCTGCGTTCCTCCGACCAGGGGAAGGCGCATGGCGCCGAAGCCGAGGATGGAAACGGGTATCTCTTTCAGGGACCTGTACAGCATATGCCCTCCTTATGTTCCTGTGGTCAGACTACAACAGACAGTTTACCAGCACCGAAGGGTGGCGTCCAGACAAGCGCCATGCCCAGCGTGTGGATCGAGACGAAACCAATACCCTTGACTGCCGTATAAGGAAAAATGCTTCTTCAAATTGATACTGCATTTGAATCAGCGTAGAGTGGAATTAAATGCAGGAGAGTCGTGACAGGACGGAGAGCATATGAATGAATTCGACGTGATCGTCATAGGGGCGGGTCCTGCCGGTTGTTACGCCGCATTGAGCGCTGCTGCAAGAGGATGCACAGTGGCCCTTTTCGAGGAACATAGTGCCATAGGATGGCCCAGACACGACCCGGGTTGGCTGATGGCGTCTGATTTTTCCGAGTCCATCATAGGCAGTATGGGTGCGTCTGTTCCATGGGCAAGGGTCAAAGAATATAGAGTGTGCCATGCAGAATCGGGTGAGCTCATAGAGGCGAGCACACGGGCGGGTTTTATTGTCAGGAGAGACCTCGTTGAAAAAGAGTTAGCATCATTGGCAGTAAAAGCGGGCGCCCGCCTGTATCTGAAAACAAGGGTTGTGAATATTATCAAAACAGGCGATACAGTTGAAGGTATTGAAACAAACTCCAGAGCTATTCCAGAGGCCAAGGCGCGGATCATCATATGTGCTGACGGTATCAGATCCGCAAGTCATGGATTCGCCGCAAAGGAAGCGTTGTGCAAGAGCACCGATCCAAAGCCGGGAATAAGCTACCTTCTTGCAAACGCGGATGTAGCACCGGGAGTCATTGAACACTTCATGTCCCCGGATCCGCTGCTCAATTACAAGACCTTCTTTACCCATGGCGATGGTTTATCCATTTTCAGCATGTTGTCCGCGGCAGCGTTTCATGATCTAAGGGAGAGAAAGGATGCTGTGGTATCGCGCAAAATAGTGAATGCCTGTCCTCTGGAGATCAGTGGGTTCGCAAGAACATCAGCGGGCAAATACGGAGACTATTTCAGCAGCATGATCAGTGGGAACATCATCTTCGTAGGAGATGCTTCAGGTGGCGCAGGAAATATTCATGGAATGATACAAGGGCAGATGGCCGCAACGGTCGCCGCGTCTGCCCTGAGGGATAAGGACACAGGCAAAGAAAGATTATCTGAATATCACGAACTGGTGCGAAGCACTTTGGCTAAGGCTCCCTTTTTCTATTTCAGTGCGCGAAAAGATTTCAGCTCTTTTGAAAACTGGTTTCGCGAAGTAGAAGAGGCAACGCAAGGATTGACAGCTTCAGAGTGTTCACTTCCTTTTCGCAGGTTTTTATAGCGATATAGTGAAGCCGCCATCGATAGGCAGCAGTGCGCCGACGATATACCCGGCATTATCCGGGTGAAGCGGTTACGCGGATGAAGAGACGCACTCACTCGTCGGCGAGAAAACTCCGTGCCTCGTGGATAAACTGCTCACTTTCCCAAAGGATAGAATTGATCTCCGAGCGGGACATCGCCAGCCGTGTCCATGCCGTCTCGTCAAGAAGTGGCACAAGAGAATCACCGCCGGAGCCAAACCCGCGAGCCCGCGTGAGGATATCTGCAACGTGCAGCAGTGCGGACCTCGTCGGCCAGGTCCTGGCAAGAGAAGGCTTGTGATGGTATCTGATGGGCTCAATGAAGTAGCGGGGGAGGTTCCAGTTTTCGAAGACCCAGTTCGCAACTTCTGGATGAGTTGATTGGAAGAGCTTCTGTTCTGCGTCGATAATAGGGATCCTGTTCTTTTCGGCCATTTCGAGAGCACTCCGGTAGGTGTCGGGAAGCTTCAGGTACATGAAGACTTTCCCGATGTCGTGAAGCAGGCCCGTAATGAAAAGCTCCTTGGCTTCTCGCATCCTTTTTCTCCGTGCGGTAATCTGCGCTATGATCGCGCATCCGATGGAGTGAGCCCAGAGCCCCTCCATCTCCTTCATGAAATCAAAGAGACGCATGCCCATGAGGAGCGCTTTTGCCTGATTAAGCCCAAGGAGCAAGAGCGCCTGCGCCACGGAACCTATCCTTCCCTTAAAGCCGAAGAAGGGCGAGTTTACAACCTGCAGCAAGCGCGCGGTGAGCACCGGATCTTTTGATACGAACGCGGCAATGTCGCTGAGCGAGAGGTAGGGGTTGTCAAAGATCTGGAGTAATTTCCTCACTATAACGGGTATTGTAGAGAGTTCCTGCATCTGCTGCATCTCATGGTGAAAGGCCTCTCTAGTCTGCATAGAGCTCCTTCAGGTACTCCGCTACGGCGCTTTCCAGGAGCGCCATGTGAGCCTCGTTGCGCGTGAGGTCAAACCTCCTCTTCAGCTGGTCAAGGGCTTCGTCCAGCGTTGCGGCATCCGGATCTCCGCCAATGCACACGCTTCTCACGCCTATTCTCAGCAACCTGCGGATCAATGGCTCCGTCAGTGTTGTTCCGGATTCGAGCAGGACCACGCCGGCCTCGTTGGTTGCGGGTCTGGACAACTTCATGCCATCCTGTGCCTTATCGAGAGAAATGAAGCGCACATTCCACCTCGTTCTGCTGATCCCCCGCCGGTTCCCTGAAGATGAGTACCATCCCCCGCACCTCCTCGGTCCCGTTCACCACAGGAGCTGCTCGGTATACTATGGGCACGACCTTTTCATCCCTTGTGCGTACGAACGCTTGTCTATCGCCTTTCTCAGACATCAGCCGTGCCCCGGGCATATCTTCCTGGATCACATTGAATACTTCGAGCCCACTTCTTCCCAGTGCCTCAGTTTCGGGCCAGCTCAGGAGCGCTTCTGCAGCGGGATTAATGAAGCTGACCGCACCCCGCGCATCGAGTGCAATGATCGCCTCATCGATGTTAGCGAGGGCGGTCTTGAACCACCCCCTGCTTTCCCGCAGCTGTTCCTCCATCCTGTGGCGGTAGAGGGCCATCTCGATTGCTGTGTGCAACTCGCGCTCGCTTATCGGTTTGAGGATATAGCCGAAGGGTGCTGTCACCTTTGCCCGGTCCAGAGTGGACCGGTCTGAGTGGGCGGTGACGAAGATCACCGGACAAATATCTCTTCTCTGAATGATTTCGGCGGCCTCGATGCCATCCATGGGCCCCTTCAGGACAATGTCCATCAGGACCACGTCCGGCCGCAGGGTCAGGGCGGAAGCAACAGCGTCGTTGCCTGAAGCTACAGGGCCGACGGGCTCATAGCCCAATTCCTGGACGGTCTGATGGATCTCCGTGGCGGTAATCTTCTCATCCTCGACAATAAGTATGCGCTCGTGTGCCATTGTGCCCTCCTCAACACATAGATATTATCGGCTAAATAGAGAATAACGAGAGCCCCTAAAATTTTCCTGTGTGGACTTCACACGTGAATCTTGTGGTATGATACATTTTACCCAATCATAAGTCGTACCCCATCCAGGGCAAGCCAGTGAGATCAACGCAGCGTGGCAGAGCAAATCTCAGCAGCGGAACGGCTTAGAGTAAAGGAGACGACATCATGTTCAGTGGTGCAGAAAGGGCGCGGAGAGAGAAAGCCATTCGCGGGGTGATGGAAGCCAAAGGGCTCAAGGCACTCGTGCTTATAGGCGACACGAACGTAGGTAGCGAGTATCTTGGCGATTTTCGGTACTACGTCGACAATAGGATCATTGCAGGGCAGCAGGTGGCAGTACTTTTTCCGCAGGCTGAGCCGGTGCTCTTCATGGGGACGGCCATTCAGCAACAGGCAGCCTCACGCAGGTCTTCCGTAAAGGATTGCCGCGTGAGCGACAATGTGCTGGCCGACGCGGCGGGTCTCCTCAAAGAGCGCAACATTGTGAAGGGTAGCGTGGGCATCAGCTTCGCGATGCTTTCCGTACCGATGTATAACTATCTCAAGGCTGAACTTCCAGGTATCGACTGGGTCGAGACGCATCAGGAGATTTTCGAGATTCGTATTCACCACAGCTCCGAGGAAGCAGATCTTTTCCGGAAATGCGGGAGTGTAGGCGCCGGGGAATTCGAAGCCGCTGTCAAAATGATTAAGCCCGGTGTCACTGAATATGAGATCGCTGCAGCCATCGAGGAGTACGGACGTGTCAGGGGAGCAGAGCAGCATTTTACCCTTGTTGGCTCCGGCAAATACGCGCCCGGAGAGGCGAATGGTCTTCCTCTGCCTTATTCACCTTCGTCTCGTCGCGTGGAGAAGGGGGACAGTGTAGTGATGGAGATCACGCCGAGGGTAGAAGGTTACTGGACACAGATCGTGCGCACGGTGAACGTGATCACCCCTAACGCAGAGCTGGAAAAGCTTTACCGTGTGAGCCGCTATGCCATAAAGAAGGGGCTCGAAGTTTTCAAGCCTGGTAAGACAATAAGGGATGTTGTGCTGGCTATGGATGCGCACGTGAAAGAGTCTGGTTATCTTTTCAGGCCGCCGACAGGCCATGTATGTGGCGTGGACCTCATCGAGGGGCGCGTCTCTGCGCAAAACACGAGAGTGCTTGATCCTGGGACTGCTGTGATCATTCACCCTACGGTGGCCACACCGGACGGAAGAAACACGTTTTTCTGGGGAGAAACGTATCTTGTGACAGAATCAGGACATGAAAGGCTCAACCCGGTAACCGATGAGCTGCTGACATTGAAATGACGAGGAAGCGAGGAAACGAGGAAGCGGATAACTGCGAAAAAGTGAGGAAGTGCGGAAGCGGATAATTCAAGCACGTCGTATACGGTGTATAAGGTCTGTTCCGCTCTTCCGCATCCTCGCATCATCGCTTCCTCGCTTCATCAGAATAATTGAAATGAAAGGAGAAGACTAATGGCATACGATCCCAAAGAGACGCTCACCCTGGCTCCATCTGACCAGGAACTCGCGCGGCGCTGGAAAGCGGTTCGGACCCGCATGGAGGCCGAGAAAATCGACGTCCTGATAATGCAGAATTCCAACCAGTGGCTGGGCGGCTACATCCAATGGTTTGCTGATGTCCCCGCGCGTAACGGCTACCCTGTGACGGTAATTTTTCCCCTTAAAGAGGAGATGACCACCATCACGTGCGGAGGCAAGCCGCCGTTTGATTTTGGCCCACCAGCGTGGACTATGCGGGGCGTGAAGAACAGGCTGGTCGCTCCCTATTTTCCGAGCATGTACTACAGCAATGAATATGATGCGGAGTTGGCTGTGCAGGCATTGCAGGCCTGGAAGGATGGCACCATCGGCCTGGTCAATACGGCGACGATGGGCGGCATGTTTTTGGAATATTTGCATAAGAAACTTCCGAACACGAAATTTGTCGATGCCACCGAACTGGTGGATCGGATCAAAGCAATAAAGAGCGAAGAAGAGATCGGCTTCCTCATGAAGACCATAGCCCTTCAGGATGAAGCAATGGCCTATGCGCGAACCGTCATAAAGCCCGGCAGAAAGGATTTCGAGATAGTGGCTGATGTTGTCCACAAATGCGTGCTCCTCGGAAGCGAAGAGCAGCTTGTGATTGGCGGCTCTGCGCCCTTCGGCATTCCGAACCCCCCGTTGAAACGCCATTACCAGAACCGTACGGTAAGAGAGGGCGATCAGTTCACGCTCATGATCGAAGTGAATGGCCCGGGCGGCATGTACGGCGAGGCAGGACGTTGTTTCTTCGTTGGTGAAGTGCCGTCTCAGCTTCACGATGCAAACGAGCTGTGTAAGGAGGCGCAGGCGTTCACCGTGAAGATGCTCAAGCCCGGCGCAGACCCGAAGGACATATGGGATGCCTACAATGAGTTCTTGAAAAGTAAGGGACAGCTG
>Ga0335070_10008210_pt1 | contig 12234 bp, 12 predicted proteins | sample Lox_Sample_13_FD_206722 | JGI IMG/M metagenome (GOLD analysis project Ga0335070, IMG submission 206722) | Soil microbial communities from Loxahatchee National Wildlife Refuge, Florida, United States - Lox_Sample_1.3 | ecosystem: Environmental > Terrestrial > Soil > Wetlands | place: USA...
ACGAACCTCTTGTGTTCCAGCTGTCATGCCAATGGCACGGCTGGGTAGCGAAGTTCGGTTGTGATAAACGCTGAATGCATATAAGCGTGAAGCACTCCTCAAGATGAGATCTCCCAACCCAAAAGGGAAATGAAGGGCACACGAAGACCACGTGTTTGATAGGCTGGATGTGAAAGCGCAGTAATGCGTGTAGCTTACCAGTACTAATCGCCCGTTCGGCTTGACCATAAAATTTACTTGGCATCACCTCCACCCAACCCCGCAGAACTCGGCGGAATTGGGCCTGGCTGGAGAAACTACCAGCCCGGAAACGGAGCGTGCAGGGTCTCTGTTGTTCGAACGACCGAGACCCGCGCCTTAGTAGTGAAGGTTCCTGATGCTATTCAGTTGTGAGAGATCGCCCGCGTGATGGCGGGGCGGTGGTCAGCGGACCTTTGGGTTTGCACCACAATGGTAGAGCGGGCCTTTAGGCCCGCGTCACCCGCCGCTATCATGAATCGGGGCTGTAGCCCCGGCTCCAGGCGAAGGTTCTTTCCAAGATCGACGTCCCAGGTCCTGCGTCAAGCACAGCGCGACGCTGTGGGACCGAGCGGCGCAACCCATCGCGCCCACGTCAACAGAGCCGGTGATTTTACCGCGTGGGAAATACCCGTTCCCATCCCGAACACGGAAGTCAAGCCACGCAGGGCCGATTGTACTGCACGCGAAAGTGTGTGGGAGAGTAGGTCGTCGCCGACGTAAATAACGGCCTCAGGTGAAAACCTGGGGCCGTTTCCTTTTGCGGGCGAATTCAGCCGCGGATTTGCGCAGATCGTCGCAGATAAATCATCTGAAAGGGCACGGCTAAAGCCGTGCCGCAAGTGTCTCTCCATTGGTCATCACGAGGAGGCTTCAGCACGTGGCGGCTCAACAGCGACGTCTATCGGCTGACCGCGCGAGGAGGGCTTGCCGATTGGTGGTGGGCTGCTGCGGCGCGGGCCGATTTCGCTTGGTTGCGGAAGCGGGCCGGCGGGAGGCCAAACTCGCGTTTGAAGGCGCGATTGAAGGCGGCTTCGGATTCGTACCCGACCTCCGCGGCAATCTCCAGCACGCTGCTGCTGGAGGACTTCAGCAGATGTGCGCCGAGCTGAAGGCGCCAACGGGTGAGGTAAGACATGGGCGGCTCGCCCAGGTAATGGCGGAAGCGTTCCGCCAACACCGAGCGGGAGATCCCCGTCTCCCTGGCAAGGTCCGCAATTGTCCACGGACGAGCGGGACTACGATGCATCAAAGCCAGTGCATTCCCCACCTGCGGGTCTCGCGCTCCCGCCAGCCAGCCCGTCTGCTGCACGGGCAGCAACCCGATATAGCGCCGCAACGTCTCCACGAATAGCGCCTCAGACAGCTTGGCGAGCACGGCTTCTCCTCCGGGACGCGATGCGCCAGCCTCACCAACGGAAAATCGAATCGAATTCTCCAGCCAGCGCCCGGCATCGTCATTCCGGATGTTGACTTTAAACACGGGCGGCAGCCCGCTCAAGACGGCCTGGGCGAGCCGCGGATCGCAAGCCATGTAACCGCAGACAAACCTTGTGACTTCGCCGCCGCCGCCCATCCGGGAGATTTTCAAGCCCTGGGAGAAGATGCGCGCCAGTTTCTGGTCGTCGTCCACCGCCGTGATGCGGGAGCCGTTATCCATAACGTGAGCATCGCCGTGAGGAAAGATCACGATGTCTCCGGCCTCCAGAGGTATGCGTTCACCGTCCTCCAGTCGCGCGAATCCGCGGCCCTCAATCAGCAAGTGATAAATGATGACATGACCCGCAGACGGCGCTACGTACCGGGCCAGGGTGCGCGACGGCGGAGACCGGAAACTCCAGGGCGAGGAGAATTCAGCGTTATAGAAAAACGCGCCGTCGAGCTTAACCACTTTCAGCACTTCCGACAGTACATCCATTCCGGTCTCCTGTCCCGCGGACTCCCGGCAAATCCCGCCGGACGCCGAGACAAGTGATACGCATACTACGCCTCCCTGAGCAAGAGAGCGGGACGCCCGGATAAGTATCCAGGCGAACCATGGCGCATAGTGACTCCATTGGACGGCCGCGGCAGACACTCGCTGGCCGGCCAAAATCCAAATCTGGAGGTGTTTAAGTATGCCACTGATTCAAGTGAAAATGATCGATGAAGTCTTCACCCCGGCTCAGAAGAAGGAGATGATCACCAAGCTGACGGATGTCATGGTCAGCATCGAAGGCGAAAACCTGCGCCCGTACACCCTGGTCATCCTCGAAGATATTCGCAGCGGCGAATGGAGCGTTGGCGGGAAAGCCTTTCACGCCGATGATGTCCGCGCGCTAGCCGCCGGTGACAAATGAACCCAGACTTAGTGACCCACAGTCAGTCGATCGGTCGGCGGACTGACTGTGGGCTTTTCTCACGCACGATACCTCAGCAAACGCCGCGTGCCGACGCGAGCCACCGGAATCAACCAAGGAGGACCGGGAAATGACTTCGACGAAAGACGTTCTAGACAACCACTTACAGTGTTTTGGCGAGGGTGACCTCAAGGGCCTCCTCTCTGACTATGCGCCGGGGGCCGTCCTGTTCTTGCCGGACGGACCGCTCAGGGGACCCGAGGCCATAACCCCGTTCTTTCAGGCGCTATTTGCTGAATTTGGAAAGCCTGGGGCAGCCTTCAGCCTGAAGCACCAGTCCGTCGAGGGCGACTATGCTTACATTTTGTGGACCGCGGAGACCGCCGACAACGTGTACGAGTTGGCTACGGACACGTTCGTCGTGCGGGACGGCAAAATCGTGGCTCAGTCCTTCGCCGGCAAGATTACGCTCAAGGCCTAGAGACACGCCTTCATTCCGCGAGACCACCCAACCATCCGGGCTCTAAAAATGGGGATGGTGCCATGCCTTGTATCAGGGCATGGCTTCAGCCGCGCCGCAAACCGTCTCTGTTTTAGATTTGTCATCCCTCGCGCGCTTCAGCCCGCGGGGGATCTGCTTTTTCTGACAACCGACCACTGCCCACTGACAACTGCCCTGGTCGTCGCCGCCATAAATAACGGCCATCAAGAGAAATCTTGATGGCCGTTTCCGTTTTCGCCTCTTCTACGTGAAAAGACGTACCCGCCCGGCGGTAAATCTGCTTGTTGCCTGCCTTATTTCACATTCTTGATGAGGACCATGTCGATCGCGAAGTCTCCGCGGGCGATCACGAGTTGATTGTCCGGCGAGACATCGAACGACAAGATTCGGTCGGAGTCGAAGTGGGTGAGCTTAGTCGCCGGATTGCCCCCAATCGGTGCTGACCAGATATTATCCACGCCGGCTTCGAATCCGGCGTAGAGAATGGATTTACCATCGGGCGCCCACTCCCGTACGCCTCACGGCCATTCCACCGTGAGCGCATAGATTTCCTGAGAACCAACATCGCGAGTAAAGACCGGTGATCCGTCCGGGGCGACGCTAATTTCATGACTGAAGAGTGTGCGGCGCAGTTCCTGCAAACTCGTGACCGTCTCCACTGTACGGTCCGCCACCCGAATGCGTAATGCTTTCGGCTCCGTGCCGCCAGTTGCGCAGTATAGGTACTTCAAGTCCGTTGAAGGTGAACACGATACGAAGTCTCCCAATAATAGATCCGACCATTTTTGGGCTTTGAAATTAAAGGTCACAAGCTTGTCAGGCGCGGACGCGATGAGTAGGTCCGGAGCCAGCCACCAGCCGCCAATTCCATGGGCGATGTCAAATGCGTCCGAACCAGGGATGACGGACAGCTTTCCGCTTTGAAGATCCATAGTCTGGAAGTAGGTGGAGTTCTCGTCTAGATAGGCTTTTCCTTTGACCCTGGAGGTCAAGAGCAAGGACTTGCCGTCTGGGGACCAACTCACGGCTTCGGAATTATCTCCAATGATCTTTTGCGGTGACGATTCGCCAACCTCCATGCTGATAGTGAAAATCCCTCCATCACCAGTAAACAATATCTGTTTTCCGGTAGGCGAAATAAAGAAAGGGTCGGCAGCTACGTTGCTTGTACTGAGCTGCAAGCGTTCCGTTCCGTCGACGCGACTGCGCCACAGCGTTCGGTCGGGATAGGAGAGATAGGCGACCCACTTTCCGTCGCTGGAAAAAGCGGGGCTGCTAGCTGAGACGCCAGGGAGGAAAGGTACGAACCGCTTCAATTTCGTGTCATAGCGGACAAGTTCGCCACGCAATGTCTTCCCGATAGCGAAGATTCGCTTGCCATCACCGCTGAGCACTACACCGCTGCCGCCATAAGAAAGAGGTCCGTTGGTGAGTCGAACCGGCTGCTGAGGGCCGCGAAAGATCCCGGCTTTCGCCGATAGTGCCCAAAGGTCTTTCCTCGCCGCATCAACATTGGAAAATACGATATATCGCCCATCGGGAGTCCAACGGGCGCAGCACGACGCAGGAATACGGCGGATGGTCTTGCCATCTAGTTTGCTCACAATGACGGACACATCGCTTTCCCCAAATGAATTGAATGCGATTCGCTCTCCGTCGGGTGCAACTTGAGGCTCACCGACATGACCTGAAGCGGTGAACAGCTTGCGAGGATCCGAGCCGTCCTTTTCGGCAGCGTAAAAGTCGGTGCCACTGCCAAAGACGATGCGTCCGTCGGGGAAGAATCCCCCTTGTGGGCCCTTTAGACTGCCGAAGTGGTGCGCCTCCCCTACGGGAAGCGGAACCCTCCAAAGAGGAAAGGAAGAACTTTTGTCCTTGCCCGATCGTAAACCCACCAGAAGTCCCGTACCCTCTGGTGCAAGCGCCAAGAGATACGGATCTTCAAGCGAAGTCGGAATAATTCCCGTCGGTCCTCCGGTTACCGCGACTTGCGCAAGTTTGAAACTTCCGGTAGAGCCCTCGTTAAAATAGATGCGAGACCCGTCAGTTGCCAGTCGACAACACTTAGCTTCGCCATCGTCCGTGAGCTGAGCTATAGCGACCACGCGCGGGACGTCAGGAGGGACTCTCCACCACAATAAGATCACAGCCGCCGCAACTACCAATGTGGCCGTCGTCCAGGCGAGAATCCGGCGTAAGCTCTCTCGACCACCCACAACGGTTGTCGCGCTGCCCGAATCCGATAAGGCTTCCAGCGCAAACGCCAGATCCGAAGCCGATTGAAACCGTAGTTCGGGATTCTTCTCCAGGCACCGCCGCATGACTCGTTGCAGACCGGGTGGAATTTTCCCGGTGGATTGAGAGAGTTCCGGCGGGTCCTCATTAAGGATCGCGCTCATTGTCTCGGCCGTGGTCGGCTTCTGGAAGGCGCGCTTGCCTGTCAGCATCTCGTAGAGCACGCTGCCCAGGGCGAAGATGTCGCTGCGGGCGTCGGCAGATTGTCCCCGGACCTGCTCTGGCGACATGTAGCCGACCGTCCCCATCACCAGTCCGGGATTGGTTTTTGCGGCGACGGTGGGCGCTCGACCATCGGTGGTCATGGCTTGAACCTGGGTCAGCTTGGCCAGTCCGAAGTCGAGAATCTTAACGCGCCCGTCCTTTGCTAGGAACAGGTTGTCGGGCTTGAGATCGCGATGGATGATTCCCTTTTCGTGGGCGGCAGCCAGTCCGCGGGCCACCGCCGCCGAAACGTCGACGGCCTCGCGTCGCCGCATCGGACCGCGGCGAAGGTGGTCGCCCAGAGTCTCGCCCTCAAGCAACTCGCTGACGATGTAGGGCCAGCCATCATGCTCGCCGATGTGCAAGATGGAAAGGATGTTGGAATGGTTCAGGGCGGCGGCAGCCTGGGCTTCCAACTCGAAGCGACGCAGACGATCGGGGTCCCGGGAATAGGAAGCGGGGAGGACCTTGATGGCGACCTCGCGTTTCAGCGAGCTGTCGCGTGCGCGATAGACCTCACCCATACCGCCCGCTCCCAGCTCTCCCAGGATCACAAACGGTCCCAGCTTTGCGCCGGGGCTTAGAGCCCGCAGTGGAAGTTGCTCGTCGGCCAACTGCTGGGCCACCGACTGCAACGCGGAACCGTCCATGAAGTTCTCGGCGTCGGCTTCCAACGAGAGCAACGATTCAACCTCTCGTCGTAGCTCCTCATCGCCGGCACATACCTCTCGCAGGAAAGCGGCGCGGGCATCTTCATCGATGTCCAGGGCGGCGCGATGCAGTTGTGCCACCCGCTCCCACTGCTCAGGCTTCATTGACATTGTCCACACTCAACTGGCGAAGAAGCCACACCTTTGCCAGCTTCCAATCATGCAATACAGTCTCGGGCGAAACCTTCAATACTTCGGCCGACTCCTCGGCGCTGAGCCCGCCGAAGAAGCGGAGCTCCACCACTCGGCTTCTTCTGGCGTCCATCGCCGCCAAGGTCTTGAGCGCGTCGTCGAGTGCCACCACGTCCGCTCCACGCGCCCGCGAGACAATTGAGCCTTCCTCCAACGACACGGTGAGGGTATCTCCACCTCGCTTGAGGGAGCGGCGGGAGCGCGCAAAATCTACCAGAATGCGCCGCATCAACTGGGCCGACACGCCGAAAAAGTGGGCACGGTTCTGCCAGTTCAATCGTTGGGCGTCGACCAGCCGCAGATAGGCTTCGTTGACCAAAGCCGAGGTTTGCAGTGTGTGACCGGAGCGTTCGCCTGCCATGTACCGCCGGGCCAGACGGTGTAACTCGTCATAGACCAACGGTATAAGCTTCTCCAGCGCCCGCTCGTCCCCGTTGCTCCACGCCTGGAGTAGCCTGGTTACTTCGTGCTCTGAAGCGTCAGTCAAACAAGCGTCCCCGCAGGCATGTGGAATCTTGTTGTGTGCCGCCATTTATACAACGTTTTGAAGCTTGGCGGGAAATATTCTTCGCGACCACTACGGTTTTTGGCGGTTCTTTCCGCCTTATTCAGATGAAGAGGAAAGACAGTTCACATGCGCGACGGCTGATTCACCCAACCAGGTGAGGAACCCGTCAGCAATCCAGAACCAGGGTACTGGATGTCGGAAACCGTAACCCGTAACCCGTAACCCTTGCTCAGACCTTAAAGGAGGTCTCTATGAATCGCAAATCAATTTGGATTCTCGCATTGGCGAAGACAAGTGGCAGGCGTAAGGCGATGGCCCTCTTGTTTGGGTTCGCCACTCTTGCTCTGGCCGTAGGCGGCATGAGCTCAATTGCCGGGGCTCAAAATAGGTCGAGTGAAAACGGCTCGCCGCCAACGTGCAACCTGCAAACACTGAAAGGGCGGTATCTGTTTGCATGGTCCGGAGCACTTCTCCCTCCAGCATTTGGGGTAACAGAGCAGACGTTCGGCGGAGCCGCCGGATACCATACCTTCAATGGTGATGGCACGGGGACAGACACCGTGACAGTCCGCGTCGGCGCCACAATCTTTCTGGAGAACGTCGTCGCTCCCATAACCTACACGGTCAACTCGGACTGTACGGGCACCTACACGGTCAATGCGCCCGGTAACCCATCCTTCGATCTATTCATCGCGCCCGATGGCTCGGAAATAGCCACTTTCGCGACGGCTCCTGCCGGCAATCAGCTGGCAAGCATTGATACGAGGGTGTCACGCAAATAGAAAAGCACAGGTTAGTCGTGTGAACGGCGATGGAATGAAGTCATGCAATGCCGCGTTCCCGGCCTGACATTCCAATGGAGCTGACCTCGGAGTGCCCACCCAAGCCTCTTTCTTTCGCTTGGGTGGGGACTTTGTCTCAGATCTGCGATCCTCCAGTAAACAGCGCACGACATATCCTGATCCGTTTATCCCAAGGCCAACTATTCTTCGCCGGCACTACGGTTTTCGCGTGTTCTTTTCGCCTTATACAGGTGAAGCGAGAAAAGTGAGCCCCGAGAGGAGTGGCGACTCATTCACCAATGGTAGATGCCGTCACCAACTCGGAACCCAATGCACTCGACTCCGAGCCCACACAACTTGACTCAGACCATTAAGGAGGTCTCCATGAAAACCTCATCGATTTCGAAGTTCGTCGCACGAGTGGAGTCATGCCGCAGACGCCAAGCGATCACCGTGTTATTTGCATTTGCCACTATCGCTATGGCCAGTTCTGCGTATGCGCAATACACATACACCAGCATCGACTATCCGGGTGCCGTCTCCACCACAATTCGCGGCATCAACAACCAGGGCGATATGGTCGGTGGCTACAGTGTCCCAGGCCAACCTCGCCATGCCCTGCTCATCCAGCGTGGCAAGTTCATTCCGCTGGGACCTGCCACAGTCCTGGCCACCAACTACAGTGAGGCTTTCAAAAGCAATGACCGCGGCGATTCCGTCGGGCGGTACATTGGGGATGACGGAGTTGTCCATGGATTCCTGCTGAGCAAGAAGGGAAAGTTGACGACGCTCGACTTCCCTAGTGCCAGCGAAACCTATGCCAATGGAATTGACGAGTCCGGCACGGTCGTGGGTTGGTGGGACATTCTCGATGTCGATGGTAACCCGCTCGCCATACACGGTTTCAGATGGGAGAAGGGCAACTTCTCGGAAGTGAACTTTCCCGGCTCGGCAAAAACTTCCGTATGGGCGAACAATGCTCGCGGCAACTTGGTTGGCTCCTGGGGCACGGAATTGAGCCTTCCTGACCACGGCTTTGTCACTTCAAAGGATCAGTTCATCAGCTTCGATGTGCCGTTCCCCGGAGGTAGCTTTACCGTGGCAGGCGGTATCAATGCCTCGGCCGAAATCGTTGGGCAGTACAACGATGCTGACGGGTTCCCGCACGGATTTCTGGCAATGGGAGCGACCTTTACCCCTCTCGACTATCCGGGTGCTCTGATCACTACGGCATGGGGCATCAACTCAGCCGGCCTGATCGTCGGCAATTGGTACGACAGTAATTTCGCTGTCCATGGATTTCTGGCACAACCCCACAAGAACTGTAAGTGATAAGAGCGGTGCGGTTGTCTCACTCTATCCGGGGCCCCCACGGAGTGCCGCTATGCGCTTCGTGGGGTGGAAGCTTCCTTGTCTTGAGCGGGTCCTGAATTCCTTAATTTTCGTCCGGATCGCGCTTTCCCAAATCGGAACGTACTGGTTACTAAAGTCTTCTGGCCTTCACTTTTTCACTTCCCCTTACTCCCGGCAGAGGGTTGACAATGATACTGGCGCATTGCGCCTGGGGTCGTGCTGATTTGGGTGGCCTACATTTGCCAGACGTTGGCAAATGTGGGGCAAAGCCGAGTGACCACCGCCGATTGCCCATCGTTGGCGACGGACCGCGCCCCGTGCGAAGAGGAAGGGCCGGTAGAGCCGGAACGGCACGCAGTTCTTTGAAAATCGGGCCTAAGTCCCTTTAATAGAATATTTTGCGGGAAATCGACCGCTAAGTGCTTGATTCCAAAAGATGTCCAATGCGGCAACCGCCTCTAAGTCCATTGTTTAGAGGAATTTACCTATAACTCTCAAGGGCTCAGGAATTTGCGCGCAACTTGTCGCTAACTCCATGATTCCGAGTATTTTGCGGGATGGGGGGGAGGGGGGTACCCCCAGAACGGGCGCCCCACCCTTATCGCCGGACTCCAGCGATAGAGCCTGCCCTGAGCGCAGTCGAAGGGGTGGGACAGAGAAGCCTCAAGCCTCCCGGCCTTCACCCGACGGCGGGCCGAAGCCCCACTTGGCGCGCATGGCTTCGCGCCATTTCTCGCGCTCCTCGGGCGTCATGTTGTCCCACCGCCCGCCCCAGCGACGGCGCGAACCGTGCCACCCGCGGCCACTCACACCGCCGAAAAGAATCCGGCACAGGATCAGCATTCCCAGGGCCTGCCAGAAGGTGAGCATGTGCCAGCCGAAGAGCGGCGGCAGCAGATAATTCCAAAGGCTCATCACGATCCAGCCGCCGAGGAACATGAACAGCGCGATCCCCACAATCGCCGCTGGAGCAATCCAAAACAGTTTCTTCTTTCCCGGTCTCATATTCGTACCCTCATGCTTTCGTCAATTCGTCGTAAATGCTTTGTAATCTTTCTCTTAAATGCAGTACCGCGTAGCGCTTCCGCGACACCAAAGTGTTCACGCTTACACCTGTTTCAGCCGACATCTCCTTAAAGCTGCGGCCTTCGATCTCGTGCCCGACGAATGCTTCTCTCTGCTCTTCGGGCAACTCATCAAGCGCGTCTTCCAGTTCTTCGAGCAACACGCTGCGGAAATACAACGCTTCCGGTCCTGCATCAGGCGAAGGCAGCAAGTCTTCCAGCGTCAGCGACTCGTCTTCGCCCGCTAAAACCGCATCGTTCAGGCTCTCCGGCTGCTTCTTGCGGAACAGATCCGTAATCCGATTGCGGGCCACGCGAAACAGCCAGCCAGTCACGTGCTCGATCGGCACAAGCAGGCGATTAGCCTCGATCAGCGCGTAGAACACGTCCTGCAGAATGTCTTCCGCATCGCGCGGGTCAGGCACTCGCCGCCGGATGAAGTTGCGCAGCCGCGACTGCTCCTGCTTGACCGCTTCGGTGATCCGCCGGTCCTGCTCGAGGGCCATACGCTCCAGGCTCGCTGCGTCGTTCATCTACCGTTGTAGACGAATAAGGGAGTGCGGATATTGTAGGTGCTGGCAAAATAGTCGGCGCAACGTTCTTGCTGGCGCCTCGGGATTACACTCACTGTGGCATGAAATCCCGCCCCATCCTGCTTCTCTCCGCCGCCGCGTCGCTGATATTTCTATTCGCCAGCCCGCTCGTCGCGAGCGACTGGACCGTGATCTTTAAGGTCGCGAGCGTCGCGCTGCTGGCGGCGCTGGGGTTTCGCGTTAGCAGACTGCTGGGAACGGCGCTGACGTTTGGTGCGGCCGGCGACTTCCTGCTCGGTGTGCATCGCCTGGGGAACTTCGGAACCGAACAGCTATTCCTATTCGGTCTGGGTGCATTCCTCCTCGGACACCTCGTTTACATTGCGATGTTCCGCAAGTATCGTGCGCCGAATTGGTGGAAGCCAAGCCCGGCGCGGACCCTTGGCATCCTCGCCGTCGTCTTCGCGCTCGGCTCGGTGTTAGGAGTGTTGCGGAATTCGCTTGGTCCCCTGCTCATCCCCGTGGTGATTTATGCCCTGGTGCTGGCGGCGATGGCCATCAGCGCGCTGCTGGCGGAGATAGGCAATCCGCTGGCAGCGATCGGAGCGCTATGCTTTGTGGCCTCCGACGCGATGCTGGCAATCGCCAAGTTCCGCGGGCCGTTTGCGGGGCACGAGCCGCTCATCTGGATCAGCTACTATTTGGCGCAGTTGTTGATTTTCCTCGGCGTGACGCGGGCGAAACTCCGCTCCAGCAATAAGGCATCTCGTGCGGCGCAGCGCTGAAATGGCGCTTTGCCCAGGTCTCGGCCCTAAGGGTCTGACCGGAGAGCAGCCTATTCGACCTCGACGGCCAGCACGCACTGCACCCGCCCGCGCAAACGGCTGAAGAAGTCCCCGATGCGCTTGGGAAGGCCGTACTTATCGTTCAGCAGCGTCTGGCCCTTTTCGGATTCGTCGCCGGCGCAGATGCGGGCGCGGGCGTCCACCCACGCGCCGCGCAGGTCGCCGCGCATGGTGCAGGGCGCGATGCGCACCTTGGCATTGTTGCGAATGCGCTTCACCTTGCCGGAGTCCGGCAGAGTGTACACATAAAACGTCGTCTTGCCCGACGGAGGAATCGGGTCCTCCGCGAACCAAACTGGCGTGCGCACGCCCACGCCCGTTTTGCGGAAGGTTTCCAGGCTGAAGTACTTGGCTTTGGCAAACTGCTCGATGGCGTCGGGCATGGGGCGTACGTCTCCGCAAGCATTATCCCAGATGGTTCCTACTGAGCGCTGACGCCCATCGCCGGATATAGCTCCGCGGGATACATCAACGCGCCGCCCCTGATGACCGTGTGGATCTTGCGGATATCGCTGATATTCGCCGTGGGGTCGCCGTTCACCAGAATCATGTCCGCCAGTTTGCCGGGCGCGATGGAACCCAGTTCCCCGTCGCGCTTCATCACTTGCGCTGCAGTGAGGGTGGCCATGCGCAAGACCTCGGGCGCGGGAATTCCCGCCTGGTTGTAAATCTCCAGCTCGCGGTGCAGCGAATAGCCCTTCCCCAGGTCGGTGCCGGCTACAACGGTGATGCCATTGTCGTACAGCTTCTTGACCATCTTGACGAAGTTAGCGTACGACGCGCGATAGAGCTGATCGGTGGCGGCATCGGGCGTGGGCAGGGCCCCGGCTGCCATCTTCGCGCCGCGCTGCACCTGCAGCGGCAGCCGCTGGAACATGTACGCGTCTTC
>Ga0335070_10008211_pt1 | contig 12234 bp, 11 predicted proteins | sample Lox_Sample_13_FD_206722 | JGI IMG/M metagenome (GOLD analysis project Ga0335070, IMG submission 206722) | Soil microbial communities from Loxahatchee National Wildlife Refuge, Florida, United States - Lox_Sample_1.3 | ecosystem: Environmental > Terrestrial > Soil > Wetlands | place: USA...
ATTCCCAGGTTCGAATCCTGGCGCCCCAGCCAATATCCCGATCAGCCTTCGGCCCTAGAGCGCAAGCTCCCAAGTCTCGCCCACGAGGTCGTGGCCGAAGCTCCGGTGCGGCTCCTCATGGACGAGCACGAAGCCCGCGCGCTCGTAGATGTGCCGCGCCGCCGTCAGGATGCTGTTGGTCCAGAGCGTGATCTTGCGGTAACCGGACTCGCGGGCGAAGCGGATGCACTCCTCGACGAGCCGCGCGCCGATACCGAGCCCGCGCGCCTCGGGCTCCACCAGCAGCAGCCGCAGCTTTGCTACGGTCTTCGATTTCCGCACCAGCATCACCGAGCCAACGTTGACGCCGTCTTTCTCGGCGATCCAGCAGCGCTCGCACTTCAGATCGTAGTTACGGATGAATTGCGCGGCGATCTCCGCCACGAGCGCCTCGAAGCTCCCGTCCCAGCCGTATTCCCGGGCATAGAGCGCGCCGTGACGCCCGATGATCCAGCCGAAATCGCCGGGGCGATGCTGCCGGAGGAGGTAAGGCGCTCTCGCGCGGTCCGGATCCGCGAGCGCGGCCTCGGCCGCGCCGATCGCGGCGATGAAGCGGGCTTGGCGGTCGTCCGAGAGCCCGCCCAGCAAGCCGCCGAGCTCGCGGCGCGAGCGCGCCTCGAGCGGCGCGAAGGCTTTTCGCCCGGCGGCGGTGAGTCTCAGCAGGCTGCGCCGGGCGTCGCCGGTGGAGCGCTCACGCGCGACCAAGCCGCGGCGGCGGAAGCTCTGGAGAATGCGACTCAGATAGCCGGGATCGAGCCCGAGATCGCTCCCGAGCATGGACGCGGTGAGGCCCTCGCGCTGCGCGAGCTCGTAGAGTACACGCGCCTCCGCGAGCGAGTAGGGGCTATAGAGGCGCCCCTCCTGCAGCAGATTGAGCCGCCGCGTGTAGAACCGATTGAATCGCCGAACCGCCTCGATCCGTGCTTCGCGCTGGGTCATGCCCATGGATGACGCTCCGTGCGCCCGTGCCATTGGGAACATTGTCAAATTATTAGTTGACTGCGTCAAGTGATCGATGGGTGGACGCTAATCCGCGGCTTTCGACGCCGCGCCGTGACCGGCAGGGAGGAGGGCGCTGAGGACGACCGTCACCGCCGCAAGCGCGAGGCCGATGAGGTAGACACTGTGCAGTGCCGCCGCGATCTCGCCGCCGAGCCGCGCGGCGACGGCGGGCTCGACGCTTTGGCGCAGGACGGGGTCCATCAGGCGGTTGATGGTCTCGCCGGTCTCGGCGCCGCTTCCGAACAGCACGTAGTTGAAGACGCCGCCGAAGACGGCGACGCCGATCGACTGCCCCACCATGCGCATGAAGAGCATGGAGGAAGTGGCGGTGCCGCGCTCGCGCCAGCCGACGCTGCTCTGGATCGAGACCAGGAAGGTCGTGTTGCAGAAGCCCATGCCGATGCCGATGAAGAAGGCTCCGGCTCCCGCCCAGAGCGGCCCGGAATCCGGCTGCATCAGGCTCAGCACGATACTTCCGACCACGAAGGCCGCGCCGCCGAGCATCGCCGCCATGCGGTAGGAGCCGCGGATCATGATGCGTCCGGCGAGCGGGCTCACCCCGGACCAGCCGATCGACATCGCCGTGAGCGCGAAGCCCGCGACCACGGGACTGCGGCCCATGGCGCCCTGGACGTAGGTCGGCAGGAAGGCGGTGATGCCCATCATGACCGCGCCGATCGAGACCGCGCCGGCGTTGCCGACGGCGATGATGCGGTGGCGCCAGAGGTCGAGGCGCAACATCGGCTCCGGGGCGATGCGCTCCTGCCGGATCGCGGCGCCGAGCCCCGCCGCGGCCACGGCGATCAGCAGCCAGAGCGCCGTCGCGCCGAGCTCGTGCGCCTGCGTGAGCACGAGCATCAGCGCGCCCGAGCCCACGGCCAGCAGCGCCGCCCCCGCATAGTCGATGCTGTGCTGGCGCGGCACCAGGCGCTCGTGCAGGAAGCCCGCGATCATCCCGATCGCGATCGCGCCGATCGGCAGATTGAGCCAGAAGACGACCGACCAGGAGACGTGCTGGACGATGAAGGCGCCGAGCAGCGGCCCGATCACCGCCGAGAAGCCCCAGACGCTCGCGAGCCAGCCCTGCATGCGCGCGCGGTCTGCGGGCGAGTAGAGGTCGGCGATGATGGTAGTTGCGACGGGGATGATGGCGCCGGCTCCGACGCCCTGGAGCGCACGGAAGGCGATGAGCGCTCCCATGCCCCAGGCGAAGCCGCAGAGCGTCGAGCCCAGTAGGAAGATCAGCGAGCCCACGCAAAACATCGGCTTCCGGCCATGGAGATCGGCGAGCCGGCCGTAGATCGGCGTCGCGATCGCCTGGGTCAAGGGGAAGACCGCGAAGACCCAGCTGAAATGGCGGAAGCCGCCGAGCGCCGCGACGATCGTGGGCATGGCGGTCGCGACGATGGTGCTCTCCACCGCCGCCATGAACATCGCCATCATCACCGCCGCGAGGATGATCGGGCGGCGGCGGCTCGAGGGATGCGGCAGGCTCTCGGCGAGGGCGGAGGGATCGGACACGTGCATCCTGCGCGATGGGGCGGCTCGGGCAGGCGAAGCTAGCACACTGGCGCCGCGGGAAAAGTCTGCCTCACGGCGCGATCATGCCGTTCTCGAGGTCGCTCGCGTCGTAGAAGAACACGATGTTGGGATCGGGAAGCGCCAGTTGCGCGTGCCGGTGCGGGTAGGGGAGCCGCCAGAGGAGGTCGCGGATCACGCTGAGGCGCGCGTGCTCCTTGTCGTCGGCGCGCACGACGGACCAGGGTGAGGCGACCGTGTGCGTGCGGGCGAACATCTCGTTGCGGGCCTTGCTGTACTCGCGCCAGAGCTTCGGCGCCTTCGCGTCGACGGGGCTCAGCTTCCATTGCTTCAGCGGATCAGTCCGCCGCGCTTTCAAGCGCCGCTTCTGCTCCTGCTTAGAGATGTCGAGATAGTATTTGAAGAGGCGGATGCCGGACTTGATCAGCATCTCCTCGAAGACGGGGACGGTCTCCAGGAAGTCGCGCGTCTCGGTCTTGCTGCAGAAGCCCATCACGCGCTCGACGCCGGCGCGATTGTACCAACTGCGATTGAACAGCACGATCTCGCCGGCGGTCGGCAGGTGCGGGACGTAGCGCTGAAAATACCAGGAATGCCGCTCGCGGTCGGAAGGCGGCCCCAACGCCATCACGCGCGTCTCGCGCGGGCTCATGTGCTCGACGATGTGCTTGATGGTGCCGTCCTTGCCGGCGGCGTCACGGCCCTCGAAGATCACGAGCACGCGATCCCCGCTCTCGATCACGTGACGCTGCAGCTTCACGAGCTCGATTTGTAGGGCGAGCAGCGCCTTCGCGTATTTCCGGTGGCTGAGCGGCTCGGGCAGCGCCGGCGCGCGATAGCGTTTGGGCATGCGAAGTCGCTCCTTGCGTCAGGGCGTGCCGGCGTAAAGGCCGAGCAGGACGCCCAGCACCGCCAAGGTCGCGAGCGCCGTCACGGTGGGCACGCTTTGCGGCCGCCCCGCAAAGGCGAAGGTATAGGTGGCTTTCAGCACGTTGTTCGAGGCGGTTGCGATCAGGATCGCGCCGGCGACGGTGGCGATCGTGACGTTGGCGGTGCCGCCCTGCGCGAGGTTGAGGACGAAGGGATCGATGTCGGTCACCCCCACGACGGCCGCTAGCACGTAGATGCCCGCGCGGCCGAACTCGACGGCGACCCAGGTCGAAAGGAGGGAAATCAAGATGTAAAGCCCGGCGAAGAGAGCGGCGGCGCCGATCTCCAAGGGATTGCGCGGACGGTAGGTCCCGGGCGGGGCGGCGGTGGCGAGGGCGCGGCGGTATTGCAGCCCCGCCCAGGCGAACCCGACTGCCGAGAGTGCGGCAAGCGAGGGCGCAAGAGCGACCGCGAGGCCCAGATTGAAGACCGCGACGATCGCGAGGATGCGCAGATACATGACCGCCGTCGCAACGGTGATGCCGGCCTGGCTGCGAGCGGCGGAGGCGGGCTCGGCGCGCGCGCGCCGCGCCAGCACGACCGTGGTCGCGGTCGAGGAATAGGCGCCGCCGAGGAGCGCCATCCAGAAATCGCCCTCGGGCGGCGCGAGCCAGCGCTGCACCAGGTAGCTCACGTAGGAGACGGTGCAGACCGCGAGCAGCGCGAGCCAGGCCTGGCGCGGCGTGATGCTCGTGAGTGTCGTCACGGGCTCGGAGGGCAGCAGCGGCAGCACGATCCCCGTGAGGATCAGGAATTGTCCGGCGGTGATGATCTCCGCCATCTGCACCTCGCGGGCGAAGGCGTGAAGCCGCTCTCGCCCCGTGAAGAGCAGCACCGCCGCGACGGTGACGCTGACCGCAACCCAATGCGGGAGCGCCAGCGTCACCGCGCCGAGGATATAGGCGTGCATGTTGCAGAGCAGGACCATGAGGCCGACGTTGGCGCCGCCCTCTCCGCTTTCAGGTCTCACGCGCTGTCGATAAAACGCGTGGAGCCACGCTCCCAGCACGACGAAGCCCGCGACGAAGGCAAGGAGCCGCTGCGGGTCGAGGAGGTAGAGCACGCCCCCGCCCATGGCGAGCAAGGGAAACGTGCGGATGCCGCCGGGCCGGCGCTCACTGCTCTGCGCGTAGAACTCCTCGAAGGCGAGGCCGAAGAAAAAGCTGAGGCCCAGCAGGATCGCGAAACTGATCGGCGAGGGGGCGCTGGGCATCTGCGATCTCTCCCTCCCTCCTGGCGCCCTAGGCCTTCTCGGCCTCGAGGTCGGCGGGAACCACGTAGGAGATCGCCGTCGCGCTCTCTGAGGCGAGCTTGCGCCATGGGCCCTTGAAGCGAAAGCAGGCCAGCGCCCCGGTCGGGAATTTGCCCGTGAGCGGAGGCAGGCGCATCGGCGAGTCCGGAGCGGCGAGGCTGAGCGCGAGCCCGTGGAGGCCCGGGTTGTGGCCGACCAGCAGGACCGTATCGGCGCTCTCCTCGATCCGGCGGAGCCGGTCGAGCAGCGCCGTTCCCGGCGCCAGATAGAGATCGCGGTCGAAAACCACGCGGCGCGGCTTCAAGCGCGCGACGATCGGCTGAACCGTCTCGTGCGTGCGCAGCGAGGTCGAGGAGAGCACGAAATCGAATTTCACATGAGAGCGCGCGAGGTGATCGGCGATTGCTTGGGCGGCGCGCCGTCCGCGCTTGCTGAGGGGGCGGTCGTGGTCGTCGAGCGTATCGTCGCTGCGGCTCGACTTCGTGTGACGCAGCAGATAGAGCGTCTTCATGGCGCTGATGGGACCTGCCTGGGCCTCAAGTTTAGCCTAAAGGTGAAAGCGTAGCTCTCGCAAGATATTGTAGCGCCGCGGAGGAGCGACCCAGCATCTAGTCCGACACCCTACATTTTTGCTACGACTCGGTGACGGCGGCGTGACCATCGGCTAGAGTGCTGGCGCAATTCCTCAGGGGGGGCCGATTAGAGCCGATGGAAACCGGCCGGGAGATCGAGCTCAAGCTTTCAGTTCCGCCCGACCGCGTGCAGCAGCTCCTCCGCTCGCCCCATCTGAAGGCGGAGGGTGCCGGGCGCGGCCACGCGCGCGCGCTCCGGAACACCTATTACGACACTCCGCACCTGACGCTCCACGAGCGGGGCTTGGCGCTTCGCGTGCGCGAGGCCGGGCGGCGCTTCGTGCAGACCGTGAAGGCCGGCGGCAGGGGCGCGAGCGGTCTCTTCAAGCGGCGGGAGTGGCAGCAGACCGTATCGGGCCCCAAGCCAGACCTTGCGCAGATCGACGACGTCATGCTGCGCGAGCTCCTAGGCGACGCCGCCGCGCGTCTTGCTCCGGTCTTCACCGCCGAGGTCCGCCGCGTCACTCGGACGGTGCAGCGCGGCAATTCCACGCGCGTCGAGGTCGTGATCGACGAGGGCCACGTCGTGACCCCCAAGGGCTCGACGCCGATCTGCGAGATCGAGTTCGAGCTCAAGGAGGGCTCGCCGGACGCGCTCTATGAGCTGGCGCTCGCGCTCAACGACGTGGCGCCGCTCCACCTCGAGACCATGAGCAAGTCCGACCGCGGCTATGCCTTGCTCTCCGACGCGCAGCCGACATGGTCGAAGTCGCCGGCGCTCGCGCTCGATCCCAACGCGACGGGCCTCGAGGCCTTCGAGGCGATCCTGCGCCATCATCTCGCGCATCTGCTCGCCAACGAGGCTGCGGCGCGGGACGGCGGCGATCCCGAGGGCGTGCATCAACTCAGGGTCGCGCTGCGCCGCCTGCGCTCGGTGCTGGCACTATTCCGCAGCGTGCTGCCGGCGGAGACCGCGCTCCATCTCGCGGACGAGCTGAAGTGGCTCGGCGGCGAGACCGGTCCCGCGCGCGATCTCGACGTGTTCCTGCTGGAGCTGCTCAGCCCGATCCGCAAGGGGATGCCGGAGGAGTCCGATCTCGAGGCCTTGGAGACGCGGGCTGCGGCTGCGCGCATCGCGGCCTATGAGCGCGTCCGCGCGGCACTCGACACCGGCCGCTACACGGCGCTGCTGCTCGAGGTGGGCCGGGTCGCGGAGACGCGCTTCTGGCTAAACGGGCTCGAGCCGGGGATCGTGGCGCGCCTCGAGGCGCCCGCCCGCGATTTCGCGACCGAGCTTCTGGCCGAGCGCCACCGCAAGGCCAAGAAGCGCGGGCGCGGCTTCGCCGATCTCTCCACCGAGGATCGCCACCGCCTGCGCATCGGCCTCAAGAAGCTGCGCTACGCCGCCGACAGCTTCCGCTCGCTTTACGAGGGGTCGGCGGCGGCGGCCTACATGAAGCGGCTGTCGCGCCTCCAGGACGTGCTCGGCCATCTCAACGACGTCGACATCGCCGGGCGCCTCGTCGAGGGCTTCGCGCAGGAGGCCGCGGCGGAGGACGCTGCCGCCGTCGCCCGCTCGAGCGGGCTCGTCATCGGCTGGTACGGGCACGGCATTGCCGCGCTCGAGCCCAAGCTGCGCAAGCAGTGGAAAGCGTTCAAGTCGGCGGCGCCGTTCTGGGAGAGTGCTGCAGGCTGAAAGGTCTCAGGCGCCGATGGGCGCGAGGTTCTCCAGAAACTGTCGCGCCGTCGCCTGCCAGGTGAAGCTGAGCGCATAGTCGCGACAGGCCGCGCGGGGAATGTCGAGGCAGGCGAGGGCGGCCTTGCGCAAATCCCGATCGAGCCGCCCGACCGGTGCCTCTCCGACCACGTCAACCGGACCCGTCACCGGGAAGGCCGCGACGGGAACGCCCGACGCGAGCGCCTCCAGCAGCACCAGGCCAAAGGTGTCGGTGAGGCTCGGGAAGACGAGGACATCTGCGGAGGCGTAGCAGCGGGCGAGCGAGAGGCCCTCGTGCCGCCCGAGGAAATGCGCGGCGGGGAAGCGGCGCTTCAATTCCGCGAGCTGCGGCCCGTCGCCCACGACGACCTTGGAGCCCGGCAGGTCGAGCTCAAGGAAGGCCGCGAGGTTCTTCTCGACGGCGACGCGGCCGACCGCCATGAAGATCGGGCGCGCGATGCCGGGAAAATCCTCGCGCCGCTCCGGCGCGAAGAGCTCCGCGTCGACGCCGCGGCTCCAGGGGCGGATCGCCGAGAAGCCGCGCCGCTCGAGCTCGCGCCGGATGGACGGCGCCGCCACCATGATGCCGCGCGAGGGCCGGTGGAAGCGCCGGAGCCAGGCATAGCCGAGGCTTACGGGCAGCAGAAAGCGCGCGCTCACATATTCCGGAAAGCGCGTGTGGAAGGCCGTCGTGAAGGGGAGGCCGCGTGCGAGGCAGTAGCGTCGCGCCGCCATGCCGAGCGGCCCCTCGGTCGCGATGTGGATCGCGTCGGGCCGGGCTTCCTCGAGGAGCCGGCGCACGCCGCGCCCGGGCGCGAGCGCGAGGCGGATCTCGGGATAAGTGGGGCAGGGAATCGTGCGGAAGCGGTCGGGCGAGACTGTCACGAGCTCGTGCCCGAGCGCCTTCACCTCTCGCGCGATGGTCGTGAGCGTGCGGACGACACCATTGACCTGGGGTAGCCACGCGTCGCTGACGAGCGCGATCCTCATCCGCGTGCGGTTACGGGCTCGCGACGGGGTTTGGATTTCGCCCGCGCCGTCGCCGTCAGCATGTCGAAAGCCCTGAGGCGTGCCCACTCCACGATCTCGAGCCGGCCGTCGAAGTGCTCCACCAGCGCGGTGCAGCTCTCGACCCAATCGCCGTCGTTGCAATACAGCACGCCGTCGATCTCGCGGATCTGGGCGTGGTGGATGTGGCCGCAGACGATGCCGTCGACCTCGCGCCGCCGCGCCTCGGCCGCCACGGCGATGTCGAAGTTGCTGACGTACTCGACGGCGTTCTTGACCTTGTTCTTGAGATAGGCGGAGAGCGACCAGTAGGGATATCCGAGCTTCCGGCGGGCCACGTTCAGGTAGTAGTTGAGCCGGAGCGCGTTGTTGTAGGCCCAGTCGCCGAGCAGCGCCATCCAGCGCGCGTAGCGCACGACGCCGTCGAAGGCATCGCCGTGCAGGATCAGCAGCCGCCGGCCGTCGACCGTGGTGTGCATGGCCTCGTCCACGAGCTGCACGCCGCCGAGCTGGAGCTCGACGTAATCGCGCAGCCACTCGTCGTGGTTGCCGGGGATGTAATAGACGTGAGTCCCCTTGCGCGCCTTGCGCAGCAGCTTCTGGATCACGTCGTTGTGGGACTGATGCCAATACCAGGAGCGCCGCAGGCGCCAGCCGTCGACGATGTCGCCCACGAGATAGAGGTATTCCGACTCGTTATGTTTGAGGAAATCGAGGAGGAAGTCGGCCTTGCAGTCGCGCGTGCCGAGATGAATGTCGGAGATCCAGATCGCGCGATAGCGTCGCGTCGGGTCGATAAAGTTCACCGGTCCCCCTCGCTCTCAGCGAGCGTCAGCCTTGTCAAGGAGTCGCGGCTCGCGCACAGTGTGATCCGAACCCTCGTTACCGCGTCTCTTAAAAGAATCCTCATAATCGTTTGATGTTTCCTCGGTATTGCCATTCGATGACAATTCCATGACACCGCCCAGCGGGAGCGGCCGCCGCAGGATTCTCGTGATCTACAACCCCGTCGCAGGCGGCCGCGCGCGCCGCCGCCTCGGGGCTGCGCTCGAGGAGATGCGGCGACTCGGAATCGCGGTCGTGCTGCGCGAGACCGGCTCGGCCGGCGACGCCGAGCGCTTCGCGCGCGAGGCGACGGCTACCGACTTCGATGCGGTGGTGGTCGCGGGCGGCGACGGCACGCTGAACGAGGCCGTCAACGGGCTCGGCGATCTTCGCGTCCCCGTGGCGATCTTTCCCTTCGGCACGGGGAACGTGCTCGCGCACGAGATCGGCATGCCCCGCAATCCCGCGGAGCTCGCGGCGATCGCGGCCGCGGGTCCGGCGCGCCCGATCTCCGTAGGAGAGGCGGTGTTCGAGGGCCGGCCGGTGGCGCGGCGTTTCCTGCTGATGACCGGTGTGGGTTTCGATGCGGAGGTGGTCGAGGGTCTCGACCTCGATCTCAAGCGCCGCGCCGGCAAGCTTGCCTTCGTCTGGAGCATCTTGAAGCGGCTCTGGCGCTATCGTCCGACGGAGTACAGCGTGACGCTCGAGGGGGAGGGCGGCGTCAGCGAGCGCCGGGCGGCCTCGGCCGTCGCGACCAAGGCGCGCTATTATGCCGGACGCTTCGTGCTGGCACCGGCGGCGCATCTCACGGATCGAAGCTTCCAGCTCGCGCTCTTTCGCAACCCCGGCAGACGCGCGGCGCTGGGCTATCTCCTCGCCTTGGCGGGCGGCTTCCTGCATCGCCTGACGGACGTCGAGTTCGCGACCGCCCGCGCCGCCCGCTTCACGCTGCCCCGCGGGGCGCCAGTCCAAATCGACGGCGACGTCGCAGGTCCGCTCCCCGTGACCATCCGGATCGCGGAGGAGCCGCTGCTGCTGGTCTATCCCGGCGCCTGAGGTCCGGGGCCGAGTCGCGAGAGAAGTCTGTCGCAGGTCTGAGCCGCGATGACCGAAAGAGCGAACCTCTGCCGGTGTTTAAGGGCCATAACATTTCTGTCACGCGGGAGTGCTACTTGGATCGGTTATCGTCCATTGAGGACTCGATGGCACCCGCAACTGCGGCTCTCGATCTCACCCCGCTCGACCTCGCCGAGAGCGAGCCTTCCTCGGCCTTGGACGTGGTGGCTCTCACGGTCCTCGCGGTCAATTGCCTCGCACCCGCGACCATGCGCTCGGCCACCTACGGCAAGGCCCATCGCGTCGTGGTGTCCGATCCTCGCGTCGGTGCCGTCTTTCGTGCCGCGCTCGACCTCATGGGCGAGACGCGCAGGACGGATCGACTGATCGAGATCGTGGTCGAGGACCGCGGCTCCGCCTCGTAAACCGCGCGTTGAGCCCGGCTGTTGGCAGCGGGCGGCCAGTCCCTTATGTAGAGGGGCATGCGTGCACTCCGCTGCGTCTCTCTCTTTCTTGTCGGCGTCCTCCTGGTCGGGTCCCCCGCGGTGGCGCGCCAGGACGACCCGCGCCTCAAGGAACTCTTCTCGGAGCTCAAGACCGCGACCTCCTCGCTCGAGGTCAAGGTGGTGGAGGCGCGGATCTGGGACATCTGGACGAAGCACGGCGATCCCCGCATCGACGCGCTGATGGCGCGCGGCGCCGATGCGCTCAGCGTCGAGGACCTCGACACCGCGCTCGCGGCCTACAACGAGGTGGTGAAGCGCGACGACACTTTCGCCGAAGGCTTCAACAAGCGCGCCACCGTCGAATACCTGCGCGGCGATTACACCGCGAGCGTCGCCGACATTGAGCGCACCCTCGCGCTCGAGCCCCGGCACTTCGGCGCGCTCTCTGGATTGGGCGAGATTTATCTAAAGCTCAAGCGGAAAGAGGCGGCGCTCAGGGCCTTCGAAGCCGCGCTCAAGATCAATCCGCACCTCAAGGGAGCGCAGGCCCACGTCAAGGAGCTCAAGGAGGAGCTCGAGGGTAACCCGACCTGAGGGCTTGGGCGCGGGCGCGCCTTGATGCTCGGTTAACCTCTACCGCCCAAAGTGGCGGGCTCGCGGCTCTGGGGATGCCGGCCCCAATGCTGGCGTATGATCCTTCGACGAGCCCTTGGCGGATGAGGAGTGCGGGATGCCCGCCTCGATCACGGCCGCGCTCATGGCGGCCTGCCGATTTGGATTTGCGCCGAAGCCGCGCGAGCTCGCGGCGATCGCCGGCGATCCCCGCGGCTGGGTGAGCGAGCAGATCGCGCGCCGGCCCGATCCGCTGCCGGAGGGTCTGCCGCCCTCGCAGCGCACCGTCGCGATGATGCTGGAATCGCGCCGGGACAAGGAGGAGAAACCGGCGCTCAAGGAGGAGCTCAAGAAGATCTATCTCGCGGAGCTCGACGCGCGGATGCGCGCGGCGATCCTCGGCGATGCTCCCGTGCTGGAGCGCCTGACGCAGTTCTGGAGCAATCACTTCACGGTCTCGGCGATGCGGCCCTTCGTGCGCGGCTTCGTCGGCGCCTTCGAGCGCGAGGCGATCAGGCCGCACGTCACGGGACGCTTCGTCGACATGCTGCTCGCGGTGACGCGGCATCCGACCATGCTGCTCTATCTCGACAACGCGCAATCATTCGGGCCGGATTCGCCGGCGGGCCAGCGGCGGAGCAAGGGCCTCAACGAGAATCTCGGCCGCGAGCTCCTGGAGCTGCACACGCTCGGCGTCGACGGCGGCTACGGCCAGGCGGACGTGGAGGCGCTCGCGCGGATCCTCACGGGCTGGACGGTCACGCCGCTGCGCTTTCCCGACGCCGGGAGCTTCCGCTTCTTCGCGCAGATTCACGAGCCCGGTGCCAAGACCCTGCTGGGCCGCGTCTACCGCGAGGGCGGAATCGCCGAGGGCGAGCAGGCGCTGCGCGATCTCGCGGCCCATCCCGCGACCGCCCGCCACGTCGCGACCAAGCTCGCCCGGCACTTCATCGCGGACACGCCGCCCGTCGACGCCGTGCAGCGCATCGCCCGCGTCTTCCACGACACCGGCGGCGATCTCCGCCGCGTCACGCTCGCGGTCGCGCACGAGGAGGCTGCCTGGCGCGAGCCCCTCGGCAAGGTGCGGACGCCCAACGAGCTCGTGATCTCGGCCTATCGCGTCGTGGGCGAGGCGCCCAAGCCCGGCGAAGCCTTCGTCACGCTGAAGAATCTCGACCAGCCCGCCTTCCTCGCGCCGTCGCCAGCGGGCTGGCCCGACGTCGCCTCGGCCTGGGT
>Ga0335070_10008212_pt1 | contig 12232 bp, 10 predicted proteins | sample Lox_Sample_13_FD_206722 | JGI IMG/M metagenome (GOLD analysis project Ga0335070, IMG submission 206722) | Soil microbial communities from Loxahatchee National Wildlife Refuge, Florida, United States - Lox_Sample_1.3 | ecosystem: Environmental > Terrestrial > Soil > Wetlands | place: USA...
GTCATGGCGCAGAGCGCGGGCTTTGCCGGATCGATCGAGCCGGCCCAGGCGATCTGCCCTGCCGACGCCAATGTGGCGATCGACGCGAGGGCGGTGGCGAACAGCGCAATTCGTTTGCGTCGCATGCTCTTTCTCCGCTCCCTCAGTTGACGGTATAGCCGCGGCCCTGCAGGCAGGCGGCGAGCGCGCGGTTATAGGCGTCGGCCTGATTCTGCTGCTGGGCGTATTGCTGCTGGCGCTGCCGGTGCTGGCGGATGCCGCCGAAGAGGGCGCCTGTTGCGGCGCCGATCGCGGCGCCCTGCCCGGCATCGCCGGCGATGGCGCCGCCGACCGCGCCCAGAGCGGCACCGCCCGCGGCACCCCGGATCAAGCCGCCGCTGGGCTGGCTGCCGGTCGAGGCATAGGGATTGCCCGCCTGCTGCACCGCCCAGCCCTGACATTCCTGCGTGTCTTTGGCCTGTTGCTCGGGCGTCTGCCCCTTGCTGGGATAGACATAGAGCTGCTGCGCCGCGAGCGGGGTCGCCAAGACGGCGATCATGACCGCCAGCGACAATGACCGGATCTTTGGCCGCATGGGCTTTCTCTCCCGGATCGTGCCGTCGCAAGAGGTTCTTGCCAAAACGGTATCACGACCAGGGGCGGGAGTCATGGTGTCGGCCCGTGAACGGCTCGTGGCCCCAGGGCAGCGATGAGACGGTCAGATACCGCGTCGCGGCCGCGCGGGCATCGCTGCCAGGCATTTCGTGCGTCGCTTCGATGGTCCGATTCAGAAAGCGTTGGACGCGCCGGCGCCGGCCTGAGGCGCGATAAAGCGCCTCACTGGCGACGGCCCGGGATAGTCGCTAGACTCCCCATCTGTGGCGGCCGAAGGCCCCCGAACTCATGGTGGAGGACGTCTCATGGCTTTCGAAGCCATCAAGGCCCAGATCGAGACGCTGCTCGAGCAGATGGAGAATCAGCCCGAAGACAAGCATGAGCTTTATCTGCAGCTCCATGAGAAGTTGAATGAATGGCGCGCTACCGGTCAGCCTATCCCGCAAGATCTCCTCGATCTCGAACAGGAGCTCGAGGAGGAGTTCTCCGAAGAATTGAAGAGCTGAACGGTCGGCTGCGCCCGGCCCTCAGGCGATGTCGCGCCGGGCGCGATTGGCAATGTTGAGACTGGTCCTGATCGCGTCGGCGGGCGCATAGACGGAGCCTCCCACGGGCTCTGTCGCCCTGGTCGCCGCGATCTGGTTTTGCGATGTTGAGCTGTGCCTTCGCCGCGCCCAGCCCAATGGCGCCCTGGCAAAACCCGGTGACGCATGTGCGACAGCCATGGCACGGTGAAGGGGGCATATTTGGCCGGCTGCGGCAGCGATCGGCTGGACCGGGTCGGATCCGCAAATGCGCATGGATTCGACCGACATGGCGTCGATCATCTCAACTCGTTTTCGCCTCCGCTGGCCGTTCAAGAATCGCTTGCTGACCCGGGTCAAGATCGCGCTGCTGCGGACCCTGGCTCAGCGCGCCCGCGACAGCAGTGTTGCGCCCATAGCGCTGGCCGTTGTCATCGGAGTGGCGGTCGGCACCGCGACCTGCGTTCTCCAGCGCCTTCTGAGCCTGATTCATCTGCTCCTGTTCGGTACGCCGGTCATCGGCCATTTGAGTGCCGGCGATGCGGAGGGCCCGATTCGCCTCATCGGCGTGGCGGTCGTAGGCTGCTTTCTCTATGGCCTCGTCGCCGCGGCCGAGCGGCGCTGGCGCGGACGTGACGTCGTCGATCCGATCGAGGCCAATGCGCTTTATGGCGGGCGCATGTCGCTGCGCGACAGCCTCTCCTTGACGGCAATGACGCTGTTCTCGACCGGCGTGGGTGCCTCGGTCGGGATGGAGGCCGCCTATACCCAGAGCGGCGCCGGCTTCGCCTCGCAGCTCGGCCAACTCTTCCGCATGCGCCGCTCGGATCTGCGCACGCTGGTCGGTTGCGGCACGGCGGCCGCCATCGCCGCGGCATTCAACGCACCGCTGGCGGGCGCCTTCTACGCCTTCGAGCTGGTGATCGGCAGCTACTCGCTGGCGGCCCTGGCACCCGTCGGCTTGGCCAGCGTCTCGGCCGCCCTCGTCGGCCGGTCGGTGTTCGGCACCTACTCGATCTTTCTGGTGCCGCAGCAGCTGCCGCCGACCAATATCGATTTCTTCTATTTCGTCGTCATCGGATTTGCCGGGGCCGGCGTGGGCATCGCCGCCATGCGCGCCGTGACCGGCGTCGAGCGTGTCTTGCAGGACTTGAAGATCGCGCGCGGCTTGCGCCCTCTCGTCGCGGGTCTGAGCCTCGCGGCGATGGCGCTGATCTATCCCGAGGTGCTGGGCGCCGGCCATGGCGCGATCCAGCTCACAGTCGACGGCGTCTTCGCCACCAGTGCGCTGTTCGGAATCCTGCTGGCGAAGATCGCGGCCTCGGCGCTTTCGGTCGGCACCGGCATGCGCGGCGGCATGTTCAGCTCCTCCCTGTTCTTGGGCTGCCTTCTGGGTGCCTTGATCGGCAAGGGTGCCGCACTTCTGTCGCCGAGCGTCGCCAATTTCGAGATCACCTTCACGCTGGCGGGCATGGGCGCGGTCGGGGCTTCCATTATCGGCGCGCCCGTGACGATGATCCTGCTGGTGCTCGAGACCACCGGCAATTACGACATCACCATCGGCGTGATCGTCTCGGTCGTCCTCGCCTCCTTCGCCTCGCGCCAATGGTTCGGCTATTCCTTCTCGACCTGGCGCTTCCATCAGCGCGGCCTGCGGCTGCGCGGCGCCTATGACATCGGCTGGCTCGCCGATCTGACCGCGCGCAACCTGATGCGGCGCGATCCGATCTTCGTCTCGGTCAACGAGACGCTCGAAACGGCCCGCCAGACCTATGCGGTCGGGACCGTGAAGCGGCTGTTCGTGCTCGAGGAGACCGGCGCCTTCCGCGGGGTCATCGACACGGCGGCGCTGCACCTTGCGCCCGCGCCGACCGAAGGTGTGGCGAAGCGGGTCGGCGATTTGTTGCCGGCGCCGCAACAGCCGATCCTGCCCAGCACGCCGATCCGATCGATTCTGAGCCAGTTCGAGCAGCAGGAGGTCGAGACGCTGGCGATCGTGAACGACCTCAGCAACCGTCGCGTGGTGGGATTCGTCACCGAGGCCTATGTCCTCAAGCGCTACAATCAGGAGCTGGAGCGCCGGCGCAGCGAGGAGCTGGGCGACAGCGAGCTGTTCGGCCCTTCCGACGAGAGCTGACGCTCAGATCGTCATGCCGCCATCGATGATCTGGGTGGTGCCGGTGACGAAACCAGACTCATCCGAGGCGAGATAGACGCACAGCGCGGCGACCTCCTCCGGTTTCCCGAGGCGCCCCATCGGTTGGCGGGCGACGAACTCGCGCCGCGCCGCCGCCGGATCGGCGAAGGCGTTGAGCCGATCCCGGAGCGAGGGGGTTTCGACCGTGCCCGGACAGAGCGCGTTGCAGCGGATGCCCCGCGTCACATAGTCGGCGGCGATGGCCTTGGTCAGGCCGATCACCGCGGCCTTCGAAGCGCCATAAGCGGCCCGGTTGGGAACGCCCCTCAGCGAGGAGACCACCGAAGCCATGTTGATGATGACGCCGTGGCCCCGCTCGAGCATCCCGGGCAGGAAGGCCCGGATGGTCCGGTACATGCTGTGGATATTGATGTCGAACGCTTTGAGCCAATCGGCCTTGTCCGTATCGAGGAGCGTGCCCGCGGGCACCCAGCCGGCGCAGTTAAAGAGGATATCGATGGCGCCGACCTCCTTGGCGATGTCGGCCACGGCCTGGTCGTCGGTCACGTCGAGAGCGCGGGTGCGGATCGCATCCGGGTCGGCGAAGCCGGTGAGCTTGTCGAGTGCCAGGTCCGTGGCCCAGACCGTAGCGCCTTCCGCAACGAAGGCCTCGACCGTCGCCCGGCCGATGCCTTGGGCCGCGGCGGTGATGAAGGCGGTCTTGCCGGCGAGGCGCCCCGGGTTCGCGGCGGTCGGTTTCGAACTCATGCTTATGGTCCGTGCATCGCAGGATGGCGCCCGACCGGCGCGCTGGATCTTACTGTCGCGCGAAGCCCGGGCCGGCTGTCGTTTGCGGGCGGCATCCTAGTCGTATAAAGTTCGGGTCCGCAATTTCATAATCTGGTCCAAAATACCGGAATCACGAGGTCTTGCCGATGCGTTATTTCCCCAGCCGCCCCTATAGCATCGCCGTCATCGGCGCGGCGAGCGGCATCGGCGAGGCGGCGGCGCGCTTCATGGCGGCCGAAGGCGCCAACGTCGCCTGCCTCGACGCCAATGAGGCGGGCGCGGCCGCGGTGGCGAAGTCGCTGTCCGGGACCAGTGCGACCGTCATCTCTGCCAGAGCCGACGTGACCGACGTCGCCTCGGTCGAGAGCGCGGTCGGCGCGACGGCGAAGGCTTTCGGCCAGATCCACGGGCTGGTGAATTGCGCCGGCATCACCGGCAAGACCAACATCAAGGGACACGAGGTCGAGCTTGCCGACTTCGATCGGGTCCATGCGATCAACCTGCGAGGGGCGCTCATCGTCAGCCAGGCGATCCTGCGCCATATGCTGCCCTTCAATTACGGCCGGCTGTTGCAGGTCGCCTCGATCGCCGGCAAGGACGGCAATGCCGGCATGACCGCCTATTCGGCGACGAAGGCAGGCCTGATCGGCATGGTGAAGTCGCTGGGCAAGGACTATGCGGAGACCGGCATCACCATCAACGCGCTGGCGCCGGCCGTGATCCGCACGCCGCTGGTCGATGCGCTGCCCGAGGCGACCGTCAAATACATGACCGACAAGATCCCGATGCGCCGCTGCGGCGAGCTCGAGGAGTGTGCGGCGATGATCGCCTGGATCCTGTCGCCCGCCTGCAGCTTCACCACCGGCTTCACCTTCGATTTGTCCGGCGGTCGCGCGACCTACTGAGCCGTGCCGCGCGGATCCGGCACCAATCATCGAAGCAAGGGGGAAGGGACTATGGCGAAGATCGCCAAGGTGGAAGTGATTCCGATCCGCGCGCCGGGCCAGGCCACGGACGATTGCGACGGCACCGTCGATACGGTGGTCGTGCGCATCACGGACGAGAACGGCGTCTTCGGCATCGGCGAGGCGGACGCGCCGCCCGAGGTGGTCAAGGCTTTCATCGAGATGCCGACCGCCCATAACTGGAGCTGCAATCCGATCGAGCTTCTGATCGGGGAGGATCCGCTCGAGATCCAGAAGCTGTGGCAGAAAGTTTATGAAGGCACCTTCTGGCCCGGGCGGCGCGGCCTCGCCATTCACGCGCTTTCCGCCATCGATATCGCCCTCCACGACTTGGTGGGCAAGGAGCTGGGCGTCCCGGCCTATAAGCTCATGGGGGGAGCAAGGCGCGAGAAACTCCGTCCCTATTGCACCATCTTCCCCGGGTTGCCCCATGGCCGGCCGATCCGCGAGCTGATGGGCGAGATCGAGCGCCAGTTCCGCACCGCCCTCGATGTCGGTTTCCGCGCCGTGAAGATGGAGGTGATGTTCTACGATCTCGTCAGCGACCGGGAGCTGGTCGATCTGATCCATGAGGGCCGAACCATGCTGGGGCCCGACATCCTGATGGCGGTTGATTTCGGCTATCGCTGGCAGAACTGGTACGACGCGAAATGGGTGCTGGATCGGCTGGGCGACTGCGACATCTTCTTCGCCGAGGCGACGCTGCAGCATGACGATCTGGCCGGCCACGCCAAGCTTGCGGCCAACAGTCCGATCCGGATCGGCGGGGCGGAGGCCGCCGCCACGCGCTGGGAATGTCTCGAGTGGCTCGAGCGCGGCAAGGTGGCGGTGCTGCAGCCCAATATAGGGCGTGGCGGCGGGCTCTCCGAGATCAAGCGGATCGCCGAGATGGCGGAGCTCCACGGCGCGCAGGTGGTGCCCCATGGCTGGAAGACCGGCATCACCTCCGCGGTCGGGCGCCATTTCCAGGCGGCCTGTCCCGCGGCCCCCATCTTCGAATATATATCGCCCCAGGTGTTCGAGAGCCCGCTGCGCCGGGAACTTGTCTGGCCGGAGCCGAAGGTCGTCGAGGGCTTCATGGAGCTGCCGACAGCGCCGGGCCTGGGCATCGAGCTCAACGAGGATCTGGTCGCGCGCTGGCGCACCGATCGGCGCTGAACAGAGCGCTCAACGGAGGGATTGCAGAATGAAACTGGTTCGGTATGGCGAAGCGGGCCGCGAGAAGCCGGGTCTCATCGATGCCGGCGGTAAGCTGCGCGATCTGAGCGCCGCGGTCGACGATCTGGGCGGCCATGCATTGCGCCCGGAGGGGCTGGCGAAGCTGAAGGCGCTCGACCCGGCGAAGCTGCCGCTGGTTCCCGGAAGCCCGCGCCTCGGCGTGCCGGTCACCGGCATCGGCAAGATCGTCGCCATCGGCCTCAATTATTCCGACCATGCGGCGGAATCGAACCTGCCGGTGCCGAAGGAGCCCATCATCTTCATGAAGGCGACGTCGTCCTTGAGTGGCCCCAACGACCGCGTGGTGATCCCGAGAAGTTCCGAGAAATCGGACTGGGAGGTGGAGCTTGCGGTCGTCATCGGCAAGCCCGCCTCCTACGTGAGCGAAGTCGATGCGCTCTCGCATGTTGCGGGCTATCTCATCTGCAACGACGTCTCCGAGCGCGCCTTTCAGATCGAGCGCGGCGGCCAATGGGACAAGGGCAAGGGCTGCGATACATTCTGCCCGCTCGGGCCTTGGCTCGTCACCGGCGACGAGATCAAGGACCCGCAGGCGCTCGACATGTGGCTCGACCTCAATGGCGAGAAGGCGCAGCGCGGCAACACCCGCACCATGGTGTTCGGCGTCGCCCATATCCTCAGCTATGTCAGCCAGTTCATGTCGCTGCAGACCGGCGACGTGATCACCACCGGCACGCCGCCCGGTGTCGGCATGGGCATGAAGCCGCCGCGCTATCTCAGGCCCGGCGACGTGATGACGCTGGGGATCGCTGGCCTCGGCGAGCAGCGCCAGGAATGCGTGGCGTGGGGAAAATAAACAATCACGCCCCCTCACCTTGCGGGAGGGGGTAGGGGGAGGGGTGCAGCCGATGGCTCTTCGCAGTTCGAACCATCGGCGCTAACAGGTACATCGCAATACATGTTGAGGAGCGAGGGCCGTGGCCTGACTTGAAGAGAGCGAGAGGCATCAGCGTCGCTCCATCTTGAGAGAACCCCTCCCCCTACCCCCTCCCGAAAGGGGAGGGGGCGAGAATTTTCTTCTCCTCACCGCACCCGAAACCGCTCCACCACCTTCGGATCGAGACTCACACCCAAGCCCGGCGCGGTCGGCACGGTGACCTTGCCGTCCTTCTCGATCGGGAAGCGTTCGCGCGTCAGCTCCCAGCGCAGCGCCGATTCGCTGGTCGAATATTCCAGCACCTCCTCGGCCCAATGCTGCGCCAGGAAGGCGAGGTTGGCGGCGATGGTGATGTTGGACTTATAGCCGTGGGTCACGACGCGCTTGCCGCGTTGCTTGGCGATGGCGCTCAGGCGCAGGAGCTCGGTCAGCCCGCCCACCATGGTGACGTCCGGCTGGGCGATGTCGATCTTGCCGACGTCGAACATCTGCTCATATTCGTAATGCGTGGTAAGGCCCAGATCGCCGCCGCCGATCGGCACGCCGAAGCCCTGGAACCGCGCATGGCCTTCCATGTCGTCGAGCGGCAGCGGCGCCTCGACCCAGTGGAAGTCGAAATCGCGGAAGATCGGCATGAGCGGCAGGCCTTCCTCGGCCTTGCTCCAGGCGGTGGCGGCATCGACCATCAGCCGGATCTCGGGTCCGACATGCTCGCGCGCGGTGCGGATGAGCGCGGTCGTCTTCGCCAGATCCTCGCGCCAGAAGGGATCGGCCACGATCTTGATGCAGCGCAGGCCCAGCTTCAGGCCGCGGTCGATGGTGCGCCGCACCTCGTCAGGCGTTTCCCCCAAGGGATAGACGGTGCCATAAGCGAGGATCCGGTCGCGCTGCTTCCTGGCGCCGAGGATCTCCGCCAGCGCCTTGCCCTGGACCTTGCCGCGCAGATCCCAGAGCGCGATATCGACGGCGCTGATCGCGTGGATGACGGCGCCGCGCCGGCCGTAATAGCTGGTGGCGTCGTACATCTCCTCCCATAGCGCTTCGACGTTGGTGGGGTCCTTGCCGACCAGGATGGATTTGAGCCCCATCGCATGGGTGTGGGAGCGAGGCGCCTCGACGATGGCGCGGATCACGGATGGCACCGAATCGACCTCGGCGAGGCCGGCGATGTCCTGGTCGGTATGGACCAGCAGCACGCAGTTGTCGTAGGACCCGTCGAAAGTCATGCCGGTCCAACCCGGCGTTCTGAGCTCGACGACCTCGATATCGGTGATCCTCATCGCTCATCTCCCTGGCGGCATGGGCGCGGGTCCGCCGGGCGGAACCCCCGAGCGCCCGGCGGTTCGGGCGGCCACCTTAATGGTGCAGAATACCGAACGATAGTGCAGAATACCGGAATTGAATCGGCGAGGAGACGGGCATGGCGATCAGGGCGAGGGCGGGGCAGGCGATCAATGGCGAGGACGAGGCCGCCTCCGGATCGCGCAGCGTGCGGCGCGCGCTCGACATCTTCGAGCTCATGCTGGCGCGCGGCGAGGCGCTCGCCGTGGCCGAGATCGTCGCAGCTTTGAAAATTCCCAAATCGACCGCTTACGAATTGGTGCGCACCTTGTCCGATGCGGGCTATCTGGAGCGGATGGGCAAGGAGGGGCGCCTCTTCCTCGGCCGCAAGCTGTTCGAGCTGGGCATGATGTACCGCAGCCAGATCGACCTGCTCAAGGAAGGCAGCCAGGTGGTCGAGGCGTTGCGCGACGCCACCGGCGAAACGGTGCAGTTCTCGGTGCTCGAGAACGATATGATGCTGGTCCTCCTCAAAGAGGAGGGCAGCCATCCGATCCGCATCATCAGCCGGGTGGGCTCGCGCGTGCCGGTCAATTGGGCCGCGGCGGGACGCCTGCTGGTCTCCGATCTCGACGATGCCGCCCTGCAGGGCCTGCTGAAACGCACGATCGTGCAATCGCCCTCGGGCAAGGCGGTCATGGATGTGGAGAAGCTGGTCCAGCAGATCCGCAAGTTCCGCCGCCAGGGTTACGCGGTCGAGATCAACGAGGCCAATGACCATGCGGGTTGTGTCGCCGCCCCCGTGATCGACGCCACGGGTCATTGCGTCGCCGCCATCAGCGTGGTGGCGCCGGAGCAGCGGCTGGACAGGGTGAGCCGCGACAAATTGATCGAGGCCGTGCGCAACGCCGCCGACGGGCTGTCGCATCGCCTGGGCGCGCCGTAACGCGGTTCCATCCCCTCCCCCGTTTTCGGGGGAGGGAGAGGGAGGGGGCTGCTCGGTCGAAGAAGCTGCAACATATCACTTCCCACCCCTATCCTCTATCGCGTCATCCTCCTCCCTAACCCTCCCCCATTCTGGGGGAGGGGATTAGACGGGTGGCTTCGCGCTGCGGCGATGGAGATCCGTCAGCCGCTCATAGAGCGCCTCGAAGCCGATCTCGCCACGCAGATGCCGCTCGACCAGGGCGCCGCCCTCGGCCTGGAAGGCGAGATAGCCGGCATAACGCGGCCGGATCCAGCAGCCCTCCATCGTTGCTCGCGTATCGCGATAGCAGCCGCCGAAGCGCGCGGCGATCGTCTCGTCCTCCCAGCTGTCGATGCGGGCCGGCTGGCCGTGATGGGCGGCGAAGGCCTTCTGCGTCTCCGACTCCATGAGATAGCGCAGATAGGTGAAGGCCGCCTCGCGCTCCGCAGTCCGGGCCGAGACGCCGACGCCGGCGCCGCCGATGGTCGAGCCGCGCGAGCCGGCACCGATCAGGCCCGGCAGGTTCGAAAATCGAAGGGGATGGACGATGTCGGCTTCGGCGTAAGTGGCGTAGCAATAGACCGCCGGGCAGAAGACCAGATCCTCGCGCGCCACCATCGCGTCGTGCAGATCGATGCTGTTCCAATCGAGCGCCTCGGGCGGACAATAGGCCAGCAACGCCTGGATCGCGTCGAGCGCCTGACGCGCCGTGTCGCGATCGACAAGGGCCTGCTCGGGTTCGGTCGCGCAAGGGCGGCCGAGATTGGCGCAAAGCGTGAAGAAGGTCATGAGGCTATGGACACCGCGCAACCCAATGGCGAGCTTCTGTCCCTTGCGCCGCACTGCTTCGCCGAGTTGCAGAAGAGCCGGCCAGTCGGCGGGCGCCTGGCGATCGAGCGTCGCCAGCAGGTCCGGCCTCGCTACCGCCACCTGGCAGGCGGCATCGACCGGCAGCGCCCAGATCCGGCCGTCATAGCGGTAGGTCGCGAGCGACGGGCCGATGAAGGCCCGCTCGAGTGCCGGAGTCACGAGTTCGTCGAGCGCCAGCAAGGCCTGCGTGCGGACGATGTCGCCGCAGAACGGGTGATCGAGGATGATCAGGTCGTAGCGCTGCGCCAGGGCTTCGATGGGTGTGAACTCGAATCCGTGCAAGGGCCGCGAATCCCAGGCGATCTCGATGTCGGGATGGCGGCGCCGGAACTCCGGCAAGGTCGCGATCAAGGGGTCGATCGCGCGCCGATGCCCCCAGGTCATGCCGCGCAACCGCCTCTCCGCCATCGCCTGATTTCTCCCGCATCACGATCTCTCGCAAGCGCGGGCGACGCTATCATGCGTCTCTCGCGAAGTCTAAATTCGCGCACTCTAATCCGCTATTTCGGAATATGCTCAGCCTCCCGCCGCGTCGGATATCGCGCCCGCCGGTCGCTTTCTTGACTTGAGAAATCCAACCCCGTTACTGTGGCAGTCTAGATAACCGCACTGAATTCCAGCATTTCGGAATTCAGAAAAGACCGAACGATCGGGCGAGGCCGCCAGAGCGGCCCGACCCGACCCCCGGCACCGGCGGAAGAACGGGACCGGGGCAACGCCTCACGGGGAGGAGGGTGGAGCAATGACATATCGCAGTGGCTTGCTTGCGATCGCGATGGCGGGCGCAGGGTTCGTCATGAGTGCGGGCAGCGCATGGGCCGCGGCCGGCGACGAGTGCGTCAAGGTGCTGGGTTACGAGTGGAGCGGCGAGAAGCAGTCCATGGACCCGGCGGACATGCATTCCGGCGACGACGCCTATCACACCTTCGCCGTCTATAACCGCCTCGTCGATGTGGACGACAATTTCAAGGTCATCCCGGAACTCGCGACCGAATGGTCCTCCTCGGCCGACGGCCTGACCTGGACCTTCAAGCTGCGCCAGGGCGTGAAGTTCCACAGCGGCAAGGATTTCACCTCGGCCGACGTGGTCTATACCTTCAAGCGCCTGCTCGATCCGGCGCTGGCCTCGGGCGCGCTGGCGGTGCTGGCATTCCTCGATCCCAACGGCATCAAGGCGGTCGACAAATATACCGTCGCCTTCACCACGCCCAAACCGGTGGCCGAGCTGCCCGTGCTGATCACCAACAAGTTCACCAACATCGTGCCCGACGGCGCCAAGCACGAGGATCTACGCTTGCATGAGGATGGCACCGGCCCCTTCATGCAGGAGCAGTTCACGCCGAACGCCCCGGTGCGCATCTTCAAGAAGAATCCGAACTACTGGGAGGCGGGTCTGCCCAAGGCGGATTGCATCCGCGTGACCGTGGCCCAGGAGCCCGTGGCAGCCGTCTCGGCGATCAAGGCCGGACAGGTCGACCTCGTGCTCAATGTCGATCCCTCGGTGATCCCGGCCCTCAAGGACGATCCCAGCGTCACGCTGCTGCAGACCGGCGCCTCCAACTCCATGACGATCTCGATGTGGATCGACACCAAGCCCTTCGACAACGTCAAGGTGCGCGAGGCGATGAAGATGGTGGTCGACCGCCAAGCCATGATCGATACCGTGCTGCTGGGCTATGGCGAGCCCGGCGCCGACAATCCCGTTCCGATCCCGAACCCGGCCTCCTACGTCAAGGAAGCGCCGAAGCAGGACATCGCGGGTGCCAAGAAGCTGCTGGCGGAAGCCGGCTACCCTGACGGCCTCAGCTTCGACCTCTACACTGCCGAGGGAGTGCCCGGCATGGTGCGCATGGCCCAGGTCTATGCCGAGATGGCGAAGCCCGCGGGCTTCAACATCAACGTCATCGTGACCCCGGCCGAAAGCTTCTGGGACGATGTCTGGCTCAAGAAGTCGATCGTGACCTCGGCTTGGTCGATGCGCCCACCCGG
>Ga0335070_10008213_pt1 | contig 12231 bp, 8 predicted proteins | sample Lox_Sample_13_FD_206722 | JGI IMG/M metagenome (GOLD analysis project Ga0335070, IMG submission 206722) | Soil microbial communities from Loxahatchee National Wildlife Refuge, Florida, United States - Lox_Sample_1.3 | ecosystem: Environmental > Terrestrial > Soil > Wetlands | place: USA: Florida...
CGGCGGCGAGCTGCCGTTGTCCTCGTCCCGGTAGCCGTACACGAAGTTCTGCGCGATCGTCGCACCCCACGCCCCGCGCGACCAGTCGAGCGCGAGATAGTGCTTCCATCGCGACACGGCGCCGTTGTCGCCCGCCTTGCCCACGTTGTCGTAGTAGGGCCCGTCGACGACGAGCTGGTAGCGGTACTGGATGAAGTACGTGCCGTCCAGGTGAACGTTGAACTTGCCCCATTCCGGCGAGACGAACCGCGCCGCCGCCGATACGTCGAGGCCGGAGACGTTGTACTTGCCCATGTTCTCGATGAGGATGTTCGCGTACTCGAGCGCGCACGGAACATCGGCCGGGGTGGGGATCGGGCCGTCGCCCTGGCAGCTGCCGTCGGCAAGGCGCGGCGCCCGCACGAAGCGCCCGCCCGCGGTGGCGGGATCGCGGGCGCCGAACGTGTTGAAGACCGTGTCGGTCGAAAGCGCCTCGAGCGAGTTGCGCCGGCGGATCGTCCAGAAATCGAGGCCGACGGAGTTGCCCGGCGACGGCTCCAGGATCGCGCCGATGCTCCACTGGCGCGACCGCTCCGGCTGGGCCGCGGGGTTTCCCCCGATGTGCTCGGTGGTCTGCAGGCACTCGTCGGGCGAAACGTAGGGGCCGACCGGGACCACGTTGCCGTCGGTGCCGACCACGCAGCGCGCCGGGTCGAGGTAGCCCTCGTCGTAGGCCACGAAGTACGGCAGGAAGAGGTCCGTGAGCGTCGGCGCGCGAAAGCCCGTTCCGTAGGAGGCGCGCACCAGCAGCTGCGGGGCCGGCGTCCAGCGCAGCGCGACCTTCGGGTTCGTCGTCCCCCCGAAGTCGCTGAAGTGGTCGTAGCGCGCGGCGACCTGCGCGTCGAGGTTCCTGAGCAGCGGGATGTCGAGCTCGGCGAAGAACGACATCGTCGTGCGGCTCGCCCGCGTGGTGGGCGGGATCGCACCGCCTCCGCCCTGGATGTCGCCGGAGAAGAGCACCTCCTGCGGGCGCTCCTCGAGGTCCTCGCGGCGGTCGTCGACGCCGAGGGCGAGCGAGACGGGCCCGTACTTGCCGTCGTAGATCTCGCGCGAAGCCTTCGCCGAGCCGGCGGTCACGTGCGCGTCGGAATCGCGGACCTTGCCGGTGATGGCCGCGGCGTCGATGAGCGCCTGCGCCTGCGGCGTCTGCGGCGCGCTGGAGAAGATGTTCACGATACCGGTCTGCAGCGCCTGGCTCAGGCGAGTGATGCTCACGTAGCCGGCGACGTAGTCGTCCACGGCGTGGGACTTCGCGCCGCTCACGGATGCGTCGTAGTCCCACCCGGCGAGCGTGCCCTCGAGACCCGTGGCCCAGTTGTACTCGTCGGTCTTCACGCGGTCGGTGCGGCGCCCCTCGGGGACGAGGCGCCAGCGGATCGTGAGGTTGCCGGTCGGGGTAACCACCGACCCGTCGGGCAGCGTCACGCTCGTGGGGTAGTACATGCCGCCCGCGGGATAGTAGATGCGGTGCGTTCCGTCGTCGGTGACAGGCGTCTGCGAAACGGCGAAGAGCGTGTCGGTGAGCATGCGCGAATACTCGGCGAACGCGCGGTGCTCGGGCGCCACCTGCCACACGGCGCGGCCGTAGAAACCCTTGCGCTCCGAAGGCGGCGTGATGTCGATCACCGCGCCGTAGTCGTACGTGCAGTACGGCTGCAGCGGCGCCAGCGCGCCGGTCATGTTGTTCACCTGGAACGAGCCGTTCGCAGGATCGCATCCCTGCGCGGCCGTGGTGTTGACGAGGCCCGGCGAGGGCACGCCCGCCACGCGGAAGTTCGCGGGCACGGTGGACATCGAGCCCAGGGCCACGCCCAGGTCGGGGCGGATGGTGGTTTTCGAGAACGAGCGCTGCCACGCCCCCAGCTCGCCTTCCTTCTCGTACTCGACCATCGCGAGCACGTTGAAGCGGTCCTTGTTCACGTTCCCGTAGCCGACGGTCGCCGTGTACTTGCGCGTGTCGCCGCCGCCATCCTGCGTCCAGGCGCCGTACGCGCTCACGTCGGCGCCGGCGTAGTCCTTGCGAAGGACGAAGTTGATCACGCCCCCGATCGCGTCGGTGCCGTAGATCGCCGAAGCCCCGTCCTTCAGCACCTCGACGCGCTCGACCGCGGCGAGCGGGATCTGGTTCACGTTCACGGTGCCGCCGCCGTTGGACGAGTTGAACGCGAAATTCGCGAGGCGCCGCCCGTTCAGCAGCACCAGCGTGTTGTTCGATCCCAGGCCGCGCAGGGAGACCGAGGACAGGCCCGGCGTGCTCTGGTCGCCCAGGCCCACGGCGGTCACGTGCCCGCCCGCGCTGATCGCCGAGACCCTCTGCAGCAGCTCCTCGGCGTTGGTGACGCCCATGCGATCGATGTCGGCGCGCGTGATCGTCTGCACCGGCAGGCCCGTCTCGGCATCGACGCGCTTGATGTTGGTGCCTGTGACCTCGATCTTCTCGGAGTGCTGCGGCGCCAGCGCGTCCTGTGCGAACGCGCCCGTCGCCATGCAGCAGGCCAGCGCCGCCAGCCCACGCTCCCCTCGCCCCCTGCTTGCCATGCGACGACCCCGGTCGTTGTTTGTTGAAGCGTCGCTCGTTCCTGTCGCAGCGTATCGAACCTTAAGCCATCCGGCATCTGCCAGCGTGTGAATTATTCACGGGTACACCAGGTCCGCCCCGGCGAGCACCGATGCGGGCACCTCGATGCCCATCGCCTTGGCGGTGTCCAGGTTGATGCTGGTGTGGATCGCGCGCACGAACTGGACCGGCATCTGCGAGGGCGAAGCGCCGTGCAGGATTCGCCCGGTCATCCGCACCGCCTCGTAGAAGCCGCGCCGCCCGTCGGAGTTGACGGCGAAGAGCCCCCCGTCGCGCACGTCGAACGCGTCGCCCCAGACCCCCACGATGCGCGAGCGCACGAGGAAGCGCATGAGCTCGTGCTTCCACGCCACGGCGTCGCTGATCCCCACGTCGATCGCGTCCACGTTCAGGGCGCGGATCCGGCGCTCGACCTCGGCCCAGGGCGCCGAGGGGCGGACCGCGATCTCCACCATCTCCAGGCGCAGCCTCGAGGCGATCCCGCCGAGCGTGATGCGCATCTCCTTGCGGTACGGATCCTTCAGCGTGTCCTCGTAGAGGACGCCGATGCGCTTCATGCCGGGACGCAGCTGCACCGCGGTCTGCCATGTCCGGTCGATCGGCGGGATCGCGGTTCCCGTCATGTTCCCCCCGGGGCGGTTGTAGGCCTCCACCAGGCCCAGGCGCACGGGATCGAACCAGAGGTTCGCGAAGACGAGCGGGATGTCGCGGGTGAGCTTCTTGAAGAGCACCGGATGATCCGACTCGACGATGATCGCGTCGGGCTTCGAGGCCACGATCTCCCGCGCCTTGCGCTCGGCGAGCTCCGGATCCTCGACCAGCTGGAGCGCGACGTACTCGAGCGCGAGGTTGTCCCCGACGATCCAGCCCTCGGCCTTGAACCAGCGCGCGTGGCTCGTCGTCTGCGCCTCGGTCTTGGCGAACGCGTGGACGATCACGACCCTCTTCCCGCGACCTTCGGCCCGCGCCCACCACGGCGCGATCGCCAACGCCGCGAGCAGGGCGCGCCGATTCACCCGACCACCCGTGTCGCGCGGATCAGGATCTCCGGGGCGATCTCGATGCCCAGCGCACGCGCCGTGGCGCGGTTGACCACGAAGACCTGCTCGCGCGGAAGCTCGAAGGGGATCGTGGCGGGGTCCGCGCCGCCCAGGACCTTCGCGAGCACGGCCGCGGTGCGCACCGGCGCGTCTTCGTTGAAGTCGAAGCCGTAGCTCATCAATCCGCCGGCGTCGACGAATTCCGCGACGAGGTGGAACGTGGCGATGCGGCGCTCGATGGCCTGCGCGGCGAGCGCGCCGGCGTCGACGCTGCCCTCGAGGTTGAGGAAGTACGCCGCGGACCTCCCCGGCCTCATCGTCGCGAAGATCGCCGCGAATCCCCCAGGGTCGCTCGCGATGGAGACGTCGAACGCCAGGCCCTGCCTGCGCGCGGCCGACTCGAGGGGGCTCACGATCTCGCGGCGCGCGCGCGCGTAGGCGGCCGGCGTGGGCAACGGCGAAAGCGCGATGAGCCGCACTTCGGCGAGGCCCGTCACGACCGCCTTGAGCATCTCGAACTGCTTGTCCGTGACCTCCTGGGGCTGGTAGGCCATCCCGGTCACGTTGCCGCCCGGTGCCTGCAACGACCGTGCGATGCCGGCCGCGACGGGATCGGCAAGCTCCGTCACGACGGGGATCGAGCGGGTCTCGTGCAGGATCGCGAGCGTCCGGGGCGTTCCCGCCGTGACGATCGCGTCGAGCCCCTGGGCGACGAGCTCGCGCGCCGCGGCCGCCGTCTGCGCGAGATAGGCATATCGGACGGCGAACTCGAGGTTGCGCCCCTGCATCCAGCCGTGCGGGCGCATGGCCTCGCCCAGTTGCGCCACGTACTCCGGGTGCCGGCGCTCGTTGCCGCCGGACAGAACGCCTACGCGCTTCGCCTTGCCTTCGATCGCCCATGCGCGGCCCGCGGCGAGCGCGAGGCCCGCTGCGACGAAGCTCCGGCGCGACAGGCCGCGGCGGCTCACCACCGCGCGGGAGGCTTGCGGTTCACCACGATGCGGTCGGGCTCGAGCGTGACGTAGCCTCCCTGCACCAGGTCCTTGAAGATGCGGCTCACCATCTCGCGCGAGCAGCCCACGCGGCTCGCGATCTCCGACTGCGTCATGCGCTCGGGCACGAACCGCACGCCCTTGTCGGTGATCGACTGCTCGAGCAGCAGCCGCGCCACGCGCCCGTAGGCGTCCATGAGCGCGAGGCTGCGCACGCTGTCGGTAAGCGTGCGGATGCGCGAGATGAGGCGCCGGATGAAGTGCATCGCGAAGGACGGATTCCTCTTCACGAATTCCGCGAGGTCCGCCACCGGCACCACGAGCAGCTTGCACGGCTCGATCGTCATCACCGAGGCCGAGCGGGGGCCCTCGTCGATCGCGAGCTCGCCGAAGTATTCGCCGGGGCCCATGACCGACAGCAGCGCCTCGCGCCCCTCGCCGTCGCTCACGTAGGCGCGCACGCGGCCCTCGAGGATGATGTAGATGGCATCGCTCTGGTCGCCTTCGCTGATGAGCACCGTGCGCGCGCGGAATTCGCGCGGCACGCCATGGCGCGAGATCTCCTCGATCTCGGCCGCATTGAGCGTATTCACCGAGTTGTCCGTGCTCACGCGACCTCCTTCAGGGAAAGGATGCCATAGGCGGGGACGCCGCCCTGGATGCCCTTCAGCTTGAGCTCGCCCAGCGCCTCGGCCGCGACCCGGTCCTCCACGCGCCCGAACACGCGCTGCGAGACGACGACCTGGCCGGGATTGGCTTCGGCGCAAAGGCGCGCCGCGAGGTTGTTCACCGCGCCGATCACGCCGTAGTCCTGGCGGCCCTCGAAGCCGATGGTGCCGATTGTCGCGAAGCCCTGCGCGATGCCGATGCCGCAATCGAGCTGGTAGCCCAGCTTCAGCCACGATCTCGAAAGCGACGCCACCGCATCGCGAAGCTCGATGGCGGTGCGCACGGCCGAGAACGCCGGGTCGGGCAGCGGCTGCGGGTCGTTGAAGATCAGCATCACGCCGTCGCCCGCGAAGTGCTCGATGGTGCCTTCGTGCCTGCTCACGATGCGCCCCACCACGCCCTGGTACTCGCGCAGCACGCCCATCACGTCCTCGGGCTCGGCCTTCTCGGAAAACGCCGTGAAGCCGCGCAGGTCCACGAACATGATCGTCACTTCCTTGCGGCGCGTGGCGAGCGGGTCGTCCAGGTGGCCGGCGACGATGAGCTCCGCCACCTTGGGCGAGAGGAAGCGCTTCAACCGCGCGAGGCGCTCCAGTTGCCCCACCTGCTCCCGCACGCGCTCTTCGAGCTTCGCGTTCCACCCGGCGAGCTCCGCCGCCTGCTCCTTCACCTTGAGGTGCAGCGAGCGGATGCGAAGCAGCGACCTCACGCGCGCGAGGATCTCGTGCTGGTTGATGGGCTTCGAGAGGAAATCGTCGGCGCCTGCCTCGATCCCCTTCACGCGCTCCTCCGAGGGGTCGAGCGCGGTCACCATCACGACCGGCAGCAGCTCCGTGGCCGGATCGGCGCGGATCGCGCGGCAGGCCTCGTAGCCGCTCATCTTCGGCATGATCACGTCGAGGAGCACGAGGTCGGGCTGGGCCGCGGCGACCTTCTCGAGCGCCTCGGCCCCGGAGCCCGCCGTCACCACCTCGTAGCCCGAGGCCGTGAGCACCTGCTCGAGCAGCTTCACGTTGGCCGGCTGGTCGTCGACCACGAGAAGCTTCGCCTTTGCGCTCATGCGGCCGCCCCCGCCCTTCCGAGGAGGCTGTCGATCATATCGCCGAAGCTCGCGATGTCGATCGGCTTCGAGATGTAGGCGCTGAAGCCCGCGGCCTCGACCCGGGCGCGCTCGCTCGTGGTGACCGACGCGGTGACCGCCACCACGGGAACGCCCGCGGTCTCAGGGTCGGCGCGCAGGCGCCCGAGCGCGGTGATTCCGTCCATGCGCGGCAGCGCGATGTCCATCAGGACCAGCACGGGCCTTTTCGCGCGCACGAGCTCGAGCGACGGCTCGCCGTCGTCGCACTCATGGACCTCGTAGCCGCGGAACTCCAGGATGGTGCGCAGCAGCTTCCTGTTGCGCTCGTTGTCCTCGACGATGACGATGACCGGCTTCATGGCGATGGAATGGGCAGGTTGAAGGTGAACACGCTTCCCTTGCCGACGGCGCTCTCGACGCGGATGCGCCCGCCGTGCAGCTCCACGAGCTTGCGCGTGAGGGTGAGCCCCAGGCCCGTCCCCTCGGCCTTGCGCTCGTAGTCGGAGCCGACCTGGCGGAACTCCTCGAAGATCCTCTCGTGGTCCTCGGGCGCGATGCCCACGCCCGTGTCCCTCACCGAGAAGATGTAGTCGCGGCCGTTTCGCGACGCGGCGACGCTCACGGTCCCGCCCTCGGGCGTGAACTTCACCGCGTTGGTGAGAAGGTTCAGCACGATCTGCTTGAACTTGCGCTCGTCGCCGTCGTACTCGCCCAGGCCGGGCGCGACCTCGCTTTCGAGGCGGATCGAGTGGCGCTCCGCGCGCCCGCGCACCAGCGTCATCGCGCTGTCCACCGCGGCGGCCAGGTCGAAGCGCGAGACGTCGAGCTCCATGCGCCCGGCCTCGATCTTCGAAAGGTCGAGGATGTCGTTGATGAGCCCCAGCAGGTGCCTGCCCGAGTCGCGGATGTCGCCCGTGAATTCCTTCTGCTTGTCGGAGATCGGCCCCACCATCCCCGAGAGCATCACGTCGGAGAAGCCGATGATCGCGTTCAGCGGAGTGCGCAGCTCGTGGGACATGTTGGCGAGGAACTCGCTCTTGTGCTTGTTGGCCGCCTCGAGCTGGCGCGTGGCCTCGCGTAGCTCCGCGGTTCGCTCCTCGACCTTCTTCTCGAGGTCGGCGTAGGACTCCTGCAGCTGGCTCGTCATCGTGTTGAAGCGCCGCGCCAGGTCCTCGAGCTCGTCGCCGGTGCGCACCTCGATGCGGTTGGAGAGGTCCCCCGCGCCGATGCGCTCGGCGCCGCGCTGCAGCTCGCGCACCGGCTCCACCATGCGGCGGGCGAGCACGAGGCTTGCCGCCACCGAGATCGCGACCCCGGCGAGCAGCAGCAGCGCGGTTCGCAGGATCGCGGCATACAGCGGCGCAAACACTTCGCTCGCGGGCTCCTCGACGAAGACGCGCCACCCGGTGGGCTCGACGCGCGCGAACGCCGAGAGCACCCGCACTCCGTCGAGGTTGCGCGCATCGTCGGGCGCTTGCCAGTCGAAGTCGCTCACCGCCCCCGCGGACGACTTCACCTGGGGCAGGCTCGAGAGGTTCACCTTGCGCAGCACGAGGCTGATGTCCGGGTGCGCCACGAGGAAGCCCTTGTCGTCCACCACGTAGGCCACGCCCTTCTGCCCGATGTGGATGCGCGAGACCACGTCCCAGATGAACTTGAGGTTCACGCTGGCGACCGTGACGCCGGGACGGTCCGGCGCCTCGGGGATCGACACCGTCATGTAGGGCTCGGTGTCCTTGCGGAAGTACACGGGGCCGAACCAGGGGTTCGCCTTGCGCGCCTCGACGAAGCGCGGATCGCGCGAATAGTCCACGTTGCTGCCCGCGGTGTCCATGGTGAGCCGCGAGATGTTGAGCTGTTCGCGGCCGCGCGCGTCGAGGTACGAGAGGTCCGTGATGGGCGGGGCCTGGCGCAGCACCTTCACGTAGTCGAGCCGCCGGTTCTCCATGGGATCCACGCCCGGCGTGACGAAGGGCAGCGTCGTCCACGAGAGCTGAGACTGCACGTCGCCCAGGAAATGCTCGATGCGCACCGCCGCCGTGAGCGCCTTCTCGCGCTGCAGGCTCTCGATGCTGTTGCGCGTCTCCTGGTAGGAGAAGTACAGGCCGATCGCGCCGCTCGCGACCAGCCCCACGCTCACCAGCAGGCCGATGAACGCGAAGTACTTGAGGAAGAGGCCGGCGCGGCGGGGCCTGCTGCGGCGTGCGGCGCGCGGCGCGATGTCTGCCGGAATGGGCCCCCCCTCCTGGTCCATGACCCGGCCAGTCTAGGACAGCCCGGCCGGGCGCGCCGTGAATTATTCACCTTGCCCCTTACGCCGCGATGCGCTCGAGGTACTCGTCCACGTGGCCGTTGGCGGCCTCCTCGCACACCGTGCGCGGGACTTCGGCCTCGGCCGCGGGCTCGGCCTCGATCGGAACCGATTCGAAGGGCGCGAGGCTCGGCAGCAGGAGCGTCCCGCGCTCGCCGGCGGCGAAGAGGTAAACCTGCATGGCCACGATCACGACGACCGGGGTCGCGACCGCGATGAGCAGTGCATATTCGCGAAAGAATTCCATGTCCGTCTCCTGTGGCGTTTGCGATGGGTCTCGCGCGTCGATCGCGCTTGACGACAAAGCTACGCGGCAGGCGAAGCGGGGTCGCCGCCCTATTACGGGAAACGGGTGGGAGAAATCGGACAGCGCGGGCCGGAACTATTCACGCCGCCGCGAGGCGGGCGGCGTCGAGGAGCGCACCCAGCTTCTGCGCGGCGCCGCCGTCGCGGTCGAGCGCGGCCTGGGGATTGCCGAAGAAGTAGCCCTGCAGGAAATCGGCGCCCGACTCCACGGCGAGCAACGCTTCGGAACGGGTCTCGATGCCTTCGATGGCGACCTTGCTGCGCCCCTCGTGCAGCAGCGCCACCATCCCCGGCAGCATGCGGCGCGAACGCTCGTTGCCGACGGTGTCGGCGAGCAGCGCCCGGTCGATCTTCACGACGTCGGGGCGAAGCGCCATCACGCGGTCGAAGTTGGAGCAGCCGGTGCCGAAGTCGCCCATGGCGATGGCCACGCCGAGCGTGCGATAGCCCTCGATCGCTTCGCGAAGCTTCGCCTCGTTCGAGCACACCGAGGGCTGGATCTCCACGCACAGCCGCTTGGGCATGAGGCCGTAGTAGCGGATGAGGCCGTCGAACTCCTTCGTGCGGCCGGCATCGCGCACCGCGGCTTCCGGGTGGATGTTGATGGACAGGGTGAGGTCGCCCGGATCGACGCGCGCGTAGTTGCGAAGGTGCATCGCGCGGCAGGTCCAGTCGAGGAGCACGCGCGCCACCTTGTCGGTGCGCTCGTGCAGCTGCTCCCAGGCAAGCGCGCCCTCGTCGTCCACGGCGCGCACCAGGGCCTCGAAGCCCGAGCACTGGCGGCGCTTCACGGAAAACAGCGGCTGGAAATGCGTGGTGAGGCTGGCACCCTGCCACTCGACCGACGCGCCGGGGCTCGCGCGCAGGATCTCCTCGGCGGCGGTCGCCAATGAGAATGCCGAATAGGTGTCGTCAGCCCCGCGCGCCATGAACAGTCCTGGTATCCGCCGGACTCGCGCCGGCTCGTGGACCCACTTTGCTGTCCGGGGATTACTGGGGGGTTACATCAGCGGCGCCCAAAGTTTCGTTTGTAGGCGGGCGCCGGCCAACCTTCCTTCAGGAAGGCTTCGAGAAGAATCCCGAGAGGGTCTCGGCGATCTCCGTCATGCGGTAGGGTTTGCGCAGCACGCGGTTCACGCCCGCCTGCAGGGCCCGCGCCTCGAAGCCCGCGCCCCCGTAGCCGCTCGCGATCACGATGGGCAGCGTGGGATTCACCTTTCGCAGCTCGATGGCCAGCTGCGTGCCGATCAGCTCCGGCATCACCTCGTCGCTCACGACGGCGTCGAAGCGGCGCGGATTGGCGCGCGCCGCGGCGAGCGCCTCGCGGCTGTCGTTGAAGCCCACGGGCTCGTAGCCCAGCTGCGCGAGCATCTCCTCCAGCGCGTGGAGCACGTCCACCTCGTCGTCGACGGCGAGGATCACCTGGCCCTGGCCCGCGTTCGGCTCCGGCGTTTCCTCGATCAGGCCCTCGGTGGGCTGCACGCGCGGGATCCACACCGTGAACGTGGTGCCGCGGCCCAGCTCGCTCGACACTTCGATGAAGGCCTTGTGCTCGCTCACCACCGAATGCACGAGCGCCAGTCCCAGCCCCGTCCCGCGCCCCGCGGGCTTGGTCGTGAAGAAGGGCTCGAAGATGCGGTCGATCACCTCGGGCGCGATGCCGTGGCCCGTGTCGCTCACCGCGATGCGCACGTATTCTCCCGGCGGAACCTCGCCGCTTCGCACCTTGAGCGGCCGGTCGAGCATTTCCGTGGTCACGGCGATCTCGAGCTTGCCGCCCTCGCCCATGGCCTGGACCGCGTTGGTGCACAGGTTCATGAGCAGCTGGTGCAGCCGCGTGGGATCGCCCATCACGATCACGTCGTCGGGCGCGCCTCCGAAGATCACCTCGATGTGCGCCGGGGTGGAACCGCGCACGAGGTCGCAGACTTCCTGCGCGATGGGCCCCACGATCACCGGGATGCGCTCGGTGCCTTCGGCGCGGCTGTACGAGAGGATCTGCGTGACCAGCGACTTGGCGCGATTGCCCGCCCCCATGATGGTGTCGATGTAGCGCTTCATGTCGGGGTCGCTCTCGGCGCGGCGCTGCGCGAGCTCGCCGTATCCCAGGATCGCGCCCAGGATGTTGTTGAAGTCGTGCGCGATTCCGCCCGCGAGCTGGCCCACGGCCTGCATCTTCTCGGCCTGCTTCAACTGCGCCTCGAGGCGCACGCGCTCTTCCTCGGCGCGCACCTTCTCCGACACGTCCTTCACGAAGCCGATGATGCGGCGCGCGGCGGGATTGTCGCCCGCGGGGTCTCCGATGCGATAGGCGTTCACGCCCAGCATCGTGTATTCGCCGTCGTCCTTGCGGAACCGGTACTCGATGGCGATGTGTGGGATCTCGCCCGACATCAGCATGCGCCGCAGCCCCTTCAAGCGGATGCGGTCGTCGGGATGCACGCGCTCCATCCACATGCGGCCGGTGGAGATGCGATCGGGCGTCAACCCCAGCACCGAGCGCGTGTCGCCGTCCCAGAGGACGCTTCCGTCGTAGGGGTTCAATTCATATAGCAGGTTGCTGCTCGCGCGGATCACCGCCTCGTGGCGCATGCGCCAGGCCTCGGTCTCGCGCACCGCGTCCTCGCGCTCCACCACGAGCGCGGCCGAGAAGAGCGTGGTCACCACGATCGTGGCGAGATAGCTCTGCAGGTGCAGCGTCTCGCGCGCATCGGTGAAGCCTTCGTTGGCGAAGGGCCCGAAGCCGTGCGAGGTCTGCCAATAGCAGATGAGCGCGAACAGCGCGAGCGCCAGCGTCGTGGTGCGCATGCCGAAGCGAAGCGCGGCCCAGATGAGGAACGGCGCGCAGAGATAGATCAGCTGCGGCAGGTAGCCCGCCGAGTCGGGGCGCGAGCCGAACACGTAGTAGGCCGCGACGATGAGGCCCACGTAGAGCACGACGAGCTCGGGAAGCTTGGCGCGCGTGAGCTCGAGCGCTTCGCCGATTCCCTGCCGGCTCCACGCGATCACGGTGGGCGCCGTCACCAGCAACGCGAGCATCGTGGAGGCGAAGGTCACCGCCCATTGCTCGCGCATCGAGCCGCCGCGCTCGAGGTACACGATCCCCGCGGCCAGGATGGAAAGGCCCGCCACGAGCGGGGCCATGCCCACGAGGAACGAAGCCACGCCCTTCACGGTGCCGATCTGCACCTGCGGCCCGGCGAGGCGCTGCAGCC
>Ga0335070_10008215_pt1 | contig 12230 bp, 9 predicted proteins | sample Lox_Sample_13_FD_206722 | JGI IMG/M metagenome (GOLD analysis project Ga0335070, IMG submission 206722) | Soil microbial communities from Loxahatchee National Wildlife Refuge, Florida, United States - Lox_Sample_1.3 | ecosystem: Environmental > Terrestrial > Soil > Wetlands | place: USA: Florida...
GCGGCGTGACCGTATGGCTCTGGATCATCTCTCTTCTTCTTTTCTTCTGGCCGCAGGGCATCGCCGTCATCGAACTCGCCCATCGTTATCCCGGCGAGGGCGGAGTCTACCTCTGGGCCAAAGAAGTCTTCGGTGATTTTCACGGATTCCTCTCCGGCTGGTGCTACTGGACCAACAACATGCTCTACGTGCCGACGGTCATGCTCTACTTCGTCGGCGTGTCAGTGTATGTGCTTGGTCCCAGTCATCAAGGTCTGTCGGACAATAAGATCTTTGCCTCGATCGCGTCCCTGACACTGCTGGCGCTTCTAACCCTGTTCAATATCCTCGGCCTTGGCGTCGGCAAATGGATCAATAACCTCGGGGCGATCGGCACCTTTGTAGCTGCCGCAGTGCTGATCGGACTCGGCATCGTGATCTGGGGACACTTCGGAACGACAATCACTGCCGCCGATTTCAAGATTCCCCCCAACCCCAAATTCGTTCTCAACTCCTTCGGCGTGATCTGCTTCGGACTGGTCGGTCTCGAACTCGCCTCGGTGATGGGCGATGAAATTCAAGATCCACGGCGGACTCTACCGGGAGCCGTTGCCTGGGGTGGTGTTCTCTCCGGAGCACTCTACATCGGTGCGACTCTTACTCTTCTGATTGCCGTCGGGAAGAACGTGAATGTTCTGCAGGGGATCGTGCAGGCCGTGACCCACATGGCCGGGCGCGTCGGCATCGGGTGGATTACCATCCCCTTCGCGATCATGCTCAGTTTGTCGATTGCCGGCATCGGCTCCGCCTGGATGGGCGGTTCGGCCCGCATCCCTTTCGTCGCCGGACTCGATTCGTACATGCCAAGCTGGCTCGGCAAGGTCCACCCGCGTTACGCCACGCCCTACGCCGCGCTGATCCTGCAGGGCATCGTCTCAGCCGTTTTGGTCCTCGCAAATTTCTCTGGCTGGTGGTTCTGGAATAAGTTCGTTCAGATTTTCAGTTTGCCGAGTTCGTGGGTGTTGACGCCATCAGGTGTTGCTGAAGCCTTCGCGAAACTCTTATCCCTCGCGGTCGTATTGCAGCTAGTTCCTTTTGTCTATGCATTCGGCGCACTGGTGAAATTCGCTATCACCGAGTCCGTGCCACGGGGACAGTACGGCAGAGCCACAATGTTCCTCGCGGGGATCAGTGGATTTCTGACCACCATCCTCGGGATCGCGTTGGTGTTCTTCCCGGCGCAACAGATCACTTCACTATGGTCTTATGAAGTCTGGATGGTAGGTGGAACCATTTTCTTCATCGGCTTGGCAGTATTCTTTTTCTTCGTTTACGGACGCCGAAAGGCAGTGCAAATCATTCGTGTGGGGACGGACGCATTCGTCCGTCCCGCGAGCGAAGCTCGTGAATGAGGATGCGAGATTCGTATCAGGGCACAGCTTCAGCCGTGCCCGCATGACGCGCCAAAGATTCGGGGCTTTTGCCCCAGGAGGGCCACGATGCCCAGCGGAGTTCAAACCGAAGTTAAGACCTACCAGATGTTCATCAACGGCGAATGGGTCGCCAGCAAATCCGCCAAGACGTTCCCCGTCTACGACCCGTCGACCGAAGAAGTCATTGCGCAAGTCCCTGACGCCAATGCTGAAGACGTCAACCGCGCCGTCGCCGCCGCTAAAGCCGCTTTCGAAGATGGACCATGGGCTACCACGACGGCGCAAGAGCGCGGTCGCGTTCTGTTCCGCCTCGCCGACAAGGTTCGACAGAATCTGCCTGCTCTCGCGGAACTCGAATGCCGCAACACCGGCAAGCCCATCGTCGAAGCCGAGTTCGATCTTACCGACGTTGCGACGTGCTTCGAATACTACGGCGGCCTTGCGACAAAGATCATCGGCCAGGTGAATCCCGTTCCCGATAACGCGCTGTCTCTTTCGCTGAAGGAGCCCGTCGGTGTCGCCGGACAAATCATTCCGTGGAATTATCCGCTCCTGATGGGTGCCTGGAAGCTTGCCCCCGCCCTGGCCGCCGGATGCACCTGCGTCCTCAAGCCGGCCGAGCAAACTCCACTCACAGCACTCGAACTGGCAAAGCATTTCGCCGACTGCGGTCTGCCGCCAGGTGTGGTCAACATCGTTACGGGTTTCGGGGAGACTTGCGGTGCGCCCATCGTCCAGCACCCCGACGTCAACAAAATTGCCTTCACCGGCAGCGCTTCCGTCGGCAAGATCATCGTCAAACAGGCCGCGGACACAGTAAAGCGCGTCACTCTCGAACTCGGTGGCAAGTCTCCTAACATCTTCTTCGCCGATGCAGATTTCGAAGCCGCCATCGACGGTGCTCTCTTCGGCGTCTTCATCAATCAGGGCGAAGTCTGTTCCGCCGGAAGCCGCATCCTGGTCCAGAAATCGATCTACAAGAACTTCGTCGAAGCCATGACCGAGAAGGCCAAGAAGATCAAGCTCGGAGCGCCGCTCGATCGCGACACCAAGATGGGCCCGCTCGTCAGCAAAGAACAATATGACCGGGTAAATCAATATCTGGAAATCGGCAAGAAAGAAGCGAAACTCGCCTCCGGCGGTGGACGGGCGGAGAAATTTGCCAAAGGCTATTACGTCCAGCCCACTATCTTCTACGACGTGGACAACAGCGCTCGCATCGCGCGCGAAGAAATCTTCGGACCAGTCGCCGCCGTCATTCCGTTCGAAGACGAGAAGGATGCGATGAAGATTGCCAACGATTCCCCATACGGCCTGGCAGCCGCAGTCTGGACGCGCGATATTTTCAAAGCGATGCGTGCAGTGAAGGCGTTGCGCGCAGGAATTGTCTGGGTCAACCACATGCAGCCCACGTACGTCGAAGCTCCTTGGGGAGGCTTCAAGCAATCGGGCTTCGGTCGCGAACTTGGGCCCTGGGGAATTGAAGAGTATTTGGAGACGAAGCAGGTTCACATCAACTTGAACGAGGCCCCAATCGGCTGGTACTGAAAAGCAGTTGCCAGTACTCAGTTCCCAGTCGCCAGTAAAAGTCGCTAGCTTGGGAATCATTCGAATCAACTGAGAACTGACAACTGAGAACTGAGAACTGTAACGATGTCCACTATCCAACTCCGCACCCAAATCCCCGGCCCGAAATCTAAGGCCTTGTCCGAGCGCCGCGCCAAAGCCGTGCCCCGCGGCCTTTCTCACGGCACCCCGATCTACGTCGCCAAGGCCGAAGATGCCTGGCTTGAAGATGTCGACGGTAACCGCTACCTCGATTTCGCCGGAGGCATCGGCTGCATCAACGTCGGCCATCGCCGCGACGAAGTGGTCAACGCTGTCAAAGATCAGCTCGACCGCTTCCTCCACACCTGCGTGCAGGTCACGCCCTACGAGAGCTATGTCCGACTCGCGGAGCGCATGAACGAAGTGACGCCCGGCAAGTTTCCTAAGAAGACCATCTTCGTCAACAGTGGCGCCGAGGCCGTCGAAAACGCCGTCAAGATTGCCCGCGCCTATACGAAGCGGCCCGGCATCATTGCTTTCGAAGACGCCTTCCACGGTCGCACCATGATGACGCTGGCTCTCACCAGCAAGACGCATCCTTACAAGGCCGGATTCGCGCCTTTCCCCAGCGAGGTCTATCGCGTCCCCTACGCGTATTGCTACCGCTGTTCATATTCGAAGACCTATCCGTCGTGCGATTTGTATTGCGCGCGCCACCTCGAAGACACTTTTAAGCGCGTGGTTGCCAACGAAGAAGTCGCCGCGGTAATCGCCGAGCCTGTTCTCGGGGAAGGTGGATTCATCGCGCCTCCGCCCGACTACTTCAAGGTCCTGATCGAACTCTGTCACAAGTACGGCATCCTCTTCATCGCCGACGAAGTGCAGTCCGGTTTCGGACGCACTGGCGCCATGTTCGCCAGCGAGCGCTACGGCATCGAGCCAGACCTCATCGTCACCGCCAAATCGCTCGGCGGAGGCTTGCCTCTTGCCGCCGTGACCGGCCGTGCCGAAGTCATGGATGCTCCCGGCATCGGCGGCCTTGGTGGAACGTTCGCCGGCAACCCGCTTTCATGCGCTGCCGCTCTCGCTGTCATCGATCTGTTTGAACGCGAAAACCTGCTTGCCCGCGCCAACGAACTCGGCAGTCACTTCCAACGGCGTGCCCGTGAATGGCAGCGCCGCTGGCCGATTATCGGCGATGTCCGTGGCCTCGGAGGCATGCAGGCGATCGAACTCGTGCAGTCTCCCGAGACCAAAGCGCCCGCCACCGACGAAACCAAGAAGATCAGCCAGCATTGCTACGAGCAAGGACTCATCACCATTACGGCTGGTACGTATTCGAACGTAATCCGCGTGCTGGTGCCGCTGGTGATCACAAACGAGCAAATGGACGAAGCGATGGACGTTCTCGAATCCGCCATCGCCTCTGTCTGCGACCAGAAAGGCGCTGTCGCGCAGTTGGTGTAAGTTTTTGTCAGCCTGAACGAGGATTGGCCTTCGCCCAAGCGAAGGCCGACCTCAGTCGAAGGATCCCTATAAGCGGTATCATTTACCTTGGCACCAGCAGGGAATTCTCAATGCGCACTCGATGCCCATAACTCCCTAGCAGCAGACTCTTCGCGATAGCGAAAGGTATCATCATCATGACCGTAGCAGCACCTCCCGCCAACAAACTGACCCACTTCATTAACGGACAATGGACCGGCTCCCACGCCAGCGAATGGCGCGACGTCGTGAATCCAGCCACCGGCGAAACAATAGCCAGCGTTCCCCTCGCTGACGCCGCCGCCGTTAACGCAGCCGTCGAAGCCGCTGCTGCTGCCTTCCCCGAATGGCGCCGAACTCCACCGGAGGACCGCATCCAGCCGCTCTTCAAGCTGAAGATGCTGCTCGAAGATCACATCGATGACATTGCCCGCATCATCACCCTGGAAAACGGTAAGACCTTCACCGAGGCCAAAGCCGAGATGCGCCGCGCTATCGAAAACGTCGAAGTCGCCTGCGGCATTCCCATGATGATGCAGGGCTACAACCTCGAAGATGTGGCCCGCGGCATCGACGAGATGATGATCCGTCAGCCGCTCGGCGTGGTTGCCGCCATCGTCCCCTTCAATTTCCCCGGGATGATCGCCTTCTGGTATCTGCCTTACGCCATCGCGACTGGAAATACATTCATTCTGAAACCGAGTGAGCGCGTGCCGCTCACCATGCGCTACATCTATGAACTGCTCGAGAAGACCGGCCTGCCGAAGGGTGTCGTCAATCTTGTGAACGGCGGGAAGGCCGCAGTTGACGCGCTCATCGACCACCCCAAAGTCCGCGCCATCAGCTTTGTCGGTTCCACTCCAGTCGCGCGCTACATCTACTCCCGCTCTGCAGAGCAGGGCAAGCGCTGCCAGTGCCAGGGCGGCGCCAAGAATCACGTCATCGTTCTGCCCGACGCCGATATGCCCATGGCCACGCAGATCATCAGCGATAGCGCTTTCGGGTGCGCTGGTCAGAGGTGCCTCGCTGTTTCAGTTGCCGTTACCATCGGCGAAGCGCAAAAAACTTTCCGCGACTCAATTGCCGATGCCGCCTCAAAACTGAAAGTCGGGAATGGCCTCGAAGATGGAATCCAAATGGGCCCCGTGATTACTCCGCAGAGTAAAGAACGCGTGGAGTCCCTCATCGCTGTAGGCGAAAAGCAAGGCGCGAAGATCCTGCTCGACGGACGCAACGCCAGGATTGCAAAGCATGAGTCAGGCAACTTCGTGAAACCAACGATTCTCGATGATGTTCCCGCGACCAGCGAGATCACCGATACCGAAATCTTCGGCCCCGTGCTCAGCCTGGTGCACGCCGACGACATGGATCAGGCTCTCGCGTTCCTCGAACGCAGCGCCTACGGCAATCAGGCATCCCTCTTCACTTCGAGCGGATCGGCCGCACGCCGCTTCCGCTACGAAGCGCCTGCCGGAAATATCGGCATCAACATCGGAGTCGCCGCGCCCATGGCTTACTTCCCCTTCAGCGGATGGAAGAACAGCTTCTTCGGCGACCTGCACGGCCAGGGACGCGACGCCATCGAGTTTTACACCGACAAAAAAGTCGTCGTCGAACGCTGGGCCAAAGAGCACAGCCGGAAGTTCTAAAGAATTGTGTGATCGGGCGCTTGGGTCATCGGGCGATTGAAAACCAAGCCTCTTAGCTTTTCAATGGCTCAATCACTAAATCGCTCAATGACTCAATGATCTACGACGCTCGCGATTAGTAAACAGAGGATCTCATGACTACTACTCTCGCTACTCCCACCATGTCGGGCCAGGAAATCGTCGATCTCACCAAGAAGCACACACTCTTCGAGTGGTCCGCCCAATCCAAGGTTGACCCCATCCCTGTCGCCAAGGCCAAGGGCATCTATTTTTGGACGCCCGAGGGCAAGCGCTTCATCGACTTCAATAGCCAATTAATGTCGGTCAACATCGGACACGGCGACGAGCGCGTCATCAATGCCATCCATGAGCAAGCCCAGACGCTCGCCTATGCCAATCCGTTTATGGCCACGGAGCCCCGCGCGCGCCTCGGCGCCAAGCTCGCCGAAATCTGCCCGGGCGACATTGATACCTTCTTCTTCACCAATGGCGGCGCCGAAGCCAACGAGAACGCCATCAAGCTTGCCCGCTTCTTCACCGGACGCCACAAGATCATGGCGCGCTATCGCTCCTATCACGGTGCAACGGCAGGCGCAATCAGCCTTACAGGCGACCCGCGGCGCTGGGCCGCCGAACCCGGCATCCCCGGCGTCGTGCGTGTTCTCGATCCTTATCACGGCATCGAGCGCGGATGGGAATCCGCCGAGACCTCCTTGGCCATGATCGAAGAGACCATGCAGCTCGAAGGCCCGCACACCATTGCTGCTTTCATTCTGGAAACCGTGGTCGGTACCAACGGCATTCTCATTCCGCCCGACGGCTACATGCAGGGAGTCCGCAAGCTCTGCGACAAATACGGCATCCTCATGATCGCCGACGAAGTCATGGCCGGATTCGGCCGCACCGGAGAATGGTTCGCCATCGACCACTGGAAGGTCGTTCCCGATCTCATCTGCATGGCGAAGGGCCTGACGTCCAGCTACCTGCCGCTCGGCGCAGTGGGGATGCGCCATCACATCGCACAGCACTTCCAGGACAAAGTCTTCTACGGAGGCCTCACCTACAACTCGCATCCCATGGGATGCGCCGCCGCCCTCGCCACGATCCGCGTCTACGAAGAGGATCACCTCATCGAAAACACCCGCAAGATGGGCGCGATCATGAAGGACCTCCACAAAGAAATGCAGGCCAAGCATCCGTCGGTCGGCGAAGTCCGCTCCATCGGCCTATTCGGGATTTTCGAACTGGTTCGCAGCCGCAAGACCAAGCAGCCCATGGCCCCCTTCAACGGCACGTCCGAAGAAATGGCCGCCCTCGGCAAGTTCTTCCGCGAACAGGGACTCTACACCATCGTCCGCTGGAACTCGTTCTACACGAATCCTCCGCTCTGCATTGACGAGCAACAGTTGCGCGAGGCGTTCGCCATCATCGACAAGGGCCTTGAGATCACGGACCGCGTCGTGAAAGACTAGCTGCCGCGGTCGACCACCAAGGCGGCGTCCCCCGAAGCCCTGCGCTTTCACGGGCGGGGCGTGGGATTTCGTGCACTGCAGGCGGTTTCAATATCGTAGGTCTCCCGCTCTGTAGGGTAAGCGACAATTCTTGCCTGGAGGAACTCTTTCAGCTATAGTGCGCTCCAAGCCAAGACAGAGAGGAGCCAAGGCGCCATGGCCCCTGAAGAAAGTTCGCCGGAAGAAAAGCAACAGAGTCATCACGACCCCGCCTGCGCCATTTGTGGCCAGCCCTGCAAACTGGAAGAGTGTGTAACGGACGAGCGCGGCCGCGCCGTCCACAAGGAATGCTATCGCTCGTCTTTATCGGAGAAAGCGTCCTAAGGTTTGAATTCGATGGCCAGCGCCGGATGCGCATCGGCGTGGTTCAGCCCGCCATACCGCCGCTCCCGCTTCTGATACTCCGCAATGCCTTCCAGCAAATGCGTGCCGCGGAAGTCGGGCCAAAGCGTTGGCGTCACATAGATCTCGGCATACGCCAACTGCCATAGCAGGAAGTTGCTCAGCCGCATTTCTCCCGAAGTCCGCACCACCAGATCCGGGTCAGGAAGATGCCGCGTGTACAGATGCCGGCTGACCGTGTCTTCGTCAATTCGCAGATGATCGAATCCGCCATTCTGTGACGCCGCATTCACGATCGAGCGAAACGCATCTACAATTTCGCTGCGAGCGCTGTAGTTCAAGGCCAGCGTCAGCACCATGCCGGTATTCCTTGCAGTGCTTTCGCGCGCCCACGCCATTCGCTCCTGTACGTCTTCGGGGAGTTCGTACTGCCGCCCAATATATTCCAGCCGGATATTGTTTTTGTTCAGCGTGGGGACTTCGCCTTTCAAGTAGCGGCTCAGCAGTCGCATCAGGAAGCCGACCTCAGTCTTCGGCCGCTTCTTCCAGTTTTCTTCAGAAAAGGCGTACAGTGTCAGCGCCTGGATATGAATTCGTGCGGCAGTTTCGACCGTCGAACGGACGGCCTCTACTCCAGCACGGTGCCCGGCCACACGCGGCATGTGCCGCCGCTTGGCCCACCGGCCGTTTCCATCCATGATGATGGCGATGTGCTTCGGCAGCCGCTCCGGGTCCAGATGCCGGTAAACGTCGGCTTCCTTCCGATCGAGGCCCGCAGGTACTTTGTCGTGCAAAGTGGACATCCCGATATGAGGCTAACACAGGGGGGAAGGGGTTCGCAATGACGCGGCTGGGTCCCGGATTGCGCGAGGCTGGGGACATTACGTTTGGTCAGCTTCCGACGCGTTATTGACGGAAAGGACGCTAGAGGAAATGATTTCGTGCAGGAGTGAATCGATGCGCGCGATTGTCCAGTTCTTCGCAGGTATCCTGCTTGTCTGCACGTTCTTAAACGCCCAAACGTCGGCGCCCTCCGCGAATGCGCCTGATCTGTTCAATCGAGGAATGAATGCGTTAGCAGGCAGCAGCGCCACGCGGAGCGCCGCGAACGCCATCGATTACCTGCAACGGTCCGCGGATCTTGGCTACGCTCCGGCGCAGGTCGTTCTGGGATACCTTTACGAAACTGGACTCAGCATGACTGCGGATCCTGCACAAGCTCTGGATTGGTACAAGAAAGCAGCGGGCCAAGGGGATCCGCTGGCGCAGTGGATGGCTGGTCGCGCGATCTATTCGGGAGAAGTGCCTTCTCGCGATTTGAACCAGGCGGCCAGCTGGTTCGAGCAAGCGAGCGCCCACGATAATCCCTTCGCTGAATACTTACTTGGGAAAGTTGCCCTGGAGCGCTCGAATTACGCTCTGGCGGCAGAACAGTTCCGCAAGGCTTCCGAGCAGGGACTGCCGCAGGCGCAGTTTCATTTGTCAGAGCTTCTGCGCGACGGTCACGGTGTGTCCATGGACAAGTTCGAGGCTTACGTTTGGATGCTGGTCAGTGGCGACGGTGGATTCAGGCTTGACCAGCAAGAACTGCAGGCGCTGGAAGCTGAATTATCGAGTTCGCAAGTCGAGCAGGCAAAGACGAAGGCGCGAGAGCTGGAAGGCCGGGTTGCGCGAAGTGTTGTCTCCCACGGCTGTACGGGGTGGCGAGGCGAATTCGACGATATTCCTGCGCCCCCTACCCCGGACCTGCAACGGTTTTGCCGCTGAGCTACTTCGGTTCTTCCGAAACATGCCGGTAAACGTCGGCTTCCCTGCGATGAAGTCCCGCAGGTGCTGTGTTGTACAAAGTGGACTCCCGATATGCGGTTATCATCGCAAGCGATGCGGGCGCAGTGACGGCAGCGAATCCGCACAGAAGCAAGGCCGAACCTGCAGCAGTAAGCGCCGCACCGTTCACGCTGCCGGGAGCCTGTTGTCCTTGAAGCCTAAAGACGGTGGAAATTCGAAATTCCCGAATCGGGACATGGGCGTTACGAATTCCAAACAAAAGAACGGTTTCTGTTCGCGCGGCCCTGATTCGCGCTAAAGTTCGCGGCCTCCCACTTCTAGCAGCTCTATAAAGGAGGAGCCATGGAAAAGATCGAAGGTATGTTTGCCAATCACACCGTGTATCAGGGCGGACTGGCGTTGTTTCGCAAGGTTTTGGCTTGCAGTGACACCGCAAACAAGTTCTATACAAGGCTATGCGCGCAGAGTGGCAAGGAGAACATTACGTTCCGTACCAGTTCCGCGCTGGGCGACGGAACGGAAGGCTTGACTCAGATGTACGTGCTGAAGGGTGGCACGAACGACGTCGACATAGACACGTTTGATTTCACAAACGTCACCACGTCTACGCCGCGGACGCTACGCATTACAGAAGGGGAATTCTTCCCCAACAAGTACGACAAGAGAAAAACCGCGGCCACTCTCCTGCATGAGTTTTTAGTGCATGGAATGCCTTTTCAGACGCTGTTCGACAGCATTCGAAACGGTGAAGGCGAAGAGGTAATGGCGGCCTTTTGGAAGAAGTCGCGGAAGTCTGATAACAGCGGCTATAAGCAGCACGCGCTCTACGGGGAGGGTAAGACTCCCGAATTGGACGAGATTCTCAATGGTTTAGGGCAACCGAAGAATATCGGCATCTCGAACGAGGACGCCACGGCGATCTTGGCCGAATTGAAAAAAGACATTGCTTACCACAAGAAGAACTACCAACTCGAAGCAGCGTGAGGGGTGTTCGTGGGCCAAATTATAGGGCACGGCGATTGCCGTGCCCATTCTACTGACTGCGTTGCTGGGGCGCGACCTTTCCTAGCGCGCTTCCTCCGGCACAATCTTCAATTCCAGCTTCTCCGTATACCGCACCACGGTCAACGCACAACTTACTCCCACCCGCAGGTCAGTCAGCATGCGGAGCAAGTCGTCCACTCCAGCGACAGGCTGCCCCTCGAGCGCGACAATAACGTCGCCTTCGCGCAGGCCTGCCCGTTTCGCTGGACTATTCTCCTCCACCGACAGCACCATCGCGCCCATTTCCTTCGACAGATCGTAGAACCGCACAACCCGCCGATGCAGAGGAACCGTCTGCGCCGACACGCCGATGAAGCTGCGCCGGATCTTTCCATCCCGCAGCAACCGCGACGCCACAAACTTCGCGGTATTGATCCCGATCGCAAAACAGATTCCCTGCGCCGGAAGAATCGTCGCCGTATTCACGCCAACCACGCGCCCGGACGAATCCACTAGAGGACCACCTGAATTTCCGGGATTCAAAGACGCATCCGTCTGAATGACATCGTCAATCAGGCGACCCGAATACGAACGCAACGACCGCCCGAGCGCACTCACCACACCCGCTGTCACCGTCGACTGAAATCCGTATGGCGCACCGATCGCAATCACGATCTGGCCCACGCGCAACTTCTGCGAGTCGCCCAGCGCGGCCGCAACTAGCCCTGGCTCATCCACACGAATGACCGCTAGATCGCTTGCCGGGTCGTCTCCGATCAAGGATGCCGGCATGCGCCGACCGTCGGTCAGCGTGGCCGCAATTCTGGCGGCATCATGTACGACGTGGCTGTTCGTTAAGATCAGTCCGTCCGGAGTGAAAACAAATCCTGATCCACCGCCTTGCCGCTCGCGCGGTTCGCCAGAGCGTGTCTGTGCGGCCTTCTGGTGCACTTCAATGTGCACGACGGACGGACTCATCCGCTCGACCGCTCCAGTCACCGCCGTGGAATACGAATCGAGCAGGGAAGAATCGTCATTCGCCACAGGTTCCCGACCCGTGTCTCCACTACTGCCATCAAACTGCCCAAGCGGAGTACTTCCACTCACAAAGAAACTTCCAGCTTCCGTTTCCATGCCAGATAGATGACAGTCGATGTCCGAGGGATTCAGGGAGCGAGCTATACTTCACCGTGCGATGTTCGACACATACAAGGTGGATAAAGGGTGAAAATTTACACAGATACGAACGTACTTCGTTATTTCGGAATCGCCTTTGCTAAAACCGGCCTGGCAGAGGAGCTTCAGGAACACCTGCTACTGTCTCCTATCGCGGTAATGGAACTGATCTCTCAGGTCGGCACAAGCGCAGCTGAGGAAGCGTTTTCAGCCGTCCAAGCATTACCAAACGTACACACTCCTGCTGGCACGGGTATGCTTCCTTGGGCGGATGACCTATTTCGCATTTCTCTCTTCAAATTGCCCCCGGGTAAGGACACCATCACACCTGCGCT
>Ga0335070_10008217_pt1 | contig 12229 bp, 9 predicted proteins | sample Lox_Sample_13_FD_206722 | JGI IMG/M metagenome (GOLD analysis project Ga0335070, IMG submission 206722) | Soil microbial communities from Loxahatchee National Wildlife Refuge, Florida, United States - Lox_Sample_1.3 | ecosystem: Environmental > Terrestrial > Soil > Wetlands | place: USA: Florida...
GTACGATCAGGCCCAGAAGCCCTACGTATGGAACTTCATCGCGGGTCTTGCCGGGCGTGACATCACGGTAGAAAATTTCACGGAGATGGCCGACGGGGTCGAGGCGGCAGCAGCCGACAAGCTCCCCCAGGGCGCCACCTGGACCAATGTGAGGGAATAATGAAGAGTGCAGCCGAAGCATTGAAGGGGTTCAAGAAGTTCAATCCGAAGAAGCTGCCGGTGGAGGAGCCGCTGACACCCGGACACCGGGCCTGCCAGGGTTGTGGCGAGGTCCTGGCGCTCCGCCAGGTGATGAAGGCCCTCGGCCATGACACGATCGTGGCGAGCGCCACCGGCTGTATGGAGATCATCACCTCATCCTACCCCCATAGCGCCTGGAAGGTGCCGTGGCTCCATGTCGCCTTCGAGAACGCAGCGGCGGTGGTCTCGGGGATCGAGGTGGGCTACAAGGCCCTGATGCGGAAGGGGAAGATCCCGGAGAAGAAGGTCACCTTCGTGGGGATGGGCGGCGACGGGGCGACGGCTGATATCGGCATGCAGGCCCTGTCCGGGGCCCTCGAGCGCGGGCACAATTTCATCTACCTGTGCTTCGACAACGAGGCGTACATGAACACCGGCATCCAGCGGTCGAGCTCGACCCCCTACGGGGCCTCGACCACGACCTCGCCGGCGGGGAAAAAGAGCATCGGCCAGAGCACGTGGAAGAAGAACATGGCGGCGATTGCCGTGGCTCACGGCACGCCCTATGTGGCCACGTGCAACCCGTACTACTACCTCGACCTCATGAACAAGGCGAAGAGGGCATCGCTTGTCGAGGGGCCGGCCTACCTCCACATCTACTCGCCGTGCCCCACGGGCTGGCGGTGCAACCCGGAGGAGGCCTTGACCACGGCGCGGCTTGCGGTGCAGAGCAAGATCTTCCCGCTCTACGAGGTTATCGACGGGAAGTATGTGATCTCCCGGAAGATCAGCAAGCCGAAGCCGGTGAGCGAGTACTTCGCCATCCAGCGGCGGTTCCGCCACCTCGGCGAGGCGGACATCGCTTACATCCAGCAGCGGGTTGACGAGGAGTACAACCATCTCCTGCTCCTGGCTGGCGAGACGCCGGGGGCTGAGGGGGAAGGCAAGGAAGAGTAGGTCCTGTTCTCTCGGGTTGTCGTCATGACACCACCTCGAACCTGGACCTCTAGTGAGGCTTGATTCGGCGAAACGCCTCGGCTGAGACTCACGGGGTCCTGAAAATAAAAGGCCTATACGCCCCCGTCGAGGGGGCGTATAGCCTTCCTCACACGGGACAAAGTTCGCTCTTGTTAAATATTTCACACCTGTGCTAGGATAAGTCGACCTTCACCAAGGCGTGTAGCCAGTTGCTGCGGGTACGGTGAGTGAAATCGAGAGCAGGTGCGGTTCTTTATCCTTTTCCAGCAGAAATGGTAACGACAAAGTGAACCGGAGCCAGGGCAGGTAGAGGATCTCTCCCGAAGGAAGGTTCCCGCTTTTTGGTTTTCATTGTCGTCACAGGCAAATTCTAGCGGCCGTTGAAAGGAAAAGCGTTGCCCCTCGGTTAGTCGAGAGGCGATGGCTTGTAGGGTAAAACCCTAAGGTGGAGGAGGTACTAGATGAAAACGGGAGTGAGTTCGAAAATTGCTGGGTGGAGTATTGTAGACAAGGCGATCCTCGAGAAGCAGAAGAAGAGGAAGGAGAACTTCGAGTACTGGGGCCCCACTCCGGAGCAGGCGCGGAAGGCCGCGGTCGCCAAGAAGAAGGGCCTCTTTGACAAGAGAACGACCATCAAGGAAGCGGTGGCAAAGTACGTCAAGGACGGGATGAACATCGGCATCGGCGGCTTCGTCAACACCCGCGTCCCGACGGCCATCATCTGGAATATTGTCAAAAAAGGCGCTAAGAATCTCACCCTCTCCTTCCAGTCAAACTCCATCTGTTGCGAGTGGCTGGCTGGCGCCATGGTGGTCAACCCTGACCACGTGTCGATAAAACGGATTGAGCTAGCCTGGTGGGGCTACGAGGTCATCGGCATCGCACCGCTCCTCCGCTACCTGGCCGGGAACGGGATGATCGAGATCGACGACTATACCAACTACGGCATGTCGGCGCGGTTCAAGGCCGGTGCCATGGGCATTCCCTTCATTCCCACCCGAGATCACGGCGGCTCAGACATGGAGCTTGTGAACCGCGGCTTCATGATGCAGTGCCCCTTCAGCGGCAAGAACACCTACTTGCTCCCCGCCTGCATCCCCGATGTGGGCATCGTTCACGTGCAGGCTGCTGATATGTACGGTAATGCGCGGATCTTCGGCTCCCTCTGCACCTGCCCGGAGATCGTCCAAGCTGCGGCGCACTCCATCGTGAGCTGCGAGCTGATCCTCGACAACATGGCCATCCGCCGCTACCCCAACATGACCGAGATCCCCTACCCGGTGGTGGACGCGGTATGCGAGCAGCAGTTCGGCGGTTACCCGGGTGCCGTGTACGGCCAGTACTGGTTTGACATGGAGCACTTCCTGAAGTTCAGGAGCCTTTGCGACGAGTTCAGGAAGACCGGCAATAAAGACGGGCTCAAGAAGTACTACGACGATTACTTCTGGAGCTGCGACACCTGGGACGACTTCATCGCCAAGATCGTGCCGCACAAGAAGCTCATTCAACTGAGGAAGATGGACGGCGGCCAGCCGATCATCCTTTCCTAATGGCGCAAGCCGACCCTACCGCGAGAAGGAGGTCACGATATGGTAACCGTAGCTGACGTCAACCCCTATGAGATGATCGCCTTTACTGGCTCACGCGTCCTGGAGGATAACACCATCATCTTCGTGGGCACGGGTCTCCCCATCATCGCCTCGATGCACGCCCAGATGACCCACGCCCCCAACGTCAACCTGATCTTCGAGGCCGGTTCGCTCGCCTCGATCCTCGAGCAGGGTATGCCCCTCTCCGTGGGCGACACCCGAGCCTTCCGCAAGGCGGTTTTCGCCAAGGGTCTCTGCGCCCTCTTCGAGATGACCCAGAGAGGCTATGCGGACTACGCCTTCATCGGCGGCGCCCAGATAGACATTTACGGCAACGTTTGCTCCACCTACGAGGGTGGCACCTACGCGAAGCCCAGGGTGAGGTTCCCCGGAAGTGGCGGCGCCGGCGCCATGGCCGCCAACTGCGAGAAGACCATCGCCATCATGGCCCTGGAGAAGCGCCGTTTCGTGAAGCAGGTGGACTTCATCACCAGCATCGGCTTCGGCGACGGCTCTCCTGACTACCGCGACAAGGCGGGCGTGATGGGCTCCGGACCCTACCGGGTCATCACCAACCAGGCCCTGTTCGGCTACGACGAGAACAGGAGAATGATGCTCCTCGAGTACCTGCCGGGCAAGAGCCCGAAGGCCATCCAGGAGCTGGTGGACTTCGAGCTCAAGATCGCCCCGGACTGCAAGGAGATGGCGCTCCCGACTGAGCACGATCTCATGCTGCTTCGGACCAAGTGCGATCCCGAAGGCTACTTCCTGAAACGGAAGGTGGTGGAGAAGTAAGGTAGGCCATCACTGAAGAAAATCGAAGGCTGGGTAGGAAAGATTTTCCGCCCGGCCTTTGCTTTTTTTCCCTAACCCCGCGCCGGCTTCACCACCGTCAACCTCCCCAGGCCCTTTCGCGCCGCCTCACCGTGCCACGCGCGGGCGAACTCTAGGATCGAGGCCTTCTCTCTCCTCATCATCTCCTCGGCTACCGGCCTGCGGAGGAGCGCCTTGATGCTCCGGAAAGCCAGTGGGTCTATCTTGGCAAACTCCTTGGCTCTTGTTCGCGCCTCCTCCGCGAGCTGCTCCACCGCCGCCACTTGATCGACGAGACCGAGCTTGATCGCCTGTTTGGCGGAGTACATGGAGCCCGCGGCGAGGATGCACTCTGCCTTCCTCGGTCCCACACAGAACTTGAGCATCTCTATGCTTCCGGCAAAGACGGAAAGACCGAGGGTGATCTCGTTCATGGCGATCTTTGCCTTTCCTGCGACCATGATCCGGTAGTCACACGCCATGACCAGGGTGCAACCTGCGGCAATGGCATGGCCGTTCAGGGCGGCGACCACGGGTTTCGGAAAAAGGAAAAGGTAGGTGTAGAGGTCGGTGAACCTCTTCAGGTACCTGATGAAGGGCTCCCGGGGATAGGTGAGGAACTCAACGATATCGAAACCAAAAGAGAAAAACCTGCCCTGCGCGGTGACGATGACCGCCGTCACCTTTGGGTCCTCTTCGAGATCCCGGAGGCATTGGTGAAGTTCGTCGACCAGGGTTTCATTGAGCGGATTGAGCTTCCCCCTGGTCAAGCAGATGGTCCCGACGCCTTCCGACCTTGCGACCTGTACGAAGCTCACGGTTATATCCTCGCACGGGAGATCTCGCGGCGTCGCCGTTCACCAGGGTCAGACCTCGGTGTCACCGCCCCCTGCGCCGATTTCACCTGGTCTTCCCTTCCAGGTGCTCATCGGGAGCGAGCCAGAATCTACAGTTGCCGCAGCAGACGTCGCGGTCCTCGATCCGTTTGCGCTCCGACGGAATGAAGAAGGTGCACGTAAAGTCCCATCGCCGCAGCGGGTCGTGAGTCGGCTCTCCATATTCACATATGCCCCAGACGGTAATCATCACGGGTCGCCAGGGGTACGAGGTTCATCGAAAACGAGCCAGTAGGCGCAACGGGCGCAGCAGCATTCTGGTCGCTCGGTCCGCGGCTGTTCAGCAGGCGTGAAGAAGGTGCAGGTCAAGTCCCAGCGCGTCATCTGGTCGTACGTCCCCACTCCCAAGGAGCATATGCCCCAGACATTGAGCATGGTTCATCTAGCCCGCATTATCCGCGAACCACCTGCTGCGACCGCGGATGTCGCCCTCCTTCCGGGCCTCCTCGGGTCTCGCATCTTGCGACGTACTGAACAAGTACGCCTCAGGTCCAAGTCCCGCGGTACCGCGGGATGGTTGCCCGGTGGCACGGCCATCTCCACGGTCTCGCTACGGTGTCTCGTGCACAATGCGGGCTAAGGAGAGCGGCCCCTCGCGGAGCCGCTCTCCAGGGTTAGTCTTTCGGCTTGACCGGCCAGGCGGTGCGTCTCCCCTCTGCCCCTGCAATCTTTCCGATCTCGTGCATCTTCTCGAGAGCCAGGATCTTCTCGGTGTCATACCCGAGGAACCGACGGAGCACGTACTCGGTATCCCAGCCGATGGGCTTACCGCCGAACTCGGTGTAGCTCGGCGCCTCGGAGAAGAGCGGGAAGCAACCCTGGATGTCCATTGGGCCGTACCAGGGATCCTCGATGTATTCGATCTCTCCCCTCTCACGGTAATGCGGCCTCGTGCAGGCGTCCTTCGCATTCATCACGGGGCAGACACCAAAGCCGTGCCTTCTGCCGAGGTCGTCAATTTCGGCTACCGTATGTTTTACCGCCCACGTCTCGATGGCCTCGTAGATCTCCTCCTGGGCCTCCAGCTTGACCCGGTCCATGTTGGTGGGATATTTCCCCGGAAGTGCCGTCGCCTTGCCGCCGATGGTGTTGCACAGTGCCTTGAAGGCCTCATCATCGGCGCCAATGGCAATAAACCCGTCCTTCGCCTTCACAATGCAGTCGGGACAGATCCAGCGGAACCGGTTGCCCCAGCGGGTCTGAACGTGGCCCGTCAGGCTGTACCAGACAACGCCTGGACCGAGGGCGCGGGTGATGTTCTCCACCTGGGAGTTCTCGATCATCTGCCCCACACCGTACTTCTCCCGGGCGTACAGTGCCGTCAAGGTGGCAAAGAGACCGAAGGTGCCGCCCATGTAGTCTGCCACCCAGATGGGCACCTTCATCTGATCACCGGGGTCATGCCCGCTGATGAACACGCTCCCGCCCATGGACTGGGCGAGAATATCATAGGAGGCCCGAACCAGGTCCTCGCGCCCCCACTGTCCCGGCCCGTTGGAGGTGAGATAAATAAGACGGGGATTGAGCTCCCTGAGCTGCTTGTATCCTTCATCCCACCTGTCCAGGGTGCCGCCGCGGACATTTTCGATGAAGATATCTGCCTTCTTGCAGAGCTCTTTGAATATGAACCCACCCTCACCGGGGTGGATATCCATACAGGTATGGAGCTTATTCTTGGCACAGTCCGTCCAGCCCAGACCACCCGCCATGGCGACATCTGTTTCCGCGGTCACCCCTTTTCCCAGTATGCCGGGGGCCTTGGTGCCGGTCTTTTCCTCGGACCACATGGGGAAGCCGCCCATGCTCTTGGGCGGAGCGAGGGCGCGCATGGTGTCGCCCCGGCCGGGAAGTTCCAGCTTGATCACCTCGGCCCCCATCTCGGCCAGCATGGCGCAGTGCGAAGGACCGAGGATGAGGGTGGTGAAGTCAACGACCCGGATCCCATCGAGGATTTTATCCTTCTTGAACACCCTTTTACGATGGAAGGTGTAACGGCAGAACTCCTCATAGGGAAGAGCATCCTCTTCCTCCTCGGTCAAGTCTTCACCTCTCCTCGCCTTCATCACCAGCGCTTTGTCTGCAGGACTGAGCTGGTCGAAATCGTACCCTACCGCCTCCATCTGCTCCGGAGACACGTCCTTTTTGAAGCGTGCCGATAGTTCCATGTTAGTACCCCCCTCCTTTCCTGCCGATCACCCCTTGTGCTACCAGTTCCTCCAGGTCTGACTTGAAGAGACCGCAGTACTTGCGTAGGACCTCCTCGTTGTCCCAGCCCATGGGCTTGTTGAGCCATTTGATCCTGGCCTGGGTGTAGTGGAAGTTGGGGCGGCAACCCTGGACCAGCATTCTCCCATAGAGGGGATCGTCCACCTCCTCCATAGAAGCCCTGTCCAGGAAGTGGGGATCGTTAGCGATTTCCTTGATGTTCCTGCAACCGGCGCCGGCAAAGCCCCACTTCATACCCTCCTTGTCGATCTCCTCCAGACTGTGTTGAGCGGTCCACTTGTCAATTTCCTGGTTGATCTCTACCTGCGCCTTCCAGGTTATACGATCCGAATTCATGGGAAGTTCTTTTTCCCACTTCTTCATCTTCTCCGTGCCCATACATTCACACAGCCTCGGCCAGACGGGTCCGATCGCGGCGACAATACTGAATCTGTCCCCGAATTCATCAGATTTGGCACGGTGGAGGCCATAGGGGTTGATTTCAAAGTCGAGGTTGCCGAACTGCCTCCTGATGTTCCCCGTCATGGAGTACCAAGGGAAACTGCAGTCGCACCAACGCAGGCAGTGGGCATAGCTCGCCACGTCAACCATCTGGCCCTTTCCGGTCTTTTCCCGGTAATACAAGGCACCAGCGACACCCGAAGCGGCACTGATCCCACCGGTAACGAAACCCAGCGGCCACCCAGCGCGGGAGGGCAGATACCCAGCCTCCTGAGCCTCCTCCATGGTAGGTTTGGACATATCGAAGGGCCCCGCGAAGGAAGGCACCGTGGTCATCACCTGCATGCCCGATTCAAAGGGCTTGCGCCAGGAGTCGGCGCCGAACGAACCGAAACCGGTCACTGCCGCGTAAATCAGGCGGCGGTTGAGTTTCCTGAGCTGGCGGTAGCCGATCCCGAGGGAGTCCAGGTAGCCGGGGTCATAGTTCTCCATAAGGACATCGGCCCTTCTGGCCAGCACTTTGATGATCTCCCGGCCCTTCGCCGTGGTGATATCCACGCTGATGCAGTAGCGGTTGCGGGTCTCGACCAGGGCATAGAGGGCCGAGCCATGGGGAGGATAGTTCTCGCCCTCGGCCTTTACCGCGCCGCCGTCTTCCACTGAAGGACCGACCCAGCGCAGGGGATCACCCTTCTTGGGGTCCTCGATCTTGATGACCTCAGCCCCGTGTTCGGCCAGAAAGGAAGCGCCGACCTGGAGGGAAAGACCCCACCAGTCGGGTCGGCAGAGTTCAAGGACCCTCACCCCATTCAGGGCCTCCGGTTTCCTGAACCTGCGTCTCGGGTCGAAGATGTAGCGGGCCCACTCTTCGTACGGGAGTATCTTCTCTTCCTCCGGGGTGAGGTCTTCCAACTTCCAGACCTTCATGACTGCGGCTTGCTGTTCTTTTGTAAGTTTGTCCCACTTGTAGGTGATGGGTTTTACCCCTTTTTTCTCGGCTATTTCCTTCGCTTTTTGAGCCGTAGGTTGCGACGACGTGGCATAGTACGGCAGCTGGTCCACCGGGATCTGGCTTGGTAATTTGGGTTTCTCCACCTTGACGTTCTTCAGTTTCTTTGCAGCCATTGCTTACCTCCTTGTTCCCGTGGTCCTCTTCGCGGAAACGGGCTAGGTGACGGATGCAATCTTGTCCTTGTTTGCCTGTGCCCTCCTTGTTCTTTGAGGAACGATTCGTTTTTGTTATCCACCTTTGCAACGTTCACTTGTTGGCCTTGGGCGTTGCCTTCTGTTTTTGGTTCACCTTCTTGATGTTCTTGTGAAAGTGCTCATTTTCACGTGATTACTGCAAGAACAGCCCCTTGAGACGAGGTTCTACAGGGTCCTGGTTAGATAGAAGGGCCGCGGTTCGCCCCGGGAGATCGCCTCGATAGACCTTACCTCGGTCGGCGGCGCCCAGATAGACATTTACGGCGTTCTTATCCTCTCTGCGCCTGCTGCCTGGGGAAGATCCATTTCCCCTGTGGGCAAACTTGAGGCCCTCCATCTAACCAGAATTCCGCAGAACCTCGACTTCAGATTCCGCTTGATGCCCGCGGCTGTTCGCGCCTGGAGGCGACTCGCTCGCGTTCTCAGGCCCTCAGCAAAACGATCATCTTGTCGTCGTCAGCGGTTACGACTTAAGAAGAGATGACCAGTTGCACTTGAGATTTGCTTCAAGCGTGATGGGAGTAGCGAGGGTTGAAGAACGATTCAGTTTGGAGAATCCAAGCACTTGCGGGACAAAACCGTTGGAAGAGAAGCATCTCTCAAGAAGAGCCTTTCCTTTCTTAGAGCATTTTGCTATCCTACGGGTCCTGGGCTTTTCGTCGGTTTCTTTGACGTCTATGTATAGAATGAGTAGATAATTTTATTCTAGTCCCATTGGTCAAATAGTGTCAATAGAAAAAGAAATGGCAAATAACTAAGCAGGAGGTTTTCCCATCACAATTAGGAATTTTGCCCATTTTAAGGAGCATCCAATTATTAACTGAGGTAACAGCAAGGGAAGATAATGTATTACAATCGATTTAGGTGAGATGGAAGTCACCTGCAAGCGTCGTTTGAGTTCCCTTCTTGAGAGGATAGTGACATCGCTCTATTTTTGTAAAGGTGAATAGACGATTTCGTTTATACCTGTCAGCGATCCGATTGCTTTGACTCTTCACGCAGTTCCTGGGATTCCCCGCTCATTCCCCCTTTCTCTGACTTGCCAAGATCTCCTCGTGTCTGTCCCTACCTGAACTGCTGAGTAGGATGGAGGGAGATGAGCCCCGCATATCAAGCCGCGCTTGACACTTTTTCCCCAGATCTCCAAACTAGACACCCACTGCCGGAGCCTCCCGCACCTGACCGACATGGTACATCGTCCTTCGGATCAAGGGAGGCACGCCGGCAATACTTTTCCCTGGAAGAGATATGCGGACTAGAGGATCCCGACCTTTTTCACGGATGACACCTTCCCCGCAGACGGATATGATGGCGGTGCAGGAGTGCCTTCCCCGGATGCGCCTCCTTGGTGAAACAGGTCTCCACGGTAATGGAACTCTGATATGAAGGTGTTCGGGCACCACCAGCTCGCAGCAGGCCTCATGATCCGCATCCGGATCTTCGGCCGCATGATCAGGTTCAGTCACACCGTCTTCGCCCTTCCCTTCGCTTTGGGCGCCGTGGTCCTGGCCCAGCGGATTCGCCCTCTCACTCCCCGGCTCCTTTTCTGGATCCTCGTTGCCATGGCGGGAGCCCGCTCAGCCGCCATGGGGTTCAACCGGATTGCTGACAGGGAGCTCGATCGTGTAAACCCCCGCACCGCAGGGAGGGAGCTTCCTACCGGTGTCATTTCCCTCAAGGCGGCACTCGGCTTCGTAGGTATTTCCTCTCTGGTCTTCGTGCTCGCTGCGGCCATGATCAGCCGGCTCTGTCTCTTTCTCTCTTTTCCCGTCCTTGCTGTTCTCTTCCTGTACTCTTACACTAAGCGTTTCACGGTCCTTTCTCACCTCTACCTGGGCTTCGGTATCTCCCTCGCGCCTGTGGGGGCGTGGATCGCGGTCACCGGTCGCTTCGATCCGTCCGTGATGATTATGTCGCTGGCGCTTCTCACCTACATCGCCGGGTTCGATATCCTGTATGCCTGCCAGGACCTGGACTTCGACCGTACGACCGGCCTCTGCTCCATCCCGGCCCGGCTCGGTCCGGCGGCCGCCTTTCGTATCTCCGCCGTCCTTCACGGTATTACCTTCCTCTCGCTCTTGTTGATTCTCGTGGTCTTCGACCTGGGCCTCATATACATGATGGCGACGGTCGTGATGGGCGCCCTTCTCATCATCGAACACAGGCTGGTGAGGCCACACGACCTGACCAGAATCGAGGCCGCATTTTTCCATGTGAATAGCGCCATCTCCGTGATCCTCTTCTTGGGGATCCTTGGTGATGAGCTGGTGAGGAAGTGGCTATGACAGAGCGACTTATTGTAGCTATCTGCGGCGCGTCGGGGAGCATCTACGCAGTAACCCTCTTGAGGGAGCTTCTGGCAAGACCCCTGGAGGTCCATGTGATCGCCTCTCCTGCCGGACGGCAGGTGATGAGTCACGAACTGGGCTACAAGGGAAATCTCTCGGCGCTTCTGGAGGAAACCTTCAGGTCTTTTCGGGATCCGGGGGCATCCCTCGTAGAGCACCGGGCGGAGACCTTCTTCGCGCCCCCTGCGAGCGGATCCTTCAAGCACGGCGGCATGGTGGTGGTACCGTGCTCCATGAAGACCCTCGCCGCCATCGCCGCCGGAGTGGCGGACAATCTCGTCACTCGCGCGGCCGATGTCTGCCTCAAGGAGCGGCGGCCCCTGATCCTCGCGCCCCGGGAAACACCGCTCAGCACCATCCATCTGGAGAACATGCTCCGGGCCGCCCGGGCCGGGGCGCTGATCCTGCCGCCTACGCCCGCCTTCTATCACGGGCCGAAGAGCGTAGAGGATCTCGTCGATTTCGTGGTGGCCCGCATCCTCGACCACCTCGGCATATCCCACCGCCTGGTAGAGGAGTGGACCTTTGAGAACCTGGTATAGGAATCTGGGTGAATTCATCGAGGCCCTCCGAAAGGCAGGCGAGGTTCGCGTCGTGGCGGAGCCGGTCTCTCCCTACCTAGAGATCAGCAAGTGGACCGATCGGGAGTCGAAGAGCCCCCAGGGCGGCAAGGCCCTCTTGTTCACCAAGGTGAAGGGATCAACCTTCCCAGTGGCGACGAACCTCTTCGGGAGCCCCACGAGAATCTGCATGGCCCTTGGGGTTAGGCACCTGGATGAGCTCGAGGCGAGGGTCCGGGAGCTTCTCGAGGTCTCCCCGCCCCGAGGTTTGCGGGATCTCCTTGGCCTCCTGCCGCGGGCGCTCTCGGTCTCCCGGTTCTTTCCACGCCGCAGCCGGGCCCATCTTCCACCCTGCCAGGAGGTGGTCCACACCGGCGAGGCTATCGACCTGTCCCGGCTCCCGGTCCTCCACTGCTGGCCCAAGGATGCCGGGCCCTTCGTCACCCTCCCGCTCGTCTTTACCCGGAGCCTCGCCACGGGCAAACGGAACGTGGGTATGTATCGTCTCCAGGTGTTCGACCGTGCCACTACCGGTATGCACTGGCACGTCCACAAGGACGGCTCCCACTACTACCGAGAGTACTGCGAAGCGGGGCGGCGGATGCCGGTGGCGGTCGCCATCGGCGCTGATCCTGCGACCATCTATGCGGCTACGGCACCGCTGCCGCGCCATGCGGACGAGATGATCCTGGCCGGATTCATCAGGAACCGACCGGTGGCGATGGCGCGCTGTCTCACCGTCGACATGGAGGTGCCAGCGGAGGCGGAATTCGTTCTCGAAGGGTACGTGGATCCAGGTGAGGTTCGGTTGGAAGGTCCCTTCGGGGATCACACCGGCTACTACTCGCTGCCGGACTACTATCCTGTCTTCCACATCACCGCTGTCACGCACCGAAAGAACCCGGTCTACTGCGCCACCCTGGTAGGACGCCCGCCCATGGAGGACTGCTATCTGGCCAAGGCGACGGAGCGTCTGTTTCTGCCGCTGCTAC
>Ga0335070_10008219_pt1 | contig 12227 bp, 9 predicted proteins | sample Lox_Sample_13_FD_206722 | JGI IMG/M metagenome (GOLD analysis project Ga0335070, IMG submission 206722) | Soil microbial communities from Loxahatchee National Wildlife Refuge, Florida, United States - Lox_Sample_1.3 | ecosystem: Environmental > Terrestrial > Soil > Wetlands | place: USA: Florida...
CAGGGCTTCCTTGTTTGCGGGACTTTTGGTGGTCCCAACGACATGACCGAGTCTGCAATGCAGGCCAGTGGAGCGGCCGCAGATACCTTGGGGATCTTGGCAAAAGGCAGATTCGGTCACGTTCCTCAAAAAAGCTATCCTCCCGAAAAAGATATATCCGGAGAGGCACCGAAGGTGGGAGTCTTTCTCTGCCAATGCGGGGATTATATCGGAAAGACGGTCGACGTTGCTTCGTTAGCACAGTTTGCCGGCGGACTTCCAGGAGTCGCGTACTGCGATCAAAGGCAATACGTTTGCTCAGAGGAGTTCCGGGACGAAATGAAGGATGCCATAAGTGCCCATGGGCTGAACCGGGTGGTCATTGGATCTTGTTCTTTTTTCACCCACGGGGCTCTCTTTCAGGAAACGTTGCGGGAAGCCGGCCTGAACCCCTATCTTATGGAGATGGTCAACCTCAGGGATCAGTGTGCTCGTGTTCACAGTCATGATCCTGTAAAGGCCACGATGAAAGCAAAGGACCTGATTAGAATGGAAGTGGCCAAGGCACGGTTCCTGGAGCCGCTGCATCGCCTCTCCAAGACCATGGATCCTTCTGCCCTGGTGGTGGGCGGAGGGATTACAGGGATGGTGAGCGCTATCAGCCTGGCCGATAAGGGGTTTGACGTGCACTTAGTGGAGAAGATGCCTCAATTGGGCGGCCATGCCCTGAGGATTCAACACACTCTGGAGGGAGGAAACGTTCAGGCTTACCTTTCGGATCTCATCGGAAAGGTAAACGAAAATTCCAAGATCCATATCTATAAGAATTCTGAATTGACCGCCTATCAAGGCCGGGTGGGGAATTATACGAGCCGGATCAAGAGCGCCCCAGGAGAAGAAAGGGAGATCAAGCATGGGGTGACGATCATCGCCGCAGGAGGCCGGGAGTATAAACCCGACGAATATCTCTACGGTCAGGACCCCAGGGTCCTGATTTCAGTGGAATTGGAGGAAGAGATCGATCGGAGAAGCGAAAGGGTAGCCCGAAGTCAAACGATCGTAATGATTCAGTGCGTGGGATCCCGAAACGAGGTGAGGCCTTATTGCAGCAGACTGTGCTGCGCTAAATCGGTCAAGAACGCCATCAGCCTCAAGACGCTCAACCCGAAGATGAATGTTTACATCCTCTATCGGGACATGAGGACCTTTGGGTTTCGAGAATCCTACTATCAGGAGGCGAGGGAAAAGGGAATTATTTTCATTCGCTTTGACTTGGATCGAATGCCCGAGGTGAAGGCGGCCGGAGATCTCTTGAGGGTGACTGTCCATGACATCATCCTCGGCGAACGTCTGGAGATCGATGCAGACCTTTTGGTGCTCGCCTCAGCCATCTTGCCTCCGGAGGACAACCACATCCTTGCCAGGTTACTTCGCGTTCCTCTGAACGAGGATGGTTTCTTTAAGGAAGCCTACGAGAAATTGAGTACGGTCGATTTCATGCAAGAGGGGATTTTTGTGGCAGGGATGGCCCGAAGCCCTATCTCTATCGTGGAAAGCATCTATCAGGGTAAGGCCGCAGCCTCGCGGGCTATGACCTTTTTAACCCGTGAATCCCTATTTACTGATGGAATTGTCTCAACAGTGAAGGAATCGGTCTGTTGTGGCTGCAAGGTTTGTGAAGCCCTCTGCCCCTACGGCGCCATTGCTGTTGTTCCGGAGGAAAACGTGGCCAGGGTCGATCCGCTCGCCTGTAAAGGCTGCGGAACCTGCTGCGGCGCCTGCCCAACGGGCGCGGCGCAACTCAACGGCTTTAAGAAGCAACAGATGATGGCCATGGTCGGTGCGTATCTTGGGGGAGAGAGCTAAAATGAAAACGTCAAATGTCAAAGCTTCCGAATCAAGATTCTGCGGATAAGCGTGGATTATCATTGCGAGTCCCCCGTAAGGGCGGAAGAAAGTACTTTTTCATTTGACATTCATTTGACATTTGCCTGCCTGCCCCGCCCTCGGTCTATTCATAGTGCGGGACCGGGGCCGGTAGGCAGGGACTTTGACATTTGGATTTTAAAGGGTTTATCTCGGGGGTTATTCAATGGATAATTTTGAGCCAAAGATTATTGGATTTTACTGCAACTGGAGTTCCCAGATGGGGATAGACTCAGCCGGGGTTGAAGGCGCTTCGTATCCCTCGAACCTCCGGCTCATTCGGGTGATGTGTTCCGGTTCTGTCGATCCAGAGGTGATCATTGAGGCCTTCAAGAAAGGGGCGGATGGCGTTGTGATCCTGGGATGTCACCTGGGAAACTGTCACTATCGAAACGGAAACTACAATGCCTTGAGGCGCTACCGGTTGCTTCAGAAAACGCTGGAGCAGTTTGGTCTGGAGAAGGAAAGGCTAAGATTGGAGTGGGTCTCTGTCGCGGAGGGAAAGCGTTTTGCCGGCCTGGTGGGCGAGATGACAGAAGAACTCCGGAGGTTAGGCCCCCTCAGACAATTTTCCTGAGGGCAGGAAGGGAAACGGTTATGGGGAAATTGAAGTTTGCCATTTATTGGGGTGCAGCCTGCGGAGGTTGTGATGTGGCGGTGGTGGACACCCATGAGAAGTTGCTGGATATCGCCGCTGCCGCGGATATCCTCTTTTGGCCCGTCGCCATGGATTTCAAATATCGCGACGCGGAGGAGATGGCCGACAAAAGCATCGACGTTTGCCTCTTCAGCGGTGCCGTTCGAAATTCGGAGAATGAACATATTGCTCAACTGCTTCGTGGAAAATCAAAGGTGATGGTAGCCTTTGGGGCCTGCGCCCAGTTGGGCGGAATCCCGGGGCTCGCCAATGAGAAGAGAAGACAGGATATTCTGGATTTTGTCTATCACGGATCTCCTTCTACAGCTTCCCAGAAGGGAATCTACCCTCAGGAGATCACCTCCGTCCCGGAGGGAAAACTGAAATTGCCCAAATTTTATGATGCGGTGATGGCCTTGGATCAGGCGGTGGAAGTGGACTATTACATTCCGGGATGTCCTCCGGAGCCTGCCCGAATATTAGAAGTGGTGGATGCGATTGTAAAGGGAAATTTACCTCCCAAAGGGGCGGTAGTGGGTGCGCTGGATAAAGCCCTTTGCGATTCCTGCCCGAGGAAGAGGGAGGAAAAAAGGGTAAAGGCTTTTTATCGGCCCCATGAGATCTTATTCGACCCCGAACGCTGCTTTTTGGAACAGGGGCTCATCTGCCTTGGCCCGGCGACTCGGGGCGGGTGCAGCGACCCGCCTCGGTGTATTCGGTCCAACATGCCCTGCCGGGGGTGCTATGGGCCCCCTCCGGACATAACGGATCAGGGTGCCAAGATGCTAAGCGCGGTGGGCTCCATCATCGATTCTCAGGACCCGGAGGAGATCGAAAAGATCATCGATGGAATCGTCGATCCTCTGGGGACGTTTTATCGCTTCGGCTTGCCTGCTTCGGCATTAAGGAAAAAGAGGTTTTCATGAAAACGATATCGATAGATCCGATCACGCGATTGGAAGGGCACGGGAAGATCGAGATTTTTTTGAACGACCAGGGGAACGTGGAAAATGCTTACTTTCAGGTCCCCGAGTTGAGAGGATTCGAGGTCTTTTGTTTGGGAAGACCGGTGGAGGAACTCACGCGAATCGTCCCCCGGATCTGCGGCGTCTGACCTGCGGCACACCATTTGGCCTCGGGTAAGGCCGTAGATGCCGTTTACAAGACAGATCCTCCTCGAGCAGCTAAGAAGCTTCGGGAGCTTTTATATTCTGCCCATTTTATTCATAGTCATGCCCTTCATTTTTACGCTTTGGCAGCTCCTGATTTTGTGCTCGGTCCTGATGCTAAGCCCGCTGACCGGAATATTCTTGGTCTGATCAACAAAGTTGGCTTGGAGATTGGTAAAGAGGTCATCAAGAACAGGGCCTATGCCCAGAAGATCCAGATCATGATTGCTGGACGGGCAACCCATATGGTCTGGAGCCTTCCCGGAGGGGTGAGCAAGGGTATCACTGAAGAGGAACGGAAACAGATTCTGGAGATGGCCAAGGCCAATTTAGAGTTCGCCAAATTCGGGCTCAAGCTCTTTGAGGACGTGGTTCTGAAAAACCAGGCTTATGTAGACCTCATTTTGAGCGATGTCTATCAGACGGTAACCAATTATATGGGGCTGGTGGACCGGAACAACAAGGTCAACTTCTACGACGGTGTGGTTCGGGTCGTTGACACCGAAGCCAAGGAGATCGTTAAGTTCAAACCGGCGGACTACCTCCAACATATCAAGGAGCATGTGGAACCCTGGTCCTACTTAAAGTTTCCCTTCCTTAAGAAGATTGGATGGAAGGGATTTGTGGAGGGTAAAAATAGCGGAGTCTACCGGGCTGCACCATTGGCACGGCTCAACGTGGCGGATGGGATGGCCACCCCTCTGGCCCAGGAGGTTTATGAGAAATATTTCGATACCCTGGGAGGGAAGCCAGTTCACTCAACGTTAGCTACGCATTGGGCGAGATTGGTAGAACTCCTCTATGCCGCAGAAAGGCAATTGGAGCTCGTCCAAGATATCGAGATCACTGACCCAAAGGTAAGGGTTATTCCGAATAAGGTTCCCGATGAAGGGGTAGGAGTTGTGGAGGCACCGAGGGGAACGTTGTACCACCATTATAAGACGGATGAGAAGGGCATGGTCACCAAGGTGAATCTTATTGTGGGGACGACCAATAACAACGCGCCAATCTGTATGTCCATCCGGAAGGCCGCACAAGGCCTGATCAAGGCGGGCACGGTTGTCACGGAAGGCCTTCTCAACAGGATCGAAATGGCCTTTCGAGCCTATGACCCGTGCCTCAGTTGTGCAACCCATTCCCTGCCAGGGCAGATGCCCCTGCACGTGTTGATCCGAGACGCTCAGGGGAAGGTCTTGAAGACGATTACGAGGGGTTGATTTGGATTGAGATGATGAAAACTCTATTATTAGGACTGGGCAATCCGATACTGAAAGATGACTCTGTTGGCCTGAAGGTTGTGAGGGAACTCGGAGAAAAGGTGGCTAAGAAGGATATCGATATCGAGGAGGCGAGCCTTGCTAACATCGATCTACTGGAATTGATCGGCCCCTATGATCGATTGATCATTGTGGACAGCATAAAGACTCGGGAGGGAAACCCAGGAGAGCTCTACCAGTTGAGTCTTGATGACTTCCGATCAACCCTGCATTTGAGCTCTCCACATGACATCAACTTGGCCACTGCCTTGGAGTTAGGCAAACGCCTGGGAATGCACGTTCCGAGCGAGATTCGAATCTACGCAATCGAGATCGAGGACAATCAGACTTTCTCTGAGACTTGCACCCCATCCGTGGGACGCGCAATTCCACGAATCGTGGAGGAGATCGCACAAAAAGAACATTTCATACTTGGAGGAGAAAGTAGCAAACAAATTTTAGATCGCAGATTGTAGATTTCGGTTTTTCAATCTGAAATCTAAAATCTCACTTTTCCCCTCACCCTTCCCCTCTCCCCGGCGCCTGCCTGCCGGTAGGCAGGGGGACAGGGAAGGGGGGATAAGTTAGGAGAATTTATGGATCGGGTTACATTGCCGACAAAGAATGACAAGGTTGGCGCTGTCATGGTGGTGGGAGGAGGCATTGCCGGAATTCAAGCCTCACTCGATCTGGCCGAATCGGGTTATTTTGTCTATGTGGTGGAGAGGGCTCCTGGCATCGGCGGAGTCATGGCCCAGCTGGATAAGACCTTTCCCACTCACGATTGTGCCATGTGAATCCTCTCTCCCAAGCTCGTGGAGCTTGGTCGCCATCTGAACGTAAAAATCTTGTCCTATACCGAGCTATTGGAGGTAGAGGGTGAACCGGGTCGGTATCGGGTGCGCGTGAAGGAGCACTCCAGATATATTGACCCGCTGAAGTGCACCGGTTGCGGCGAATGTCCTCGGGTATGCCCGGTTGAACTGCCCAGTGAATATCAGGGGGGTCTGGCCAAGAGGAAGGCCACCTACATTCCCTATGCGCAGTCCATTCCCAATGTCTATGCCATCCAAAAGGCAGAGAGGCCGCCGTGTGTGATGGCATGTCCTGCCGGTGTAAATGTTCAGGGCTATGTCGCCCTCACTTCCCAGGGGAGGTTTGAGGATGCTTTGGAGGTGATCAAGAGAGACCTTCCCTTCCCTGGAATATTGGGTCGCATCTGTCCTCACCCTTGCGAGGAGGTGTGCAATCGTGAGTTGGTGGACGAACCCGTCGCGATTTGCGGCCTCAAGCGCTTTGTTGCAGATCGGGTGAAGTCAGGCAACGGTGGTGCGAAGCCTACGGTTGCTGAGCGAAGGCCTGAACGAGTGGCCGTGGTGGGTTCTGGTCCAGCCGGGCTAACGTGTGCTTACTATCTAGCATTACGCGGTTACGGGGTAACGGTCTTTGAGGCGTTGCCCGTGGTGGGCGGAATGCTTTCCGTGGCGATTCCCGAGTATCGATTGCCAAGGGATATATTAGCCGAAGAAGTCAAGGCCGTGACAGATCTCGGGGTAGAGATCAGGGTGAACACCCCCATTGGCGGAGACTTGACAGTGGATGGCCTTTTCGAAGAGGGGTGCAAGGCGGTCTTTCTGGCGGTGGGGGCTCATGGAAATTTACCCCTCAGTATCAGAGGCGAGGGTGCCAAGGAAGTTGTTTCCGGCGTAAAATTTCTGCGGGATTTCAACCTTGGCAGGAAGATGGAGATCGGCCAGAAGGTTGTGGTGGTCGGGGGTGGAAACGTCGCCATCGATGGAGCTCGATCTGCTTTAAGGCTAGGGGCGAAAGAGGTAGCCATTCTCTATCGGAGGTCCAGGCAGGAGATGCCGGCCAGCGATGAAGAGATAGAGGCTGCGATCTCTGAAGGGGTGACGATTACCTTTCTTGCCGCTCCGATCGAGGTACTGGTGGAGGAAGAGGGGAAGGTCAGGGGACTGCGGTGTATCCGGATGCGATTGGGTCCTCTTGATGCCAGCGGCAGGAGCCGGCCTGTGCCCATCGAAGGATCTGAGTTTTATGTCGCTGCGGATATGGTGGTCGTGGCTATCGGTCAGGTTCCTGAGGTGGGTTTCTTGGAATCGAGCGGCGTGAAGGTGACCAAGGCTGGGACAGTAGATGTCGATCCTCTCACACTGTCTACGAGCAGACAGGGCGTCTTCGCAGGCGGTGATGCTCAGACGGGTCCGTGGATCGCCATTGGTGCGGTGGAGGCCGGAAAGCGTGCAGCGGAGTCGATAGACCGCTACATCCGCGGTGAGGATTTGGGGCAAGGGCGGCAGTTACGTGAGAAGGCCAAACAATGGGACCTCAGCGGAATCCCTCTGGGTCAAGAGACAAGACCTCGGCAGCGGATGCAGCATCTTTCCGCGGCAAGGAGGAAAGCCGGTTTTGAAGAGGTGGAACTCGGGTTTTCAGAAAAGCAGGCCCTCGAGGAAGGGAAGAGGTGTCTCAACTGCGGCATCTGTTGTGAGTGCTTGATGTGCGTGGCCGCCTGTAAGGCCCAGGCCATCGATCACAAACGGGGTGACACGATCTCGGAATTTGAGGTGGGAGCCGTCATCGTTAGCCCTGGCTTCGAGGAATATGATCCCGCTCCTCTGTATGAGCTGGGTTACGGGAGATTGCCAAACGTGGTGACCTCGACGGAGTTCGAGCGGATATTGAGCGCTTCGGGTCCGTTTGAAGGCCATTTGCGAAGGCCCTCCGATGGGAAGGCGCCCCGGAGGGTCGCCTGGATTCAGTGCGTGGGATCGAGGGATCCGGCAAATGGGTGTGGTTTTTGCAGTTCTGTCTGCTGCATGTTTGCGATCAAGGAAGCTGAAATAGCCAGAGAACACAGCGAGCAGCCTCTCGATTCCACCATCTTCTTCATGGACATGAGGACCTACGGAAAGGACTTTGATCGATACTATGAACAGGCGAAAAAAGTGCATGGGGTAAAGTTCGTCCGTTCCAAGGTCTATGGCATCGAAGAACTTGATGGAACAGGCGAGCTCTCTGTTCGATTTACCACCGAAGACGGTAAGACCCGGCGAGAGCCCTTCGATCTGGTGGTCCTCTCTGCAGGCCTTCATCCGCCTAAGGAGAGCAAGGAACTGGCTGAGAAGCTCGGAATCGAGCTCGATCAATACGGGTTCTGCAAGCCACGAGAGTTTATGGCGGTGGATACTTCGAGAGAGGGAGTATTTTCGTGCGGAGCCTTCAACGGTCCCAAAGATATTCCGGAAACCGTAATGCAATCGAGCGGAGCTGCCGCGAGGGCTTCGGCATTACTCGCCTCAGCGAGGCACACCCTTACGAGGAAGAAGGAGTATCCTCCGGAAAAGGACGTTGCAGGAGAGGAGCCCAGGATCGGGGTCTTCGTCTGCAAGTGCGGAATCAATATCGCGGGTGTGGTGAACGTTCCGGAAGTCACCGAGTACGCAAAAGCCCTTCCCAACGTGGTCTTTACGGATAATAATCTGTATACCTGCAGCCAGGATACTCAGGAGATCATCAAACAGAAAATCCTGGAGAATCGGCTCAACCGTGTGGTGGTGGCCTCTTGTAGTCCAAGGACACACGAACCTCTCTTCAGAGAGACCCTGAAAGAAGGCGGGCTCAATCAGTACCTCTTTGAGATGGCGAACATCCGGGATCAATGCTCCTGGGTCCATGCGCAAGATCCGAAGGGGGCCACGGAGAAGGCAAAAGACCTGGTCCGGATGGCTGTGGCTAAGGCGAGATTGATCGAGCCGTTAAAGCGGATGGCGGTTGATCTCACTCCGAGTGCTCTCGTGATCGGAGGAGGGATGGCAGGGATGACGAGCGCCCTGAACCTTGCTGACCAGGGGTTTGAGGTCAGCCTGGTTGAGAAGTCGGAACGGCTCGGAGGAATTGCCAATCGGATTCACAGGACCATCAATGGAGGAGATGTACAAGCCTATCTGCATCAACAGATTGACAGAATCACGAACCATCCCAAGATCCGAGTCCATCTCGCAAGTCGGGTGGTTGATTCTTCCGGCTACGTTGGAAATTTTGTGAGCCGATTGAATGTGGGAAACGGAACCGAAGAAGAGGTCCGGCATGGTATCACCATTCTCGCCATTGGCGGCCGGGAGTTCAAACCGAAAGAATATTATTACGGAAAAGATGAGAGGGTACTGACGGGCCTCGAGCTGGAAGAGGGGCTGGCCCTTCATCCTGAAAGATATGCGAACTGCGATAATGTCGTGATGATTCAGTGTGTCGGCTCGCGGGATGAGGAACATCCGTGGTGCAGCCGCGTCTGCTGTGGAAAGTCAGTGAAGAATGCTCTGAAGCTGAAGGAACTCAACCCTGAGATGAATATCTATGTCCTCTACCGGGATATGAGAACCTACGGGCTGATGGAGGACTTCTTCACCGAGGCCAGGGAGAAAGGGATTGTGTTCCTGCGATTCGATCCTGAAGACGCACCCGTGGTGACAAAGGTTCGGGAGCACGGAAAGGATCTTTTGCAGGTTGAGATAAAGGATGCTCTCCTCGGAGAGAGGTTTGCCATCTCTACGGATCTTTTGCAGCTGGCCACAGCGGTTCTTCCTCCCGAGGATAACAAGGTCCTTTCTCAATTCTACAAAGTCCCCATCAATCAGGACGGCTTCTTCTTAGAGGCCCATATGAAACTTCGACCCGTCGATTTTGCCACAGAGGGCGTCTTCTTATGCGGCCTCTGTCATAATCCGAAGAGTATTGAAGAAAGTATCTCCCAGGCCAATGCGGCGGCTTCGAGGGCAAGCACGATTCTATCCAAGGAGAAGCTGGAGACAGAAGGGGCGATCGCTTACATCGACAAGGACCTTTGCGTGGGCTGCCGGGGCTGCCTCGATGTCTGCCCCTACACCGCCATCTCCTATGTGGATGAGAAAGCGAAGTGCGAAGTGAATGAGGTCCTTTGCAAAGGATGCGGGGGATGCGCCGCCGCTTGTTCTTCCGGAAGCATTGCCCTCAGAGGGTTCAGATACGATCAGATCTATGCCCAGATTGAGAAGGCCTTTGAGACATTGTGAAATTATGGATACGGTTAGGGTTACGAAGCCCGTTTGGTTTAAGATCAAAGAAAATATCGTTTAACGGTGACGACGCTGGTATCGTAGCATGAAGCTTGATCAAAAAGAAGCTCGACCATCGGGTATCGATAGACAAGTCTCGATACGAGCTTCGACAACGATATACGTTAATTCCTTTAAAGTTTTTGCGCCCAAGACGTAACCGTATGACAAAATGGGCCCTGCACCTAGCATGGCACAGGGTGGGCATCTTAACCCTTGCCCTGAGATGAAACGTTTATTTTTTGGGCAACGAGGGAGAGATCGTATGGCAAAAGAAGTGGGAAGTGCGGCGGGTTTCGAGCCCAAGATCATTGCTTTTTTGTGCAACTGGTGCAGTTACGGAGGTGCGGACCTGGCTGGGGTCAGCCGCTTGCAGTATCCGGCGAATACGCGGACGATCCGTGTCATGTGCACGGCGACGATTTCTCCGCACCATATCCTGAAGGCCTTTCAGAAAGGGGCGGATGGCGTGTTGGTGGGCGGCTGTCACATTGGGGACTGCCATTATATCAAAGGAAACTATATGACCATCAAGCGTGTGGCCATATTGAAAGAGCTCCTGAGGTTTACAGGGTTTCAGGAGGATAGGTTGTATCTCGATTGGATCTCCTCAGCGGAAGGCGTCAGGTTTGCCGAGGTCATCCGAAATTTTACCCAGAAGGTTAAGGAGCTGGGACCGTCGCATCTGAGAACAACCTACTAGGCTGATGAAGAATAGTTTAGTGCAGCAAGAACCGCTTTACTTTGTTTGTCATTCCGGGCTTGACCCGGAATCCAGTATTTCTGAGCTGGATTCCTGCCTCCGCAGGAATGACGATACTTTTCATGGTTCCGAGCAATCAATCTATTTGAGCTTGATTTAACAGAGGCAGGGAGCAAAGATGAAAGCAATGCAAGCAAGAGTCAGGAAGCTGCTCGAAGAAAAAACGATCGATGGTTTCATCGGCCTGAAGATGGAGCACGGGCACCCTGCGCCCTTTATGTTCAGCCGTGAGAATTTAGGCGAGATGGAAACGCTGGTTGTAGGAGATGTCCGGTATCCCTTGAATAAGGTCCTCCTCAAGGTGGCCAACCAATATCCTGAGCTCACCCTCGGGGTGATGGTGAGGGGATGCGACGAGAGGGGGCTGACAGAGCTTCTTAAGTGGAATCAGCTCCACCGAGATCGAGTCGTCCCTGTTGGGATTGCCTGTACTCGTGAATTGGCCGATTCGTGTGAGTGCTACAAACCCTATCCTTCAGATTGGGTGGTAGGGGAGAAGACGGAAGGGATTGCGAAGAGCAAGCGTTTGCAAAAAATCGAAGGCATGGACCAGAAGGAGAGGTTGAGTTACTGGTTGAACCAGTTCAATAAATGCATCAAATGTTACGGATGCAGAGATATCTGTCCCATGTGTTTCTGCGAGGTCTGTAGCCTCGAGGACCGAAATTTTATCTTGACCGGCAAACTGCCTCCCGAAAATCCTACTTTTCACCTGAGCCGGGCGGTCCATATGGTGGGCAGGTGTATCGACTGCGGCCTGTGTGAAGAGGCCTGTCCTTCGGACATTCCGGTGAGGACGCTCTATAAGAAGATAAACGAGATCGTCAAAGGATACTTCGATTACAGGACGGGGGAATCTTCGGAAGGAAAATCACCTCTCAACCTGTTGGGGGAAGTGACCTTAGAGTTGTCGGATGTGAATAAATAATATCTGTTCATGAATTGCCCCTCGATCGGGATCGTCATTCCGGCGAAAGCCGGAATCCGGGAGTTCGGTGAAAACCGGGCCCCGTCTTTAAGATAGTGACAGACGTTAGCAGGGACGATGCCTGGATGCCGGATCAGGTCCTGCATGACGGAAAACATTGCTTATCGATAGACGCTGAACAGAACCCCAACAACTCCCCTCCACTGATGGGAGAGGATTGAGGGGAGGAGAAGCGAGGATAAGATGGAGTACAAGACAGTTTTAACGACGTGTGGTTATTGTGGGTGTGGCTGCGGACTTTATTTGGAGGTCCTGGACGGCCAGCTTGCCGGTGCCCAACCCTGCAAGACGGATTCTGTCAGCCAGGGAGGACTCTGCATCAAGGGCTGGAATATCCACGAATTCGTCCAGAATAGTGAAAGGCTGACCCAACCTCTGATCAAGAAAGATGGACA
>Ga0335070_10008220_pt1 | contig 12227 bp, 13 predicted proteins | sample Lox_Sample_13_FD_206722 | JGI IMG/M metagenome (GOLD analysis project Ga0335070, IMG submission 206722) | Soil microbial communities from Loxahatchee National Wildlife Refuge, Florida, United States - Lox_Sample_1.3 | ecosystem: Environmental > Terrestrial > Soil > Wetlands | place: USA...
AATCGCAGTCGCAGTTGCAGCAGCAGTTGCTATGATTGTCTTGGTTTACCTCAGAAAGAGAAGAACTTAGCTAGATGATAAGTGAAGTAAACTTCGACTAAGGTATTGGAGAGTTTGCCACCGCCACGCAGGTTATCGCGTAACTATCGATGTTACGATTACTAGTAGCCATGTTTATTTCAATCGATCCCGTTTCGTTCGGGTCAAGGGCGTATTGGGGAACTCCGAGCGGAGGTATGCTTGCACCATCGATGTCAGTGGCTGATACAATGGCGTTATTGCGGTACAAGGTTGCCGTTATCCCAAAAAACGCAGTTGTCGAATTGCCGTTTCCGCCTGGAGGCGGGTGGTTAGCGGAGTAATCGCTGCGTATTGTGGCGTTTATTACGAAGCACTCTTCTCCATGAAAGGTGCCGTACATCGCTGTCGCCGAGACGAGGTAAAGGTGGCTGTTGGGGATGTACCCTGGATTCCTAAGCTTAGCTTCCGATGCCGGGAAGCCTTGGGAGGGCCACCACCCATAATTCAGTGCTAAAAGCGCTACTGCAAGAGCAAATATCGAGATTATGGCTATAACAAGAATCAGCGCAATTTTGCCTGCCTTTTTCATTAGTCAGACACCGTTTATGAACCCTCTGATTCCTCTAGCTTTTATAACTACATTTTAGAACGGACTAACCTTCTGCCGTTAAAAGATGATTCGAGAATCCAAGCCTATTCTGCAGTTTTCCTTTACTCAACGTTGGCTAGAAAGAAATTGAAGGTGATTAAGAGCAAAATCCTGTTAAACAACCTTTTGGTTAACCTGATCAATCATAAAGTGGTGGCTTATGCGTTGAGGATTTCGCCTGCAGTCGTTCTTCTACTAGCCATAGTTGTTTTCATATTATTGTCTCCTTGCTTTTTCCATGACACGCATGCCATCGTCAAAACGATAACTGTCCCTGACGATTATAATACCATCCAATCGGCAATAGAAAATGCGGCGGCTGGAGACATTATATACGTAAGAAACGGAATCTATTCGGAGAAGATAGTTGTCGACCAGCCGGTGTCACTTGTTGGCGAAAACGAACGAACAACAATAATCGATGGAGGCGGAACTGGCTCCGCTATCCAAGTCTTTGCAAACAACGTCGAGATTGCTAATCTTACCATAAAGAATGCTGGGACTTCCCCATGGTTTGGGCACGGTTTTCCTGAAAGTTGCATCGACGTGGAAAACATTGACAACTTAACAGTAGTTAACAACATAATTTCCAACGGTACAGTGGGCATCTGGTCTTATTCGTCAACAAAGGCGACGGTTGCTAGAAACCTTGTTTCAAACACAACGACAATGGGCGTCGCATATTACGCCTGCATGAACAGCGCAATCGATAACAATATTCTGCAGAACTGCGGTATCGTCGGAATTCACTTGGACGGAAACAGTTCGAAATGCGAAATTGTAAACAATACCGTAACAAATTGTTTAGAAGGGATCGAAATTGAAAAATCCTCTGGAAACACGTTGAGGGAAAACAGCATGCTAAGCAACGACGAGGGTCTTGCATTTTCAGATTCTAATGAGACTTCAATCGATTTTTGCTCGATTGAAAACAACCGTGTCGGGGTAAAATTCTATCAATCAAACAATGAAAACTCCTTCAGTCACAATTCATTTATCAACAACGTACAGCAGGTAGCTTTTGACTCTACCTCGTCCAACTCAGCGGATGTCTCTGTTAACAGTTGGGACAACGGCAAGGATGGCAACTACTGGAGTGACTACCAAACCAAATATTTCAATGCCTCGGAAATTGGTTCAACCGGAATCGGAAACACGCCATACTTCATAGACGCGAACAACATCGACCATTATCCGTTAATGGCACCAGCTCCGGTTTCAGAGTTCCGAACATGGGCAATCCCCTTACTCCTTGCCGCAACTGCATTGCCAATAGCGGTCGTCAGAAAAGTAAAAAAGATGAGATAGTTGTGGAAAACAAAAAAGAAGATACACCACTACAAAGATTCGAGAAGAGCATGAAAATAGACTATGAAAAGTGGCATGACGGCGTAGGATACGACATCGACGCAATCAGATCCGCTTCTCCCCAAGAACGAGAAGCAATTGAACAGATACTCATTAAACATAGCCCAAGGGACTGGCGAGACATTGAAGCCCTCGCCCAAATAGGCACCGAAGAAGCGCGGCAGGCAATCAAGAAAGCCATTAAGGACCCCAACCCAGAAGTCCGAGTTGCCGTCGCAAGATTTTCTCCTAAATTGATCACCAATAGCGAGCGAACCAAATCCACCGTAGAAGCTTTGCAACATGCGGAACTATTTGGCGGTCTCTCGCAAGCACTTGACGATGTGGAACAATATCATCCGGCTGAGGTCAAAGAAGCCCTCATAGAAGGATTATTAAAGCGGAAAGGCGACGTCGCAGTGCTTTTTGCGGCAATGCTCTTCTATATTTATGGAAAGGCAAAAGAGCCATTTGACATGGAGCTGCGCCCATTTTTTTGCGCTTTAACACAGAAAACAAAGACGAACGGACGAATGTGTTCCGAGAATTATGTGGGCAGGTAGGCATTAACGCTGAAAAATATCTGGCGTAAAATAAAGCCGTGTTAGCGTTTTGGAAGAGGTAGGTGAATCTTGCACCCAAATAGGAGAGAAGGAGAAGGAGAGAGAAATCTAAACCTTGGCAAGACTCACCTACTCTTCCGATCAAAGTTATCTTATGATTCAAATAAAAAGGATTATGAATTCATAATCTACATTTTGTGGCGAAGATCTGTTGAAAAGGATGCTTTCAACTCTCATTTGAACTCGTGGTTGCAAGTCTATGGCACTGTTGCATCGTTGGAGTAGCCTCGGCTTTCCCAGTATCCCAAATAGTTGGGATCGTTTGACAGCTCGATTCCGGTTACCCATTTTATCCATTTGTACCCATACTTGCTCTCGGCAACTAACATGAAGGGAAATCCCCTTTCTGGAGGTAGGACGAGACCGTTCATTTTGTACGCCAGAATTATGCTGCTATTGGTGATGTAGTCAAGCGGAAGCGATGTTGTGTATCCGTCTGAGGCGTGAAAAATGATCGTGTTAGCCGTTCTCAGAGGTCCTGCGTCCTGGATGAGGTCTTTAACTAATACTCCTTCCCATAATATGGTCGCGCTCCATCCTTCGACGCAGTTGATGGTCACGACTTTTTGGTACAGACGGTGGTTTGTGATAGTTTGGTTGTATGACATCTGAACTGTCTTGTTGACGAGCCCAAATATTGACAGCGTGTAGGTTGCTGGATCAATGTGTTGTGTGCCTGCTATGGCATTTTCGTATACGCTCGCTGCAGGAGAGAGATTTTGGCCCTGGTATTGTGTGACCTCTCCCGGGTACAAGGTTACAGGAGGCATTGTTTGAATGGGCAAATCGGGAAAAACTGGTGGAGGTGGAGTTGAAGCCGGAATCGTGGAAATCGGTTGCGAGGGACTAGTTGAAGGCAAGTAACTGATCGAAGGTGAATTGGAAGCACTAATTGCGGGACTAGCTGTTGAGGAGGGGGAAATTGGTGACTGACTTGGAGTTGGCTGAGGCGTCAAGATCGGTGTTGAGGTTGGGGAGATAGACGGTTGAGGGCTACCTACAGGCTTGTTATTCTGTAGCAGGTGACCGGCGAAAAAAGCAATTGCTGTGGCAGCAACCAGTAAAGTCAAAAGCAAAACTGTGAGGTTGATTTTTTTGTTCAAAACGGTCCTTCTTTGTCTCTATGAAGGTTTAGGGAATATTTAAGGAAATCCATGAAGTGCCAAAAATCTATTCGATTAGAAACGGTGATGATTTATTTCAGCAAATAATTCTATGCGACCCTAAACTGTGCCTGTATTTAGCTTAGTGACTTCTTGCACTGCCTTTATGGAGACTTCCAACATGTCGTCGCTCGGCTCTTTAGTGGTCAATAGCTGGAAGCCCATGCCGGGTGCTGTGAGAACTCTTGATACTATGTTGTGTCGGTATTTGCCGCTGAGTCTTAGCAATTCGTAGCTTACGCCTGCGATGACGGGGATGAGCAATATTCGGTAGGACAAATTCACAACGTACCCCAAGTTGGGCATTATTGAGAAGAGGACTATGCTTATGATTAACACGATGAACAAGAAGCTCGTTCCGCATCGCGGGTGCAGCCTTGAATGCTTTCTAACGTGTTCGACGTCCATCGGGACACCGGCCTCGTAAGCGTTAATTGCTTTGTGCTCGGCGCCGTGATATCTGAGAACTCGGGCGAACTCTCCCCAGGAAGCAATGAAGCCTAAGTAGCCGATGAACATTGCCAGGCGTATGAGCGCTTCTGTGATGTTGAAAATTACTCCTGAGAGTTTAAGCCAAGACGCGAGGAAATATGGCACTAAGAAGAAAATCGCCACGATTCCTAGGGCACCCGCCCCGATTATGGCGAGTTGAGCGTTGCTGAAAGTCTGCCCCTTAGCTTCGCCTTCAGTTTTGGTTTCTTCTTCAAGCGCAGTGTTGCCTGAGAAGAGTATCGCCTTCATGCCAAGATACATGGATTCGACCATGGAGACAATGCCGCGAATAAAGGGTACACCTAAAACTTCGTACTTGTCGGCCAGGGGATTTAGTTTTTCAACGCTGGTTACGATGTCATTGTTGGGTTTGCGAACGCACATGACCATGTTCCGTCGGCTGCGCATCATAACGCCTTCTATGAGAGCTTGACCGCCGAAAGCCAGCGAAGGCTCATTGCTTTGTTGCGCAGACAAGTTAGTCACCAACGTTGCTTCTTCTTTAAACTACATTAGGCAAATATTTAACAACTATGCCTCGGCGGGAACGAGTCGTCCATTGAACCAGCGAGCATCCGTTGGTCTATTGTATTACAATTGTAATACGGATACAAACGCTTTTATCATCTACATGACATCCCAAAAGCTCGAACGCAAAGCGTGAGCAAAATGCAGGACATAATACTCGCCCACAATGAGGCCAAAGGAGAAAACTTCCTCAAAAGAATCATCGGAAAGAAACCTCTATTCGCCTGTACATTGGGTACGACGGAAACCGCCAAGATTTCAGGCATATCCGCAGCAGGCGCCAACCCTGAAATAACCGACTTCACGCCCCCTGCTGACATTGAGTTGCTCCTCCTTGGAAAATGCAAGTGCATTAAAGGCGTTCCTGTCACTCCTGACGGCATCCCTACTCCTGCCCTCATAACGATGTCTGCGCTTAAGCTCGCCAGTATCCCCGCACTTCCCGTTAACGCTGGCTTACGCATCCTACCGCATGTTCCGTATCTGGAACTAGGCGGCAAGCCTGGAAGAGACATTCGAACTGGCAAAGCAGTGCAAAACGTCCTCGAAGTTTTGCAGCGAGCTAAGCTTGCGGGCCAAATACTCTCCCAAACTGTCGATTACCTCGTTATCGGCGAAAGCATTCCAGGAGGCACCACTACCGCCCTAGGCGTTCTGTTAGCCATGGGCGTAAACGCAGGGGGCAAAGTCAGTAGCAGCATGCCTGGCAACCCACATACCCTCAAGATGAGAACAGTCGAAGAGGGCCTGAAAAAGCTAAGGATCAAACCAGGCGAATTAAAAGAAAAACCATTAGACGCTGTTTCCTGCGTGGGCGACCCCATGATGCCAGCGTTCGCTGGGCTCGTTTTAGGGGCAGCTGAGCGCATTCCAGTTCTTATGGCGGGCGGCACGCAAATGTCTGCAGTCCTTGCCGTCGTATCCGCTGTCAACAGAGCCGTTCTGGGCAACGTTGCAATTGGAACTACACGGTGGATCATCAGCGACAAAACAAGCGACCTCAGAGGCATTGTCAGCCAAATCGCAGATGTGCCTATCCTAGCAGCAAACCTCAACTTCTCTGCATCACAGTACGCCGGATTGCAGGCATACGAAGCAGGCGTCGTGAAGGAAGGCGTTGGAGTGGGGGGATCGACAATAGCTGCCATCGCAAAAACCAAAGGCAAAATCACTGCAGAGGTCATGCTCAAAGAAGTCGAGGCAAACTACATGCAGCTCGTTAGCACAAAACCATCGCAATAAGCAAAGGCGACAAACTTGGCAACTGGCAAGATGAGTTCCGCGAAGCAAATCTCCATAACGGCTATGGTGGCTGCAGTATATGCTGTTCTGTTTTTTGGTTCCGCTCCAGGCATGTTACCAGGTTTCACGCTTCTGTATCTTCCTGTCATTCTGCTAGGTGTTTTTCCTGCTTGGTTTGGCTGGAGTGGGTTGGTTGGTAGCATTATAGGCGCCTACATTGGCGGAGTTTACGTGGAGGGTGTCGCTCCATACGCTGCGTGGGCGGAATCGGTTACTGCCCTGATTATTTACGGATTAAATTGGCTTTTCATATCGAGAAAGCTCGCTGATGTACAGACTAGGAAAGATTTGGTTATGGTTTCGGTCATCTATGCCGCGACTTTGTTTATGGGAACTGCTTACATCCTTTGGCAGTACACGTATCTTTTCAACGTTGGAGTTATGGCCTTCAGTGTCCTCTCGGGATATTCCTTCTGGATAGTCCTTGCCGCAACCTTTGGCCTCAACTTGATTATTCAGCTTGCAGTCTGTCCCGTGCTGCTGCGAACTATTACACCTAAGCTCAGGAGCTGGGGCATAGGCAAAATCGACTTCAAACAATGGTTAGCGAATAGAAAAGAGCATCCTTAAAGGAATCAGCAACTCAACTCGTTGCATGTTCAGAGAGGCGTTTAAAATGAGGACTGTTTTTATACGACTGAGCCCATGAAGAATAAAAAGGAAGAAACAACGTGACGATAACTGTCGACGACGCTGGCAGCGGCGACCTGCTCTTTGGAATAGTCATCGGCGCATACCGCGACGAACCTCAACAATTCTGCTACGACGTCATAGATGTAAAGTACTTTCAATCAAGCCTTTTCCGAAAAAAAGAATACCTTACGCAAACCTCCATAATTGTAACTCAACTTCTGAGTAAGTTGCAACCCAAACCCGAAGAAGAGATAAACTTCTGCCAAGGCTACATCTTCGACGAAGCCGTCGAAGACCTCCGCAAAACCTTTGGCGAACGATTACACAGAATCAGAGTCGTTGGCGAACCACAAAGACTCGTCGAAATCGCCTACTTAGACGAGATAAGAAACCTAGGTTACGAACCTCTGCCTGAGCGCGATGAGAAACGAGCAAAAAACTTTTTCCACATGATGCGCTGGCTCCAAGAACACCCCGACATGATAAAATATGCCAAGACAGGTTGGCCCAGACTCGCCCATTACCGTATGTTCAAGCCTTATGCGGAGAGACCTGAAAAAGGAAAATTCGAAGCGGTGTGCGCCGACTGCGGTCAAGCATGTATTGTTCCGTTCAAGCCGGACGAAAAGAGAGCTGTCTATTGCAAGGTTTGCTGGTCGAAAAAGAAGCAGACTCGAAAGAGTGTGTAGTTCTTTTTTTGAGGGCACTAAATTCTTTCATCATTTAATAGAACAAAAATGGCGAGATTGGTTCGTTGGGCTAGTCTTCTCTCCATTTGAACAGTTTTGCCGCTGCGACGAAGAATATTACCGTAATTAATGTTGTAACGCCTATGTCTATTAGGGCAGCTGAGATATTTCCGTATACCATGACATTGTTTAAGCCTTCAACAACGTAGAACAGCGGCAGCACGTGAGCGAAGCTTTGCAGGTACTGAGGCATTGTACTCAATGGGAAGAATGTGCCTGATAGGAACATCATTGGAAACGTTATGATGTTTCCAAGAACACTTGCGCTCTCTACACTCTTGCTAATTGTCCCTACGAGCATTCCTAGCGATGAGAATAGCATAGGTCCCAAGATTAGAAATGGAATTAGCCAAGGGGTGAGCGTTATGTGAGCGCCGAAGCCAAAGATGCCGACAGCAACGAGCAGCATGAAACTTATGACTGAGAGTAATATGTACCATATGACTTTGGAGGCGAGCCACTCCATTTTGTGCAGTGGCGTTAGGGAGAGTTGCTTGAAAAGTTTTGTTTTCTTGTACTCGCTGGTTATGTTAACCATTGCAAACATGGGGCTTACGAGTATGCTGAAGCCTATTAGTCCGGGGATGAGAAAGTCGATGTACTTCGTCTGCTGGGTGTTTACTGTTGCTGTTGCTATGTTGATGATGGCTGGGGTTGTATCATTATATTTCTGCTGGAAGTAGTTAAGGTTGAACGAGGTCGCAATTCCTTCAACGGTTCCGATTACTATGCCGTTAGTGCTGGATGTTGGATTCCCATACACAGTGATGTTCTCAGTCTCACCTGCCAAGAAGCTTGCTGTGAAATTCTCTGGAATAATAATGCCGTCCGAGGCTGAGTGATCCGCGAGGTATTTCGTGAAGTTCTCCGAAGGATCTACCAACGCTTTTACGTTTATCGGCCAAGAGCCGCTTACCTTGGTGCCATTTGGCAGAGTCCCGTTAATTGCATCGGCAAACTGAGCACCGACATTTATGTGTGCGGGGAATGTGAGACCAGCGTCTTTGTTTTGAACATACACGCTAACTTGACCGCTACCACTTCCTGCGAAGATGGCGCCAAAGAGTCCGATGAGAATAACGGGGAAGATTATTCCGAAGAATAAGGCAGCTCCGTTGCGTATGTATCCTTTTCCGAAGACACGAAGGTCAGCTATGGTTCTTCTTGCGCTTGACATTATTTGTTCCTCCTTTTGGTCATTTTTTGGGTTTGAGTTTGAGGGGCGTTATCGCCTGTAGTGACGTTGCCGCTTTCGTCGACTGCGCCACGGACGAGTTTAATAAAAACGTCTTCGAGGCTGTCATTGGTAGTGTGAACTTCCCCCCAATCCAAGCCTGATTGCTCAGCTGCCGCCAGTGCAGCCAAAGCATCAATTTTTCTCACCAGGGGAATACTCAAACATTGAGATGATTGATCGTAGTCAACTCTCAATTCGGTATTTGCGCGGATGTAATCGGCAAGTTCCGGTGATCCATGTATATCCAGTCTCTCTCCAGAGCCGAATTGCTCAATAATTTCGTCGGAGGTCCCCATAGCAACGATCTTCCCGTGGTTGACGATAGCGACACGATCTGACAAATGCTGGGCTTCCTCCAGATAGTGCGTGGTCAAAACAATAGTTTTTCCTTTGGCTTTTAGACCTTGAATAACGTCCCATATGGCTCTTCGAGCAGTCGGATCAAGACCGGTTGTTGGTTCATCAAGAAAGAGTAGTTCCGGCTGGCTCACGAGTGAAAGTGCCAAGCCCATTTTCTGCTTCTGACCTCCAGACAGGTTCTCGAATCGGTTCTTAGCCGAATCCTCCAAAAGCACCTGATGAAGGATTTCGTCAGGATCCACTTTCACGCTGAAAAGAGCGGCGTAGTATTTAATGGCTTCTCTGGGCGTCGTCTTCTCGAAGAATGTAAACTGTTGCGGGATAACACCAATTCGTTTGTGGAGGTCGTATCCGTTCTTCCATGGATCTAAGCCCAAAACTTTTGCTTCGCCTTCATCTTCTTCGCGGAGTCCTTCAAGAATTTCTATGGTAGTTGTCTTTCCGGCGCCATTTGGACCCAAAAGCCCGAAGACTTCACCTTCCTTAACAGTAAACGAGATTCCGTCTACAGCTTTGATTTCGCCGTAGTATTTTTTGAGGTCTCTGACTTCAATGGGGTTCATTTTTTACCACAGCTGTTTTTTGCGAGCCATAGCCACGAATTCGTGCCTAGCTTGTTCGTTGGTGTTCGTGACGTGAGAAATATAATTTTCGCATGATAACTATAGGGACAACGTTGGAGGGTCCAAGTTTCGGAGATCCTGTTTAAGAAAATGTGTTGTCTTTTGGCGAGGTAGCCTTGTAAGTCACGTGTTCGAAGCGTTCGCCTTGGAGATTTTACCTGCAATTCTGGCAATGCCTACTGAACCCGATAGAATACTGCTATTGAGTAGTGTGATTTCCTTGCCGTCATCGAGCTGAATAATCGTGCTGGTATCTGTTATTTGCGTAACTGTGCCTTCATCGGCCATGTAAGTCGTCACAACTCTGTCACCCACTGTGAAGGGCAATTTGCTTTGCGAAGCGGGTTCGGGTTTGCTAAGTTTGGTGATGACTATGGCACCAGAGTTGATGGCGCTATTGGGAATTGTGATTAGCCCCTTCCCTGTTCTTACTCTCGTAACCAGAGGAGTGAACTCAACAACTATTCCCGTCGTGTTGTTGACGATAACTGAGTCACCCACTCTTAGCTTGTGTGTAGTGAAAACCAATGCGCCAGCAAGCAAGCTACCCACGAAAGTGGATATAATCAGTCCTATGGTAATGGATGCAAACCCTGCTCCAGTCAGCAAACTCTCAGGGGCTACGCCTAGTGAGTACAATACAGCAGAAATCATGAATAGCACGGCGACGGTCGCCATGACGACCTGCAATATGGTAGTGGCTTGGTCACCGATGTGTTTGGCCATGAGGGGGCGGGATCGTCGAATGAATAAGAGTATGCTTATCCAGAACGCCAAGGATATTGAAATCTCGATGGTTTTGTCGAGAAGACTCCGCCCGCTTATGGGTGCTGCGATGAAAGAATTATAGAGCAAAATTGTGATTGCAGCCAAGGCTAATAGAGCTAGAAAGAAAATGACGAGACGTTTAATGGAGTTAAAGACCGATGCCAATGCTTGTTCCGATCCGTTTAGTGCTATTTTGTTGACTTAATGATTTAGACTTTATTATCCGTTTTTTGCTTAGGAAGTTGTTCAAACTATCTTTTCCTGAAATTATCCCGCTACAGAGTTATCTTGTGCTGTGAACAATCCTGCACGATGGCTGGACAATCGCAGACGGGTTGCTTTGGCTTAAAACAAACTGGTTCTAACCCTGAAACACTCTTTTTCCGCATTGTTCAACAATGCAAAAACCATTGTTCGCACCCAAAAATCACCTCCCAACCAACAACCTCACCAATCTACCTTACAAAAAGCAACCCCTCTCCAGGGGCAATCAGCCAAACCTAGTTCCTGCTGACCCACTCACGGAGTCTCAAAAGACCACGCAACAATCACGCTATTGCATCGCGAAACAATTTCGGGAAACGATAGGAAGTTGTTCAAACCGCAAAATTGAAAAATGCCTCTTTCCATATGAAGGACAGCAAAACTAGTGGAGACGTAGCCCATGAAACTCAACAAGGTAGACGAACAAGTTATCGCTGCACTAAAAATAAAAGAGCAAACCCTCGCAGAAATCACCGAGCAAACAAACTTGCCCAGCAAAAAGGTCTTTAGGTCGCTGCGGAAACTATTCGAAAATGAGATGATAGACTCAAATGCCCGCAAATACAGACTCCTTACAGACAAACCGCCCGTCAAAAGCAAAGATGCGGAAGAAGCTCCCGAAGAAGAATAAACCGCTGCTAATTCCATTTTTGAGTTAAGAGGTGTGCTTGCTCGCACTGCGGGTTCGTTCTTTCCTTGAGAACGAATCCCTTATGAACCGCATGATACTTCTGGTCTGTTTGTATGTCGCCACATTTAAGACACGTTCTCATCGTTTGATTCTCGCCCTTTCGGCAGTTGCCATTTTCATATACCTCAGTTTTCAATTCCCGACATACGACTACGTCTTCAAGTATGTTTACGCCGCCTTAATCTTAATTGGCGGCGCAGACATTTCAAAAGAGCTTTCTGAACTTGCTAAAAAGGAGCTCAGGTCCCATCATGAGAAAAATGCCTTACTGCGTAGCAACGGCATCGAAGTCAGCAGGTACATCATATCTGCAGTCGCTGCAGCTTCGTATTTGTCTTTTTCACCCACCGCTTTCCTCGCCACAGCCACCTTCAGCGAGCTTGTGCTTGGCCTCGCTCTGCAGCCGACTATAGGCAGCTTTTTTGCAGGTCTATTGCTTCTGTTTTCCGGAATAATTAGACCCGGCAGTCAAGTGAGAATAATGTCTTGGTACATACCGTTCCAGGGGGCGTTCTTCCCTGGTTACAAATACTTTTCACCAGACCAGATTTATGCTAGATACATGGAGGGAGTGATAGAAGTTGGTTTTTTTTTCACTACAATCTTGACCGAAAAAGGGCAGACGATGAAGATTCCAAATACCATAATTGCCACAAATGCCGCTGTTATAACTTACACAAACAAAGATTACGTTTTCAACGTTAGATACGAGTTTCCACAGGTTCGACCCTGAATTGGTTCTCAAACGAGTGCGCGAAGAAATAAAAGACTTCAATG
>Ga0335070_10008221_pt1 | contig 12226 bp, 12 predicted proteins | sample Lox_Sample_13_FD_206722 | JGI IMG/M metagenome (GOLD analysis project Ga0335070, IMG submission 206722) | Soil microbial communities from Loxahatchee National Wildlife Refuge, Florida, United States - Lox_Sample_1.3 | ecosystem: Environmental > Terrestrial > Soil > Wetlands | place: USA...
GCCACGACGTCCGTCAGCATGGCGAGCGTGAGCGCGCGCACGCCGTCCGGACCGAGCAGGGGGAGCAGGCGCGACTTGGCCGCGGCGAGGCGCTTCACGGGGACGAGGGCGTGGATCACGCGACGGCCCCGGCGAGGCGCAGGGCCGACTCGGCGAGCGCCGCGGCCGTCGCCGGCTCACGCATGATCGTGTCGACGACCGCGGTCGCGAGGCCGAGGGCCGCCACGTCCTTCTCCTGCTCGGCGTCGCGCTGGTCGAGCACGAAGCCGTGGGCGAAGCCCCGGTACATCCCGGCGACGCCGCGGGCCGAGACCTCGACGCCGATGCCGCGCAAGAGCCGGTCCGCCGGGCCCTTCACGGGCATCCCGCCCACGATCGGCGTCACCGCGACGACCGGCGCGCCGGACGCTGCGATCGCCTGCCGCACGCCCGGCACGGCGAGGACCGGTCCGATCGAGACCACGGGATTGCTCGGACAGACGAGCACCGCCCGTGCGCTGCGCAGCGCCTCGCCCACGCCCGGCGCGAGCCCGGCCCGTCGCGCGGCCGACAGATCGACGCCTCGCACCTCGTCCGGTGCGCCGTCTCGTGCCAGATACTCTTCGAAGTGGACGACGCGACCGTCTTCCAGCTCGACCAGGGTGGGACAGGGCTGCTCCGACATCGGAAGCAGCGTCACGTCCACCCCGAAGGCGCGTCGGATCTCGTCGGTGACGGCGGCGAGGCCGATGCCCGCCCGGAGCCGCAGGGTGCGGTGGAGCGACGTGGCGAAGTCGCGGTCTCCGAGCCGGAACCAGGTCTCGTGGCCGAGGGTGCCGAGCGCGTCGACCACGGAGAAGGTGTCTCCTTCGAGGCCGTAGCCTCGCTCGGGGTGGACGCGGCCCGCGAGGGTGTAGGTCACGATGTCCAGGTCCGGCGATACGTGGACGCCGTAGAACTCGCGGTCGTCGCCCGTGTTCACGACCACGACGATGTCCTCGGCCGCGATGCACGCGACGAGGCCGCGCAGGAACCGTGCCGCGCCGACGCCGCCCGCGAGGGCGACGACCGGGCCCGGCGACCTGGACGAGGCCATCAGCGCCCGTCGCTACCCGAGGGCGCGTCGGTCGCGCTTCCGCCCGCGCGGTCGCGCTTCTCGCGCAGGGCCTGCAGATCGGCCTGCAGCTTCGGGAGACGCCGCGCGATCTCGCGGAACTCCGGCGTCTGCGGAAGGGGCGTCGCTCCCTCGGCGGGCGGTGTGCTCAGGAGGTTCTTGATCGCGTCCTCGTCGTTCGCGATCTGCGCCTCGAGGGTGGCGATCCGGGCGTCGAGATCGCTCGTCGGCGCGCGCGTCTCGCGCGAGGCGACCCGCGTCTCTCCGGACGTTCCCTTCTCCTTTCCGAGTGCCTCGTGCGCGCGCGGCGCCGGCGGCCCGACGTTCTCCGTGGCCCACGCGCTCTCCTCGCTGCTCGGTGCGGTCGGCGCGGCCGCGGGCACGCCCATCGCGGTGGCCGAGGCAGCGCCCGTAGACGCGGCCGCGGGGCCGCTCGTCGGGGCGGCGCCGTCGGTCGGTGCGCCGCTCGGCACCGTGGGCCGGATCTCCTCGATCTGGCCACGAAGCGCGCTCGGCACGCGGTCGCGATGGGCGGTGTAGTGGGCGATGCCTTCTTCGTCGACCCAGCGATAGACGACCGGGCGCTCCGGCTCGGCCCGAGCCGCGGGCGCGCTGGCGGCCGCGAGGACGAGCGTCGCCACGAGCCCCGAGAGCCGAGCCGCGACCGGGACGACGCGAAGGCCACCCATGAGGTCGATGATTCTGGAGTGGCCGAGGCGCGTCAAGCGGAGCCCGCACGTTCGCGGGCCTGCGCGGTACGCGCCTTCACGTGCGAGCTGCGAGCCGCGCGCGCGAGCGCGCCGACGCTCGACCGCCCTCGGCATGCGGCTTGCTCCGGCTGCGCTCCATGTCGCTGCGTGGTGCCGCCCTTCTCGTGCTCGCGCTCGCGTCGCTCGCGGGTCGCGTCCGCGCTGCGGCGAACGAGTCCGCGATCCGCTTCGAGACCGAGCCGCTGGCGCGCGACTCCGTCGCCGTCTCGGCGGTCGCGGTCGACGAGGCGCGCGGCCGCGTCGCGTTCGGCGACGCCCAGCGCGTGACGCTGCGCGCGAGCGACGGCACGACCGCCGTCGTGTCGCGGCGCGGGCCCATCGCGGCCCTCGCGTTCGACGGCGAGGGCTCGCTGCTCGTCGGCACCTCCAGCGGCCTCGATCGCATCGACACCGAGGGGCGTCGCCTGCCGTGCGCCCTCGGACCGGGCGAGGGCGACGCCACGGTCACCGCGCTCGCCGCGCTCCCGGGATTCGTCGCGGTCGGGACGGCGCACGGCGCGTGGGTCGCGCGCGACGGGCTGCACTTCCTGCCCGTGGGCGGCCTCCCGACCGGCCCGGTCGACGGCGTCGCGCTGCGGCGACGGGGGCCCGCCGCGACGCTCTTCCTGGCCGCGGACGGCGAGATCTACGAGGCCGCGCTCGACGCCGCGCCCGAGGACGCGGTAGGCGCGGTGCGCAGCCGCGCGTTCGACGGCCAGGCGCTGCATCGTGCGGTCTCCGTGGCGGTCGACGGGGCGAGCGGGGAGGCCGTCGCGGTGTCGGCAGATGCCGTCTCGGTCGGGGCCGCCGACGGGGGCGCGTGGCGCACGTGGCCTCTCGAGCTTCCGCCGGGCACCGAGGCGCAGCACGCCCTGCGCGCGCTCGGGCGCGTCTGGCTCACCACGGCACGTGGCGTCCTCGTGGCCGAAGACTGGACGGGACCGTGGCAGCGCGCCGCGCCACCGGCGGGTGTCGCAGAGGGGCTCGGGCTCGCGGCGACCCGGGAGTCCCTCTACGTCGGCACGGCGCGGGGCGTCCTCGTCGGCCGCGCCTCCGCTCCGGAGGCCGTCGCCGCCCGGCCGGCGCGATGGGCGAGGAGCAGCCTCGTGGAGCGTGTCCAGGCCGAGCCCGCGATTGGAGTCGTGTACCAGGCGGCGCTCGCCTACCTCGATCTCGGCGCCGAGCGCACCGCACGGATGCAACGCGGCGTCTCGAGGCGCGGCCTGCTCCCTGTGGTGAGCCTCCATCTCGTGCGCGACATCGGAACGTCCAACGGCCGTGACTACGACGAGAGCTTCGTCTCCGGCGGCCTCCGCCGGCTCCACGACTCGGCGCAGGACAGGAAGAAGGACGTCGAGGCGGGCGTCACCGTCTCCTGGGATCTCGGCGACGCCGCGTACCACCCGGACGAGGTCGACGTGTCGCGGGAGGCACGCGCGGTGGTCGAGCTTCGCGACGACGTTCTCGACGAGATCACGCAGCTCTACTTCGAGCGCCGCCGCGTGCTCGTCGCGCTCGCGCGCCTCCCGGAATCGCCCGAGGCGGACGACGAGCGGGTCCGGCTGCTCCTCCGGGCCGACGAGCTCGCCGCCGGCCTCGACGCCTGGACGGGCGGCTGGTTCTCGCGTCACGCGCCGCCGCTCGCTCCCTGAGCCGCTCATCTCGCCCCGTGGTCCCCTTGGAGGCTTTCATGCTCGCTCGCGCTTCTCTCGCTGCCCTGGTCGCCGCGCTCCTCGCGGCGCCCGCGCCCGCTGCGACCTTGATCTCGGAGGTGTTCTATGACGCCGTCGGCTCCGACAACGGGCTCTCGTTCATCGAGATCGCCGGCGCCCCTGGCACGGTGCTCGACGGTCTCGTGCTCGAGGGAGTGAACGGGGGCGACGGCACGATCGCTCCGAGCCTGAGCCTCGCCGGCGTGATCGGCGGGAGCGGCCTCTTCGTGGTCGCAGACGAGTCTTCCGCTGGGGCGACGCTCGTTTCCGGCGCGAACCTCGTCCGGAACTTCGACTTGCAGAACGGCCCCGACTCGCTCGTCCTGCGGAGCGCGGCCGGCGTGCTCGATGCCGTCGGCTACGGCGCCTTCTCGGCGGGAGACGTCTTCGCCGGCGAGGGCAGCCCGGCTCCGGATCCCGCGCCCGGCTCGAGCATCGCCCGGCTCTTCGCCGACGTGGACACGAACGACAACGCTGCCGACTTCCTCGCCCTCGCGACGCCGACGCCCGGGACCGCGTCCTTCGCGCCCGTTCCGGAGCCTGCCGGCGCCGCGCTCGTCGCCGCTGGGCTCGTCGGCCTCGTGCGCGCCGGCCGAAGCCGGATGCGCTGAGCTCGGGGGCGGAGCCGCGGCGGTCCCTCGCGGCGGCCATCCCCTCCCTGGCCGCCGCTCCCGGGTCCCGGCGCGCAGGTCGCGCGCCGGGACCCCTTCGTCCGACCGCCTCGCAGCGCATCGGTCGGCGCTCGGCGATCGCGGTTCAGCGATGCGCAGGGCGCGCCGATAAACTCCGGCGGACCCGTGCGCCGCGGGTCGCCGGCCGGCCCGAGGAGAGCCGGCCGCGAGGAGGGGACCCGGTTCCAGATGCTCACGGGCTTCAACACGAACATCCGGCATCGGGGCGTGCTGTTCCATGTGCAGACGGAGGACAGCGGCCGAGCGCATCCCCACGTCATCACGCACCTCTACCACGGAGGGACGATCCTCTCGTCGGAGAAGCGCGGCTACCAGGATCGGCTCGAGGCCGACGACCTCGCGACCGAGGTCCGGAAGCTGATGGAAGCCCAGCACAAGGAGATGCTGAAGCGCCTGCGGCGGGGGGAGTTCGACGGGCTGATCGAGCAGCGTCTCGGCGCGGGCGTGTTCCTGCACGAGCACGACGTCTCGGCACAGACGCAGCCCGACGGCATCTCGCCCGACCCCACCGGCCCGGCAACGCCGCCGCCGCCGGGAGCCTTCGCCGGCTCGTCGCCCGATGCGCCCCTCGACGAGCTCGTCCTCGACTACCTCGTCGAGCGCTCGCTCGCGCAGTCCCGTTCCGCCCGGTGACGGCCGAGGCCCCCGCTTCCCCGCCGCCCGCGTCGTCGCCCGCGAGCTCCCCTCGACGCGCAGGGTCCGCGCTCGTCGAGCTCGAGCACGTGTCGAAGTCCTACGTCGCAGGCACGTGGGCGCTCCACGACGTGAGCTGCACGATCGCGAAGGGCGAGTTCGTCTTCCTGACCGGCGCGAGCGGCGCCGGGAAGACGACCCTCCTGCGCCTCCTGTTTGCGGCGGAGCGGCCGAGCGAGGGGCGGATCCGCGTGCTCGGCATGCCGATCGAGCGGCTCGCGGCACGGCGCGTGGCGAGCCTGCGCCGCCGCATCGGCGTCGTGTTCCAGGACTTCAAGCTCCTGCCGGGCCGGAGCGTCGAGGAGAACGTCCGGATCGCGCTCGACGTGGCGGGAGTGCCGTCCGGCGAGTCGCGGGCCCGGGCGTTCGCCGCGCTGAAGCAGGTCGGTCTCCAGCACCGCCGGCACCACGAGCCGCTCTCCCTCTCGGGGGGCGAGCAGCAGCGGGTGGCGATCGCACGCGCGCTCGTGAACGAGCCCGAGCTCCTTCTCGCCGACGAGCCCACGGGCAACCTCGACCCGGCCCTGACGCTCGAGATCTTCGACCTGATCGCGGCCACCGCGGCGCGCGGCACGACGGTCGTCGTCGCGACGCACGATCCGGCCGTCCTCGAGCGGTACCGGCGCCGGACCCTTCGGCTCGAGGCCGGGCAGGTGGTCGAGGATCGCCCCGGCCTCGGGGCGCGCGGCTGAGCCCATGGCGATCGCCGGCTCGCCGATCGTGCAGCTCCGGCACTTCGCACGCTCCGCGCTCGCAGGTCTGCGCGCGAGCCCGCTGCCCGCGGCGATCGCGACGCTCACGATCGCGGTCACGCTCGTCCTCGCCGGCGCATTCGCGCTCCTCGTGCGCAACATGCAAGGCGTGATCGACCGCCTGGGGTCGGAGGCGCGCATCACGGCCTACCTCGCGCCCGGAGCGAGCGACGAGGCGCTTCGGAGCCTGGTCGGGCAGGCGCGCGCGCTGCCGGGGGTCGCGGCGGTCGAGCTCGTCTCGCCGGAGCGCGCGCGCGAGCGCTTCCGCAAGGAAGGCGAGCGGCAGGCGGCGCTCCTCGATGCGCTCGGCGAGAACCCGCTGCCGGCGTCGATCGAGGTCTCCGTCCTGCCCGACCACCGCAGCGCGACCGCGATCGCATCCGTCGCGGAATCGCTCCAGGGCTTGGCGGGCGTGGACGAGGTGAGCCGCGCGCAGGACTGGGTCGAGGGATACGCGCGGACGGTGGCGCTGCTGCGGGCGATCGGGATCGGCCTCGCGGGCGTGCTCGGCGCCGCGACGCTCTTCCTCGTGGCGAGCACGATCCGCCTCGCGCTCTACACGCGCCGCGGCGAGATCGACATCCTCGCGCTGGTCGGGGCCGGACGCGCCTTCATCGCGCTCCCGTTCCTGCTCGAGGGCGTGATCGAAGGGCTGATCGGCGGCGTGCTCGCGGTCGCGACGTTGTTCGCGCTCTGGTCCGCGTTCCTGCCTTCCATCGCCGGGGGGCTCGAGCTGCTGCTCGGCGGTGCGCCCGCGCGCTTCCTGCTTCCCGCGGAGCTCGGCGCCCTGGTGATCGCGGGCGTCGTGCTCGGAGGCCTCGGCGCCGCGCTCTCCCTGGCGGGCGGCTGGCGGCGATGAGCGGCGCGCGGCGGGCCGCGCTCGCGCTCGTCCTTGCGATGGTGCTCGGGGCCGGGCGCGTGGCCGCGGGCCCTGGTGCGCCGCCGGCGGAGCCCGCCGCGGCGACCGCGGCCGGCGACCGCCGCGATGCCGCCCTCGAGGAGCTGCGCGAGGAGATCGAGGCGCGCCGCGAGCGCCTCGCGGGCTACGAGAGCCGCGAGCAGGGACTCCTCGACACGCTGCAGTCGATCGACGAGGCCGCCGAGCGGCTCGGTCTCGACGTGACGCACGCCGAGCAGGCGCTGCGCGAGGCGCGCGCGCGGCTCGCGGCCGCAGAGGGCGGTGCGCGCGAGGCGATCGCGCGGCGCGACGCGACCCGGGCCGCGCTCGCCCGACGCGTCGTCGCGCTCTACCAGGAAGGCGACACCGCAGCGGTACGGGCGCTGTTCGCGCCGGGGACGCTCCCCGAACGTCTCGGGCGCGTGTCGCTGCTGCACACGCTCGCCGAGCGCGATGCGCGGCTGCTGGTCCGCTATCGCGCCGACCTGCGCGAGGTGGACGACGCGGAGGCCGCGCTCGAGGCCGCGGCGGAGGAGCGCGACACGCTCGTGCGCGGGCTCGACCAGAAGCGCGCCTCCCTCGCCGACGAGAAGGCGGCGCGGGAGCTCCTGCTGCATCGGCTGCGTGCCGACGCGGCGCGGGAGCGCGACGCCCTGCGCGAGCTCGAGGCCGCGGCCCACGCCCTCGAATCGAAGCTCGAGGCCCTCGGGCGCGAGCCCGCGCCGCTGCCTGCGCCGCCTCCGGGCGGCGGCGCACGGCCCTTCGCCGAGCTTCGCGGCAAGCTCTCGCCGCCGGTCGACGCGCCCGTGCGGCGCGGATTCGGTCGGGTGATCGATGCCGACTTCCGGACCGAGACGTTCCGCAAGGGCGTCGACTTCGCGGCGCGCCTCGGCGAGCCCGTGCGTGCCGTGGCCTCGGGCCAGGTCCGCTTCGCGGGCTGGTTCCGCGGCTACGGCAAGATGGTGATCCTCGATCACGGGGATCAGTACTTCACGGTCTCCGGGCATCTCGACGAGATCCGGGTCTCGGTCGGCGACGCCGTCGAGGCCGGGCAGGTGGTCGGGACCGCGGGCGACACGGGCTCCCTCGCCGGGGCGCTCCTTTACTTCGAGCTTCGGCGGGGAGGCGAGGCCCTCGATCCGGCGGAGTGGCTCGAGGGAACGCGGCGCGTCGCCCCGGCGCCGCCCGGCGGCTAGACTCGCGCGGCGGACCCGCGGCGCACCCCGTGCCGCCGGCTCCGCGACGTCCTTTCGGGGGTCCCGTCCGCATGCGATCGAGATTCCGCTTCGCCTTCCCGTTCCTGGCCGGCGTGGCGTCGGCCGCGGTCTTCTTCGGCATCGCCGGTCCCACCGGCACCCACGCCGAGAGCCGCTACGAGGATCTCTCGCTCTTCACGAACGTCCTCGACCTCGTGCGCAAGAGCTACGTCGAGCCCGTGGACGAGCGGAAGCTCGTGCAGGGCGCCGTCCGCGGCATGCTGCAGGAGCTCGATCCGCACTCCTCGTATCTCGATCCCGACGCCCAGAAGGAGATGCAGATCGACACGCGGGGCGAGTTCTACGGGCTCGGCATCGAGATCACGAAGCGGGCCGACGGCTTCGTCGAGATCGTGTCGCCGATCGACGGCACGCCGGCGGCGAAGGCCGGGCTCAAGGCGCGGGACCAGATCGTGTCGATCTGTCCGGACCCACGCCCCGCGGACTGGACGAGCGACTGCAAGGTCACGAAGTCGATGACGCTCTTCGACGCGGTCAAGCTGATGCGCGGGCCGAAGGGCTCGAAGATCACGATCCAGGTGCTGCGCGAGGGCCTGACTGCGCCCAAGAAGATCACGGTCGTGCGCGACGTCGTGAAGGTGCTCTCGGTCGAGGGCAGGCTGCTCGAGCCGGGCTACGGCTACGTGCGCGTGCGCTCGTTCCAGGAGCGGACGGACAAGGACCTGAAGGAGGCGCTCGACCGGCTGAGCCAGCAGTCCGGCGGCGCGCTCACGGGCCTCGTCCTCGACTTGCGCGACAACCCCGGCGGCCTGCTCGACCAGGCGGTGCGCGTCGCCGACGAATGGCTGTCCGACGGCCTCGTCGTCTACACGAAGGGTCGGACGGAGGACCAGCGACAGGAGTTCCGCGCGGGGCCGGAAGGCGACGAGGGCCCCTACCGCATGGTCGTCCTGGTGAACGCGGGCAGCGCGAGCGCCTCGGAGATCGTGGCCGGCGCGCTGCAGGACCAGAAGCGCGCGCTCGTGGTCGGCGTCCAGACGTTCGGCAAGGGGAGCGTCCAGACGGTGTTCCCGCTGGAGGACGGCTCGGGGCTCCGCCTCACGACCGCGCTCTACTACACGCCGTCGGGTCGCTCGATCCAGGAGGTCGGGATCGCGCCGGACGTCGTCGTCGAGTCGGCGCCGTCCGCGTCGGAGGAGGCCGCTCGGGGCGCCGGGCAGCGCCTGCGCGAGAAGGACCTGGAGCACCACTTCACCCAGGCCGAGACGCGTCCCGACGCCCCGCGCAGCGGTGCGGCCGGGGTCGCGCCCCAGCCGGCGGAGCCGGGCGAGGAGGAGGACGCGCCCGAGCCCGATCGCGCCGCGACGGGCGGGCCCGGCGACGTCCAGCTCGAGCGCGCCCTCGAGCTGCTGAAGAGCGCCGACTTCGAGGCGAGGCTGCAGGGAGCGCCGGCGACCGCGGCCGTCCCGAGCGAGACCGCCCATCCCTAGGCCGCCCGCGCCCTCGCTTCCGGTGCGCGCGCCGGGCGAGGGCGGCGGGTCCCTGCTCCGCGACGCGGGCGACGCCGCGCAGGCGCCCGGTCGTGTGCTCTCGGTCGGCCAGCTCGTCGCCGCGCTGAAGGCGCTCGTCGAGACCGAGGTCGGGCGCGTGTGGGTGGTGGGCGAGATCAGCAACCTGCGCCGCGCAGGCTCGGGCCATCTCTACTTCACGCTGAAGGACGACGACGCGCAGCTCCGCGCATGCCTGTTCCGGGCCGACGCGAGCCGGCTGCCCTTCGAGCTCGAGGACGGGCTCGAGGTCGTGGTGGGTGCGGAGTGCGGCGTGTACGCCGCGCGCGGCGAGCTGCAGCTCGTCGTGCGCCATGTGGAGCCTCGAGGCCGCGGCGCGCTCCAGCTCGCCTTCGAGCAGCTTCGCGTCCGGCTCGAGCGCGAGGGACTGTTCGATCCCACGCGCAAGCGCGCGCTGCCGCCGCATCCGCGTCGCATCGCCGTGGTGACCTCGGCCTCGGCGGCGGCGCTTCGCGACGTGATCCAGGTGAGCGGCCGCCGCCTCCCGAGCGTGCCGCTGCTCGTGGTGCCGACGCGCGTCCAGGGAGAGGGCGCGGAGCTCGAGATCGCGGCGGCCCTCGATGGCGTCTCCGCGGCGGCGGCGGCGCTCGGGGTCGACGTGATCCTGCTCGTCCGCGGCGGCGGCTCCCTCGAGGACCTGCAGGCCTTCAATAGCGAGGCGGTCGCCCGGGCGGTGGCGCGCGCGTGCGTGCCCGTCGTCTGCGGCGTTGGCCACGAGGTGGACGTGACGATCGCCGACCTCGCGGCCGATCTGCGCGCGCCCACGCCGTCGGCCGCCGCCGCGGCGGCGGTACCCGATGGCGAGGCCCTGGCCGACCGTGTCGACGCGCTCCGCGACGCGCTCGCGCGGGTGGCGTGGCGCGGCCAGGAGCGTCGCGCGGAGCGGCTCGCCCGTCTGCGCGACGCGCTCGCGCGCTCCGCGCCGCGGCGCCGGCTCGCGCTCCAGGGTGCGCGCCTCGATGCCGCGTGCGAGGCGCTCGTGCGGGCGTTCCGGGCGCGCGTCGAGGATCTGCGCCACGGCCTCGAGGGGGCCGCCGCACGCCTCGACACGCTGTCGCCGCTCGCCGTGCTCGCGCGGGGCTACGCCATCGTGTGGCGGACGGAGTCCGGCGCCATCGTGCGCCGCGCAGAGGAGGTCGCGCCGGGCGACGTGCTCCGCATCCGCCTCGCGTCGGGGGAGCTCGCGGCGCAGGCCGTCGCGCGCGGCGCAGCCGGTCGCGTTGACGCTCCGGAGCCACGGAAGTAGCCTCGCCGCCGATGTCCGACACGAAGGCTTCCGACGGCCGACCGGACGCTCCTCCCGCCGCGGCGGACACGCCCTCGTTCGAAGACGCGTTCGCACGTCTCGAGGCGCTGGTGAGACAGCTCGACGCCGGCGAGCTCCCGCTCGAGGAATCGCTCGCGGCGTTCGAGCAGGGCGTCGCCCTCGCGCGTGCCTGCGCGCAGCAGCTCGCGAGCGCGGAGCGCCGGATCGAGATCCTGCTGCGCGACGGCGACGCGCTGCGCACCCGGCCCTTCGACGTCGCGGCGAGCGCCGAGGACGATCCGAGCAGCCCGGCCGCGCGAGGCGGAGCACGCTGATGGACGCTCGCGCGTACGTCGCCGAGCGCACGCCGCTCGTCGACGCGTGGCTCGAGCGCGCCGTCCCGCCCGCCGAGGCGGCGCCGGCCCGACTCCACGCAGCCATGCGTCACCTCCTCTTCCCGGGCGGCAAGCGCCTGCGTCCGGCGCTGGCCTTCGCGGCCGCCGAGGCGGTGGGCGCGCCGCCGGAGCGCGCGCTCCCGATCGCGGCGGCGGTGGAGCTCGTCCACACCTACTCGCTCGTGCACGACGATCTGCCCTGCATGGACGACGACGTCGAGCGGCGCGGCAAGCCCACCGTGCACGTCGCGTTCGACGAGGCGACGGCGGTGCTCGCGGGCGACGCGCTCCTCGCGGCCGCGTTCGAGACGCTCGCGGCCGGCGCCCCGGGCATCCCGGCGGCGGCACTGGTGCGGGCGGTCCACGACCTCGCCATCGCCGCGGGCTCCCGGGAGCTCTGCGGCGGACAGGCGGACGACCTCGACTTCCCGGCGGACGGCGACGTGGTGGCGATCGAATCGGTCCACCTGCGCAAGTCGGCCGCGCTGATCGCCGTGGCAGTGGTCGGTGGGGCGCGGCTCGGCGGTGCCGACGAGGCGACGCTCGGCCGCCTGCGTGAGTTCGGTCTCGCCGTGGGCCTCGCGTTCCAGATCGCCGACGACCTGATCGACAGCGTCGACGGGGAGAAGCCCGACGGCGCCTGCTCGTTGGTGCGTGCGATCGGTGCGGAGGCCGCGCGCATCCGCGCCGAGGCGTTGCTCCAGCGAGCCCTCGTCCTGGTGGAGGGGCTCGGCGTGCACGCGGAGGCGCTGCGAGAGCTCGCGCGCTTTGCCGTTCGGAGGGAGCAATGAGCGAGGGCAGCGAGATCGGCCCCGGAGGCCTGCTGCTCGACGGCATCGCGAGCCCGGAAGACCTTCGCCGCCTGCCGCGCGAACAGGTGAAGCGCGTGGCCGAAGAGCTCCGCGCCGAGATCGTGAGCCGCGTCTCCCGGACCGGCGGACACCTCGCGTCGAGCCTCGGTGCCGTCGAGCTGCTGACGGCGCTCCACTACGTCTTCGACACGCCGCGGGATCGGCTCGTCCTCGACGTGGGCCATCAGGGCTACGCGCACAAGATGCTCACCGGCCGACGGCTCTGCTTCGAACGCATCGGCCAGGAGGAGGGCATCGGGAAGTTCCTGCGCCGCTGCGAGTCGCCCTACGACCAGTTCGGCGCGGGGCACGCCGGGACCTCGATCTCGGCTGCCCTCGGCATGGCGCGCGCGATCCAGC
>Ga0335070_10008222_pt1 | contig 12224 bp, 7 predicted proteins | sample Lox_Sample_13_FD_206722 | JGI IMG/M metagenome (GOLD analysis project Ga0335070, IMG submission 206722) | Soil microbial communities from Loxahatchee National Wildlife Refuge, Florida, United States - Lox_Sample_1.3 | ecosystem: Environmental > Terrestrial > Soil > Wetlands | place: USA: Florida...
TGCCATATGCGAAGATGCGACGGCCTGCAGATCATCAATGTCGTAGACAAAGATGCCCTCGACCTTGTTCATCGCCGGGTCTACGTCGCGCGGCACCGCAATGTCGATGAAGAACATGGGCCGGTTACGGCGGCGGTGCATGAAGGCCTGGCCGTGTTCGCGGCGGAAGATCGGATGCGGCGCTCCGGTGGAACTGATGATGATGTCCGCCTCAGTTGCAACATCGTACAGCTTGTCAAACGGGATTACGCGCCCGTCAAACGGCTCGGCAAGCTGGCGGGCGCGCTCGAGGGTTCGATTCGTCACGAGAATCGCACCGGCGCCCTGCTGCAGGAGATGTCGCGCCGCGAGTTCGCTCATCTTGCCCGCACCGACGAGAAACACCGTGCGTCCATTGAGCGAACCGAAGATCTTCCGGGCCAGTTCCACCGCAACCGACGCGATCGACACCGAATTCGAGCCGATAGCCGTCTCAGTCCGAACCCGTTTGGCCGCGGCAAATGCTGACTGCAGCAGATGCTCAAGCTGGCCTGAAATCGTCCCGCTTGCCCGTGCCACGGCAAAGGCATCCTTGACCTGTCCCAGAATCTGGGGCTCGCCCACGACCATCGAATCCAGGCTTGAGGCTACGCGAAACAGATGGCGCACGGCCTGCTGGTCGCGATGCTCGTAGATATGTGGCGCCAGGATCGCGGGATCGATGCCGAAATGGCTGTGCAGGAATCCGGCGATGTCGGTTTCCGGCGATTCCACTGCTGCAAGCATTTCAACGCGGTTGCAGGTGGAGACGATCATGCACTCGGTAACGCCGGGAATCGCGGCAAGCGCCCTCGTTGCGTCAGGCAATTCGTCTCGCGAGATGGCAACCCGCTCACGAACCTCGATCGGCGCGGTCTTGTGGTTGATGCCGATGAGAACGATTGACTGTCGGCTCATGGGGCACCGAACCTGTGGACATGGCTTACGAGATTGGCAGCCCAGACCGCCAGCATAAAGACCAGCACGGCGCCGGAAAGATAGGCAGCTTTCCTTCCTCTCAATCCCGCCGTGCGGCGGAGGAAGAGCAGGAGGACGTATAGCCCCCACATGGCGTAAGAGGCGACAACCTTGGGATCAACGAAATAGGCCGCTCCAAGCGAGGTTTCTTGAACCAGGACCGCGCCCAGGATCAGGCCCACCGTCATACACGGAAAGCCAAAAAGCAAAGTGGCATGGGCGATTCGTTCCAGAGTGTCGAGCGGCGGCAGCCAGTCCAGTGGTGCGAACCGGGTCTCTGAGCCCGCTTTGAGCTTGGCCTTGAGGCGGCGTTCCTGCACCAGATAGAGCACCGAGGCCAGCAGGCTGAATCCAAGCGCAGCGTAGGCGCCCAGTAGTGCCGAGATGTGGGCGATTAGCCAGCTTGTCCTCACACCCTGCGATGGAAAGGAATAGCCTCTCAATCCCAATGCCGGTACGAAAATGAGGAAAAACGTTGCCGGTAATGCAAAGATTCCAAGTGAGATGGCGTCATAGAGCCACCAGACAAGAAAGAAAAGCCCAGTAACGAGAAAGCCCAGAAGACACTCGGCCTCGCGGGCACCGACCGGTACCCAGTGGTGCGCTTGCACCAGCATCTCTACGACAGAAACGAAATGAAAGAGAAAGGCCAGACCGCCGAGATGAACGCACCAGTTACGCCAGCGCTCAGCCGGATAAAGGACGGCGGGGAAAATGGAGACACTTGCAGCCGCATAAAGAATGGTCGCGACTCGAAGCCAGAGGAGGTCCATGCAGAGTTCAACTCTAAAGCCTTAAGCACCAGTATAAATGTGATCTAAATCACCCACTGCGCGCCAATATCCAACCTTCGTCTTATGTTTCTTAGACTTGGAACGGAGTCCGGATCTCGTCCTTCGCCCGTTCTGGGAGGCTTTTTGTGCTGGGGGCTTGTGCCGCACCCCCCGTCGGCGGAAAGCCAGTTCCCCGGAAGACGGGGAGTCCGGGACCGGAGAGAGAAGTGATCGATCGAAGATCTGCCGAAGTCAGTGACGTTCTCTTTGGAAGGACAGCCGTTTCATCGCTATCCCGCAACGATAGATATGCCCCGCCCTTCCGAGTGACTGAAAGCGCGGGGCCACTTGAAGGCTCTACTGTTTTGTCGCCACAAATGTGTTGGTGCGATCGGTGAGCTTGTTGGTGCTCTCGATCTTCATCGTCTTGCCAGTCACGGTCATCTTCGTAACTTCGATGACCTTTCCGCCGCGCTTGTCGGTCTCTTCGATCGTGTGATCGTCAATCTTCTTGAGCGAAACCGCGTCAGTTCCATAGGCACCCTTCACGGGATAATCCTGCCCATCAAACTTGGCGGTGTAGCTCTCGCCCGTCGGCGAGGTCATGGTGAGTTCGTCGCCGTTGGTCTTGTACGTCGTGAGCAGTCCATTATCGCTCTGCGTAACCTTGCTGATCGCCCATTCTCCCGAAGTGGCATGCACTCCCGACGGCTTGAGGCCGACTCGTTTTGCGGAAGCCTCAGTGGTCACAGTCTGATCGCTATTCATTGGGTGGGAAGTTGTCTTGACGGTAAGCTGTTTGCCGTCAGCAGAAACGCTACGGGTTTGCTCGCCGACGACCTTGCCGCCCTTTTTCGTCACCACAGCAAGCGTGTTGGCGTCAACCTCCTTTACGCTGATCGTGTCGTATGGCATGCCGCTCACTGCCTGATCAGTTCCATCAGCTTTTGCATCGAAGGTGGGACTACAGCTCACGCAGTGATACCATCCCTGACTGGTGTAGAAGACATTGGGCTTGGGCGAGAACTTGGCCTGGGCCATATTTGTCTTCCACGTTCCGTCGAACGGGGACTGTGCAACCGAAGCCGCCGTAATCCCGAGCGCTGTCATGCACAACAGCGCGCCGCTGAAAGTGCGCTTTATTCCATCCATTGGAATTCTCCTCCTGGGGGAATCAGGCCCGGCTTCAACTTCAACCTGGGGATGCATTGGGCAACTCGTCCTGCCTGATGGGGAGAGATTGTACACGGGCAAGCCGTAGCCTGACTTGGAGATTCTCGATATCTCGCCATGCGCTCCCGAAGAAGAGTCTTTCTTCGGCCGGTTTTCAGTCGGGTTCTGCACAGCCCCGATTGGCCGACGTCACGGTAATCTGTAGGAATCGTGCAGCCTGTTCAGACCCAATCCGCGGCGGCCCACCCGACTTCCCCTCCCGCTGAAGAGCCAGCCCTGGAGATGGCATCTACGAAGGGCGTGTCAGCAAAGGCGGGAGGGAATTCCTCAGAGCTCACGCCGTTTATGCGCCAGTGGTCAGCGGCGAAACGCGAGAATCCCGATGCGCTCCTCTTCTTCAGGATGGGCGACTTCTACGAGCTTTTCTATGATGACGCAGTTGTAGCAAGCCGCGAATTGCAGTTGACCCTCACTGCGCGAGATCGCGAGCGCCAAGTGCCCATGTGCGGCGTCCCCTATCACTCCGTAGAGAGCTACCTGACGCGACTCCTGCGAAAAGGCTTCCGGATCGCGATCTGCGACCAGATGGAGGACCCGAAACTCGCCAAGAAGATCGTCCGGCGCGAGGTCACGAGGGTTCTTTCGCCTGGGACTGCGCTCGATGCGACCCTGGGCCAGGAGCAGAACAACTTCCTTGCTGCCTACTTTGAGTCCGGCTCGGCAAAGCAACCGGTATGCGCGGTCGCGTTGCTCGACGTGTCCACCGGCGAGTTCAGAACCGCCGAATTCGATGGTCCAAAAGCTCGACAGGCGGCCACGGAAGAGCTTCTGCTTTCCGCGCCGAGCGAGGTACTGTTTCCAGCCGCCGGCGAGATTCCTGACGGCCTTGCGCAGGCCGGCGAGCGGATCGGCGCGCGAACCCGCATCGAGGACTGGGTCTGGACGCACGACTTTGCGATTCCCCTCGTGCAGCGGCAACTGCAGGTGCGCTCGCTTGAGGGATTCGGCCTGGTAGGCCATGATGCTGCGGCGATCGCTGCCGGAGCCGTGCTCCACTACGTCCGCACCACCCAGAAGAATGAAGCACTACACATCGATTCGCTCAAGTTTCAGGAGCACTCAACAGCACTGGAATTGGATCAGGTAACAGTTCGCAATCTCGAATTAGTCGAACCTCTGTTTGCGGGTCAGGATGACAGGGCTACGCTCTTTCACACGCTCGATGCCTGCCAGACACCGATGGGAAAGCGTCTCCTGCGCCAGACCATCCTGCGCCCGCTCACGGCTCCGGCAGAGATCGAAGGAAGGTACGAGGCTGTTTCTGAAGCCCATTTGGACCTGCTGAAGCGCGAAGAGGTACGGCGGGCATTCGGCGGAATTCTGGATCTGGAACGGTTGCTCGCACGACTGTCGCTTGACTCGGCCGGACCGCGCGATGTGCGCGCGATTGCGGCGAGTCTCGCGCGCCTTCCTGGTCTCAAATCTGCAATCAACGCGATGGAAGCGCCATTGTGGCGGCGTCTTGCCGCAGGGCTTGACACGCTTGAAGACGTCACTGCGCGAATCAACACAACGCTTGTGGCCGACCCTCCGTTGACCATGGTCGACGGTGGCGCTATTGCTGCGGGTGTCGATGCCGAGTTGGATGACCTGCGCACCGTTTCGACATCCGGGCGGCAGTCCATTGCGGCGATTGAGGAGCGCGAACGCGCCCGGACAGGGATCGGTTCGCTGAAGGTCCGCTATAACTCGGTCTTCGGTTACTACATCGAGGTCACAAAGGCCAATCTCGCGATGGTCCCGGCCGACTATGAGCGGAAACAGACACTCGTGAACGCGGAAAGGTTCACCACGCCTGAACTCAAGGAGTACGAGGTCAAGATCCTTACGGCGCACGATCGCTGTATCGAGATCGAAAAGCGGATCTTCTCGGAGCTGCGGAGGAGCGTCCTGGAGACGGCTGGCAGGATCAAGCGGGCGTCGTCGGCTGTCGCCGAAGCGGATCTGCTGGCGAACTTTGCCCATCTCGCGTCTCTGCGGCGCTACGTGCGTCCGCGGCTCGTGGAGGAGCCAGTACTCGAGGCTGCGGCTGCACGGCATCCCGTGATCGAACAGTGGATGGAAGAGACGCGCGAAGCGCGATTTATTCCCAATGACATTTATCTGAGCGGCACGGAGGAAGGGCCCAGCCTCCTGCTGATCACCGGGCCCAACATGGGCGGAAAGAGCACATATCTGCGGCAGGCTGCAATGCTCGCACTCATGGCGCAAATGGGAAGCTTTGTTCCCGCAGAGAGCCTGCGGCTGGGTCTGGTTGATCGCATCTATACCCGTATCGGCGCAAGCGACAACGTGGCGCGCGGCCGGTCGACATTCATGGTCGAGATGACCGAAACGGCGACCATCCTCAACACTGCGACAAATCGTTCTCTGATTCTGCTCGACGAGATGGGGCGCGGAACAGCAACCTTCGATGGGCTGAGCCTGGCCTGGGCCACCGTTGAGTACCTTCACGCGGAGACAGGCGCTCGAACGCTCTTCGCTACGCACTACCATGAGCTCACAATGCTGGCGGAAAAGCTGCCTCGGGTGCGCAATTTGCGCGTGGGCGTCAAAGAAGCCGGAGGTGGAATCGTCTTCCTGCACAATATCGAGCCGGGGGCGGCAAGCAAGAGCTACGGCATCGAGGTTGCACGGCTAGCTGGATTGCCCTCAGTCGTCATTGAGCGCGCAAAGCGAGTGCTTCGCCAACACGAAAAACAGGAGCGGTTTGCCACAGCCGATATGCAGCAGGCTCAGGCTGAACCGGTCCAGCTGACGATTTTTACGCCGCTTTCACAACGAATTGTGGATCGCATAGAGGCCGTGGACGTAAACGCCCTCACGCCGCTGCAGGCCTTGAATCTGCTGGAGGAACTGCAACAGGAGCTGAAGGCGGGCAAGGATTAGAATTCCGAAGGCAAGTGGCGTCTATACGAGATGCCGGGGAGTTTGGATGACTTCGACAGTTCGGGAAGCTACGGGCAGTTTGCTGGTGTTGGGACTCTCCAGCACAGAGCTCACGGGATTGGAGCGAGCATGGCTGAAACTCGTCAAGCCCGGCGGGATCATCCTGTTCAAGCGCAATATAGCCGATGTAAAACAAACGCGCGCACTTCTCGACGAGGCGACCGCGCTCTGTGCCTCGCACCCCGTCCGTAGCGTAGATGTTGAAGGTGGAACAGTGAACCGGCTTCGCGAAACGCTGGGTGCCATCCCTTCTGCGCAAGCGGTCGCCGCCGCGGATCGGAAAGCTGGCAAGGCAAAGCTCGCGCAAGAGCACGGAGCGCTCATTGCGCATGCGATCAAATCATTCGGGTTCAATACAACTCTTGCCCCGGTGGTCGATCTCGCGCTACCTGAATCTGCAACGGTGATGGGCTCTCGGACCGCTGGAGTCAGCGCCACTGAGGTCGTTGACTATGCGCAAGGTTTTCTTGCCGGGCTGTCCGCACAGAATGTTGCCGCGTGCGGCAAACACTTTCCGGGGCTGGGCGGCGGCTTGACCGACTCGCATTTTGAAACGCCTCAGATCACTCGCAACTGGCAGGAAATGTGGGACCAGGATATGGTCCCGTACCGCGCATTGTGCAATGCGATGCCGATAGTAATGATCAACCACGCCGCGTATCCCCATACACCCGGAAAAGACAAGCCTGCCAGCGCTTCAGATTTCTGGATCACGAAGGTATTGCGGCAGCGAATCGGCTACCGTGGCATCGTCTTGTCGGACGATCTGGAGATGGGTGGGATTCTCAAGTTCATGCCGGTCGAGAAGGCGGCCGTCGCGGCTGTGCGCGCGGGAACCGACATGATGTTGATATGTCATAACGCGGAGCTGATTCTGCGCACGTATGAGGCGCTGATCGGCGAGGGCGAGCGGTCATCGGCTTTCGGCAAACTCCTGATTACGCGTGCTCGCGATGGAGCAAGAAAGCGCGCACGCCTCTATGCAAAGGGCACAGCGCGGCAGTTGACTGCAGCGCAGTTCGAGGCACTTCGTGCGCGAATCGACCGGTTCCGCCAATCGATCGAAGCGGCCGGCAGCGATGCAATCGACCCGCGCGCTGCTGCTCCGGCGGAAACATCGTGAGGGCGCAATCGATGATCGTGGCCGGAGTGATGAGTGGAACCTCGGCGGATGGAATCGATGTAGCCATCGTGGAAATTGCCAGGTCGAGGAAAAAGCCAACTCTGAAGCTCTTAGCGCACGAGGGCTTTCCCTTCCCTGCCGCCTTGCGACGCGCCATATTAGCGTCGATGAACGCAAAGTCCACATCGACGCCGGAACTGGCGCGGCTGAACTGGCGCCTGGGACTTGCCTATGCAGCTGCTGTGCGAGCGATTGCGTCGCGCTCCGGGCTGAAGCCGGAACTGGTCGGGTGTCATGGTCAGACGCTCTATCACCAGGCGCGCGCGGCTGTGTATGCGGGCCAGAGCTTTGCGTGCACGTGGCAGGCCGGCGAAGCGGCAATCGTCGCGCAGACGATGGAAGTGCCGGTGGTCTCAAACTTCAGGCCCGCCGACATGGTGGCCGGCGGCCAGGGGGCTCCCCTCGTCCCGCTGCTGGACTACGTTTACTTTGCGCATGAGAAACGTGGCCGGGTTTTGCAAAACATCGGCGGCATCGCAAACCTGACTGCAATCCCTGCCGGGGCAACAGCAAGTGAAGTGCTCGCGTTCGATACAGGACCGGGAAACATGGTCCTCGATGCTTTGGCTCAGAGACTCTTCAAGAAGCCTTACGATCGCAATGGCTCATTCGCTGCAAAAGGTGTCGTGCTGGGGCACGTGCTGCAGAAGATGATGCAGAGTCCCTACTTCCATCAGAAGCCGCCGCGCACAGCGGGCCGCGAGCAGTTTGGGCGAGAGTATGCCGAAGGTTTTCTCGCGGCGTGCCACGGTGTGAGCCGCAAGCCAGAAGATGCTCTCGCCACCGCAACGGCGCTGACAGCCGAGACGATAGCGCAAAGTTATCGGCGCTTTGTCGCTCCTCGAATGAAGGGCCACGCCGTGGACTACATCGTGTCAGGCGGGGGTGCCCGTAATGCGACCCTGAGGGCTCTGCTTGCGGCGCGCCTGAAGCCGCTGGGTTGTGAAATTGCTACTAGCGAAGGATTCGGACTGCCTGCTGAGGCAAAGGAAGCGGCGGCATTTGCGTTGCTCGCCTGGCATACCTGGCACAAGCTGCCCGGCAACATGCCCTCCGCGACCGGAGCGAAGCGCAGTGTCATCCTGGGGCAGATTACCTATGCGTAAGCTGGCTCTAGTTGCGGCGCTCCTTCTTATCATTGGTTGCCGCTCCTCGGAGAGGGATCCCCGGACCGTTGTGTTTCTCATTGAGAGCAGCCCTGCTAATCTCGACCCGCGCATCGGTACGGATGCCCAGTCGGAGCATATCGATGAGTTGCTCTTTGACGGGCTCGTGCAGAAGGATGAAAGCTTCAACTTCAAGCCGGCACTTGCCGAGCGCTGGGAGCTTCGTGATCCACTGACCATGGTCTTTCATCTGCGCGACGGGGTGCGTTTCCATGATGGGCGCCCAATGACAGCCAGGGATGTGGTGTGGAGTATTGAGTCGATGAGGAATGGCACAGTGATCTCGCCGAAGGCCGCATCGTATGCATCGGTTGCGAGCGTCGAAGCAGCCGATCAGCGCACTGTGATCCTGCATCTGAAGCGACCCGACGCATTTCTCCTTCGGAATCTTGCGACGGGAGCGATCGGCATTGTTCCGGAAGGCAGCGGCGGCGATTTCTGGCGGCATCCCGTTGGTACGGGTTCCTTCCGATTCGTCAGCCAGCAGATCGATCAGGACGTCGTGATCGAGCGCAATCCCGCGAGTTGGCAGGTGCCCCCAAAGATCGAACGGGTGCGATTTGCCGTCGTTCCAGACGCGATCACAGAGTCTCTTGAACTGGAGAAGGGTTCGGGAGATGTCGCGATCAACTCCCTGCCGATGGATGCGCTCCCGGTGCTCGAGACGCGTCCGAATCTCAAGGTTGAAGATACCCCAGGTACGCAGATTCAGTATCTGGCGTTCAACCTTACCGATCCTCTGCTTGCCGATGTTCGAGTTCGCCAGGGAATCGCATGCGCAGTCGACCGCGATCTCATCATCCGGACGCTGATGCGAGGACACGCTCAACCGGCGCAGAGCCTGCTTCCTGCGAGCCACTGGGCGTGGACAGGCAACACGGAGAAATTCGACTACGATCCCTCGCGAGCCGCTCGGCTGCTCGATGAGTCTGGACACCCGACAGGACCCGATGGCGTGCGCTTTCACGTGACGATGAAGACAAGCAATGCCGAAGATGTCAGGCTTCTCGCAGCGGTGCTTCAGCAGCAACTGGCAAGGGTGGGAATCGTACTCGACATTCGCACCTTCGAGTTTGCAACCTTTTACTCCGATATCACGCGCGGTGCTTTTCAGACGTACTCGCTCCGCTGGATCGGCGGGAATGAGCAGCCTGACATTTTCGGTTACGCCTTTTCGACTGCGCGCTTCTCGCCAAAGGGCGCCAACCGTGGACACTACTCCAATATCCGGCTCGACCAGTTGCTCGACGATGCGGCGACCGTCAGCGATCAGGGGAGGCGCCGCACCGACTACGTTGAAGCACAAAAGATTCTTGCTCACGACCTGCCCGCCATCAATCTCTGGTATCGCGATACCGTGGTGGTGCACAACCGGCGGCTGACTCATATCACGCCGAACGCCTCGGGCAGTTTTGCGTTTCTTGAAATGGCAGAACTCGCAAATTGAGATATTCGCTCGTCCGCATGTTTGCGCCGTCCCGTGCTTCTTCCCGCCATCTGAGATCTGCAAGCAACCGCGCTCAACCTTAAGAAATCCTTAAGAGGCACACGCAAATAATCCCTTGGTGTGCAGTCCTTTGCACGGGATTATTGACGTGTTGAATGGGCGGCCTCCAGCAGTTCGATTTGCATCAACCTTTTGTCTGCTTCGCTCGTCTACCGGAACAGATGACGTTCACTAAGCGGCCCTGAGCATGGTACGCGGAGACATGAATTCATGAAGAGAAAGATCCACAATCGGGCCGCTGTTTCGATCGCAGGACTTACTGTGCTGGCTCTGATCGCGGTGGGCAGTGCAGCCGCTTTTGGGCAGGCCGCCTCGCGATATCTCGGTACGATCACCGCCATAGCCGGTCAAACACTGACCGTGAAGACAGATGCGGGCGAGACTCACCAGGTGGAGGTTCCCGCCTCGGCGAGCATGAAGCGCATTGCTCCGGGTCAGCGCGACCTCAGCGCGGCCGAAACGATCCAGTTCAGCGAACTTGCAATCGGAGACCGCGTGCTTGTCAGGCTTGATCCGGACGCAACCGGAGCGACGCCGCAGGCTCTGCAGATCGTTGCCGTAAAACAGGCCGATGTTGCCCTGAAGCAGCAGAAGGATCGAGAAGAGTGGCAACGCAACGGAGTCGGCGGCCTGGTGAAGAGCGTTGATGCCGCCGGCGGCGTCGTGAGATTGACCAGCGGCGCAGGAGCAACGGCGAAGACGGTAACGGTACAGGTTTCGCCAAGCACAATGCTCAAGCGTTACGCGCCGGGTTCGGTGAGATTTGATGAGGCGCAGCCTGGACCTCTTAGCGCGATCCAGGCGGGTGACCAATTGCGCGCTCGCGGCCACAAGAATAGCGACGGAACAGATATCCAGGCCGAGGAGATTGTTTCAGGGAGTTTCCGTAACATCTCCGGGACAGTCGTAGGGGTTGATTCCGGTGCATCGACTCTTACGGTCAAGGATCTGACCACGAAGAAGTCGGTAACTGTGCATATCGGTGCCGAGACCCAGATGAAGCGGCTTCCTGACATGATGGCGCGCATGATCGCAGCAAGGCTGAAGGGCACAATGAACGCCAACAGACCAGAGCCGGGGAGCGTTAGCGCAGGCAGTCCCGGTGCGCAGCCGCAGAACGGTGCAGGAGGTTCACAGCAGCGCTCGTTCGCAGGAACCCAGCCAACAGGCGCGGGGCCGGGCGGACAGTGGCAGAGTCGCGCTCCCGGCAGTGGAGGAGGCGATATGCAACAGGTTTTAAATCGTGCGCCGTCCATTCAACTGAACGACTTGCAGAAGGGCGAGGCGGTGATGCTGGTCTCGACCCAGGGCGCAACCGATGTCACAGCTATCACGCTTCTCGCGGGCGTTGAGCCATTGCTCGAGGCCCCCGCAGCCAGCCAGGACCTGCTAGCTAACTGGAGCATGGGGACTGGCGGAGCAGAAGCGGCGGCCCAGTAAGAACACAGAGGAATTCAGAAGAGACGAGCGAGGGATTCGTGTACTTGAAACATCATTGCCTTCTTCATTTTTTGATCGGCTTCATTCTGGCGGTTGCCAGTGCGGTTGCGCACGGACAGCTCTCCACATCCCCTGAGCAAACGGCAGCGACACCCGTTGCGGCTCAGGCTGCCGTGGCAACGACAGCCACAGTCCACGGCCATATTGCCGACCAGACGGGCGCCTTGATCCCAGGGGCGAAGGTTTCCATTGAAGCTGCGAATGGCCAGATTGTGAAGACCGCAACGGCTGACGCAAGCGGTGCATACACAGTCCTCGGCCTGCCTGCCGGCAGCTACGTTATTCACGCTGAATACGAGGGGTTTGCGCCGTTTCTGTCGAAAGCCATTGCAGTGACCGCAGGTCAGGTAAAGCGGGTAGACATTTCCATGGCGGTCGAAGCTGAGCAGCAGAGCATCGTAGTCACCGATGAGTCGCCAGCGCTCAATGTCGAAGCATCGGGAAACGCCAATGCAATTGTCCTGAAAGACAAGGACCTCGATGCGCTCTCGGACGACCCCGATGAGTTGTCGAATGAACTGTCAGCGCTTGCAGGCCCCTCGGCTGGCCCGAATGGCGGCCAGATCTATATCGATGGATTCAGCGGAGGACAGTTGCCTCCAAAGTCTGCCATTCGCGAAATTCGCATCAACCAGAATCCATTCTCCGCTGAGTTTGACCGCCTCGGGTACGGGCGCATTGAGATCCTCACAAAACCGGGTACCGACAAGCTGCACGGGCAGTTCTTTATTCAGGGAAACGGGAGCAATCTCAATACCACCAGTCCTTTTGCCACTTCTGTGCCGTACTACAACAGAATTCAGTACAACGGCACCATCAGCGGCGCGCTGAGCAAGCGCGCATCGTTCTTCCTCGGCTTTGAACAGAGGGACAACCACGATCAGCAGATCTACAACTACTACCCGGCGGTGTTCGAT
>Ga0335070_10008224_pt1 | contig 12224 bp, 9 predicted proteins | sample Lox_Sample_13_FD_206722 | JGI IMG/M metagenome (GOLD analysis project Ga0335070, IMG submission 206722) | Soil microbial communities from Loxahatchee National Wildlife Refuge, Florida, United States - Lox_Sample_1.3 | ecosystem: Environmental > Terrestrial > Soil > Wetlands | place: USA: Florida...
CGCGAACTCGGATACAAGACGGACATGCCTTACATCCTAACGGCGAGCGACCTCACCGAACAGTTCAAGTGGAATTGGGGCGACCAACAAGGGTTTGCCGACACGGCGAGTTCTTTGCGCTCAGCGATGGCGAAAAACCCTTGGCTGAAGGTACAGGTTCTCGAAGGCTATTACGATCTTGCGACCCCGTATTTCGCCGCCAATTACGCGATGAACCATCTCGACCTGCAGCCGCAGTATCGCAAGAACATCTCCTACGCGACTTACGAAGCAGGACACATGATGTATCTGCACACACCGTCGCACGCGAAGCTGCAAAAGGACTACGAGAACTTCATGGAGTCGTGCTTGCCGAAAGAGTAGTGGGGGTGATCAGGAACTGTCATTGCAACCGAAGCAGACCGGCTGCAGCCGGGGCGTAGCGGAGCAACCCTGCGCTTGTTTCAACGAAAACACAGGGTGGTTCGACTCCGCACCCGAACGGTGTTCGGGTGCTCCGCTCACCATGACACTCCTGAATCGAAAACGTAATTTATATATTGAGGCCGCCCGCGGGCGGCCTCATTTGCCTCTGTCGGATGTTTGAGATTAGTGCCAATCGTGGTCGCGCCACTGGTCATCACGACCATTGTCGTGTCCATAACCGTCCCGATAATGGCCGTCGCGATAGTGCGCGTACTGATCGTAGGCTTCGCGATATCCGCGCATGTAGCCGTCGCGATACGCTCGATCGTGCGAATCACGGTAGGAACCGTGCTCATCAGCAATGAAGCCTTTACCTTTGCGCGCATCCTTTCCGCCTGCGTCCATGCCGTCGCGATATCCGTGATCAAAGTGGCTGTTGTTATACGATCCCCATTGGGTGAGTAGTACCTGCGGCGAAGCTTGTGCTCCGTAAGCGACCCGATCCTGCGCCTGCGCGTTGGCCGCCAGGGTTCCCAAGCCTAGCGCAACGCCGAACATCAGAGTTGCCATCCTCGTGTGTTTCATTGTTACCTCCCCGTCACTGCCTGCAAATATCGGCAAGTGTCGATGGAGGCAAACACAGGGGTGTTGCGGAAGTTGCGAACCAGAAAAGCCGCTCGGGCGAACTAAATTTTTGTTGCAGAGCGAAACTTTCTGAAAAACGCAAATTAATTTTTGTGAGCGTTTGTTGCGGGACAAAAATCCTCAGGATTTTTACCGCGCTCACTTGCGCGACCAGCGTCGATTGCATAGCATCTAACCCACAGAAGCCGGTTCTGCGAAGTTGGTGATGCTGTGGTACACCACTGCGAACCGATAGTGATACTTCGGGAGCCCGACTCGAATGATGGTCCGGTGTGCTAATCCCCAGTCGGATAGGCCTAAAGGACCACGGCGGGCGCCCACCTGGTGACGAGGGTTCACAGACCCCCACCGCACACGGCCAAGTGGACCGGCTTTAAAAGAATTAGAATTGTCTTGTGCATCCTGAACTGATCCGAATCGGCAACTTCACCTTGCCCATGTACGGCTTTCTCGCCGCCACGGGCATGGTGCTTGGGCTTATCGTCGTTTTCTACCTCTCCAAGCGTCAGAACCTCGACCCCGACAAGATGTGGAACTTGGCCGGTATCGCTGTGTTTAGCGGAATCCTCGGCTCCAAGTTGCTGTTCATCATCACTGAGTGGCCATCGCGCTACTCGAAAGATCCTTCGGATATCTTCAGCGTTGCGACCCTGCAGAGTGGAGGCGTTTTCTCCGGCGGACTGCTGCTCGCAATCTTCTGTTCGTGGCTCTACATGCGGCATGCCAAGCTGCCGTTCCTGCGTGCCTGCGACGTCTTTGCCCCGGGAATTGCGCTTGGCCATGCCATCGGACGCCTGGGATGCTTCTCTGCCGGATGCTGCTATGGACGCCCCACCCACGTGCCTTGGGCTGTGACGTTCACCAATCCCATCGCAAACCAGATAACAGATGTTCCGCTCAACGTGCCTTTGCACCCGACGCAGCTCTATGAGTTCGTGGCGGAGTTGTTCAACTTCGTCGTGCTATTCTGGCTCATTCGCCGCAAGCGCTTCGAAGGTCAGATCATCGGTCTCTACATGTTCATGTACGGAATTGAGCGTTACATCGTGGAAGTATTCCGTGGCGACCCCGGACGGGGACAGCTCTTTGGCGGGATCATCAGCACAACTCAGGTCATCTCGATTTGCCTTGTGATGGCCGGTGCGGCTCTCTGGATGATGCGCCGCCCATTGCGCGAGCCGGCACTCCAGACCGCGACTGCGGCGCGATGAGGCATTTGTTCTGAACTACCCCATTTGAAGCAAGGGAAGCTTGGGCGACCTGTTCTGCCACAGCGGCGAGGTAGTGACAAAAAAGAGTTCTGTCATGGTGAGCGCAGCGCCCGTTGTTTGGGCGCGGAGTCGAACCACCCTATGTTTGTCGCCTTCTACGTTATCGTTTCCAGCGCCTGATCCCTGTTCCATCGTCCCCGCTTCATTTATCCTGTGCGCAATGCCTAAGAACATATCTGCGGAAAATCAGCACGCGAACGTTGAACTCGAGTCAGAACCTCTGCTCGATGAGGCCGTGGAAGACGGCGATGACGAACTGATCAGCGATGATGGCGCGCCATCATCGCCTGCAGCGAGTGGGGAAGTTGCTTCCGAGAGCTCTGAAAATCCGCAGATCTTCAACGTCACCGAAGGCGATGCAGGCATGCGCCTCGATCAATACCTCGTGTCGCAATTGCCGGACGTGAGCCGTGTACGCGTGCAGCAATTGATCGAGCAGGGCAAAGTCACCGTCAACGAGCGTCCAAGCAAAGCTTCGTTCCGACTCAAAGGCAGCGAGCAGATCGCCGTCACAGGCGAGGTTGCGCCGCCCGCTCTGAAGGCTTTCCCGGAGGACATTCCGCTCGATGTGGTCCACGAGGACGACGACCTGGCGGTGGTGAACAAGCCCGCCGGGATGGTGGTGCATGCCGGCGCAGGGAGCAGCGAGGATGAGCGCAATCGCGGCACGCTGGTGAACGCCCTGCTGTTCCGCTTCAACAGGCTTTCAAAGCTCGGCGGAGACTTGCGGCCAGGCATCGTACATCGTCTCGACAAAGACACGAGTGGGCTGATTGTGGTGGCGAAGAACGACCGCGCGCATCGACGTCTGGCCGAGCAGTTTGCTTCACGCAATGTTCGCAAGCGTTATTTGGCGCTGGTTCATAACTGGCCCGGGCCCGATCAGGGCACGGTGCGCGCGCCAATTGCCCGCGATCCGCAGAACCGGACTCGCATGACCACGCGGGATCCCTACGGACGCGAAGCCGTTTCGCACTACACTGTGCTTGAGCGCTTCGCATCGCCCTATGGACGCTTCGCCCTTATCGAGGTCAAGATCGAGACCGGACGCACTCACCAGATTCGCGTGCACATGGCGTCCATCGGTCACCCCGTCGTCGGAGACACGCTTTACGGCGCGCCGAACGCGCTCTCGCCGCACACACTCAATCGCGAGCGGCAGGGTACCCCGATTTCGCTAAGGCATCTCGCGCAACGCAAGCCTTCCACGGCAGGTGCAACGCTCGTGCTCGGCAGGAACTTTCTTCACGCGGCATTGCTTGAGTTCGCGCACCCGCGCACCGGTGAGCCACTCAGCCTCCGCTCGGAACTTCCTCCTGAGTTGGTGGAATATCTGCGCCGACTGCGTCCGCCCGAAGAAGCGGGCGGAGCCGAGCCGGAGCTGGAGCCCACAGACACAACCGGCCCAGAGCAGCACGCTGAGACCACGAGGATCAAAAAGCGCGCCGTTGCGAAAAAATCTGGCGCTAAGCGAGTTGCCAACCAGAAATCTGCTGCGTCGAAAGTGCATGCGACTACTGGGCGGAAGAAAGTCTCAGCGACAGCATCAAAGGGCGCATCCAATTCTGTTAAGCAGCCTACTCGGAACAAGCGCAAAGTCGCAGCAAAGACGCGGGCCAAGAAGTCACGCGCCCAGGCTAAGGCTGGCTCGCCGCGAAATAAGGCGGTTAAGCCGCGTTCCTCAGGTACGAAACGGCGCTCCTGAGGGCAAGGCGCTACACTCGCGGCGATATAATGGTACCTCGATGAAGAAGCACTTACTCCTGCTGGCAATCCTTTGCGTCTCCGGCGCATTATGGGCGCAGAGCGAAGCAGAACAGCTTCCAGAAGCGCCGTCAGTTTCGCGTTTTCCCGGCGGCAAGCCGCAGACGACACAGCAGCCCGCCGCAACGTCGCAACAGCCGGGCGCGATGACGAGCTCGCAGGAGCTTCCTGGTGCTCAAGACAAGCCTGTTCTCGAGGACGTTCAGAAGCCGAAAACTCAGCCCGAAACGGTACCAGAGCCTGCCGCCAAGGCCAGTTCGTCTGCACAGCAGACCACCTTGCAGGAACCGCCGCCTGAGGGCATTGAGACGATCGTCAGCAACGTTCGCCGCGTGAACCTGATCTTCACGGTTACAGACAAACACGGCAAGTTCATCAAGGACCTTAAGCAGGAAGATCTCCGCATTCTCGACGACAACAAGATTCCGGAGAAGATTGAAAGCTTCAACAGCGAGACCAACCTGCCGCTGCGCGTGGGCTTGCTCGTCGATTCGAGCAGCTCGGTGCGTGACCGCTTCCGCTTCGAGCAGCAGTCGGCAATTGAGTTCCTACACCAGATCATCCGTCCCGGTGTTGACCAGGCATTCGTGCTCGGATTCGACTCGACGCAGGAATTGACCCAGGATTTCACTGATGACACGAGCAAACTCGCACGCGGCGTGAATGCCCTTCGTGCCGGCGGCGGTACCGCACTGTTTGACGCAATCTTCAACGCGTGTCGCGACAAGCTTGCCGACACGACGGCGAAGACGCCGGTGCGTCGAGCCATCATTCTGCTCAGCGACGGCGAAGACACGTGGAGCCGCGTTCTGCGCGACGAAGCGCTGGAACAGGCTCAGCGCGCGGAAGTCATTATTTACGCCATCAGCACCAATACCGGCAACATGCAGACTCGCGGCGACAAGGTCCTGAAGTACCTGGCGGAGAGCACCGGTGGACGCGTGTTTTATCCATACAAGCTCGAGGAAGTGTCCGACGACTTCCGTCAGATCCAGGATGAGCTGCGCAGCCAGTACGCACTGACGTATAAGCCAGCCGACTTCGCCGAAGATGGCCGCTTCCGCACCATCACGCTCGAAGCACACAACAAGAGCCTGCACGTGCGCGCTCGCCGCGGATACTACGCACCGCGTCCGAACCGCTCGGCACTTGGATCAGGAGCTTCAACCGAGGCGCAAAAGACAGTCGTGAAGTAGATTGTCACTACTTGCTAAAGGGCCAGCTCGCGGCTGGCCTTTTTCCGTTTTATGAGTTGCTAGCGCGAGTCCGGAGGCTGCAAGTCAACTTCGATCCCATCTTCAGGGGCGACCCGCAGCTTCGCGCACGTCAAGGAAACGATTGTGGCAACCAGGCCCACGGTGATTGCAACGGCGGCCAAGTCGCTTACAAATGGTTGCTGCCGTAACGCATAGCCTAGTCCGCAGCCCGCTGCTACTCCGAACCCGATGCCCAGAGAGCGACTTATCCGTGAAAGCCGAAGGTTCTTCCCGCACCCATCACAGTGCATGGAAGACACCGTCAGCATCAGGATCATCTGTCGCCACGGCTGTGGCTTTTTGCAGTAAGGGCAAGGGTACATAGGTTTTGGAGCCGAATATTAAGAGACTTCCCAGTGGTATGTGGCTGAAATTCAACTAATGTGCCACTGGAAAAGGTAAAAACTTCCCTTTCTGGTTCCAAAACAGGAATATCGAGGCTCCAAAGCGGCTATTCTGCCGGTACCCCTCCCTTCCAAGTCTTGGAGACGCGCTCCAAAACGGTGACATCGGCCAGGGGATTACCCGGAACACTGATAATGTCTGCAAGTTTGCCGGGTTCGAGCGTGCCAATTTGGTCTGCCATGCCCACCAGCTCGGCACCGGTCAGGGTTGAGGTCTGGATCGCCTGCTTGGGCGTCATGCCCAGTTTTACAAACGTGGCAAACTGCTTCGCGGGGGTGATCGACCAGTCGAAACCGCCCACATCGGTACCGAAAGCGATCTTCACACCGGACTTCATGGCGCGGCGAACCGTCTCTTCGTTCACGGCAATCATCTTGGGCCATACGCCGCCGCGTCCCTGAGCGACGTATTCGCCTACGAACAGCGTGGGCACGTAGTAGATACCCTTCTGTTTCATCATCGCAAGGTCTTCGTCGGCGATGTAGTCGCCGTGCTCGACGCTATCCACACCGGCGACGACGGAATTGTGCACGCCATTTAAGGCGGTGGCGTGTGAGGCGACCTTGTGGCGCTGGCGGTGAGCTTCGTCGACAATGGCGCGGAGTTCATCGACCGTGAAGGTCGGAATGTCATCAAGCACGCCGTCAGGGCGGAGCGAGTACGAGCGGTCGGAGTAGACCTTGATCCAGTCCACGCCATAACTGAGCTGTTCGCGCACTGCCTTGCGCGCGCCTTCCACGCCGTCCACTTCTTGCACGCCCTTGGGCATGCGCGGCTGTAACTCCCACGCGTAGCCGAGCACGGGATACGCGCCCGTGACATCCATTGCGCGCCCGCTGGTAAACATCCGCGGTCCCGGCACAATGCCCTGGTTGATCGCCTTCTTCAGGTCAACATCGGCGTAGCCTGCGCCTTCGGTCTCAAGGTCTCGAATGGTCGTGAAGCCGTACTGAAGCGAGCGCTTGGCGTTGCGTACTGCGAGGATTGTGCGAAAGGCGACGGACTGTTTCAGTATCTGTTCGTCGTAGTCGGCGGCGGTGATGTCACCCTGCAGCAGAACGTGAGTGTGTGCTTCCACCAATCCGGGCATGCAAGTCGAGTTCGGATCGCCGCTCGCGTAGTGCAGAGGCTTGCTACCTTGCGATGCGTAGCTGCCGGCCTCATTGGCGTCAACGAGATGATCGACAATCTTCTCGATGCGATCTCCCTGAACGACAATGGAGACGTTGTGGCGAAGGGTATCGCTGCGACCGTCCCAAAGGTTCTGGCAGGCGATGACAACCGTTTGTGCGGGCACAGGCGCGGTCTTGTCATTGCGCGGAGCCTGCGCGAATGCGATGCAAGGAATGAGCAGCGAACATATGCTGAAGATGGCGAACAGGCGCGAGCGGAACATGAGCTGTACCTCGCTGAAGGATTCTGTAGAGCGGATTCGAGCCTAACCTCCATGTTGGAGGCGGTAGTGTGTACAGCGTGAGTGAATCCGTCTAACGGCAGGAGTGTACAGGAATCGCTGCTCTTACGCTTTCCGGACGCGTTCCAACCTCTTCGGCAGCGAGTCGGCAAGCGGACATTCGTGACAGCGCGGCTCTTGTTTCAAACAGAAGTGCTTGCCAACCTGCACCAGTAGTCCATGGAACTCGGCGAAAACCTGTGCGGTCTCGCTTCGGGGAAGTTGCGAAAGCGCAGAAGGCTGGTGAACAGGCGGCCGGAAGGCACTGTCGAACGCACCAGCACTGTTCTGTGTGTGAAATTCTCGGCGGCGCTCATTGAGAAGCGAGGTTTCGACCAGCGCGCGAACTTCTTCGTACTTTACGTCTTCGGAGACGAGGTCGTGTCGCGAGAAGATCCGCTTGGTGTAGGCGTCGACCACGAAAATGGGATGCAGTGCTGCGTAGAGAACAATCGAGTCTGCGGTCTCCGGCCCGACGCCATTAAGGGCGAGCAGTTCGTTGCGTAGCTCGTCGGCGGGGCGCGAGAGCATCGCCGCCAATGCGCGGTTGTCGCACTCAGCCCGACTGAGTCGCGCCTCGCCACATTCAGTGGGCGCATACCTGGTGTCGAGATGCTCGACGAACTGCTTCAGGCGAGTCGCCTTCTGGCGGAAATAGCCCGCGGGCCTTACTAGATCTTCGAGTTCCGCGATCGGCGTGCGGCGAACTCCATCCACGCTCAGCGCACTGACCCTGCGAAGACGAGCAAGCGCGAGTTCGACGTTCTTCCACGCGGTGTTCTGGGTCAGGTAGGCGCCGACGATCATTTCAAACGCGGTTTCCGCGGGCCACCAGTGCTGTGGTCCCCAGGTGTCGTGGAGCCGACGGAACATACGTCGCACCTGCTCCTCGCGCACGCTTTCCTCGGATTCCAGGTTGGATTTCCGCCTCTGCCCCATCTCTTTCAGTTTACTCGTCAGGCACCGTCACCAGCAGGGAACACAGGGTTTAATCGGGTCCGCCAATGCGATAAGGTTAGGGGGAGAGTAGCGCCGAATTGCAGTTATGACTGCGGGCCACTATGTTTTGCCACACGTGCTCAGAGGCGGTGCGCATGTGGAACCAGGATTCACGGGCACGCACTACTCCGCCGGAAAGGAAAGAGATGGAGTTTCGTGAGTTGGTTGAAAGGCGTCAATCTGTGCGCGTGTACCGGCGCGGCGCTGTTGATTTGGAAAAGCTGACGGAGATTCTGGAGGTAACGAACCGAGCGCCGTCAGCAGGCAATTTCCAAGCGTATGAAATCTATGTTGTCCCGCAATCGAAGCTCAGCGAATTGCAGGCGGCGACCTTCGATCAGAAGTTTGTCGCAGAGGCAGACCTCGCATTGGTGATATGTACTCATGCCGCGCGGTGCCAGTACGACGACCCGGAGCGCTGGGCGATGCAGGATGCCTCGATTGCAACTACGTTTGCCATGATGGCGATTGCCGATCTTGGTCTCGCGACCTGTTGGGTGGGCGCGTTTTCTATCGAAGCGGTTGCCAAGGTCATTCAGAGTCCCGAGGGGATTGTGCCGATGGCAATTCTGCCGATTGCCGGCCCGGGAGAGCAACCGGAGCGGACCACGCGTCGCGCATTGGAAGACCTGGTGCATCGGGCCGGGTGAGCGCCCCAGGGTCTTGTGCACAACTTGTCGGCACATCACGCATTTCTGGGTAGCTCCGAAGCAGCCTCAGCGTTGTTAAAAAATGGTAGACGCTGCAAAACGGTAAGTCATCGACCCTTCGTTACCAAACTGATGACGATGGTTCGTTGACAGAAAATGTCAACCACCCTATGTTCGGATAGCGGCAATTCTGCAACGAGTTGCAACGACTGTATTTCGCGGCTGACGGAACCTGGGAGCAAGAAATGTCTCAAAAATTGGCCGATCTGCTCGTAACGGAGCGTGCGGTTACCCCGGAGCAGATTGCACAAGCGCTCAAGGCGCAGGCGGCAAAGCCCGGATCGAAACTGGGGTCGGTGCTGGTGCAAATGGGCGTTCTTACGGACGACACTCTGACCCAGTTCCTGGCCAAGCAGTACAACGTGATGCCGCTGGAACCGGAGTTCAAGGTCGATGCCGACGTGCTTCGCCTGATCTCTATGGAAAGCGCCCGCCGCCACCAGGTGCTCCCACTCTCTCGCAACGGAACATGGTTGCGCGTCGCGATGGTCGATCCCTCCAACGTATTCGCCATGGACGAACTGAAGTTTATGACCGGTCTGAACGTGGATCCGGTTGTGGCTTCGGAGAACACGATCATGGCGGCAATCGAGAGGGCATACACCTCGAATCCAGCAGAAGATCCGCTGCTCGCGGGTACGGACGGCGTTTTGCCGGACGGTAGCGGCGCCGGAGATGCCGATAACCTTGAAGCCGTTATGGCCGACCTCGAGGCAGAAGACGCTGATGTCGAGGTCCAGGAAGACGAAGAAGAGCTAAACGTCATCGGGCTTGAGGCGGCAGCCGGACAGGCTCCGGTGGTGCGCCTGGTCAACGTCATCCTGACGGAAGCGGTGAAGCGCAAGGCCTCCGATATTCACATGGAGCCGTACGAGACCGAATATCGCGTTCGATTCCGTGTTGACGGTGTGCTTCAGACCATCATGAAGCCGCCGAAGAAAATGAAAGACGCCATCATTTCGCGCGTCAAGATCATGGCGCGACTCGATATCAGTGAGAAGAGGCTGCCGCAGGACGGCCGCATCATGCTGAAAATGATGGTAGAGGGCAAGAAGAAGCAGCTCGATTACCGCGTGAGTTCGCTCCCGACCTTGTGGGGCGAGAAGATCGTGCTTCGCTTGCTGGACAAGGAAAACCTGCGGCTCGACATGACCCAGCTCGGCTTTGAACCCGAATCGCTGGAGAGGTTCACGCGCGCAATCTTCAAGCCCTACGGCATGGTCCTGGTTACTGGGCCGACTGGTTCCGGTAAAACGAACACGCTGTATTCGGCAATCTCGCAGCTCAATAAGCCCGACACAAACATCATGACCGCGGAAGACCCCGTCGAGTTTCAGTTGGCCGGCGTCAACCAGGTTCAGATGAAGGAGCAGATCGGGTTGAATTTCGCGGCCGCACTGCGCAGCTTCCTGCGTCAGGACCCGAACATCATCCTGGTCGGTGAGATTCGTGACTTCGAGACCGCGGAAATCGCAATCAAGGCCGCATTGACCGGCCACCTTGTGCTTTCCACGCTGCATACGAACGGCGCGCCTGAAACAATCAGCCGATTGATGAACATGGGCATCGAGCCCTTCCTCGTGGCTACCTCCGTACACTTGATCGTTGCGCAACGCCTCGTCCGCCGCATTTGCAACGGCTGCGGAGAAAAACAGGATCTGCCTCCGAAAGCGCTGCTGGATGCGGGATACACCCCGGCAGAGGTGAAGGCGGGCGTGAAGGTGATGAAGGGTCGCGGCTGTGCTAAGTGCAACGGCAAGGGCTACAAGGGACGTACGGCGCTTTATGAAGTGATGGAAATCGATGACGAGTTGCGCGAACTGATCCTGGTCGGCGCGTCGGCTGTCGAGTTGAAGAAGAAGGCCGTCGAGCGCGGCATGATCACATTGCGCCGCAGCGGACTGATCAAGGTTGCGCTGGGAACCACGACGCTCGAAGAAGTTGCGCGTGAAACCGTGCACGGGTAGACGGAGATGTGCAAGGGTTTCAAGGTGTCTGCAACAAGCCCGCATTCAGCAGTTGCGGGCAATATTGGGCCCCTGCCGGATGCATCGAAACGACGTTTTGACTGAAAGTCTGAATACTTGAAGGGACATCAATGCCGGTAACGCTAAGCGATCTGCTACGGAAAATGCTGGAACTTGGTGGAAGCGATCTACACATCACCACCAATTCGCCGCCGCAGGTGCGCGTACATGGACACCTCCAGCCGCTGGATATGCCGCCACTTACGCCGGCAGATAGTAAACAGCTTGCTTACAGCGTGATGACCGATTCGCAGAAGCATCGGTTTGAAGAAGATCTGGAACTGGACTTCTCATTCGGACTGAAGGGACTGGCTCGATTCCGCGCGAACGTATTCAATCAGCGCGGCGCCTGCGCGGCGGTATTCCGCGTCATTCCGTTTGAGATCAAATCGTTCCAGCAACTCAACCTTCCCCCGATCGTGAGCAAGTTGTGCGAACGTCCGCGCGGCTTGATCCTGGTGACGGGGCCGACGGGTTCGGGTAAATCGACAACGCTCGCGGCCATGCTCGATAAGATCAACAGCGAGCGCCACGAGCACATCATCACCATTGAAGACCCGATCGAGTTCGTGCATCCGCACAAGAACTGCCTTGTGAACCAGCGCGAAGTGCATCAGGACACGAAAGGGTTCTCGAATGCATTGCGGGCTGCGCTGCGCGAAGACCCGGACGTTGTGCTGATCGGCGAAATGCGCGACCTGGAGACGATTGAGTCGGCGCTGCGAATTGCGGAAACCGGCCACCTCACCTTCGGCACATTGCACACAAACTCGGCAGCCTCCACGATTAACCGCATCATTGACGTATTCCCTTCGCACCAGCAGCCGCAAATCCGCGCACAGCTCTCGCTCGTGCTGGAGGGTGTGCTCTGCCAGGCGCTGCTGCCGAAGGTGGGAGGACAGGGGCGCGTGATGGTGATGGAGATACTCGTCCCCACGCCCGCAGTTCGCAACCTGATCCGCGAAGACAAGATTCACCAGATCTATTCTGCAATGCAGTCTGGGCAGGACAAGTACGGAATGCAGACGTTCAACCAATCGCTGATGACCGCCTATCTCCAGAAGCAGATCACGCTGGATATGGCGCTACAGCGGTCCTCGCTTCCTGACGAGTTGCGGGAGATGATCAATCGTTCACAAGGCGTGAAGGCGGCGCACCGATAGCGCCGCACTCCAGGAGCTTAGAAGATGCCGGTATTTGTATATTCGGGCACAAACGCAAACGGGGAGAAAGTTTCCGGCGAGCGCGCGGCTGAGAACAGACAGAACCTGCTCAAGACCTTGCAGCGC
>Ga0335070_10008226_pt1 | contig 12221 bp, 13 predicted proteins | sample Lox_Sample_13_FD_206722 | JGI IMG/M metagenome (GOLD analysis project Ga0335070, IMG submission 206722) | Soil microbial communities from Loxahatchee National Wildlife Refuge, Florida, United States - Lox_Sample_1.3 | ecosystem: Environmental > Terrestrial > Soil > Wetlands | place: USA...
AGGCGGCGCCAATCTGGTAGCCGAGCGTACCGATCAGGATCGACCACGCGAGCGCGGCCGGCACGTTCAGGAGCGCGAAGCGCAGGGGCGGCACGCCGCTCATGCCGAGCGCGAAGGGCGTCACGGTGCGGAGCCCGTAGAGGAATCGGAAGCCGAGGATCAGTGGCACCTCGTGCCGGCGCAGGAGCTCGCGCACGCGCGCGATGCGGGCCTCCCAGGATGGGCGGCGCGCCAGCATCGCCGGGCCCTGGCGGCGGCCGAGGAAGAAGTAGAGCTGGTCGCCGAAGAGCGTCCCGAAGAAGGCAGCGGCGATCACACCGGGGAGGCTCAGGTAGCCCCGATGCGCCGCGAAGCCCCCGAGCACCACGATCGTCTCGCCTTCGAGGAAGCTGCCGAGCAGGACCGCTGCGTATCCGTACTCGTAGATGAGGCTCTCGGGCGACACGCGCGCCGCTCAGTGGTCGTCCCGCAGACTGAGCAGGATCGTGGTGGAGTCGGGCGCGCCCGTGATCACGAGCGACGCGACGCGGTTGCCCTTGCGCAGGCCGAGCAGACCGCGGCCGTTCTCGTTCATCTCGCTCTCGATGGTCCAGCCGGCGGCGGGCATCTGCTCCTTGTACCAGTCGAAGACGAGATCCGGCGCCACGCGGGTTCGCAGGTTGACGATGGTGCCGTGCCCCGCCGACGACATGGACGACATCGGCTGCGCGGCGGCGTAGATCGGCACGTCGGTCGGGAAGTTCGACGGGAGCTGCGACTCGCCCCCGTACTCCGCCTCGAAGACGCGGCCGTCGGCGGTGACCGTCCTGCCGTGCCGGGTACCCGTCGGCGGGGCCGCAGGGGGCGCGTCCGGCGGCGCGGGCACCTCGGCCGCCGCCGGCGGCGTCGCGGAAGGTGCCGTCTCCGGAGGCGCCGGCGCCGCGGCCCGCTCCGGCGCGGAGCAGGAGAGCGCGACGAGCGCGCCGGCCGCGAGAAGGATCGTACGGGACCGCATCGAGCCCTCCAGACGCCGGGGCGACGACGCATGGTACCAGAGCCGAACGCCGCCGAGCGCGGCAGCTCACGCCCGCTTCGACTAGCGTACACGCCGGAGCGCTCGGCATGGACCTCAGCTACGGCCCCGAGTACGACGCCTTCCGCCGCGAGCTGCGCGCCTTCCTCGAGCGCAACCGCGAGCGCGCGCCGCGCGGCGGCGTGGTGGCCGCGGCCGGGAGCCGGGACCCCGCGCTGCTGGCCTGGCAGCGCCTGCTGATCGAGCACGGCTACGCCGCCCGCACCGTGCCGAAGCAGTACGGCGGCTTCGGTGCCGAGCCGGATCTGCTGGTGCGCATCATCCTCGACGAGGAGTTCGCGCGCGCCGGCGTCTCGCCGGGGCTCGCGGGGCAGGGCCCGCAGATGCTCGTGCCGACGCTGCTCGAGCATGGGAGCGAGGCGCAGCGGGAGCGCTGGATCGGTCCGACGATCCGCGGCGAGGTGGTCTGGTGTCAGGGCTACTCGGAGCCGGGCGCCGGCAGCGACCTCGCCAACGTGCAGACGCGCGCGGTCGAGGACGGCGCCGACTTCGTGATCAACGGCCAGAAGATCTGGACCACGACCGCGCATCTCGCCGACATGATGTTCGGGCTCGTGCGCACCGAGCCCGGTGCCGGCAAGCACGGCGGGCTCAGCTACCTGCTGATCCCGATGCACACGCCCGGCATCGAGGTCCGCCCGCTCGGCACCATGACAGGGCACGCCGAGTTCAACCAGGTGTTCTTCACCGACGCGCGCGTGCCACAGTCGAACGTCGTCGGGCGGCGCGGCGAGGGCTGGAAGATCGCCAACACGACGCTGAAGCACGAGCGCAACGCACTGGCGACGGTCGGCCAGCTCGAGGCGGCGCTCGCACGACTCGTCGAGCTGATGAGGCAGGAGACGCGCGACGGGCGCCGCGCGCTCGACGATCCTGCGCTGCGCGACCGGCTGCTGCGGCTGCAGGCGCGCGTGCTCGCGATGAAGTATCACGGCCTCCGCATGCTGACGGCCAGCCTCCGCAAGGAGTCGCCCGGCGCGGCGGGTCTGGTGACGAAGCTCGCGGGCTGCGAGCTCGCGCATCAGATCGCCGAGCTCGCGATCGACGCGATGGGGGAGCTCGGCGTGCTCTACGGTGGCGCCCGGCACGAGCGCGCCGGTGGCCTCTGGCAGCTCCAGTACATGTTCTCGCTCGGCCTCATCATCGGCGGCGGCACTGCGCAGATCCAGAAGAACATCATCGCGGAGCGCGGGCTCGGCATGCCTCGGGAGCCGAGGGCGGCGAGGATCGAGCCATAGACTTCGGACTATCGGAGGAGCAAAGACTCTTCGAGCAGACGCTGCGCCGCTACCTCGCGGAGGCGATGCCGATCGCGCGCGCGCGCGAGCTCATGGCGACCGAGACGGGACACGACCCGAAGGTCTGGCGCGCGCTCGCCGAGCTGGGCGTCGCGGGCATGCTGGTGCCCGAGGCGCACGGCGGCGGCGGGCAGCGCCTGCTCGACGCGGCGGTCGCGGCGCAGGCGCTGGCCCACGCCGCGGCGCCGACGCCCTTCCTCGGCACCTCGGTGATGGCCGTGGTCGCGCTCGCTGCGGCGGGCGCGGAGGCGCAGCAGCGAGAGTGGCTGCCGCGCATCGCCGCCGGCTCGGCCTGCCTCGGCGTCGCCGCGACCGAGCTGGCGTCGCGCCGCGCGGGCGCGGGCGTCGAGGAGCGCGGCGGGCGCCTCGCCGGGACGTCGCTGTTCGCGCTCGAGGCCGGCGTGGCCGACGCCTTCCTGGTCGCGCTCGACGCCGACCGCGTCGCGCTCGTGCCGCGCGGCGCGCGCGGGCTCGGGGTGACGCTGCTCCCGACCATCGACCGCACGCGCCGGGTCGCGGAGCTCCGCCTCGACGGAGTCTCGCCCACGGCGTGGATCGAGGGGGCAGGTGCCGCGCGCCGCATGCTCGACGCGGGCCGCGTCGCGCTGGCCGCGGATCTCCTCGGCTGCTGCGAGCGCGCCCTCGCGATGGCGGTCGACTACGCCGGACAGCGACAGCAGTTCGGGCGCCCGATCGGATCGTTCCAGGCGGTGAAGCACCTGTGCGCCGAGATGGTGGCGGAGCTGGAGCCGGCGCGCTCGCTCGTCTGGTACGCGGCCCATGCGTTCGACGAGCGGCCCGACGAGGCGCCGCTCCTCGCGGCGCACGCCAAGGCGCACCTCGCCGAGATCGGGACGCGCATCGTGCGCACCGCCACCGAGGTGCACGGCGGCATCGGCTTCACCGACGAGCACGACCTGCACCTCTGGTTCAAGCGGGTGGGGCTCGGCCGGCAGCTGCTCGGGGGCCCGGACGTGCTGCGCGAGGAGGCGGCGAGGCTGCAGGGCTGGTAGCCGAGGCGGTGGTACACTCGGCGCCGTCACGCGCGCCCGGAGGTCCCGCGATGTCCGCTCCGGTCGTGATCCTGGCCCTCTGGCTCCTGTTCGCTGCGACGCACATGGGCCTCTCGAGCCTGCGCCTGCGCCCGCGGCTGGTGGAGGCGTTCGGCGAGCGCTCCTACCTCGGCGTCTACTCGCTCGTCGCGCTCGGCGTCTTCACGGCGCTCTTCTGGTTCTACCTCGCGCATCGCCACCAGGGCGCGTTGCTCTGGACTCCCGCGAACGGACACGCAGGCCTCGCGGCGATCTATCTGCTCCAGGCCGTGGCGTGGACGATGGTCGCCGCGGGCCTCGCGCAGCCGAGCCCGGCGGCGATGGGGGTTCCCGAGGAGCGTCGTCCGAAGGAGCCGCGCGGGGCGCAGCGGATCACGCGGCACCCCGTCTTCATGGGCCTCGGGCTCTTCGGTGCGTTGCACCTCGTCGCGAACGGCTTCGCGTCGGATGCGGTCTTCTGGGCGGGCTTTCCGCTCTTCGCGCTGATCGGCAGCGCGCACCAGGACCGGCGCAAGCGCGTCACGCAGGGCGAGCCGTATCGCGCCTGGTGCGAGGCGACGCCGTTCCTGCCCTTCACGGGCGGCGAGACGGCGCGCGGCGTGCGCGAGATGGGGCTGCTCCCGATCGCGATCGGCGTGGCGCTCGCCGTCGGCTTCCGGCTGCTGCACGGGCCGCTCTTCCACTAGGCGGAGCGCCGGGGGCCTCGGTCACTCGACCGCGCTCGGCGGCCAGACGTGGTGCCCGAAGGTCCGCGGGATGCGCGAGGTTGGCGTCGGCGGATATTCGCCCCGCGGGAGCGGCCACGCGATCGGGGTGGCATCGCTCGCGATGGGCTCGCCCGGCCGGATCGCGGCGCGGTCGACGGACTGGTGGATGCCGACCTTCGCGCGCGTGAGGCCGTCGCGGAAGTAGATCGCCGTGTGCACCCGCCGCACGCGCGCCGAGCGGTTGGGCCGCGCGAGATGCACCGTGAGGCCGTGGTGAAAGGCGACCGAGCCGCGCGGCACCTCGACGAAGACCGGGTTCGTGCCGGCGAGCTCGGGGCGCGCGAGCACGTCCTCCGGCGCGCCGAGGAAGATGTTCACGAAGCGGCGGAGACCGGCGCGGTGCGAGCCCGGCACGTAGCCCATGCAGCCCGTCTCCTCGGTGGACCCGTCGAACGGGATCCACGCCGTCACCGTGTCGGTCTCCTCGATCGGCCAGTACGGCTGGTCCTGGTGCGCGTCGGTCTCGCGGCCGCCGGGCTCCTTGTAGAGGGCCTGGTCGTGCCACAGCCGCAGCCGCTCGACGCCGATCAGCGCGGCCGCGCAGCCGGCGATGCGCGGGTGGAAGGTGAGGGCGCGGAGCTCCGGATGGTCCTCCCACAGGTTGATGCACTGCAGGAAGGACTGCTCGTAGAGCGACTTCTCCTCGAGCCGGCGCCGGTCGTGCGCGGTGCGCGTCGCCACGGCGCGGTCGACCCAGGCGCCGAAGCGCTCGAGTTCTTCCTCCGTCAGCAGGTCCGGCACCACGACGAAGCCGTCGCGCCGGAAGGACTCGACGATCGGCTCGGGGACGGCGGGCGACACGCGAAGAGGATGGCTCAGCGCGTGAGCCGCATCCAGCGCTCGAACAGCCGCTTGACGCGCGGCGTGAGGCGCGTGCGCATGTAGAGGCCGGAGGCCGCCTTCAGGACCTCCGCCTGCGTCGGATACGGGAAGATCACGCCGCTCAGCTGTCCGAGACCGAGCCCGCCGGTGATCGCCGTCGTGACCAGCGAGATCATCTCGCCGGCGTGCGCCGCGACGATCGTCGCGCCCACGATCCGATCGCTGCCCTTGCGGGTGTGGATGCGCGCGAAGCCCTCGGTCTCGCCGTCGCAGCGGGCGCGGTCGTTGCCCTCGAGCGGCACCTCGTAGGTGTCGGTCGCCATGCCTCGCTCGCGCGCCTCGTGCTCATGGAGCCCGACGTGCGCGAGCTCCGGATCGGTGTAGGTGCACCACGGCATCACCAGGGCCGAGAGCCGCTTGCGACCGAGGAACAGCGCGTTCTGCACCGCGAGCTTGGCCGCGGCGTCCGCCGCGTGCGTGAACTTCCACGCCAGCGCGCAGTCTCCGACGGCCAGGACGCGTCGGTTCGTGGTGCGCAGGAAGTCGTCGATGCGGACGCCGAGCCGCGGGTCGAACTCGACGCCGGCCGCCTCGAGGCCGAGCCCCTCGACGTTCGGGACGCGGCCCGCCGCGACCAGGATCTCGTCGACCGCGATCGCCTCCGAGCCGCTCGCGGACGCGCAGTGAAGCGTCTTGCCGCCCGCGTCCGTCTCGACCTTGTCGAGCCGATGGGAGAGCAGGACGCGCACGCCGTCGCGCACGAGCGCGCGCGCGACGATCGCCGCCGCGTCCGGGTCCTCGCGCTCGAGGAGCTGCGCGCCCATCTCGACGAGAGTCACGTCGACGCCCAGGCGCTGGAACGCCTGTGCCAGCTCGCAGCCGACCGGGCCGCCGCCGATCACCGCGAGCCGGGCCGGGCGCTCGCGCAGCGAGAAGACGGTCTCGTTGGTCAGGAAGCCGGCCTCGGCGAGGCCGGGCACCGGCGGAGCGCCGGGACGCGCGCCGGTTGCGATCACCGCGCGGCGGAAGCGCAGTCGCCGGCCGTCCACCTCGATCGCGTCGCTCGACACGAAGCGGGCGTCGCCGAAGAAGACGTCGACACCGAGCTGGTCGCGGAAGCGCTCGGCGGAGTCGTGCGGCGCGATGTCGGCGCGCACGGCGCGCATGCGGCGCATCGCGGTCGCGAAGTCGGGGCGCGCGCCCGGGGCGGGGCCGAGCGCGATCAGCCCGGCCGCGTGCGCCTCGGCGGCGAGGCGGCCGGCGCGGATCACGGCCTTCGACGGCACGCAGCCCGTGTTGAGGCAGTCGCCACCCATGCGGTCGCGCTCGACGAGCGCCACGCGCGCGCCGAGGCCGGCCGCCACCGCGGCCGTCACCAGGCCGCCACTGCCGGCGCCGATCACGACCAGGTTGTAGCGGTCGGCCGGCTCGGGGTTTCGCCATCCGCTCGGGTGGACCGCGGCGAGCAGCGCCTCGTCGGACGGATCGATCGGAGCGGGAGGCGCGGAGATCATGCGGTGCCCCCGGGCTTCACAGAGTCGGCGACGGCGGCCTCGTCGAGGGCGCGCCGCGCGATGCGGGCCACGATGGCCGTCACCGCGATGGTGGCCGCGAGGCCGAATCCCAGCCACGCGTAGTAGCCGGCGCCCTTCGCGGCCGCCGGCGCCCCGCCCGCAAGCGCGGTCACCTCGCCCGCGAGCTTCCCGTAGTAGACGTAGAGCAGCGTGCCCGGCAGCATGCCGATCGAGGCGACCAGATAGTCGGCGAAGCGCACCCGCGTCAGGCCGAGCGCGTAGTTGAGCAGGTTGAACGGGACGACCGGCGAGAGCCGCAGCAGGAAGACGATCCAGCGCCCCTGCCGGCCGACGGCGCGATCGATCGCCGCGAAGCGCGGATTCGAGGCGATCCGCCGCTCGACCCAGGGGCGCGCCGCGTAGCGCGCGACCAGGAACGCGAGCGCGGCGCCGAGCGTCGCGGCAACCAGGACGTAGAGCGTGCCGCGCGCGAGGCCGAAGATCGCCCCCGCGGCCAGCGTGAGCAGCGAGCCGGGTACGAAGGCGACCGTCGCCGCGGCGTAGCCGGCGACGAATCCCGCTGCGCCCCACGCGCCCTGCCGCTCGACCCATGCGGCAAAGGCAGGGACCGCGCCGCCCGAGAGGCGCCCGAGTGCCCAGAGGGCGGCGATGCCCACCGCGACGAGCGCGACACGGGCGAGTGACGCCCGCGCACCCGCGGCAGCCGGCGCCGCGCTCGTCACGCGCGCCGGCGGGCCGCGAGCACCGCCTGGACCAGCTCCTCGGGAACCTCGTCGGGCACCTCGGCGTCGCCCGGCGCATCCCACGCCGCCTTGCCGAGCGCCACGGTGCGCTCGTACGAGTCGAGATAGTCGACGCAGTCCGGGCACATCTCGAGGTGCTCGGCGAAGCTGCGGCGCACGGCCGGCTCGAGCTCACCGTCGAGCCAGCTCATGATGAAGTCGATGAACTCGCGGCAGGTCAGCCGCTCTCCGCTCATGGTGCACCCGCCCCCGTCCGGCCCGCGCCGGCCGCCGTGGCCAGCAGCTCCGGGTCGAGCAGCCCTCGAAGCGCCTGACGCGCCCGGTGGAGGCGCGTCTTCACCACGCCCGGACCGACTCCGAGCCGCTCCGCGACCTCCGCGGTGTCGAGCTCTTCGATGTCGCGGAGCAGCAGGACGGTTCGGTAGCTCTCCGGCAGGCGTTCGATCGAGCGCCGCACGAGGGCGCGGACCTCGCTCCGCTCGAGCGCGGACGCCGGCTGCCACGGCCCGCGCGGCTCGCTGCGGTGGCCGTCGGCCAGGAAGGCGGGAAGCAGGTCGTCGAGCGGCTCCTCGGGCTTGCGGCGCCGCGTGCGCAGCTTCATCAGCGCCGCGTTCACCACGATCCGGTGCAGCCAGGTCGAGAGGCGCGCGCCGCCGGCGAAGCGGTCGATCGAGCGGAACGCCGAGACGAATGCCTCCTGCACGGCGTCGCGCGCGTCCTCGCCGTCGCCGAGCAGGCGTCGCGCGACGGCGAGCATGCGGCCGGCATGCGTGCGCACGAGCTCCTCGTAGGCCTCGTCGCGACCTGCGCGCAGGCCCGCGAGCAGCGCGGCCTCGCCCTCGAGGCGGGAGTCGCCGGCGGCTCCGCGGGCAGCCTCCGGGACCCGCTGCTTCGCCATTGTGGCAACGCTACCACGGTGCTAGATCCGCCGTCACTCGTCCGCCGACTGCCGCGCGAGGCGCCGTGCCCGAGTTCCGCATCAACGATCTGATCGACGTGCTCTTCGTCGCCCTGCTTCTCTGGGGGACCCTCTCCTTCGTGCGCCGTGCGCGCGGCCGCATCGCGCTCGCGGGCGTCGGCATCGCAGGCGCCCTCTACGTGCTCGCGCGAGAGCTCCAGCTCCAGCTCACGGTGTGGATCCTGCAGGGATTCTTCGCCGTCCTCGTGCTGGTGCTCGTGGTCGTGTTCCAGGAGGACCTGCGGCGGTTCTTCGAGCAGATCGCTGTGTGGAGCCTGCGGCGCAGCTCCGGCGCGGCGCCGCCCGACGTGGTGGACGCGCTCGTCGGCAGCGTGCGCCGGCTCGTCGCGGACCGCAGCGGCGCGCTGATCGTGATCCCGGGCCGCGAGCCGATCGACCGCCACGTAGCGGGCGGCATCCCGCTCGACGGCCGGCTCTCCGAGCCGCTCCTCCTGTCGCTCTTCGACAAGCACTCGCCGGGCCACGACGGTGCGGTGGTGATCGAGGGCGATCGCGTGGCGCGCTTCGCCCTGCATCTCCCGCTCTCCACCGACTCGACCCAGATCGGCGTCGGCGGCACTCGGCACGCCGCCGCGCTCGGTCTCGCCGAGCGCACCGACGCGCTCTGCGTGGTGGTCTCGGAGGAGCGCGGGACGGTCTCCGTCGCGCGCGACGGGCGCCTCGCCCGCCTTCCCGGTCCCGAGGCGCTGGTGGGCGAGATGCGCCGCTTCCTGGCGGCGCGCGGGCCGTCGGAGCGCGACCCGCGCGCCCGACTGCGCATCCTCGTCACGCGCTGGCCCGAGGCGCTCGCCGCGGTGGGCGCCTCTGGCGCGCTCTGGTTCCTCCTGGTGCCCGGCTCGACCGTCTCGGAGTTCGAGCGCACCATCCCGGTCGTGGTCGAGAACCTTCCCGCCGGCTACGAGCTCGCGGCGGTCGACCCGCCCGAGGTGCAGGTCGTCTTCCGCGGCTCGCGGCGCAGCGTGTACCTGGTCGGCGCCAAGGCGAAGGCCGAGGCGCACGTCGACGCGCTCCTGGCGCAGCTCGGGCGCCGCACCTTCGAGGTCGGGCCCGACCAGGTGCGCCACCCGGACGCCTGGACGCCGGTGCACGTCGAGCCGGGCCGCATCAAGCTGTCGATCGTCGCGAAGAACGGGGGCTCCACCGACAAGCCGGCGCCCGACAAGCCGCCTACCGCCGAGAACTGAGCCTCGGCGTCAGGTCCGCGACGAGCCGACGTCGCCGCGGCTCGGAGGCGCGCTCGCGGCGCCGTTGCCGTCGGTGATCGAGCGGACCTCGTCGTGCAGGCGGCGCCGGATGCGCCACCACCAGACCAGCTCGACCCCGAGCATCGCGACACCGAACGGGATCGCGATCAGGCCGGGTCCTGGAAGCAGGACCATCGAGGCGCACACGACCAGGAAGGTCGAGCCCACCGCCAGGAGGAGGAGGTTGCGCGCCGTCTTGTGGGTCGTCCGGAGCAGCGTCTCCGCGTCGGTCTCGACCGACATCGACGGGGGCGCGACCTCGCGGCCGGCGGCGAAGACGGACAGCAGCACGCCGATCGACAGGATTCCGATGATCACCCAGAGCGAGACGTCGATCGGGATCGGCTCGAAGTGCGCGAGGATCATCTTCACGCCGACGAAGAAGAGGATGAACACGAGCGAGAACTTGAGGTAGCGGAAGCGCTCCATCAGCGGCGCGATCGCGAAGTACAGGCTCCGCAGCCCGAGGATCGCAAAGACGTTCGAGGTGAACACCAGGAACGGATCCTGCGTGACGGCGAAGATCGCCGGGATCGAGTCGACGGCGAAGAGCACGTCCGAGCTCTCCACCATCAGGAGCACCAGAAAGAGCGGAGTCACGGCGCGGCGGCCGGCTACCTCGACGAAGAAGTGCTGGTTGTGCAGATCGGTGGTCACCGGATAGAGCTTGTGGGCGATGCGCACCACGAAGTGGCGCTCGGGATCGAGGTCCTCCTGCCCCGCCATCAGGAGGCGCACCGCCGTCAGGATCAGGATGCCGCCGAAGACGTAGACGATCCACGCGAAGCGCGCGATCAGCGCCGCGCCGAGGCCGATCATCACGCCGCGCAGCAGGAGCGCCCCGAGCACGCCCCAGAACAGCACGCGGTGCTGGTATGCCAGCGGGATGCGGAAGTGCGCGAAGATCAGCGCGATCACGAAGACGTTGTCGAGCGAGAGGCTGTACTCGAGCAGGTAGCCGGTGAAGAACTGCAGCGCCGCGCTGCGGCCGTCGAGTGCGTGGCCGAAGTGTGTCCCCACGCCCCAGAGATGGTGCTCGTAGAGGAAGTACACCAGCACGTTGAAGGTGAGCCCGAGCGTGACGTAGAAGGCGGTCCAGCCCAGGGCCTCGCCCATGCGGACCGCGCGGGCGTCGCGGCGGAAGACCCCGAGGTCGAGCGCGAGCAGCGCACAGACGAGCAGGACGAAGACGACCCAGGGCAGCCAGTGCATGGGGTGAGTCAGGGTACCTCGCCGGGTTGCGCTCGGATACCCTCCGCCGCCATGGAGGAGACGGACCTCTACGCGGCGCTCGGCGTGCCGCGCGACGCCGACGAGGATCAGATCCGCAAGGCCTACCGCAAGCTCGCTCGGCGCTACCACCCCGACGTGAATCCCAACGACAAGAAGGCCGAGGAGCGCTTCAAGGAGATCTCCTTCGCGTACGACGTGCTCTCGGATCCGGAGAAGCGCGCGCGCTACGACGAGTTCGGAACGCAGGGCCTCGCGCCGGGCTTCGACCCCGAGCAGGCACGCGCCTACCGGCGCTGGTCCGAGGGCGCGCGGCGCAGCCCCGAGCACGAGGAGTTCGCCGAGGCGATCGACCTCGAGGACCTGCTGTCGCGGCTCGGCGGCTCGGGCTTCGCGCGCGGCCAGTGGCGGACCCGCTCCGGCCGCGACGCGCACGCCGAGATCGAGGTCGACTTCGCCGACGCGGCGCTCGCGCGCGAAGTGCGCGTCCAGATCGAGGGGCGGAGCGGACTGCGCGTGCGGGTGCCGGCGGGCGCCCACGACGGCACGCGCATCCGGCTGGCGGGGCAGGGCGAGCCGGGCGCCGAGGGCGGCGCCGCCGGGGATCTGTACGTCACGCTGCGGGTGCGGCCGCATCCCTTCTTCACGCGCGACGGCGACGACCTCGCGCTCCAGCTCCCGGTCACCATTCCGGAGCTCGTGCTCGGCGCGGAGATCGAGGTGCCGACGCTCGACGGCACCGCGTCGGTGCGCATCCCGCCGCACTCGAAGGCGGGCCAGCGCCTGCGGCTGCGCGGAAAGGGCGCCGCCCGGCGCGGCGGCGAGCGCGGCGATCTCTACCTGCGGCTCGCGCCCGAGCTCCCCGACGCGACGGGGGGCGAGCTCGACGAGATCGCGAAGCGGATGGAGCCGCTCTACGCCGACCGCGACGTCCGCGCGCGCCTCAAGGGGAAGGCATGACGGTCTACACGCTCCGTGAGATCTGCCAGATCCTCGAGATCGACGAATCCTTCGGATCCGAGCTCGAGCGCGAGGCGATCATCGCCGCCGACGAGCCCGCCGGCGGCGCGGTGCGCTACTCGGCGCGCATGCTCGAGCGAGCGCGCGTCGCCTACCACCTGGTCCACGACCTCGACGTGAACCTCGCCGGCGCCGCGGTGATCGTCAGGCTGCGGGAGGAGATGGTGGTGCTGCAGCGGAGCGTGCGGGACCTGGCAGCGGAGCTGGAGCGCCGGCGGGGGTAGCCTCGGGCTCGTCGTCCTCCGTCGGGTCCGCCGGATCGCGCTCGAGCCAGCCGCGCCGCCAGAACCAGGTGACGAGCCCTCCGGCGATCAGGAGCATCACCACCCAGACGGCGTAGTAGCCATAGTGCCAGTGCAGCTCGGGCATGTACTCGAAGTTCATGCCGTAGACGCCCACGATGAAGGAGAGCGGCAGGAAGATCGTGCCCATCACGGTGAGTGTTTTCATCACCTCGTT
>Ga0335070_10008227_pt1 | contig 12221 bp, 12 predicted proteins | sample Lox_Sample_13_FD_206722 | JGI IMG/M metagenome (GOLD analysis project Ga0335070, IMG submission 206722) | Soil microbial communities from Loxahatchee National Wildlife Refuge, Florida, United States - Lox_Sample_1.3 | ecosystem: Environmental > Terrestrial > Soil > Wetlands | place: USA...
CCGGCTCCAGTGGGTTGGCGCAAAACAATAATCCAGGTGGAATGGACGAGTGATCTTTTTTGTCAGGTAAAAGGTGGGCTGGCTCTCCTGGCCGTGGGACTCATGGAAGTACTCATGGTACAGGCTGACAATGCCGTCACGCGCCAGCCTCTCGACCACGGCGCTGTGGTTGCAGGGCTGGTGCTGGCGATCAAAAATCTGGTTGCTGTTGAAATCGCCCGCCAGCAGGGTATCCTGCGCGCGGATAAAGGCGGCATAGGATTCGAGCGCCCGGCAAACCTGCCCCACATAGCTTGAGCCGCGCGGATTGGTTTGAGGCATGGCCCAGATGGCGACCAGGTGAAAGTTCCGGGCGCCGCTTACACGCAAAGGCGCGCAGTAGCGGATCGTCGGGTCGTACACGTCGGTCGCCAGGTCAAGCCGAAGGCCCGAGAAGGCAAAAACGCCTAATCCTTTGGCGGCGCCAGGATCGCCGACCCAGGCCAGCGAATCGGGCTGGAAATCCCGGGGGAAGAGCAATCTCTCGGGCCGCTCGCACTCCTGGATCACAGCCAGGTCCGGGTGAAAAGCGGCGAGCTGGCCCGTCTTTTTGCGAAATGCGCCGGCGCAGTTCCAGGTGAGAATTTTCATCCTAAAAACATTCCCGCTGCCCGGACGGCCTCCAGCGGGTAATCGCCGATTGCGGTCTCGTCGGAGAGAACCAGGCCGGAATATTCCTGGAGCAGGGCGTCGTAGATGCAGCTAACCTCGGAGCGAGTGGGGGTCTGCGAGTGGATCATGTGTTCCAGGACCTGGCCGGCGAGCAGGACCGGGACCGTGAATTATTCTACTCGGGAAGAGAAACGGTGCGCCTCTGCCGCCATGGCCGGTAAGCCCAGCTCGGCGCCCAAGTCGCCGCGGCACAGCCACAGCTCGCTGGCGTGAAGCGCCACGGCGCGAGCGTCGTCCAGGGCCGGCTGGCGCTCGAGCTTGGCGATCAGGTGGGCTGAGGCGCCGAATAAAGCGCGGTAGCGCGCCATTTCTTCTCCATCCCGCAGGTAGGAAATCGCGTAGCGGACCCACTCCAGCCCGCGAGTGCGCTCGAGGATGGCGAGGTCTTTCGCATTGAGCTGTTCGACCCGGTAGGGCGAAGCGGGCAGAGTGATGCCCTTGTTGGCCTGGACCGGCCCGCCCAGCGTCGTGCGAGCGTAGGCCAACCCATCCTGCATGGCGGTGATCTCCAGGCGGACTTTTGCATCGTTGAGGTTCACTTCGCCTGAAGAAACGGCCGCGGCCGCAAAGAAATCGGGGTGGGGAACGGGAAGCTCGCCCGGGTGGGCAGTCTGGCTGGCCTGGACAAGGCGGACCATCTCTCCGGGGACAAGCTCGAACGGAGAGAAAGATCCCAGCCGCCATTTGCTTCCCTGAAGGTCGAGCACCAGCGGCAGGCAGTACTCCGCCGTCCGCAGAAAGGCCTGGTACCGTCCCAGCCAGCGCTCAAGATTTTCCAGGGTCAGGTGGCTGGTGTTCAAGCGGAAACCGCTCGCCCCGGCGGCAGCCATTTGCGTCCAGGTCTCCGGATCCTGGCTGGCAGGGCCGAGCGTGGCGACGATCTGGTAGGCGGAAAGTGGCATCAGAAGCGCAGCGAAAGGCAGCTCAGGCCGCCGTTCATCTTTTCAAATTCGGACATGTCCAGCGTGATGAGCGGGTAATTGAGCACTTCCAGCGCGCGCTGGAAGCCAGCATACCCGGCCGGGAGCAGCACAGTGTCATTGATCCGCAAGCAGTTGGCCGCATAAGATTCGCGCCTGTCGACGCGGATGATGCGGAAACCAGGGAACTGGTCGATCAGACTGGCGAGCCCCTCGGCGACCACCAGAGTACGATTCCCCAGGTAGGCCAGCCAGCTTTTCAGGTGCAGCATCCCGGGAACGCGGCGGACGTCTACCAGGCTGCTGGTAAACCCGGCCTGCTTGAGCAGGGCAGCCAACTGTCGCGCGCCTTCTTCGTTGGTGCGCTGAGAAATGCCGATGAAGAAATGGTCGTCTGCCTCACAGACATCCCCCCCATCCAGCGCGCCCGGTTCATTGATCTGGAACAGGCTGGAGAAGAATTCACTGACAGCCGAACGGATCGCTTCGACTTCTCCCTGGCGGCTGGGAGCGCCGGGATGGGTGAGGACCGCGCAATTGCCCGCCAGGACTGCGACGTCTTCGACAAAGGTCGAATCCGGGTAGCGCAGGTCGGCCGGGAGAATGGTCAATTCGAGCCCGCACTCACGCAGCGCCGCGCAGTAGGCTTCATGCTGGGCGAGGGCCAGGGCGTATTCGGGAGCCCCCGATTCACCGGTTGTGACGCCCTCCGAAAAATTCTCGCCCGGGACGCGGACGATCGCTCGCTGGAAACTCATTGCTTCACCCCTTTGGGATAGGATTAGATATGCGATTCTACCGCTAAACGGGAAGTTATGGCAACGGCTGCCAGACCGGGAACGAGCCGGGACCCAGATCGCCGGTGGAGCCGTCCGCCAGGGAGACCAGCTTGAGCTGGGAGTTTTCGTAAGGCCCATAGCTGATGGCAAGCTGTTTGCCATCCGGCGCCCAGGCGATGCTGCCCAGTTCGGGGAAAGAACCCAGCGATTTCGCTTCCCCGCCGCCGGCCGGCACGACCATCAGGTCATAGTCGCCGCTGGCCGGGCCGCCTGGTTGAGCGTGATAGGCCAGGAAATCGCCTTTCGGCGAAAAAACCGGCCCATATGCCAGCGGGCCGTCCCTTGGGCTCAGGCTCTGCTCATTTTGGCCCTGGAGGTCGCTGATCCAGATGCGCTCGTCGCCTGAGGGGTTGTACGCCAGGTGATCGTAGACGATGTGCTGGCTGTCTGGAGCCCAGGCGTAGCCGCCGATCACCTTTTCCCAGGAGGTGTATTTTTTCCCCTGGAAGTCATAGCAGGCAAACTGGCCGCGTCCTTCCATGTAGAGGACTTCATCGAAGGACAGGTAGCGGCCATCTGGAGACCAGACCGGCGAGACGATCGAGAGACCGCGCTCGGGTTTGACCAGCTCAGCTTTCTCCCCGGTGTCCACGTCCAGGCTCAGGATGCCGCGAGCCCTGGCCGGATCGTTTTGGCCCCGGGCGGTGAAGTAATTTGGGTCGACCATCTGGCCGTAAGCGATGCGATGAGTCCCCGGCTGCCAGGCGTACCCGGCGGTTTGCTCGTTCTGCAGCACGACGCGGGACTGCCCTGAGGAAACATCATACACCCACAGCTCGAAGATATTGGTCACCTCGGTTCCCTTTTGCTGGGTCTGATAACGCTGGTAGGCCAGCAGCCTGCCATCCGATGACCAACTGGCGCAGCAGAAGGTGACATTGGGCTTTTTCGGGTCGGCGTTCAAACGCGGGGTGGCGTCCGCGCTGAGAGTTTTCCCCGCCGAGCCCGAGGGGCTGATCAGGGCTACGTTCCCCTCGGCGTTGATGATGGCGAGCAAGGTCGTGGGGGCGGCTGCATCCGGCGTACTCTGGGTAGGCCCGGCAGTGGGCAGCGTTTCCACGGTGGGAGTTGGGGGGATCGCAGTTGGCTCGAGCGTGGGGGGCAGCGCCGTTGGCCCGGCGGGAAGCTGGGTCGGTACGGCGTGCTCCTGAGGAGCCGCGGTTTGGACGGCGGGAGCGCAAGCAGCGAGCAGCATCAGGCATACGATGGAAATGAGGGCAATTCGTTTCACCGCTGTTTCCTCCTTGGTTCTGTGCATGTAAATCCAGACGATCCAGGTCTTGCAAAAGTTTCCACCTGGAGTGGTATATGTACTATACTATGGTTATCGATTAAACCGAGATTAAAAAGGGGTCTCTATGAATTTCAACCAAAGCTCTCTTCTTAAGTCCGTGGCGATCGCCGGCGTGGCGATCGGCGTCCTCTCCAGCATACCACTGGTGAACTGCGTAAACTGCCTGCTGCTCGCCTGGGTGTGGGGCGGCGGGATCCTGGCGGTTTACCTGTACCGTAATTATGAAAAGGTGGCCTATGTGCCGACTACCCAGGCGATGATCCTGGGCGCGCTGGCCGGTGCGATCGGCGCGGTGGTCGGCGGTATCCTCTCGCTCGTTTTCGGAGGCCTGACCGCAGGAGTCACCCAGGCGCTTTCTCAAATGGCCGGGCAGAATGGGGTCAACGTTCCGGATTTTATCCTTACTTCCGGTTTCAGCATCCTGTCTATATTCATCAATATTATTGTTTACGCTGTGGTCGGGGGGATCGGTGGTCTGATCGCCTCTGGCCTGATCTGGAAAGAGCCCGCGGGACCGACCAGTTCGGTGCCCCCGTCTGCACAGACTCCATCCGGGCCGACGGCGTAAGACAGGATCGGTATTGGATAGACGCTCATCCCCTGGATCTTTTCAACTCGATCCAGGGGATGGGTCATGGATAAGCTGGGATCATCCGGTCGCAAACGCGGCTTCTGAGCCAAATAGCTGGCCGATTACCAGAGATTGATCCTGCGCGCCGAGCAATTCGATCGCGGAATGGCACAGCAGTTCGTACAAGGCAGCTTCCGTGTGTAGCGAGCGTTCGAAGATCTCGACCAGAGCCTGAGGGTCATCGTCCGCGGCCAGGCGGTTGACCGAGAGGGCCGCGCAGCCCGCACAAAGGTGGATAAGCATCAACTCCCCGGGGGCGCAGCGGGCGTACTTTTTGCGGGTTTTCTTCATCGTCAGGCCTACCGGACGCATGGGCGCCTTGCAGGCGCTCAGGCGGTCGCCGGGCTCGTACAGGTCGATGTGGCGCGACCAGAGGCAGTAAGGGCAGTGGTTGCGGTTGTGTACGCTGGCCAGCTCCAGCGCGCACGAAACGAAAACCCCGCAATGTTTACAGGTGAATCCATCCTCTGCCTGGTTGCAGTAGGCGCGCAGCATCCCCTTTCGCCTCGGCCTGATGCGATCTTTATCTGTCGCCAGACCTGCGAAATCACCGTAAACTTTGGTGTAATCTGTGGTCGTCATGGCATGCCTCCGTCTTCGCACAGACGCAGATAGCTCTTGTAGCGGCGCGGGTTGATCTGGCCTGCCATCACTGCCTGGCGAACAGCGCAGCCCGGTTCTTCGTCGTGCCGGCAATCCAATCCGAAACGGCAGGAGCCGACCAGGGGGCGCATCTCTGGGAAGAGCATGTCCAGCTCGTGCGGGTCGACGTCCCACAGGCCGTATTCGCGCATGCCGGGTGTGTCGAGCACTGCTCCGCCGCCGGCGAGGGGGAACATCTCCAGGCCGGTGGTGGTGTGCCGGCCCTTGCCGGTTGCCTGGTTGACCGCGTTGACGCGCTGGCCCAGGTCTGGCTGGAGGGCGTTGAGCAGGGAGGTCTTGCCCACCCCGGATTTCCCGGTGAAAACGGTGACTTTGCCGCGCAGGGCATCGCGCAACTCCGCGATTCCTTCGCCGGTGCTGGCGCTGACCAGAAGAACAGGATAGCCGATGCGGCGGTACTCCTCTACGATGATGTGGATCTTCGACCCGCCGGCCAGGTCGACCTTGTTGATGCAGACCAGGGAGGGGAGATCGAAAGATTCCGCGGAAGCCAGGTAGCGGTCGAGCACGTTCCAATGCGGAGCGGGGTTTGCGGCGGCCATGATGGGCATCACCAGGTCCAGGTTGGCGGCGACCACCTGCTCGAAGGCGTGCGCCCCGGGGCGGGGGACGGCGCCGCGGCGGGCCAGCCGGTTGCGGCGCGGGAGGATCGCGACGATCTGCCCGCTGCCACTGCCGGCGTCGATCCAGCGCACCACGTCGCCGACAGCGATTGGATCGCTGTGGTCGAGCTCTTTCACCTGGCGCACCCGGTGGGGCAGGGAAGAGGTCGCCGCGGTGGGGTAGACCATCTCTTTACGCAGGCGGTTTGAAATCGTGCAGGGGATCGTGCGCCCCTGGACGTGGACGAAATAGTTTCCGATGGTTTTCTTATAGACGACGCCTTCGTCGTCTGAAATTGCGTTTGTTGTAGCCATGGTCGTTTATTCCTATCCATCCGCTCCTCCGCCTCGTAAATGGGTCGAGGAGCGAGGGGGAAAAAGCTGTCCAAAATTGAAAAGTTCTATCCAGACCAGGCAGGTCTATCGCCTGGAGAAATTTTCCGACGGCCTTTGGAGCCGCGCCGGCCCTGGGAAATCGATAGGCCGGATGATGGAGTGTCCCTTGAGCCATAAATCTGTGGTCCTTTCCGTGTTTGCAATCGTAAGAGGTTAAATAAAAACGCCAGCCACGAAAACATTCCGTGGCTGGCGCGGGGGTTCCAGCAGGGCGGCGAAGAAGGTCAGTCAGGCGGAATCCGCAAGTGCGAATCTATCAAATACCCCTTCCTCGCGGCCGGTGAGGGCAGGCAAGCGAAAGCCACGGGGCATATCCGCACCCGTGGCTGGTTGGTTTTCAGGAGAATGGGAAGACGAGCTTATCTCGCTGCCAGGAGGCACGCATATGCGACAGGATTGTTGATAGAGACCGACTCTTGATTAAACACAAACACCCCTTATAAAAGATAACAACGCGGCGAATATATCATCGTCGAGCAAAACTGTCAAGGATTCTCTGATTTTTTTAATCGAGCTTTCTAGAAATTGTGATTCGCTCACCCGCCGGCGCCTTCCAGGATCTCCCTGCGCAATCGCTGGATGTCGCGCATGGGTGATACACCGAAAAGGCTTTTGTACTCGCGGTTGAAGTGGGAGGCATCGTTGTAACCCACGCGATAAGCCGCGCTGGCGGCGTCGAGGTCCCCGCTCAGCATCAGGCGGCGAGCCTCCTGCAGCCGGATCTGCTTCTGGAACTGCAGAGGGCTCATCGCTGTAACGGCCTTGAAGTGATGGTGTAGCCCGGAGACGCTCATCCCCAACTCTCTGGCAAGATCCTCGATCCGCACCGGCCGGTCGAATTCCTGGCGGAGCAGATCGACGGCCCGGACGATGAGGGGGGTGTAGCCTCCGGTGGTCGCAAGAAAACGGAGCCGGGCGCCTTGATCGCCGATCAGGAGCCGGTAGATGATTTCGCGCGCGATCAGCGGCATGAGCACCGGCGCTTCGGCGGGTGTATCGAGCAGCCTGACCATGCGCAGGACGGCGTCCTGCAGGTTCGCATCCAGCGGGCTGACATCGGTGGCGTTCACATCCGCATGGTCCTTGAGCGAAGTGTGGTCTGTATCCGCGATGACCGCGCTGACCAGGCCAGGATCGAGCTCCAGACGGAAGCTGAGATAAGGTTTTTCCTGCGAAGCTTCCAGGACCTGACTTGAACGGGGCAGCTCGACGGTGGAGATCAGGTAATGCGAGGAGTCGTACAGGTAGCGGCTGTCGCCTAACAGGACTTCTTTGCTCCCCTGGGCGATCACGCAAAAGGAGGGTTTGACCACGCTGTGTATGGGCTCCAACGGTACCGAAGAACGGTGCACGTGAAGCCGGTCCAGCGGCTGGGCGTGTCCATCCGGAAGGTCTGCAGAATCAGACAATCATCTTCGAGGATTATTCTATCATTCTGAGGTGCGAGGTGTTTATAATCTTCATCAGAACGGATGATATTCTCTGCCCAAAGGGCGGACTGAACATTTCCTGTTGGGAAAATCTTCTGAACGAGAAATAGGAGTGGATACCATGCAAAAACGCAAACTTGGAAACAGCGGGCTGGAAGTCTCCGCGCTTGGGCTGGGATGCATGCGGATGAGTTTTGGCGACCGGCCGACCGATAAGCAAGAAATGATCGCCTTTCTCCACGCGGCCGTGGATCGAGGCATCACCTTCTTCGACACCGCGGAAGTTTATGGGCCTTTTATCAACGAGGAATTGGTGGGCGAAGCGCTTGAGCCGTTTCGCAGGCAGGTGGTAATCGCCACCAAATTTGGTTGGAAACACGATCCGGTCAAGGGACCCCATCCCAGCGTTGGCCCGGACAGCCGGCCAGAGCAAATCAGGCGCGTCGCTGAGGCGTCGCTCAAGCGCCTGCGGGTCGAAGCCATCGATCTGTTTTACCAGCACCGCCCGGACCCGAACGTGCCCATGGAAGACGTGGCCGGCGCAGTAAAGGACCTGATCCAGGCCGGCAAGGTGAAGCATTTTGGCCTGTCCGAATCCAATGCGGAACAAATCCGCCGGGCGCACGCGGTGCAGCCCGTCACCGCCCTGCAGAGCGAATATTCGATCTGGTGGCGGGCGATTGAACCGGCCATCCTGCCCACCTGTGAAGAGCTGGGCATCGGCCTGGTCCCCTACAGCCCCCTGGGACGCGGCTATCTGACCGGCAAGGTCGACGAGAACACCACCTATGACAGCACCGACATCCGCAGCCGCAATCCCCGCTTTACGCCGGAGGCGATCAAAGCCAACCGGGTAGTGCTCGACCTGCTGGAGCAGATCGCCGCGCAGAAGGGCGCCACCCCGGCTCAGATCGCCCTGGCCTGGCTGCTGGCGCAAAAGCCCTGGATCGTGCCCATCCCCGGTTCGCGTAAGCTGGAGCGCCTGGACGAGAACCTTGGCGCGCTGAATGTCCATTTGACCCCCGAGGATCTCAACCAGATCGAACAGGGTATGGCACAGATTACGGTGGTCGGCGACCGGTATTAACGATCGAATTCTCACCCTGGTCGCGGGTGTCGAAAGGCCGTTCTCGACATGTCTCATCCTGAAAGTAGAGACCAGGATTAGAACGCTGGCAGCGGATCGGAAATAAAGGAGAAATCGTTATGTCCAACCAACAATCCACCTCGGAAGAGATCGCGAAGAAGAGAAGAGAATTTGCCCCAAAGTTGATGGAATTGACCGATGAGGTGCTCTTTGGAGACGTTTGGGAGCGACCCGGCCTTTCGAAGCGCGACCGCAGCCTGATCACAGTCGCCGCCCTGACCGCGCTGTACCGGATCAACGAGCTGCCCTTTCACATCCGCCGCGCCCTGGAGAATGGGGTTAGCAAAGAGGAGCTTGCCGAGCTTTTCACCCACCTGGCTTTCTATGCCGGCTGGCCAAGCGCGATGACGGCGGTCAATACGGCCATCAAGGTTTTGGAAGAAATGGAATAGCCGTACAAGTCATGTCGTTGCTAGGAGGGTCGGTAGAGAGGCAGTCTAAGGGAAACATCTTACCCATCCGACCCGACGTGGCAACCCCCAAGCTGACCAGGGAAAGAGGTGATTCTCCCGCCAAAGCACAGATTTACCAGGGTCTTGCTTGGTTATCTTGGAGATTGCTTCGTCGCGGAAGAGCACCGCTCCTCGCAACGACATGACCGATGCAGGTAACATTCAGTTTTTATCGGAGTATAACAGGCATATATACCAGCCGGTCGCTGGGCATAACCTGAGCGGAAGCTGAATAGAGGGTTGTGCTGCCGTCGAGGGCAGTTAACGTCACGGTATACAGTGTGTAATTGGAAAGCCCATTTAATTTGTGTGCTCGTGCTTCATAGGCTTCAAAGATAGGAGGTGTCTCGGCGCCGTTGGCGGGGGTGTAATTAATTTGCCAGGTGACTGTCGCGGGCAAGGGTTTTGCGGAAACGAACTGCCAGGACAGCGCGATTGCCCCGTTCTGGGGGGCGGCTCCGAAGCGGAACGGCTGGTACTCGAATGCGCCGATATCCCAGACATTCATGATGGGGCGGGGGACGCGATCGTAATCCTGGTTCACCGCCGGGATGGCCATGCCGGCGTCTACCGCGGGCGAGCTGGCCTGGAGGTGAAAATCTCCGCCGGCAGTATTGACGAATTTCGGGTCTTTGCCGGTGATATCGTGCAGGCCTTTGACCGGAGGGTCCTGGGCGTTGAAGATCAGGTTGTAATCCCCGTCGATGCTGGAGGGGGATTCAAACCAGTAGCTGGTCTCCATGTTGTAGAAGATGTTGTTCTTGACCACCCCGCCCAGGGAATTTCCGCGCATCCCGATCCCGTGGTAGCCGATATTGGCAAAGGTGTTGTTGATCGCCGTCACGTAGGCCAGGTCCTGGATGCACAATCCCCAGGCCCAACCGTTGACGAACAGGTTATTCTTGAAGGTGACGTGCGAAATGGTGTGATAGTAGATCGACTCGCCCATAAAGCCCTGGTGGAACTCGCTGCAGCGGTTGCCGTCGATGACTACGCCGGTGCTAAACTCGCCGTTGTTGTCGAAGGTCTGGAAGCAGTCGACGTGAGCGTCGCCGATCTCACTGGCCAAAGAGCCGTGGAAGTAGTTCCAGCGGATGATATGGTTGTTGCCGAAGAAGCGGCTGTAGTCGGCATCGCCGCTGCCATATTTATATAAGCGGTTGACCTCGTTGTACTCAACGATCCAGTCGTAACCGGTGATGCCCAGGCCGTACTGGGAATGGTAGATGGTGTTGTTGGCGATGTGGGCGCGGTGGGGATAGGGATCGTGCCAGTAGCCGGAGACGCCGGCGGAATCCAGGTTGTAGAAATAATTGTCGAGGACTTCGACGTCATCACTACGGATAAAGACCCCGTCGCTGTCGGTCCAGTCAGTCAGAGAAGGGTCGGTGGTGATATTGAAGCCCTGGATGGTGAGAAAATTGGAGCCTTCGGTGTAAAAGCCCCACATGGTCGCGGCCCGCCGGGGAAGAGACAGGAAGGTGATCCGCTTGCCGGCGCTGCCGGAATGCGCCGGGTGGATCCGCTCGGGGTACATCCCGGCTTTGACGTAGACCGTGTCGCCTGCCACAGCGACGCTGGCAGCGTGAGTAATCGTTTTCCAGAGTCTGGCTTCGGTGCCCGGGTTGGTATCGCTGGCCTGCAAGTTACTTTGGTCGACGTAATAGGTTGCGCCGGCGGTTTGAGATGTGTCGAGAGGTAGGGTCAGACCTGCGTGTCTGCCCGGTTCCTTGCCAGGATCCAGGACCGAGCCGCAGGGCAGTTCGATACATCGGTCGATCCCTACGTTTAAAGGCAAAACGGCAATCAGGAAAAAACAAACAGTGAGACCACTCAGAGCGGTGCGGATTGTGAACATGGCGGGTCCTTTCCTGGTGAAAAGGAAAATGATGCGACGCCACCAGTATCGCTTAAAAAGTGGACCAAAATGCTTATCAATTTTGACAGGTCTTGTCAGGCGAATGGAGCGCCTTCAGCATGTGCATGGCGTGCAGGGTGACCCACTTCGAGGGCTGGCCCAGCTCCTCGAACGGCAGGTAGGCGAGCATCCACTTGCCGCCCTTGGGATCTTTTTCCGCGGGCCAGCGGCCGGCCGGGTCCTGTTTGTCCAGGACAAGCTTCAGCGCGGATTGAATGCGCGGATCCTCCGCGGATATGAAGGGAGCGAGCAACTCGATCATTTCGAGCAGGTCGCTGTCCCACTGGAGGGGGTAGCCAAACTTGAACCAGAGCGGGCTGGGTTTATCCTTGCCATAGCGGTAAAGGTTCGAGCGCAGGATCAAATCGATGGCTCGCTGGCGCACCTGTTCGACCTGGGGAGTGAGCAGCCCGAGAGGCAGCTCGCGGAAAGCGCGCAGGGTCACCGCGGTGGCCCATAAGCAAGGGTACGCGTTCAGCTTGGAGATGCAGGCCCAGACGCCATCCGGCTGCTGGACGCCGATCAGCCAGTCCATCAGGCGTGCGGTGCGCGGGTCGTCCGCCAGGCCGTTCCAGAGCATGAGGCGCAGGAGGTTGGCAGCGTGACAGGGCAGGAAGATGGCGCGGCCTTTCATTTCCACTGCGTAGGCGCCCTCGGGAGAAAGGATCCCGTTCAAATAGTACTCTATCGCCGGGCGAACCGCATCGCCGCGATAGCCCAGCCAGGTTAGGAGCAGCAGGCGCCCGCGGCAGCCGGCATGCGGGTTCGGGTCGGAGCCCCAGTAACCAGCCGGGTGCATTTGCTTGAAAATTTTCTGGACCGGGGCGGATTGGGCAATCGCTTCCTGGGCCGCGCAGACCTGCGGCTCATCCTCGGGCAGGTCGAGCAGCCAGCGCAGGGTGAAATAGCGCACAGAAGGATTAGATGGCTCCAGCAGCCAGTCCGTCGGGTCCGCATGGAGAAGGGATTTCCAATCCATAACCGCCTCGGAGGAAAAGTTTGAACCGCAAAGACGCAAAGGAAACGCGAAGAAAAAAGAAGCAGAAGGGAATCTACCTCTTTATTATCCTCCGAATTCGTCGATTCTCAATAGCATTTTTCAGCTCTGAAGAATTAAAAAAAACGGAGGGAGGGTAGCAGAAGATGTTTCCTGATTCGCGAAGAAAATGACCATTGGGGTTCCACAAGTCTCAATAAAAATACAGTTTACTTACTCTG
>Ga0335070_10008228_pt1 | contig 12220 bp, 9 predicted proteins | sample Lox_Sample_13_FD_206722 | JGI IMG/M metagenome (GOLD analysis project Ga0335070, IMG submission 206722) | Soil microbial communities from Loxahatchee National Wildlife Refuge, Florida, United States - Lox_Sample_1.3 | ecosystem: Environmental > Terrestrial > Soil > Wetlands | place: USA: Florida...
GCTGGAGAGCGAATTGTTTGGCCACGAGCGCGGCGCCTTCACCGGTGCCGTCGCCCAGAAGACTGGCCGCGTCGAGCTGGCGGATCAAGGATCACTGTTTCTCGATGAGATTGGAGACATCCCGCTGAGGCTGCAAGCGAAACTCCTGCGCGTCTTGGAAGAGCGAGAGTTCGAACGCCTCGGCAGTACACGAACAAGGCAAGCCAACGTTCGGGTCATCGCCGCGACTCATCGTAATCTGGAAGAGATGATTGCTGAGAAGCAGCTTCGCCGCGATCTCTATTATGCCCTGAACATTTTCCCCATACTCATTCCTCCGTTGCGCATCATGGCGAGAGTGAATGAAGTGTTACATGCCCGAGAGCTTTCGGACACCGCTGTTGGTTCGACAATGCGTGATCAGAACGAAAGGATTCAACAAAAATGAGCGTAGGCTGGCGGCAATATACAGAAGGAGCGGGTTCGAGGATCGCCGCAGCCATTGGAATGTTCAAGCTCGTTGCAGCCCCGCCCAAGGAGACCAAGGAGTTAGTTATGGCAAAGGTGATTGAGTTTTACACACCGAAGAACTTCCGAAAGCCGCTGAAGTGGACTCCTCAGCTGCAACGCGGAATAGTCATCGAGTTTTGCATGCGGACAAAGAAATCAGCCTAGCTTGCGCGATTGGAGGGGACCATGAATTTGACTGATATTTCGGATCTAGATACACCCGTTGAAGAGTTTGCGAAGATTGCTTCCAGCACTCCCAGCATGGACCAGGAACTCGATTTCGAACAGACGACCTCAGTCGAAGCAGGCCTTGCGGGAATCGTAGGGCAGAGCGCGGCCCTGCGGGAGGTCCTGCAACTGGTCGATATGGTGGCGGAAACCGATTCCACTGTGCTCCTGCTGGGCGAGACGGGCACCGGCAAGGAACTCGTCGCACATGCCATACACGACCGCAGCCGCCGCAAGAACCGAGCGTTGGTGAAGCTCAACTGCGCGGCCATTCCCACCGGTCTGCTGGAGAGCGAATTGTTTGGCCACGAGCGCGGCGCCTTCACCGGTGCCGTCGCCCAGAAGACTGGCCGCGTCGAGCTGGCGGATCAAGGATCACTGTTTCTCGATGAGATTGGAGACATCCCGCTGGAACTGCAACCCAAACTCCTGCGCGTCTTACAGGAGCGGGAGTTCGAGCGGTTGGGCAGTACCCGGACGAAGCAAGTCAACGTTCGGGTTATAGCCGCGACCCATCGCAATCTGGAAGAGATGATCGTGGAGAAACGGTTCCGCCAAGACCTTTACTACCGCCTGAATATTTTCCCCATTTCCATTCCTCCGTTGCGCCAGCGCCGGGAAGACGTTCCGCTGCTGGTGCGGCATTTCGCGCGCCATTTCGCCCGGCAGATGAACAAGAGGATTGAGGGGATCTCTCCGGAAACCATGGAAGCGCTGACTTGTTACCCATGGCCGGGCAACATCCGTGAGCTGCAGAACGTGATCGAACGCTCGGTGGTGATTTATCAAGGGGGAAATCTCTCGGTCAAGAAGAGTTGGCTCTGTCGCGACGCTTCGCAGGCCAGACCGGCGGCCCAGCCTCTTTGCCGAAGGCCTGCGAGCGACGATCGAGAATTAATTGGCGCTGCGCTGGCCGAAGCGAGAGGCCGGGTATCGGGACCCTACGGCGCAGCAGCCAGGCTGGGCATTCCCCCCTCGACCCTGGAGTCCAAGATCCGATCCATGAATATCAATAAATATAGCTTCAAGATGGCCTAACGGACACAGTATGCACAGCACAATTCTTGCGAACTTCGCGAATTCGCGGTGCCTTTGCGATTCTGGACGCTTGAGATCACGCGTTTTGAAGAACTTAGCAACGGCTGCCGCATTGCTTTATAGGGATCAGAAAGATGACCGCGAGTTGTCTTGAACAGCTAGAGAACAGAAGGATCAAGCGGGTAGGGTGATTCAGATGGGTTCTTCTGCAGCATCCCAACCAGGCAAGCTGGAAGCGGCGCCGGCGCTGAAGCGCTGTGAAACGCGTGTACAAATGGCGGGAACTCGCTCTCAGGAGCAACTGGCTGCGGAATACGAGCGTTTAAGACTAGTGCACGACATTGCCAATACCGTAATCCGCCACTTGGACGCCAAAGAGCTTTTCGTCCAGATTTCAAAATGCATAGGCCGCGTCATCCAATACGACTATTGCAGCCTCGGCTTGTGGGAACCCGACAGCGACCAATTCCAAATTCGCGCCCTAGATCTCCCTGCAGGAGTGCACCCGCTCCCCGAGGAGGCAGTCTTTCCCGCCAAGGACTCTCCCGCAGGAACGGCCTTAAGCGCACACAACCCTGTGCTCACAAATCAACTGAGGGTGCAGGACTTCCCCTCCAAAGCAACGCAACTACTTTTGGATTCAGGGATTAAGTCGGGATGTTGGTTGCCTCTTCCTGGCCGGAAACGCTTTCTCGGAACCCTGAATGTCTGCAGCTTCCAGGAATCTGCTTTCACCGAGCGCGACCTCAGTTTGCTCAGTGAGGTAGCCAATCAGATTGCCATTGCCGTCGACAACGCGTTGGCTTTTCAAGAAATCGCCGAACTGAAGGACAAGCTGGCCGAAGAGAAGTTCTACCTGGAAGATGAGATCCAAACTGAACACAATTTTGAGGAAATCGTCGGGGAGAGTCCCGCCCTGAAGCAGGTGCTTCAGGAGGTAGAAACCGTAGCCCGGACGGACTCGACGGTTTTGATTCTTGGAGAGACCGGTACGGGGAAGGAACTGATTGCCCGCGCCATTCATCATCTTAGTCATCGGAGTGCACGCGCGCTGGTGAAACTGAATTGTGCGGCAATCCCGACCGGGTTATTGGAAAGCGAACTGTTCGGCCACGAACGAGGAGCGTTTACCGGCGCAATCGCACAGAAGGTCGGAAGAGTCGAACTCGCAGACAAGGGTACCCTCTTTCTAGATGAAGTTGGTGATATTCCGCTGGAGTTGCAACCCAAGCTGCTGCGGGTTCTCCAGGAGCAAGAATTTGAAAGGCTCGGGGGCACCCGCACCATCCGAGTGGACGCACGGCTGGTGGTAGCGACCAATCGCAACCTGGATCAGATGGTTGCTCACGGTGAATTTCGCGAGGACTTGTTCTACCGGCTGAACGTCTTTCCCATTCAGATTCCTCCATTGCGAGAGCGCGCCGGCGATATTCCTTTGCTGGTTAGCTTTTTTGTGAATAAGCACGCGAAGCGAATGGGCAAACGAGTCGAGAGAGTTCCGCCAGCGACGATGCGCGCCCTATCCTGCTGGCATTGGCCGGGCAACGTCCGCGAATTGGAGAATATCGTTGAGCGCGCCCTGATTCTCTCGCACGGCCCGGTTCTCAATGTGCCCCTCACTGAACTCAGGGGAAGCGCATTCACGGTCCCCAGCACTAAGGTTCCCACCTTGGAGGCCTCGGAAAGGGAGCTGATCTTCCGCGCTCTTCGCGAGGCGAATGGCGTTGTCGCCACTGCCGCTGGAAAACTCGGCATGAAGCGCACGACCTTAAATTCAAAAATGCGGAAACTGCGAATTTCCCGCAGAGATCTATTTTCAGCGGAGTCGTCGTTCTGACCTGATGTCGCCACAGGAATACCCGAGGTTTTTGTGAATTCTCTCTTCTACTGCACGCAAGTCCTTGATGTTGTTTGCGCTGGCCGAAATTCTTGGTATTAGAAGAGGTTGGCCCCTGAGATGCCGAAACGGGAAGCAGAGTGGCGCTACTGGAGATGACCGGAGCGGCCATTCTCAAGCCGCGTCTTCGCTAAGGAGTGCGATTTCAAAACCAACAAAGGAGAACATTCAAATGGGACATCATAGACTGCTCCCTCCTCATTCTTACCATCCCTTCCCACCTAAGGTGGACGAGGTCGAGAACACTATCGCTCGCCGTGCGTACGAGCTGTTCGCATCACGCGGATTCACCGACGGCCATGACCTGGACGACTGGTTTCTAGCTCAGTCCGAGCTTTTCGGCCAGATGCCAGTCAGCGTCACAGAAACCGGGAACGAAGTAACCGTCAAGGCCGGCCTGCCCGGATTTACTGAGAAAGACATCGAAATCAGAGTTGAGCCGCGTCGTTTGTTCATCGGTGGCATGCACCAAGAGAAAGCGGAGAACAAGAAAAAAGGCGAGACGATCTACAGCGAGCACGCCAACCAAGTATTTCGCACCGTCAATCTCCCTGCCGATGTCGACGTGGACAAGGTTAAGGCGACGCTCAGCAAAGGAGACCTCGAGATCACGTTAGCGAAGAGGGAAATCGGCAAAAGGATCCCAGTCGAACAGAAGGCTGCGTGATAAATCCGCCATCGACGGCGACAGTGGATTCAGGTTCACCAACGCGAAAACAAAATGAGTTCAACATATGGAGGAAATATGAAAAAGAGCGATGCGCAACTTCAGCGGGACGTTATTCAGGAGCTGAAGTATGAACCAAGTATCAACGCTGCAGAAATTGGCGTTACCGCCAAAGACGGGATCGTCGGCCTCACCGGTAATGTGCAGAGCTATGTCGAGAAGTACGCGGCGGTGCACGCCGCCGAAAGAGTAGCCGGGGTCACGGCTGTTACCGACGAACTAAAAGTTGATGTGCCAGCTTTGCATGTCCGCAATGACGAAGACATCGCCAGGGCTGCCATCAACGCGTTGGAATGGGACGTCTGGGTGCCGACCCAAATCATTAAGGTTAAGGTAGAGAGCGGGTGGATCACTCTGGATGGCGAAGTTGACTACAAGTATGAGCAGACAGCCGCTGAAGAAGCGGTGCGCAACTTGACCGGGGTCCGGGGCGTCATCAACTTGATCACCCTCAAAAAGCCAGATGTCCTGCCGTCGGAGATCAAAACCAGTATCGAGCAGGCTTTGCGGCGGGCTGCGGAAGTGGACGCGGATCGCATCAAGGTGAGCGTCGTAAAAGACAAGGTCATCCTGGATGGCAAAGTCTCTTCCTGGGCGGAACGCCAGGAGGCCGAACGCGCTGCCTGGTCAGCTCCCGGAGTCACTACGGTAGAAGACTTACTCGTTATCGCAGCGTGAAGATCGGTTTTCGGCGGCCCAAAGTCGGGTAGGTGGCGGCTTTTCCCCCAAGCCGCCACCGCCTTCGGACTGAATCTTAAATAGTGACTCCGTGAAAACGCTTGAATACCACACCTGCAATTGCTACCACGATAGCGAGATATCAGGATGAACTCTGCCACCACGACTAATGCTTTTTCTCGAAAAAGCCACGACGAAAAGAGGATCCTCAAGATCCTCGAGACCAATTGGCAAGCAGAAACACGGGGCTATCACACCTACGATACCTTGGCGGCGCGCGAGAGCGACCCTCAGCGGCGGAGCGCGTTCCGCGGACTTGCCGCTGCGGAAAAGCATCATGCCGATCTCTGGGCTGGCCGCATTCTTGCGCTAGGCGGACCTACCCCTGTTTACAAGGGGTCGCAACCGGGCGAAGCGGATACTCTAGCAAGCCGCGTTGGGGGCAAGGATTTGGCACTGCGCCGTCTGGAACTGGATGAGAGTCACGACATTGCCAGGTACGCCAAACAGCTCGAGGAGCTTGGCGACGAGCCCAGCAAAGTGATTCTCAAGCAGGTGCTAGAGGATGAACGCGAGCACTACCGGATACTGGACAGTCTCATCCGTGGCTGTCGTCCTCTTCCTCCATCCTCCCCGGACCAGGCGAAGGCGGCCTTAACGGATCTGGTGGCGGCAAGAGATGAGGGCCAGCATCAAACGGCAGGCTGGATTGGGGACGCGATCTACGGAATTAATGATGGACTGGGTTCAATTTTCGGGATCGTGTCTGGTGTTTCTGGAGCGACCCTCGGCAATAGCAAGTTCGTCCTCATAGCAGGATTGGCTGGGATGGTTGCGAGCGCGCTGTCAATGGGCTCGGGAGCTTATCTGGCCGCCAAGAGCGAACGGGAAATCTATGATGCCGGGTTTGCGCGAGAGCGCGACGCTGTCGAATTCAACGAGGCTGAAGCTCGCGAAGTGCTCTCGCTTACCTACCAGATTCGTGGCTTACCCGCCGACGAGGCGAATCGTGTCGTCGATGAATTGGCTCGCGACAAGTCTGCTTTCGTAAACGAACTCGCGCGGGAGCGTCTAAATACGACAAAAGAAGCCCTTCGCAAACCGTGGACCTCCGCTATTTCAGGAGCCATCTCCACGGCAGTAGGGGCATTTATTCCAATTGTTCCTTTCTTCTTTATGAGTGGTTATCGCGCCGTGGTTTGGGCGGCAGCGGTCTCGCTGCTCGCTCATTTTGCAGTAGGTGCAGCAAAGTCGCTCGTCACCATTCGTTCCTGGTGGTCAAGTGGACTTGAAATGACATTTGTAGGCGCGGTAGAGGGCCTGGTGACATTTCTTATTGGAATTGGTCTGGGACGAATCGGTGAGGGAATGGGCTAGATGCCTGCTGACAAGCGCCCTGCTCGATCCCTGAAGCAACCTACTCCCTCGCGCTGAATCTTGCCCTCCGGTCCGCTGGGGATTATCGCCGGATGACCTCGACTGAACAATGGGCATGAAGGGCAACCGATTCAGCAACGCTTCCCATCAGCAGCCGATCCCATCCCTGCCTGCCGTGAGAGCCGAGAACAATCAAGTCCGCTCCCCATGCTTTTGCTACATCGAGAATGACGGACCGAGGTTCTCCCTCCGGTGTTGCCCGGGCGTCGCAGAGGTTGAGGTCCGTGGCGCTCAGGGTCTTTCGAGCGTTGGCAACAGCATCTTCTGCACGCGTGCGCGCAGCCTCGTACGCCTCCACAAACATGGTATCGGGGTACTCCGAATAGGCTGGTGACGGAGTGGTTTGAACAATCGGAAGCTCTAATACGCTGAGAATTCTGATCTCACTGTTCGCGGGCCATGGGCGATTCGCTAAAGAATCGACAGCTTTGGCAGAACACTCGGAGCCATCCGTGGCCAGCAGTATCTTCTTGCTGTCCGAGGGCAATGTAGGATTAGGACCGGGGCGTACGATCTCAACTGAGCAGGGGGCCGTGCGAAGCACCGCTTGCGCAACACTCCCCAGGAGAAATCGCGTCAACGCGCTTCGACCGTGTGAGCCCACCATCACGAGGTCGGCGCTCCATTCCTTCGCATACTCGGGAACAGCTTTCTTGGGGAAACCCAAGTGGACCTCCGAAAACGCTTCATGCCCGGAGTGCGCCAGGGCTTCCATCGCCCCTTTCACGAGGAGTTGTCCCTGACGCTTTGCATCTTCGATGAGCACAGGCATTCCTTCCCATTGGCGCAGATCTACAACGTTCACGACACAAAACACCGTACCGGACGGCCAAGGTCGGGTAGCGGCCGCACTTATGACATATTGCGATGCGGTTGAAGAATCGATTGCTACTAAGATTTTCATATCGACCTCGAATTTCTTGGTTCAGTCCAAACCTGGTATCGCGCTATAGATCGCCCCCCTTAGCGTGCTTCTGCTTATCGCCCATCAGTACTTAGTTGGCAGGGGTTCAACCGTTCAACCGACCTCAGTGCAGTTAAGAAGCCAAACCGTCGAAGCATCGAAGAAATGAGAGCCTTTGCCCTGCTTGCGGTGCGTGGCCCGTGCGATGCGCCTGACGGCAACACGGGTGAGGACCGTCGTCAGAACGACGAAGGAGCGCCACTCCGCGCGGAGTGAACTGCTCGGTTGTTCTTGGGCAGAAGTGGCGCCGCAGGCTTTTATTTCTGCAGCCCTTTTTCGGATTCAGCAGACTCATCGACGGCGTGCAGGCCGGTCATCGAATCAATCTGGATTCTAAAAAAGAGAGGATCAATCAACTCGTCGCCCATTCTTAGCTGGCGCTCCCCCAATGCGGGTTGCCACCAGTGGTAGTGCTTTTCTAACAGCTTCCGCGCATGTTCTCGTTCGTCGGTATACTGTGGCTCGGGCAATTCCTGATAGCTGCCATTGGCAATCACGCTCATCCACTGCGACTGGTTCTGAACTTCGTCAACTTCGACGCAGACTTTTGGGTTCGCTCTCATCCATTCGATCTTGCGTCCGAAGGTCGAGAACACGTAGATATAGCCAGGCTCGTACGCAAAATCTATCGGCACGACGTACGGCTGGTTATCGAGCGAACAGCCAAGTCTTCCGAGGCAGGCCCTTGCCAGGAATGCGCCACACTCTTTCTCGTTCATTTCATTGATTACCATGATTCCACCTCCCACTACATGTAACACGTTAGCTTGGGGTGCTACTTCTGCCACGAAATCTGGCTCGCCTCAAGTGGCACACATGCGTTGGAGTCACGAGGAATAGCGCGCGGGATGTAGTCCGTGGCTGGCCGGTTCGCTGGTACTTTAGACGAGTACGAGAAGTAACCATCTGAATCAGGAAGTGGCCCCATCCGTTCCATCCTTTGACGAAAGAGCCTTCCGTCAGCCTGCGGCTCTGCGTACAATTCAACCCCCACGGAATTTGGATCGAGTTCCCCCAAGAGCACCTTGACTTGAAAATTGTATTGATTCCCTTCGGTGTGTGTGGCGACTGAACCAAACCGCAGGTTCGACCAACCCTGCGCAATCGATTTTGCCCAGTTGGCGAGTTCGACCCCCAGCTTGCTTTCATTTTCGGCTCGCGCGCAGTAACCTTCCGCAGCTCGCAAGTAGTACTGTTCTACATATTCCCGAACGGCGCGATTGGACGAGAAATTCGGAGTCAACCGCAGCATGCTGGCCCGCATTTTCGTGACCCAAGCCTTGGGGATGCCGCGATCATCACGAGCATAGAAAGCCGGAATGACCTCTTTTTCCAGAAGATCGTATAGGGTATCGGCTTCGTGCGGGTCCCAATAGGGGTCCTCTCCGTGCTCCTGTCCGTCTCCGATGGCCCATCCCACGTCGGGGGAATAAGCTTCGGCCCACCAACCGTCAAGCTCAGACAAGTTGAGCCCCCCATTAACCAGAACTTTCATGCCACTGGTGCCACACGCTTCCCACGGCCGCCGGGGTGTGTTAAGCCAGAGGTCCACGCCTTCGACCAGACGGGAAGTGAGCAGCACATCATAATCACTTAGGAAAGTGACACTGGAATGAACATCAGCGCGAGCGATGTAGTCATTCCATTCTTTGATCATGGCTTGGCCGCTCTGATCCTGTGGATGTGCTTTGCCCGCCAGAATTAATTGCACCGGCCGATCTTGATTCGTTAGGATGCGGGCCAGCCGCTCGCGATCATGAAGCAGTAGGTTGGGACGCTTATAGGTTGCGAACCGCCGCGCGAAGCCGATGGTGAGCGTTTGCGGATCGAAAATGGCCTCGGCTTGCAAAACTTCCTGTCGCGATGCTCCTTGTTGCACGTGTTGTCGCGATAAGCGCTTGCGCACATATTCAATAAGACACTGGCGTGCTTTCATGCGCAGCTCCCAGAGTTGTTCATCGCTTACTTCCTCCAGGCGGTGTACATTCTCCAGCGCTCCACGCCAACGCTCCTGGCCGCATTTCTTCGTCCAGAGTTCGTCGGCCTCCGCGGAATCCCAAGTAGGCACATGAACTCCGTTGGTTACTGCACCGATCGGCACTTCGACCTCGGGCCACCGCGGGAAGAGCACTTGGAAGATTCTCCTGCTAACCCGGCCATGAAGTTGACTGACGCCATTCGCAGCCCCGCTGCCGCGCAGCGCGAGATATGCCATATTGAAGGGTTCAGAACGATCGAGCGAGTTTCGTCGTCCTAACGCCATGAGCTCGTCAAATTCGATCCTCAATTCGCTCTCGGCGTATTTTCTGAAATATTGGTCCATTAATTCCGGTGCAAAACGATCGAAGCCGGCTTCGACCGGGGTATGGGTCGTAAACAGATTTCCAGCCCGAGTCACCGTCAGTGCAACATCGAAGGGTTGGTGGTGCTTTTGCATGTAGCCTAATGTCCGCTCGAGGACCAGGAATGCTGCGTGCCCCTCGTTCAAATGGCAGACTTCGGGGTGAAGGTCAAGCGCGGACAGAAGCCTCCACCCAGCCATCCCCAACACTGCCTCCTGCCGGAGGCGTAGCTCCTGTCCTCCGCCATAGAGTTCGCTGGTGATCGCACGGTGGATGGGCATGTTGGCGGCGTCGTTGGTGTCGAGTAGATACAGCTTCGTTCTCCCTACTTGGGCTTGCCACGCGCGTACCCAGAGAGGACCTTCCGGAAGACGGAGAGGAATGCGCAACCACTCACCATCCGCATCACGGACTGGTGTGATGGGCAGTTGCCCGGGATCATTGAAGGGAAAAAGCGCCTCCTGGAACCCGTTGCGGTCGATCTCCTGGCGGAAATAACCTTGCTGATAAAGCAGACTGATCCCAATCACCGGTACGCCCAAGTCGCTTGCCTCCTTGAGTTGATCGCCAGCCACATTCCCCAGTCCGCCGGAATATATCGGGAGCGCTTCGCTCAACATGAATTCCATGCTAAAGTACGCGACTCGGGTGAGAGTAGAGCCAGGATGGGCCGTCTGAAACCACGCAGATCCTTTCTCACGTTGGCGCTTTTTGCGAAGCTTCTGTTCGACCTTCTCGCTGAAGGCAGGGTCAGCAGAAGCTTCCCGAATCGTCCGCTTGGAAACCGTCTGCAGCACTACCCACGGATTCTGTGTCAGCTCCCAGAGCTCAGGGTCGAGTTGCCCCCAAAGCTCGTCGGTCGAGTGGTTCCACGACCAACGCAGGTCGAGTGCTAATTCCGTTAGCGCAGGAAGCAACGACTCGGAAGTGAAATTCTGGTTTGTTCGACTGGCCATATAACTTCATCGCCTCCATCAGGCAGCAGCTTGGTTGGCGGTTGCGAGTGCTCCGCGAATGACGTCCCGCGCCTCATTTTCGATGCGCAGCAGATGATCCTTACCGCGGAAACTCTCCGCGTAGATCTTGTAGACATCTTCTGTTCCTGAGGGGCGCGCCGCGAACCAACCACCGTGTGCAATCACCTTCACGCCCCCAATGGGCTTGCCATCGCCAGGCGCGGTGGTGAGTATCTTTTGGATCGGTTCTCCGGCAAGTTCCGAGACTTGGACATGCTCCGGCGAGAGTCGCTCCAGCACGGCCTTTTCTGCCGAAGTGGCTGGCGCTTCGAGACGCTCGTAAAGAGGATCGCCGAGTTCGCGTGTTAGTTCTAGATAAATCTCGCCCGGATCGCGGTGCAACTTTGCTGTGATCTCGGCCGAGAGCAGCGCCGGCACGATTCCATCTTTGTCGGTAGTCCAAACGGTGCCATCGCGTCTGAGAAACGAGGCTCCGGCGCTCTCTTCCCCAACGAAGCCCAAAGTGCCATCGAGCAAACCACTGACGAACCACTTGAACCCCACAGGAACTTCGTAGAGTCTCCTTCCCAGCTTGTCGGCCACGCGGTCGATCATGCGGCTGCTCACCACGGTTTTTCCGACACCGATGTCGCTGCGCCACTGCGGGCGGTTCGAGAAGAGGTAATGAATGCACACAGCAAGGTAATGATTGGGAGGCAGAAGGCCTGTGCTTTTTGTCACGACGCCATGACGGTCGTGGTCCGTGTCGCATGCGAACGCGATATCGAACTGATCTTTCAACGCAATGAGCGCCTGCATTGCGTATGGCGACGAGGGATCCATGCGAATCTTCCCGTCCCAATCTAGCGTCATGAACCGGAAAGTCGGATCGACCGCATCGTTCACCACGGTAAGGTTGATGCGATAGCGTTCTTCAATACGAGGCCAGTAATGAACTCCTGCGCCACCCAATGGATCTACACCCAGTTTTATGTTCGCATTCCTGATCAAGTCCATGTCGACAACATGCTCAAGATCGTTGACGTAGGAATCGATGTAGGGATAGTGATGGGTGGTGGCTGCCTTGAACGCCCTTTCAAACGGAACGCGTTGCACACCCCGTAGCCGGTTCGCAAGAAACTCGTTCGCTTTTGCCTCAATCCAGCTCGTCGTTTCCATGTCCGCGGGTCCGCCAGCTGGTGGGTTGTATTTGAAGCCGCCGTCCTCTGGGGGATTGTGGGAGGGCGTAATCACGATTCCATCAGCGAGGCCGGACTTCCGGCCACGGTTATAAACAAGGATGGCTTGAGAAACTGCGGGAGTCGGTGTGTATTCCTCGTTTGCGGCGATCATCACTTCGACACGGTTAGCCGCGAGAACTTCGAGAGCGCTCGCCGAGGCTGGTTCGGAGAGCGCATGAGTGTCCTTCCCCAGGAACAACGGCCCCTTGATTCTCTGGCGTTT
>Ga0335070_10008229_pt1 | contig 12219 bp, 7 predicted proteins | sample Lox_Sample_13_FD_206722 | JGI IMG/M metagenome (GOLD analysis project Ga0335070, IMG submission 206722) | Soil microbial communities from Loxahatchee National Wildlife Refuge, Florida, United States - Lox_Sample_1.3 | ecosystem: Environmental > Terrestrial > Soil > Wetlands | place: USA: Florida...
GCGTGATCCGCTGCTGCACTTTGGCCAGCTCCAGCTGCAGAACCTGTTCCAGGTGTTCCGGCCGGAGGGTGTTGAAGACCACCACCTTATCGAGGCGGTTCATGAACTCGGGAGAGAACTTGCGCCGCGCCGCCTCCACCGCTGTGCGCGTAATCTTCTCGTCCAGACTGGCGTCCACGGCAGTAGGATGCGCGACAAATCCCATCCCGCCCTCGATCAGACCGCTCATTTCCGCCGCGCCGAGGTTGGAGGTCATGAAAATCAGCGTCTGGGAAAGGTCAACTTGACGATTGGAACCCAGCGTGAGAATTCCCTTGTCGAGAATCCCCAGCAGAAGCTGCCACAAGGCGGGCGACGCTTTCTCGATCTCGTCCAGCAACAACAGCGAGAGTTTGAGTTTCTCGGTGTGCCATCGGTTCAGGGCTTCCTGCGTGAGGACCGGCTGGGTTTCGCCATGGCCCACGTACCCGGGCGGAGAGCCGATCAACTTGGCGATCTCATGGGATTCCTGGAACTCGGCGCAGTCGATCTTGAGAAAGGCGCGACGGTCGCCGAACAGCGCTTCCGCCACCACTTCCACGACGTAGGTCTTTCCGGAACCGGTAGGTCCGAGGAACAGCAGGTTTCCAACCGGACGGTCGGGAGGATTCAGCCCCACCAGGAACATCTGGTACATCTCGGTTACGGCGTTGATCGCCGCTTCCTGTCCCACGATCCGGGCGCGGAGAAATGCCTCGAACTCGCGCGTGGCTTCGCCGTGGCGGGTGGCGTCGAGCGCACCGGCGGATCCCTGGGAATTGGGCCGGGACGCGGATGCCAGGTTTTCGAGTTCGGTGCGCATGACCTTATGCTCCTGAGCGGGAAGCCCGCGCCTGCGGTAAAGAAACTTGCACGAGTACCCTTCGCCGTCCGCAGCACTTCTCCCTTCTTATGCTGAATCCACTTGGAAGTCCCTGCAGTGACCGCAGTCACAAGAATCCAAACCCGTTGAGGGCGGAAGCATCACCAGGGCATGTGACCGCAATCACGCCGGGTGGGTGCTCACCGGCTTGGGTGAGGGCAGTCACTGACCCCATGACTGGCCACGTGGGAAGATGCGGGCAGGTGGAGTCATGGCGGAATTTCTCATAATTCTGTTAGTGGTGGGGGTCTTCCTCGGAGTCTTCTTCCTGGTGTGTGTCGTGCGGGAAAGGCGCGAGCTAACAGGTAACGAACCGGAGGAAAGTCCGCACGTCAGAAAGGCCGCGTGAAGGCACGTGACCGTAATCACGCAGCCGGGTCAAGACCAGCGGTGTTTATGCTGATTCCAGTATCAGGGTTGTGAGACATTCTCAGGAATTGAATTCGACCTTGACCGGCCACGTCCGCCAGATGTCCGCGCAGTATTCCCGAATCGCACGATCGGACGAGAACTTCCCCATGCGCGCAACGTTCAGGATGGACATTCTGGTCCAGCGATCACGATCCCGATAGGCGGTGCTTACTCGCTCCTGGCACTCGATATAAGACCGGTAGTCCGCGAGCAGCATGTACTCGTCCTGATTCAGCAGCGAGTCGTACAAAGGACGGAACAGGTCGGAATCCCCCGAAGAAAACTGACCGGAAACCAGCGAATCGATGCAGCGTCGTAGTTCCTCGTCGGATTCGTAAAACGACCGTGGCCTATATCCGGCCGACTTCAGTGCCTGCACTTCATCGGCGGTGAGTCCAAACAGGAAGAAGTTCTCCTCTCCCACTTCCTCCCGGATCTCGATGTTCGCGCCATCGAGTGTGCCGATCGTCAGTGCACCGTTCATCGCGAACTTCATGTTGCCGGTGCCGGAGGCTTCTTTCCCCGCCAGCGATATCTGCTCGGAAAGGTCAGCCGCTGGATACACCCGGTGACCCAGCGTCACGTTGTAGTTGGGCAGGAACGCGACCCTCAAGCGGCCTCTAACGTCGCCATCCGCATTCACTACGTTGCCGACTGAATGGATGAGCTTGATGATCAACTTGGCCATGCGATAGGCCGGCGCTGCTTTGCCTCCGAAGATGAACGTGCGCGGCGCAACCTCAAGGTCCGGATCAAGCTTGATGCGATTGTAGAGGGTGATAATGTGAAGCACCTGCAGGTGTTGCCGCTTGTACTCGTGAATACGTTTTACCAGCACGTCAAACATTGACTCCGGATTGACGGCCATTCCCAATTGTTGCTTGATGAACGACGCGAGCTGCGTCTTATTCTCCTGTTTGACCTTGTGCCACTGCGCCCTGAAATCGCCATCGTCAACGAAAACCTCAAGCCGGCGAAGCCGTTCCAAATCGTGGATCCATACGTGTCCGATTTTCGTGTTAAGAAGGTTGGTCAGCCGCGGATTGCTCAATACCATCCACCGTCGCGGGGTCACGCCATTTGTCTTGTTGCTGAACTTTTCCGGCGAAAAATCATGGAAGTCACGCAGAACGTGGTTCTTCAGCAGCTCCGTATGCAGGGCAGCCACCCCGTTGATGGCATGGCTCCCGACGGCGGCGAGGTGGGCCATGCGGACAAAGCGCCGGCCTCGCTCGTCGATGATGGACATGCGGGCGACGCGCTCCGGGTCATCTGGAAACTTCGCGCGAACCTCGTCCAGATGCCGGCGGTTGATCTCGAAAATAATCTCCAGGTGACGCGGCAACAGCTCTCCAAACAGATCGAGGGGCCACTGTTCCAGCGCCTCCGGAAGGAGAGTGTGGTTGGTGTAGCAGATCGTATTCTGCGTGATGTGCCAGGCGGTGTCCCAGTCCAGGTTATGTTCGTCCACGAGCAGGCGCATCAGCTCCGCCACGGCAACCGCCGGGTGGGTGTCATTGAGCTGAATGGCAAACTTGCGATAGAAATCCGTGACCGGACGTTGCTGAATTGTGTGAATGCGCAACATGTGCTGCAAGGAGCACGAAACGAAAAAGAATTGCTGGGCCAGGCGCAGCTGTTTGCCTTTAATTTCTTCGTCATTCGGATACAAAACCTTCGAGATGTTCTCCGAAGCCACTTTATCGGCTACGGCTCCCACAAAGTCGCCGGCATTGAACACCTCAACGGAGAAAGATTCCACCGCTTCCGCTGCCCACAGTCGCATGGTGTTGGCGGTGTTGGTGCGGTATCCGAGAATGGGCGTGTCGTGCGCCACACCTCGCACTGCTCTGGCAGGAATCCAATGCACCCGGATTCGGCCGGTTGCATCTTTGTGAGATTCGGTGTGTCCGCCAAACTTCACTTCGAAAGCATCTTCCGGACGAGAAATCTCCCATGGATTGCCCAGGCGCAGCCACTTGTCAGTGGTTTCCACTTGCCACCCGTCACGAATGACCTGGTCGAAGATGCCGTATTCGTAGCGAATTCCATAACCGATGGCAGGAATATCGAGAGTGGCCAATGAGTCCATAAAGCAGGAAGCAAGTCGCCCCAGGCCGCCATTGCCCAGGCCAGGTTCTTCTTCCTGCTCGATCAAGGCGTTCAGATCGAGACCCAGCCGTTCCATGGCCTCTTTCGCCTGATCGTGAATGCCGAGATTGATCAAGTTATTGGCAAGATGGGGTCCGGTAAGAAATTCAGCCGAAAGATAGCAGACAATCCTGACGTCCTGAGCGCCGTAATTCTGGATCGTCGAGATCCACCTTTCCACCAGCCGGTCGCGCACCGAATGCGCGAGCGCCATGTACAAGTCGTTTCGCGTAGACCGCTCCGGCGATCGCCCCTGCACGAAAAACAGGTTGTCAAGGAACGACTGTATCAGCGGTTCGACCGTAAGGTCTGTTCTCTTGTTTTTCCTGTTGAGTTCTTTTGCCCACTGGGTGGCGGCAAGCTCCGACATGGGAACCTTCCTGACTTTGCTGCGCTCAGTGCAAGCTGCGACTGGCACACTTGTGCGAGGCAATCCAGCAACAAGTGGCCGGCTGTCCCGCGCCAGGGCGGGCTCCGGTTGGCGGGGCCAGAGCGCCAGCCGTGCATCGTGCTGAGTGCGTATTACCGCAGAGTGAATATGGCGTTAATTTTCTGCGAAACCAGCGCGTTCACTCTTGACAACGGGAGCCAGTAAGCGCACCGATCATCGCGGCCGGCAGTCTCCACAAGACCGCTTCATCTTCGAGCCCAAAGTGAAACGCACATACTTCCTCACGTCGGACAAATTACGCCTGTAAATACCACGGCACGTTGATGATGTTGATCCGCCGCTCTCCTCGCAGCAGCAAAAGCGCGGTCAGCACAGCGCCCCGCTGATTGTGCAGGAAATAGTGATACCAATGCCGCTCCACCATGACTGCAACGACGACCGCGACCATGCGATGCCGGTTTTCTCTTTCCACCTTCAACACATGCTCTATCACGGGCTTCAGCACCAAACGGTAGGGTGAATGCACGGTAACCAGCTTCGGCACAGGTATGCCAACTTCCCGCGCAGGGCGCTCAACCACGTTCTGCCATTCGCTCAGGATGCTATCGTCGCCTTCGCAGGTGACGTGCACTGCCTGAACCTCCGGCGACAATGTCATGGCAAATCGGAGCGCCTTTTGCGTGGCTGCATTCCATCGCTCCATGGGCACAATCACCACCGGAGGTTGCGGTTTGTGGGCCAACTGTTTTTCCACCGCCTGCAGTTCCCGCAACACCTGGTGGTAATGGCGATGCACCCAGGCCATCAATATAAGAGCTGCCGGCAGCAACAGCACCACAACCCACGCACCCTGAGTGAACTTCGCGGCCAGCACAACGACCACCGTGATTCCCGTCGCCCCTGCCCCTAACCCGTTGATCAGGATGCTGTGGATGGCTTGGGCTCCTCGCGCAGTTCTTCTCCAGTGGGCCACCATACCGGCTTGCGATAGCGTAAAGGCGAGAAACGCTCCTACGGCAAACAGCGGGATCAAACGATCGGTTACGCCACCGAACAAGATGAGCAAGGCTGCGGCAAAGATTGCCAGCGCCCATATGCCCTCCGAGTAGACGAGCCGCCGGCCGCGTGCCGCCAGCGCGTGCGGCATGTAATCATCAAGCGCTACCGCGCGACACAGCCGAGGAAAGTCGGCAAAGGAGGTGTTCGCTGAAAGACAAAGCACCAGGAGAACGGAGAACATGGTAGAAGCATAAAAGACGCCCTTCCCGGCGACCGCCGCCGTCAGCATCGCCAGCACGCTCTGGTACCCGGGTTGGCCCGGGTCTGTAGCGGTAATGCCGTAATAATGGACAAGGGAGGCAATTCCTGCCAACAGCGCTATCAGTATCGCCACAATCGTCGTCAAGGTCTTGCGCGCAGCAGGAACAACGGGCTCCCGGAACGCCTGCACGCCATTACTCACTGCCTCCACACCCGTCAACGCGGTGCAGCCGCTTGCAAACGCCCTGAGCAGCAGCCAAAGTCCAATCGCACCTGTCGCCGCAGGCAGATGCGGAGGCTCTACCAGCGCATGCGGATGGCCGCCGGCCGCGACAACCCGGTACAGACCAACCAGGATCACAATCCCCAGCGTGCCTACAAAAAGATAGGTGGGCGCAATGAAAGCAGAGCCGGCTTCCCGAACTCCACGCAGGTTCACAATGGTCAGGATCGCCAGAATGACGAGACACAATGCCAATGTGTACTTTTGCAGGAATGGCACGGCAGAGACCAGCGCGCCGACTCCTGCGGAAATGCCTACTGCCACATTCAACAAGTAATCGATCATCAGCGCCGCTGCCGCCAGCAATCCGGCTCGGCGCCCCAGGTTCTCCTTTGCCACTGTGTAGGAGCCGCCGCCGGTGGGATAAGCGGCAATCGTCTGCCGATAACTGAAGTAGACGATGATCAGCAACACGATAATGGCGCCCGTCAATGGAAGGATGTAGCGGACGCCGGCAAGCCCAAGCGGTAAGAGGACCGTCAACGCTGCTTCTGGGCCATACGCGGCCGAGCTCAACGCGTCCAGGCCGAACGTGGGAATGCCCTGCGCCGGCGTTATCCTTTGTCCCTGGTCCTCTATCGAGGCAAGCGGTCTTCCGAACAGAACGTCAAGAAGCGCCATGCTGTCCCCCGGAAAATTGAGATCGCACCACGAGCCTTCAGATTCTCACCGAGCTTGCAAAACCGTTAGGGAGGAAACCGGCAGCCCCTGGTGAATCAGTGCCGGCCATTGGAGCCTGAGCGGCGCCGCAGCAGTTCCTCTTGGGCGTTAATGGCCGGTTCACCATCGAGAGGATGTTTGCGAATGTAGGTTCCGTCGGGCTGCATTTCGCGCGCCTTCACATTGTCCTGCAGATAAACTTCCAGCACGCGATCGCGAAGATGCTGGATAACTTTCCGATCCTCAATAGGGAACAGGACTTCGACGCGGCGGTTGAGATTGCGACTCATCAGGTCCGCGCTGCCAACATAAATGACCTGCTCGCCGCGGTTATGAAAATAGTAAATCCTGCTATGCTCAAGAAACCTGCCGACAATACTGATCACGCGGATGGTTTCGCTGACGTTGGGAACTCCGGGGCGGAGACAGCACATTCCGCGTACCAGAAGATCAATCTTCACCCCAGCGCGCGAAGCTTCGTAAAGCAAGCGGACCATCTGCGGGTCAGTCAGCGAATTCATCTTCAGGATGATGTATCCGTTGCCATTCTCTTTCTGGTGCTGAATCTCTCTCCGGACCAGCGCCTCAAACCGCTCTCGCAGGTTGATGGGCGCAACCAGCAGCTTTCGATAATCGGTCTTTGCCGAATAGCCAGTGAGAAAATTAAACAAGTCCGTCACATCGGCGCCAATTTCCTCGTCCGAGGTAAGCAATCCAATGTCGGTGTAAAGGCGCGCCGTGGTGGAGTTGTAATTGCCCGTTCCCAGATGGACATAGCGTTGGATCTGCTCTCCCTCCTGCCGCACGATCAGCGCTGCCTTGGCATGGACCTTCAACCCAGGCAGGCCATAGACAACGTGACCACCCTGATCTTCCAGAGCTCTCGCCCACTCAATGTTGCTCTCTTCGTCGAACCGAGCCTTCAGCTCCACCAACGTCGCGACCTGCGTCTCCTCTTCGATAGCTTCCAGTAGTTGCGCCACAACGGGCGAGTTTCTACCGACGCGGTAGAGCGTCATCTTAATTGCCAGCGAGGCGGGATCGTGCGCAGCCTTGGCAAGCAAATCGACAACGGGAGTGAACGAGTCGAACGGATGGTGCAGCAGCACGTCTCGGCGTCGAAGGGTTGCCAGAACGTCATCTTCTTCGCCCTCCTCCGCCAGGGGCCGAGGAATGCCGGGAACAAAGCTTGGCCACTTGAGATCGGGACGGTCTATGTCGGCAACGTGCCGCAGGCGGGAAAGCGAGAGTCTTCCCTTTAACCGGAAAACACTTCGACGGTCGACTTCCAGGTTGCTGATGAGAATCTTCAGAATGTGCTGTGGCGTACGGACACCGAGTTGCAGTCTAACGACATCTCCGAAACGCCGCTGGCGCAGACTCTCTTCTGTGTTCTCCAAAAGATCGCCGGCTTCAAGCTCCTGAATTGCAATGTCCGCGTCCCGGGTCAGGTGAAAAGGATGTGATTCCAGAATTTCCATCCCGGGAAACAGGCTTCGGAGATTGGCAGCAATCAGGTCCTCAAGCCAAATGAATGCATGACTTCTTCCAGCCATTCTTTTGGGCGCGACGCGATCCACTGGGACAATCTGCGGCAAAGTATCCGGCACCTTGACCCGCGCAAAGCGCTCCTCCCCTTGCGTATCGCGAATGAGGACGGCGAGATTCACGCTCAAATTTGAGATGTGAGGAAAGGGCCGTCCGGGGTCGAATGCGAGCGGCGTCAGCACCGGGAAGATCACGTCAGAAAAATACTTGTCCGCCAGTTCCCGCTGGCGGCCGCTGAGATCCGGGTACTGAAGAAAGTGAATCCCGGCACGCTCAAGTTCAGGAAGCAGCTGTCGATGCAGGCAGCGCTGCGCCGCGCCCATCAAGGTGCCAACCTGGATGCGAATGGCGTCGAGCTGTTCCCGCGCCGTCATGCCATCGCGCCCCACTTCGGCAGAGCCGGTGTGGATCTGTCGCATCAGACCCGCGACCCTCACCATGAAGAACTCGTCGAGGTTGGATCCGACGATGGAAATGAAGCGCACTCGTTCCAGCAGCGGATTGGCGGGGTCCAAGGCTTCTTCCAGCACCCGCCGTTGAAAGGCCAGCAGACTCAGTTCGCGATTGATGTAGAGCCCAGGGTCATCGAGGTCAGCCGCCGACGCGGGGACAGGCTCGATCTCTGCCGGACGGCGGTTTGCAACTCTACGAATGGCTGCAATTCGGGATGCCATGAATGGAATCGGTGGGTTAAAGCCGCTAAATGATACGGAAAACAATGTTGCAAATCTATTAAAAAGCCGGAAGGACAAATAGCGCCGCGGCGATGATCGCGGATCGGCTGCACTGTCGGGCGGGAGTAACCCGATTTTAACAATCCATGCGGCAGGGTCTATCATCCCAGGGCACAGCTATGCCAGAACACGAATACGACCTGGTTGTGATCGGCAGCGGGCCAGCCGGTCAGAAAGGCGCGATTTGCGCCGCCAAGCTCGGCAAGAAGGCCGCGGTTGTGGACAAGAAGCTCGGCATCGGCGGCGTCTGTGTTCACACGGGAACCATTCCCAGCAAGACGCTGCGGGAGGCGATCCTTTATTTCAGCGGGTTCCGCCAACGCATGTTCTATGGACGGAATTACGTGCTGAAAGAGAACATCACGATGCAGGACCTATTGTTCCGCGCGCAAGCAGTGAGGTCGCGTGAAGTGGAGGTGATCAACGCGCAGCTCCGTCGCAATGGGGTTGCGACCTACGATGGCGCGGCGCAACTGGCGGACGCCAATACGGTTGAGATCCAATCCGCCGACGGGCCGGTGCGCCTCAAGACGAAGTACATTCTGATCGCCTGTGGAACCAGACCCGCACACTCGCCACAGTTCCCAATCGATGGCGCGCACATATTCGATTCGGACCAGGTTGAGCATCTTGCGGAGATTCCGCGCGAGCTGATCGTGGTCGGCGCGGGAGTCATCGGCATCGAGTATGGGGCGATGTTCGCAGCGCTCGGCGTGAAAGTGACGATCGTCGAGCAGCGTACGGCCGTGCTGGAGTTTGCCGATCGCGAGATCATCGACAATCTTTGTTACCAGCTCCGACGCATGGGAGCCGTGTTTCGACTCGGCGAGAAGGTTGTCGAGGCAGGATACGAAGCGGACCGCAAACGGGTATTCATTCGTCTGGAGAGCGGAAAAACACTGCACGGCCAGGCTGTGCTTTACGCAGTGGGGCGGCAAGCCAACAGTGACCAGTTAAATCTGGAGTCGGTTGGAATCGTTCCCGGCAGTCGCGGCAAGCTTTCGGTAAACGACTTCTTTCAGACTTCGGTGCCGAACATCTACGCGGCTGGTGACGTAATCGGGTTTCCTGCTCTGGCAAGCACTTCGATGGAACAGGGGCGGCTGGCGTCGTGCCACATGTTTGGCGCAAAAGGAAGCGGGCATCCGAGTGTGATCCCGTACGGGATTTACACGATTCCAGAAGTCTCTATGGTAGGACAGACCGAAGAGCAACTTACCGAGGCTAAGATCCCGTACGAAGTTGGACTGGCGCGATACGCGGAGCTGGCCAAAGGACAAATGCTCGGCGACGAAGATGGGATGCTGAAGTTGTTGTTCCACCCGTCGAGCTTGAAGCTGCTCGGCGTGCATGCCATCGGCGATCGTGCCGCCGAGATCATCCACATCGGGCAAGCGATCCTGGCATTGGGAGGAACGATCGAATACTTCCGCGATACCGTCTTCAACTACCCCACGCTGGCGGAAGCATACAAAGTCGCGGCCCTGGACGGACTGAACAAACTCTAGTGCCGGTGCCCACGAAGACTATTGCAGGTTCTCCAGGGCGACAAGAGATCTGGCAACAATATTTTGGGGCAGCGGAGTGTAGCCGAGTTCGGGGGCGTATTTCTGTCCGTCCGTCAAGCACCATCGGAAAAGATCCTGCAGGACCTCAGTTTTTTGCCGGTCCGAGGAATTCTTGTAGAGCAGGATCCAGGTCAGCGTAACAATCGGATAGGACTCCGCACCTGCGGGATCGGGAACGTAGAGCCGCAGGTTGTCCGGCAGCTCGGCGTTAGCAAACGCAGAGGCGGACCTGCTTGGCGACGGCGCAACGAATTCCCCGGCACGGTTCTCAAGCAGCGCTACCTTCAGTCCCGTCCGGACAGCAAATTCGTAGCTGACATATCCGATCGAGCCAATGGATTGCCTGATCCTTCCGGCCACCCCTTCATTGCCGCTGGCGCGCATCGAGTTTCCCGGCCAGTTGACCAGGGTCGCGGGCCCGAATTGCGACCGCCACGCGCCGCTGATGGCGTCAAGGTTCTTCGTGAAGGCAAAGGTCGTGCCACTTCCGTCCTGACGGACGATGGTGGTTATGGTCAGGTTGGGCAGCTTTACGCCAGGATTGGTTTTCGCAATGCGGACATCGTTCCAGTTCTTGATCTGACCCATGAAGATGCCGGCGTAGGCCTCACGCGACAGTTTCAGGTCGGCGGAAAGGCCCGGAAGGTTGTAAGCCAGGACAACGCAACCTGCCGTGACCGGCAGCAAAACCGCTCCACCGGCAACCCTGGCAATATCCTCGTCGCGCATTGCGGCATCACTCGCGCCGAAGTCGACCTTTTCCTCGGGGTCAATACCCTGACCGATGAAGCGCCGGATGCCCTCACCGCTGCCGACGGCGTCATACGTGATGACGTCCTTGGGATGGGCAGCCTGGTACGTCTCGAACCACTTTTTGTACAGAATGGATGGAAATGTTGCGCCCGCCCCCTGGAGCAAAATGCCGCCCTCCGGGACCACCGGCTTCTGCCTGAGAGTCTCTCCGCGCGTGGGTACACCGGCTTTGGCTGAACAGCCAACCAGCAGGCTGGCCGATATCAGCAGCCCGCCCAGCAGCGCCACCCCGAACCGAGGATGAGAAAAGCGCACCACCAAGGCTCGCGCCTGCGCTTCAGCTGAATTCGCCACGAATGTACTCCTGCGTATGGACATGTTTAGGATCGTCGAAAACCTGACGGGAGTCGCCAAACTCCACAAGATATCCGGTGCGGCCGCCCTGGGTGGTATCGACGTAAAGAAAGCCGGTATAGTCAGCCACGCGCTTGGCCTGTTGAAGATTGTGCGTGACGATGGCAATGGTGAAGCGCTGGCGCAACTCCAGCATCAGTTCTTCGATTTTGCGGGTGGCGATGGGATCAAGCGCCGAGCAGGGCTCGTCCATCAGCAGAACTTCGGGTTCGGTGGCAATCGCGCGTGCGATGCACAGCCTCTGCTGCTGGCCGCCAGAGAGAGAGAGCCCGCTCTTCTGCAGCTTGTCTTTGACTTCATCCCAGAGCGCAGCGCCCCGCAGGGCCTTTTCCACCTTCTCTGTTTTATTGCCCTTGAAGCCGTTCAGCCGCAAACCAAACGCGACATTGTTGTAGATGCTGGTGGCAAAGGGATTGGGCTGCTGGAAGACCATTCCGATAAAGCGCCGGACGGCCACCGGATCGATGGCTGCGTCGTAAATGTCGCGCCCACGGTAACGCACGTGGCCCTCGAAGCGGAAGCCGCGAACCAGATCGTTCATGCGGTTCAAACAGCGCAGCACAGTGCTCTTGCCGCAGCCCGACGGGCCGATGAACGCGGTGATGGAGTTCCTTTTGATCGGAATCGCGGTATCGCGAACAGCTCGAAAATTGCCGTAGTAGAGGTCCCGAATATGGCAATCGAGAACGACGTCGCTGGAAGCGGCTGCGGTCATCGGTCCGGCATCGGAGTTTATTGCCCGCCGCGCTGAGACATTGCCCATCGACATAAAACTCCCCCTAGATCTGCTGAATCTGACGCTTGGATAAACTCTGGCCTATGAGGTTCGCCGCCAGTACAAGCAAAACCAGAATCAAGGCCGCTGCCCAGGCCAGTTCGACCTGGTTTTCGAACGGCATGCCGGCAAAGTTGTAGATCAGGACAGCAAGCGATGCCGTCGGCTGCATCAACTCGGCCCGTCCCTGCGACCATAACCAGTAATTACTGAACAGCGCTGTGAACAGAAGGGGCGCGGTTTCACCGGCTGCGCGCGCCACGGCAAGCATGACGCCCGTCAAGATGCCCGGAATTGCAGTCGGTAGAAGCACCATCCACACAGTCTGGGTCGGAGTTGCACCCATGCCGACGGCAGCTTCCTTCATGCG
>Ga0335070_10008230_pt1 | contig 12218 bp, 14 predicted proteins | sample Lox_Sample_13_FD_206722 | JGI IMG/M metagenome (GOLD analysis project Ga0335070, IMG submission 206722) | Soil microbial communities from Loxahatchee National Wildlife Refuge, Florida, United States - Lox_Sample_1.3 | ecosystem: Environmental > Terrestrial > Soil > Wetlands | place: USA...
TAAAGATGCCGATTTGCCGCTTCAATTGCCGTAGCCTGCATAGCTGTCGAGGAGGATTTGGTTTTTCGGATGTCGAGTTTCTCCCACGCTGGTGATATATACGCCGCGCATGTCTGCGACGGGGCACTTGTTTTCGCAGATCCCGCAGCCGGTGCAGAGCTCAGGGTTGACGTGCGGCTGCTTGACTGTGGTCAACTTGTACTCCGGAGTCATGACCTGGACTTCTTCGAACCAAATCGCCTTTTTGGGTGTGGGGCAGTGCTCTTCGCAGACGATGCAGGTCCGCGCTGAGGCATAGGGCAAGCAGCGATTGCGGTCAAAGAATGCGAGACCGATCTTGACCTTCTGCTTTTCTTCGAGCGGCATGCGCTGGATTGCCTGCGTCGGACAGACTTGCGAACAGAGCGTGCATTCGTAGTCGCAGTAGCCCATTCGCATCTTCAGGACGGGTGTCCAGAGACCCGCGATGCCGCCCTCGTCGAGCGCCGGCTGTACGGCGTTCGTAGGACACACCTTCATGCATTCGCCGCAACGCATGCACTTGGCAAGGAAGTCGTCTTCGGCAATGGAACCGGGCGGACGGATCAGTTCCGGACTGAACGTGCGGCCTTCACCGAGAGCGCTGCTGCGGACCAGAAGGGCTGTGCTTACCCCGGCGATTCCACCAACGATCAGGCCGCGGCGTTTGAGGTCGATCTTCGCTGCGGGAGGTGGCTGGAAGAAGTGTTTGATCCAGCGAAGGAGGGCGGCAACGATCATTTCTTTCCTCCTGGGACATAAACGGAGAATACGATGCCGTGGTGAGGACAAGCAGAATGACAGTTCCAGCAATACACACACTCCGACGGCTTCCAACCGCCGGGGCTGTCCGGATTTGCTCCTCCCTGGCAATCGGCCACGCACAGCCTGCAGTCGTTGCAGACTTCCTGGTTTTGCTTGATCTGCACGAGCGGATTCTTGCCGGCGACCCCCAACAGCGCGCCCAGCGGACAAACGTAACGACACCAGAAACGCGCGCGATACAAATTCAGGAACAGGACGGCGGAGAAGAAGAGAACGAGCAGAGTCATCCCATAGAAGTGCGGCTGCGAGGCCGCCAGAAAATTACGTCGCAGAACCTCGTAAGCCGGCTCGGATACTGCCGTGACTTTGAGCGGGCCGACGCCGGGATCGGTCTGATAGATCCAGGTAAAAACAGACTTCACGGCGTCGTTCGTCATCGGATAGACGATTGTCGCCATGCTGCGGTAGAAGAAAGAGATGGGATCGAACCACCCGCTCAGGTTCAATCCGAGCACACAGGCGACAAGGAGTGCGAAAAGGACGTAGTACTTGCTTTTCTGCCAGCGAGAGTAGCCTCCGGTTGTGAGCTTGTCCTTCACGCGGCTCGAACGCCAGCTTGAAATCAGGTGATGCAGGGTTCCGAACGGGCACACCCAGCCGCAGAACCAGCGGCCTGCCAGTAGGGTGACAACGAGCGTGAGCAGTGACAAGGACAGCCCGGCGGCGATTTTGTGCGACGCCAGCCAAGAAGTGAGCAGAACCAGTGGGTCCAGTTGGAAGAAGAAATCCACGCCACGGCCGGCCTGGTTGATGGGGTGGTACACCGCCTGCAGAAAAAAGTAAAGAAACAACAGGAGGAAGGCGCTTTGGCTCACGCGTCGCAGCCAGACCGGCAATGTTGTCTTCGATCGTGCCATGGATGGTTAGCGCATTCAGCTTTCCGTCTAACTACAGTTCAATGCGACGCGGCTTTAGAGTTTCAAATGCCATGGTGCCGAGCTTGCGGGTGTTGGCCTCAGCGATGTAGCCGACATCCTGGGGCTTCAACCCGAGCAGGGTTGCTCCGAAGGCATCGACGGCTACCTGATCTGTGCCGGCGGCCACCGTGTCCTTGCGCTGGACATCGGCGAGATTGCCACCGACGGGGCCATTGGCCGTCAGCACACGCACGGCATCCATAACGACCAGCGTCGGCTTGATAAAACTCGCCAAATCGACGACGGTATTGCTCAAATCCTGGTGAAAGCGGTTACGCTCGCCGCCAACGACTCCCATCAGATTCTTCATTCCGAGGGTGGCCTTGCAGAGACTGTGATGCTTAACGATGGGGACATTGATGAGCTTATTCACGCCAAGGACATCGCCGTAGACTTCCCACGATTGGAGAACCTTTCCCTGCATGGGAGTCTTCCGGAATCTGCCCTCATCGAGAATGAAGCAATCAGCGCCGGCCTTTTGTGCAGCTTGCTGAATTCCGCTGTGCGCAAAGGAAGGCGGAGCCGCATTGCAGGAATTGTCACTAACAATGACGCGCTTGGCGCCTGCCGCGTAGCACATCGAGACCAGCGCGGCCACGACATCTGGGTTTGTGGTGGCGGCCTGCTCAGGTCTGCGGTTCCAGCCAATATTCGGCTTGATCCAGACCACGTCGCCGCGGTTGATGAAGTGGCCCATACCTCCGAGTCCGTTGATGGCTTCCTGCGTAAGACGCTGAGCTTCTTCGGCGATCGCCTCGGGCGCTTGCGGGGAGGTTCGAAAATGGGCGATGCTCAGCGCTGGTCCGGGGGCAGTCGCAGCTTCGAGCGCAAGCGGACCCAACTTCAAGGCGGCACCAGCCATGGCGCATGTGTGAAGGAACCTTCTGCGCGAACATTCGGCCATCGAATCACTCCTTACGAATGCGGTTCGCACGGTCGTGGATCGGTGAGGACACGTAGACGGAATTTCTTGTCATTTCAGGCGATCGACTGCCTCCTTCAAAATGTCCGGGGCGCCGGCGACCGGATTGAAAAGGGCAATCAAGTAACGGCCTTTCACTTGGGCGATCAGCCTTCCTTCGAAGCTATTGCTGGCGCGGATCGCGCCGGACCCGAGGTCGGGTGCGGATTCGCTCTTTCCCGTCTCGCGAAAGTGCTGATCGAGCAGTTTCAATCTCTGCCGGGCTTCCGTTTCGTCGCCTGCAACCGAGACCAGCAAGGTGCTTTCCTGGTTGTCGAGGCTGTAAGTCGCAAGATACGCGGGGCGTAGGAAAGGGTGTCCGAGCGGGTCTTTTAGCAGGTACTGTTCGGAGCGCTGCTTCAAGTGGGCCTGGGGCAGCTGCTGTAAGAGGGCAGGAAAGCTCCCACGATCGCCAATCCTGGAAGAAAGAACGCGAGCAAATTGCTCGAGCACGGAATCACTGCCTCCGCCGAACGCGGCGAGCTTTACGTAGTAGCGGCCCTGCAGAGAATTCAGAATTCCTTCGTTCTTGTATGCCTCCGTGCCAATCGGGATGAAGTTGTACCAGGGCGCACGCTCGGCGGCGTAGATACCGAAGGCGTTCTCGGGCGTTCCCATGTCGAAGACATCGACGGTCAGTTCGACTTCGCCGGCACGAAACTCCTGATGGAGAAGCGTCTGAAAATCGTAAGAGAGGAAGGCGTCTGCTCCGCCGTCCATATATTGGTAGAGCGTTTCGGGCTTGAAGAAAGCCGGAGTGCCTTGCGCCGCTAGTCCTGCGGGCAGAGGATCGGGAACCAATCGGAGCAGCTGTTGCTCATTCTGGGGCGGCACGTTCTCCGAGGCTGGACTGAATTGAGCGGAAACAGCTGCCGTAAGTAAGAGTAGTAGAAATACGTGCCGGCGCGGCATGATTCGCCACCGCCCCCGCCAGGGATAAGGACGTGTCATGGCAATCTGCGGATATTCTACTGATCCAGAAATGATCGAGATGTGACGTAGGACACAATCGGCCGTGGGGTTCGCTAACCCGGAGGAGCGTCGGGCGCCGATCCGCTGCAGGAAAGAGCCTCGGGCCACGCACAGCTGCCTACGAACCTCGCCGCTCATGGGATGCCAACGCGCTGCACCAGATCCTGGAAGCGTGGGGAGCGCAACGGGTCCCACCACTCCAACGTCTTCAGTCACCCGCACACGCCCGCCCGTCAAAGTCACCGCGCCCTCAACGACCGCATCGACGCCCAACTCGCGGGCGATCTGAGGCAGACGTGTGTTCGTGTGCTTGTAGCGCATCACCGATGTTCGGGAAATCACCTTCAACGCGCGAATCCTGGCCAGGGCTGAGATCAAGGCCTCCGTCATCCCATCGGCGAACTATTCCTGTTGTGGATCACCGCTCAGGTTGGCCAGTGGTAGAACGGCAAGCGAGTGAATAATGCCGGCATGAGCATTCGGCAATCGTTCGACCGGCACGATCAGCTTGTAGCCCCATCCGCGCAGGGAGGCGACATAGTGCGATTCTCCCGTAGCATCGCCGAGTGATTCGCGCAGAAGGCGCACCCGCTGAGAGAGTGCTTCATCGCTGACAAACTCGTTCGGCCACACCGTCTCGAGCAATTCCTGGCGGCGAACCACGTGGGGCGCGCGGCGAGCGAGCGACAGTAGCAAGTTGAAGCTTAGTGGGGATAAAACAAGGGTCTGTTGGCGACGGGTTACGGTTCCATCGTTGGTATCTACCGTCAGGTCGCCGATGCGGTAGCGTTCCGACATCACGCGCACCCTAGAGATTCAAGTACTTGCCCGTGGGCAGCCGAGATTCGGCGCTACCGTCTTGCCGCTCGTCCATGCTCGGAACGGCGTTTCGCCCGAAGAAGCTCTTCGCGGAATCAACCAGTATCAGCAGGATTTCACCGAATCTTCACCCAGGCTTCATGCACAGGCAAGCCGATTATCGCACTCTACACACTGGCCAACAAGGATCGACAGGAGGAGAAGAGGCCGCCCCTCGGGGAGCCAACTCGGTACTTACGTGACGGCGCTGCCTCTTCGTTCCCTCCGTGGTTGGCATGAAGAGGTTCCACCTACATTTCCGATTTGAAAAGGAGATAGTCATGGCAGGCAGAAAACCAATTTGGTCATTCTTCGTAGCCGGGCTGCTCATCCTGACAGTGGGCGCGGGCAGCGCGGCGGCAAACGGCCCGGCGAGGTCCTTCAACTCTCTGAACGCAACCTGGGTAGGCAGCGCGGCCATCGTCGGCAATTGCGAGAACGGAAAACTCCTGTTTGTTGAGACCGGCGTCGGCTTCGTGGAACAAGCGGGCCTGTCGACCTGGTACGACAAGTATTGCGTGGACCCGATCACTTGGACGACCTCGGGCCGAAATGCGGTGATCACAGCGGAGAACGGCGACAAGATCTTCATGAAGGTGGAGCTCCTTTTCGTCTGGACCAGTCAGGCTACGGGCAATTGGATCGAGCACGAAACGATTATCGGTGGCACGGGGAAGTTTGCCACCGCGACTGGCGGCACGCATTCGCGGGGAACGTTCACCCTGACAGACCCGACCCACGCGGAGTGGGAGGGCATCGAGGTGGGCTTGATCTCGTATTGAAACTTGGTCCTTGCGCTTGCGGGCGGGGGTCAAAGCGATCGCGGCGAGAGAATGCCACGAGTTGATGACAGCTACTGTTTCTCGCGCTTCTGTATGTCCTTGGGCTGGTCGGGCTTCTGCTGGGTGGCTTTTGTATCCGGCTTCCAGGCGAAGGGGTTGGCCGCGGCTGAGGGATTGACGCCAAAATCCCACACGTAGAGGTTCATGCCTTCTTTGCCGAGCATTTCGGCGAGGGCATACTCGCCGTTCGGAAGCGGCTCCTTGGGCGAGATCATGACCCAACCCCCGCTGAGCGCGGTCACGGTGGTGGGGACGAATTGTTCCTCCGCTTTCACCTTTCCATAAGGGGCAACCTTGATCCCGCCGACAATCCGCTTTCCACTCTTCAGCTCGCCGCGAAGGATCTTGAAGCGCTCGGAAGGCGGCAGAGGCGGGGGCTCGGCTTTGGCCCCCGGAGTCGCGCCGGTTGCATCCGTGCCGGAATCGATGTTGATGTAGACCGAGGGAACGTCGGTGTGGGCTTGAATCTGGGCGTGCTCGCTGGGGAGTTCGATTGTCTGCTTGGCGCTGGCCAGGGGGTTGATGGCGGCGCGCAGGATATTCTTCTTCATATTCCGTTTGAGCTCGCCGCCTGATTGCTGGAGTTCGTCGAGCTGCGGCTGATTCTGGAACGTATCCAGCAAATAGACGCCACCTTCCGAAGGAAGGCGCAGACCGGGCGCGACCTCCGGGGAGCGCGCCTCCTCGGCCTTCTGCTCGGCCTCCAACTCCTTGTCGAGCGCGACGGCTTCGGGCGCGGGCTCGCCGTGCAGGCGGTCCTGCTCGTACTTCTCGGTGGCCACCCAGTCGACGAAGGATTTGGGAACCTCCTCCCACTCGCCGCGCTCGGCGCTGAAATAGCGGACGCGCTCGCCGTGAATCTCATACTTGGTGATGGATTGGTAGGAACCATCTTTGAGGATGAGGCGGTGGGCCAGGGCCTGGGCGCTGGCGGGGGCTGCAGAGAACAGGCAGAATGCAAGACCGAGAGCCACGGTCCCAATGGTGCCCGCCATGCGGATTGGCGATCTCATACCACGCAAGATTATCCGCCCTTTTCCGTTCTTCTGTCAGAATTAGATGCAATTGTTGGTATCGTATGCTGCCAACTGTACCCGCGGGCCTGCGAAAACGAACCCGGCGCAATGCCGACCTGTTGCTGGCGCTAGTGCTGATCGGCTTGGCAATTTACACGGGGTGCAACGTGTTTCCACAGGTGCACTTCGACCGGGAGCGCATTGAAGTATGGGTAGTACCGCGGCAGATCCAAGTCACCGGCCTTTATCACTACAGCAATCCTTCACGCTTGCCAGCTCTGCTTTCGCTGGGGCTTCCTTTTCCAGTCGATGCTGAACATCTGCGGCCGTCTACCTACTCTATTGCGACGGCGACGGCAGATGGCCATGTAGTCGCGCCGATCCGACCGACTGAGCGGCATGGAGAGGTCGGCTTCCGTATGTTCCTGCGCCCACACGAAGATAAGTGGGTACGAGTAGATTACGTGCAGGGTGCGAGTGTCTCGCGCGGGACCTACATTCTGACAACTACGCGCAAGTGGCATCGCCCATTGGAGCGAGGAGACTACGTCCTCCACCTTAGCGCTGGTCTGGAACTGGCATCGACAAACTACCATCCGGAAGCGACAGTCAAGGGCGAAAAGAACACGTATTTGTTTTCGAGAACTGATTTCTATCCGAGCGAAGACTGGAATTTTGCATGGCGGGAGGCGGTCCCAGCGTCTTCGGCAGGGGGCAGGCCATGAAACTAAGACGCAGGGCAGGGCTGATTTTCTTGATGGTCACGCTGGGCGTGCTGCCAGCGTGGGCCAATAATCCGCCGCAACCGGATGGACTGTTTTCGCTCATTCTCATCTTTCCGGTCGTCATTATTGGCTTTAGGTTGGCGGGCGCGAGTTACACCCAAGGAGAGCGCAAGTGGCGGATTTTGCGCGGTTTGTTGCTAGGCCTGTCTGTCATCTTCGCGATGGCGGGATCCGAGACCGCTGGTCTCCCTATGGTGTTCCTGTTGATCTTCGGTTGCATGCGCGGAGTACAGATCATCATGCGAGGTCATGGCGCCAAGAGAATCGCGATCGGCCTTGTAGTGTGCCTGTGGACGCTGTTCGCGGTGACTGACTATGGCGTCTCGCTGACCGTGTGGTCGCCAGTGCGTGTTCATCAGGAGATGGCTGTCATGAAACTCCGTGCACTTGCCAAGGCAGAAGAAACATACTCGCGCAATAGCGTCTCCAGGCGGTACGGAACGATCGAACAACTTCGAGATACCGGTACGCCGCTGGACTTTCCCTGGGGAGGAGGTAGCGACAAAGGCCGGGCATACGATGTCTTCCTTAATGACAAGGGTTGGTCGGGGTATCGCTACGGCGTGAGCGTCGATTCTCTCGGGGAGAAGTTCTTCATCAGCGCTGTCCCAGTGGCGTACGAGAAAGACGTTAGGCCACTTGTGATTCCAGGAACTTCGTGGTTGTACGCGCTGCGATCGCGGTCAGCACAGAACAACTCGTGGAAACAGGACTCTGAAGTAGGGCAACGCTGCTTTGCGATTGACGAGACCGGTGTCATCCGTGCTGCTGATCTGGGGACGACACGGGCCGTCACCCACGACGAGGCTGAGGAGTGGAAGCCACTACAGTAAGGCGAACAGAGAATGAGTTCTCCGGAGGTGGATCGTGAAAAGTGAGGGCGGACGACTCAATGTCGTCACCGGGGCGTTCGGGTTTTCGGGGAAGTACATTGCTGAACGTCTGCTCGCCATGGGAGAGCGGGTTCGGACTCTGACGAACCATCCCCGCGGCGATGCGGCGATCGAGTCTGCGCCGCTTGACTTTCGGAATCCGCAGGAACTGGCGCAGAGCATGGCAGGCACAACCGTGCTCTATAACACCTATTGGGTCCGTTTCGCCTACGGAGGGGTCGATCACGAAAGGGCGGTCGAGAACACGCGGGTGCTGATCCGTGCTGCCGAGGAAGCTGGTGTGAAGCGAATCGTGCATATCAGCGTCACCAACCCATCGTCCGATTCGCCACTGCCATACTTCAAAGGCAAGGCCGAAGTTGAGGACGCAATTCGGTCGTCTTCTCTGTCCTACGCGATTCTCCGGCCAGCGGTTGTGTTCGGGAGGGAAGACATCCTGATCAACAACATTGCCTGGCTGTTGTGCCGCTTTCCGGTCTTCACGATCCCGGGCAAGGGCAACTACAGCCTGCAGCCCATTTATGTCGAGGATCTGGCTGAGCTGGCAGTGACGGCGAGCCACAAGCAGGAAAACGTAGTAATGGACGCGATAGGCCCGGAAACCTACCAATATGAGGACCTGGTGCGGCTAATTCGCCGTACCATTGGCAGCCGGAGTTGGATCATTCACGTCCCGCCGTCGATGGTCTCGCTGGCATCCGTGTTTCTTGGCTGGCTGGTTCATGACGTGGTACTGACAAAAGACGAGGTCAGCGGATTGATGGCGAACCTGCTCGTTTCAAATCAGCCGCCCACCGGTCAAACAAGCCTGCAAGCTTGGCTGCGAGAAAACGCCCAAAGCCTAGGCGCCAGGTACGCTTCGGAACTGGTGCGGCACTACGGGTGACGGCAACGCTAGGTCCAGGGATCCTGCAGGTCTGCGAGTTCGCCGACCACCTCGGCCACGATAAGCCGCGGCATAGCGAAGTGCTTTTCAATTTCCGCGATCAGTTCGTCGCGGCTCCCGAGCGTGCGGACGGCGGATTCGTTCCCGTGCGATACAGCCACGGTCAGGTTGTGAATCATCACGCCACGGCCGGGAGCAAAACGCGTGAGTAGGAGGGAATTGAGGAAGGTCGCATCCGGGCGGAAGGAGTGTGCGATGACCTGGCGAAAGTCCTCAATATTCTTTGGCGCCGGTTTCGCGCGATAGCGATGTTTGAACTGGCCATCGCGATACATCTCCAGGCAGGAACATCCATCCGTGTCTTGTGGCTTGAGAACGTAACGGTCGCGTCCGAGCACAACTACGTGGTCAGTTGCCAGATCACGTGGCAGTGGCGCGAGCAAGGGCGCGCTGTAGCCGCCGTCCACCAGATATTCGCGGCCGTCTACCGCTACCATAATCACGGCGTGAACATCGGGATCCCGCATATCCGCGGAACACAGTCTGGCTTCGTACCCCAGGGCGGTTAGGAGCGAGTAGAGATAGAAGTTGTTGGAGTAGCAGGTCCCGCCGAAGTGGCAGCGCTCAATTCCATCGAGATACAAGTGAATGGATGGCAAGCCGGTGAGACCGTGGTGCTTCCGATTGTAGAGCTTGGAGATGTTTTCGAACGGGATCTGTGTAAGATGAGCAGCCACGATCTCGCTCAGAGATTCTGCCGTTGGATCTTTTCTCGACACACCCAGCACCGCGAGGTAACGCCGGACGATCTCAGAGTCGAGTACAGGGGCGGTCATGATTTGTCTGTGCAGAGAATTGTCGCACGTGCCACACCCGTTAGTGGAAGGGGCGTTTCTGAAGTTGTCGTACCGTACGGAGCTAGATTACCGGGCGCGGGCGGCGTGGGTTCTCACGGAGAAGGCTTCCACGCGGTTCCTGCCATTCTTCTTGGCCGCATACATACTCACGTCGGCTTGACGCAGAATCTCAGAGGCGGTTTGACCGAGCTGGCAGGAAGTGACGGTCACGCCCATGCTGATGGTGACCGAAGCGGTTCCGTAGGCGGTTGGGATGGGATCCTTTCCGATTGCCTCGCGGATGCGGTCGGCGCGGCGGCGTCCCGCCTCCAGGTCGCATCCCGGCAGAATCAGAAGAAACTCCTCGCCGCCGTAGCGGCCTACTATGTCGTAGGGCCGTAAATCCATTCTGAGTCTGCGCGCGATTTCCTTCAGCACCTCGTCGCCGGCGGCGTGGCCTAAGGAATCGTTGACCCCCTTGAAGTGGTCGAGGTCCGCCAAGATCACGGTGACCGGTTTGCCCTCGCGTTGGCTGCGCGAGAATTCTCTCTCTAGCGCGGAGATGATCTCTGAGCGGTTCAGCAGATTCGTCAGAAAATCGTGCGTGGCCGCGAAGCGTAGGTGCTGTTGGAGTTCGAGGATTCTCTTGCCCGCCAGAATGCGCGCGCGCAATTCTGAGGGATCAACCGGCTTGGCCAGATAGTCATCGGCGCCAGCCTCCATGGCGACAAGAAGATCCTGTTTCCGGTTCTTGGCCGTCAGCATGACCGTGTAGATGTAGGTTCCATTCGCTCCGAGGGCGCGAATGCGGCGGCAAATGTCGATGCCATCCAGGCCCGGAAGCAGCCAGTCAAGCAAGGCCATACTGGGCGGGTCGGGAGTTTCGAGCACCTTGACCGCCTCCAGGCCGTCGGCGACCGCGACGTAGTCCATGCCCCACTCGGTCAGGTAGCCGCCTACCTGATGCCGGTCAATGGCAGAATCCTCTACCAGCAAAATTCGCATAGTTTCGCACTCAAGCACGAGTCTGGCAGCCAGAGGTACCTACCCTCAAGATTACCTCTCGCGAACGAAAGGACATGACCTTTCGGGGGAGTTTCTTGTGGGCAGACTGGAAGATTCCCGGTCTGCTGCCACGGCATCATTATCGATATGAGCCAGGTTGCTCCAGGGGCACAAAACTAAGACCCAAGCCGTGCGCCAAAGCTCTTTGTTTTGGAGATCCGCTGGAAGCATTGTTTGACATGCGCTCCTAGAGTCCCTAGGCTAAGAGGTATGGAAGTGAGGATCACACCCGATCTCGAATTGAAGTTGTCGCGTCTGGCGGCTGAGCGCGGCCAGAACAAGGATGCGCTGGTCGAAGAGGCCATCCGAAAGTTCGTGGACTACGACGAGTGGTTTGTCCGTGAGGTGGAGAAGGGGCTGGCAGCGGCTGACCGGGGTGATTTTGTCCAACACGAAGACGTCAAGCAGTTGATTAACCGCCGGTATCCGGGCTGATGCGGATTCGATGGACGGACTCCGCGGCGCAGGACCTCATCGGCATCTGCGACTACACGCGGGAGCATCACGGCTCAGCGCAGGCCCGGCAAACGGCGCTGCGCATCGTGGAACGGCTCGATTCCCTGGAACAGTTTCCCCGCCTTGGCAGATCGGGACGCAAAGCCGGCACCCGGGAGCTGATCCTTCCCGGTTTGCCTTTTGTTGCCATCTATCGGGTCCGTGAAGATGTGATCGAGGTCGTCCGTATCTTGCACGGGGCGCAGTGCTGGCCGTAGCGAATTTTCCCGCCCACAAGAAGATTTAACCAAAGAGTCGTTGGTTTCGCAGAGGAACCGCGGGGCTGAGTCGAGTCTCGTCGAAATGACTTGCTCCTCGGCGTGGACAGGAGTGTCCGCGCCATACTTTTTCCACATTCCCATCCGGTGAGTTCTCTGCCATAATTGATCGTGCACCCCAGCCTGCACGAACTTCAAGCACAATTCAGAGCGAGGAAGCGATGTCGGCGAAGTACATCTTTGTGACCGGCGGTGTGGTGTCTTCTTTAGGTAAAGGACTGGCTGCGGGAACGATGTCGCCGTTCCAGCATGGCGAGGTCTTCGTCACGGACGACGGAGCGGAAACCGACCTCGACCTCGGCCACTACGAGCGCTTCACCCATGCCAAACTGTCTCGTGACAACAACTGGACCACCGGCAAGATCTACGAGCAGATCATCGCCAAGGAGCGGCGGGGTGATTACCTAGGCAAGACCGTGCAAGTCATCCCGCACGTGACCAACGAAATCAAGGCGGCAGCGAAGAAGGTGGCGCAGGATGTGGACGTGCTGATCTCAGAAATCGGGGGCACGGTGGGCGATATCGAGTCGCTGCCCTTTATCGAAGCCATCCGCCAGATGCGCCTGGAACT
>Ga0335070_10008231_pt1 | contig 12217 bp, 9 predicted proteins | sample Lox_Sample_13_FD_206722 | JGI IMG/M metagenome (GOLD analysis project Ga0335070, IMG submission 206722) | Soil microbial communities from Loxahatchee National Wildlife Refuge, Florida, United States - Lox_Sample_1.3 | ecosystem: Environmental > Terrestrial > Soil > Wetlands | place: USA: Florida...
CAGATCAAGGAGATCCTGCGCCGGGAGAACGACAACGCGACCCGGCGGGCCGCCTGGGAGGCCAGCAAGCAGATCGGCGGGCAGGTGGCGGACGGCCTGCGCGAGCTGGCCCGCAAGCGCAACGCCGAGGCCCGCCGGCTGGGCTTCCGCGACTTTTTCGCCATGGGGCTGGCGCTGGGCGAGCTGGACGAGGACCGCCTGTTCCGCACCTTCAACAGCCTGGAGCAGCTGTCGGAGGCGCCGTTCGCCGCCTATCGCAGCCGCCTGGACGAGAGCCTGGCGCGCCGGTTCGGGGTGCGCCCGTCCGAGATCCGCCCGTGGCACTTCTCCGACCCGTTCTTCCAGGAGGCGCCCCCGAGCGGCCTCTCGCTGGACGAGTACTTCGAGGGCCGCCGGCTCGAGCCGCTGGCCCGGGCGCACTTCCAGGGCATGGGGCTGGAAGTGGACGACCTGCTGGCCCGCGCCGACCTCTACGAACGCCCGGGAAAGTGCCAGCACGCGTTCTGCCTGGCGATCGACCGCCGGGACGATGTGCGGGTGCTGTGCAACCTGGTGTCCAACGAGCGCTGGATGGAGACCTTGCTGCACGAGCTGGGCCACGCGGTGTACGACAGGAACGTGGACCGCGGCCTGCCGTTCCTGCTGCGGGAGCCCGCGCACATCCTGTCCACCGAGGCCATCGCCATGCTCAACGGCCGCTTCACCCGCGACGCCACCTGGCTGGAGCGGGTCGCCGGGCTGGACTCGGCCCGGGCCCGCGAGCTGGGCGGGAAGCTGCGCCAGCGCACCGGCGAGCAGCTGCTCATCCTCACCCGCTGGGTGATGGTGATGAGCCACTTCGAGCGCGACCTGTACGGCGACCCCAACCGGGAACTCGACTCGCGGTGGTGGGACTACGTGGAGCGCTTCCAGCGGGTGCAGCGCCCCGAGGGCCGCAGCCGGCCCGACTGGGCCGCCAAGATCCACTTCGCGGTGGCGCCGGTGTACTACCAGAACTACCTGCTGGGGGAGATGATGGCCTCGCAGCTGGCCCGCCACGTCTCGCAGCAGGTGCTGGGGGCCGGGGACCGCGGGCTGGGGGCGCTGGTGGGGCGGCGCGAGGCGGGCGAGTACCTGCGGCGCGAGGTGTTCGCGCCCGGGGCGAGCCACCCGTGGGAAGAGGCGCTGCGCCGGGCCACCGGCGAGGGCCTCAACCCGGAGCACTTCGTGGCGGAGTACGCGGCGTAGGGGGCTCCGGGCCGGAGCCGCGGCGCCGGGGGCGCGCGAGGCGCCCCAGCCTTCGGGCCAGCTCGCGGACACCAGGCCGCGCAGCTGGCCCGCGAGCTTGGCGGCGATGCCGCTTCCTTCCGCGCATGCTACGGCGATCCCGACCCCGGGGCAACGCGAAGGGGCGCACCGAAGGTGCGCCCCTCACCGTTTCCGCGCTTCGGGCCGCCGCTAGCGGCGCCGCCCGCCGCCCCCGCCGCCGCCACTGCGGCCGCCGTGGTCGCCGCCCCGGTTGCCGGAGCCGCCCCGGTTGCCGGAGCCGCCCCGGCCGTACCCGCCGTGGCCGTAGCCCCCGCCGCCGGAGCCGGAGCCCCCGCGGCCGTAGCCACGGCCGTAGTCAACGCGGCCGCGCCCGTAGTGCCCGTAGCGCCCGTACCCGCCGTACCGGCGGCCGAAGCCGAAGTCCAGGTACAGCCCGCTCCCGTAATAGGGGTAGTAGTACGGGTAGTAGGGGTTGTACCACGGGTCGTAGAACGGGCCGGAGTAGTAGCCGCCGTACGCGTGGTCGTAGCCGCCCTCCTCCTCGCCCCCCGGCTGGTCCTCGGTCCGAAGCATGAACACGATCACGCTGTCCGAGACCCCCGCCTGGCGCAGGTCGCGCAGGTCGCCGGGGTCGAGGTGGAAGACCTTCCCGCTGTGGTCGATCTTCTCGAGGATCAGCTGGTCGGGGATGCCGTCCTGGTGCATCTGGATGACGTCCTTGACGCCAAAGGACCACGCCGGTGGGGCCGCAAGGAGGACAAGCAGAGCCCCTGCGGCTCCGAGAATGAGAATGCGTTTCATGAGTGCCCTCTTTTCCTGCGGCGAGCGCCGCTCCCGGGGCGGGTCGGTCCCTACTCCTTAGATTCTAGCACATCGCGGGCCGTTGCCCAGCCGCGACGGGGCCTCGAAGCGGCGGCCGCGGCGCGCCGCGCCTTACCCGATCTTGACCACCCGGGCGGCCGCCGCCTCCCCGCCGCTCTCCACCCGCAGCCAGTAGACGCCCGGCGCCGCCGCCGCCCCCCCCGCCGCGCGCCCGTCCCAGCGCAGCCGCGCCTCGGCCGGGCCGGGCGGCAGCGTCCACTCCCGCACCGCCCGGCCGGCCACGTCCACCAGCCGCGCGCGCCGCGCGCCCGAGCCGCCGCGCACCGAGAACTCCGCCGCGCCGCGGAACAGGGCGCCCCCGGGGGCCCGCACCTCGAGCGCCGCGGGCCGCGGCGGAGCGTCCGGCACGCCGGTCGAGACCGCCACGTCCAGCGCCAGGCCGAAGGGCGGCAGGCACAGGGCCACCGCGGAGGAGGTCTCCTGGGCCCCGGTGGCGGCGTCGAAGACCCGCACCCCGGGCGCCGTGGCGGTGCGGTCGGCCACCCACACCTGGCCCAGGTCGTCCGCGGCCAGGTCGGCCAGCACGAACCCGGACGGGGCGTAGACGGTGCCGGTCCGCCGGTGGGTGGCCAGGTCGAAGCGCACCAGGGAGGTGTTGAAGCTGGCGTCCGAGACGATGGCGTAGCCCTGCCCGCCGCCGGTGAAGCGGAACTCCCCCACGTCCCCGCGCAGCGAGTCCTCGCGCACCGCGAAGCCGCCCGGCTGGAGGGTCACCGGATCGAGCGGCTCGATCCCGCCGTCGGCCACCCCGTAGTTGCCGGTCTCGCCCACGTACAGGCGCCGGTCGGCGGGGTTGAACTGCAGCGTGGTGTTGGGGTTGGCCCCGGTGAGCGTCACCGCCTGGCGGCCCGGGGTGGCCGGATCGGCGTCGATCACGGTGTCGGCGCCGGTGTCGATCACCACCACCTTGCCGGGGCCGGTCGGGGCGTAGAAGTTGGCCCGGTCCAGGAGCTGCAGGGTCACGAACAGCCGCGGGCCCACCACCGCGGCCCGGTCCATCTCCGGGATGCCGTCGGCATCGGCGAAGGCGGCCAGGCTGAGGGTGCCGGTGTGCGCCCCGGTCTGGGGGTTCACGATCCACAGGTCGGCCGAGTCGTAGCGCGTCACGTAGGCCTTGGTGGCCGAGGCGAACGCGATGTCGTGCGGGTTGGAGCCCGCGCCCACCGTGAACTGCTGGGCGGTGTGCCAGGCGGGGGACGGATCCAGCACCTGGATGTTGTCGCAGCCGGCGCGGTTCACCACGTAGAAGCGGCCCGCGTAGAAGCGCACCACGGCGTCGCTGCACACGTTGGCCACGCACCCGCGGTAGGTCCAGGGGCTGGTGGCCTGGATGTCGGCGGCGCTGCCGCTGACGCCGTAGTCGGTGACGGTGGCCACCGCGCGAGTGGCGGCCCCCGCGGGCGGGGCGGCCGCGGCGCCCAGGAGCGCGAGGCCGAAGCACAACCGGGAAGCACGGTTCATGGCACAGCTCCTTTCAAGGCGCGGCCGGGCGCCGCCCGGAGCGGGTCCAGGCGAGGCCCAACCGCAGCGTGCGGCCCGGCAGCGGGTAGCCGTCGAGGTCGGAGGCCCGCTCGTCGGTGAGATTGTCCAGGTCCAGGTGGAGCGCCAGGCCGAGGCGCTCCAGCGGCGCCGTCAGCCCCGCCGCCCACAGGGTGCGCGAGGCCACCAGGCTGCCCGGGCCGTGGGCCTGCTCCAGCCAGTTGCGCCCCACGTGCTGCACCCGCAGCGCCGGCTGCACCAGCGGGACGTGCAGCGAGGCCTCGGCGAACAGTTCGAACTCCGGCCGGCCGGGCAGCTGCTTGCCGGCGTGGGTGGGGTTGTCCGAGGCGTCCAGCGCCGCGAGCCAGGTGGCGCTGGCCTGGGTCTCCAGGGCGCCCAGGCCCGCGCGGGCGCGCAGCTCCTCGCCCGAGATCTGGGCCCGGCCGGCGTTCTGCGGGATGGTGGTGCGCTGCGAGTTCTGCACCGGCACGATGACGTCGGTGGCGGTGCCCCAGAACCGCGCCGCCTCCAGCTCGGCGCGCAGCCCGCCGCGCCCGGCGCGCCAGGCCACGCCCAGGTCCTGGCTGGTGCCGCGCTCCGGCTGGAGGGCCGGGTTGCCCACCTGGCTGCCCTCCACCCCGAAGCGCTCGGCCATGCTGGGCAGCCGCTGGTAGACCCCCGCGTCGCCCTTGAGCCACAGCCCCGGCAGCACCGCCACGGACAGCCCCGCGGCCGGCAGCCCGCGCGACTCCAGGCTCCCCGGGAGCGGCGGGGTGGGCACGCCGCGCCGGTCAATGGAGGAGCCCCGGTCCACCCACCACTCGGCCCGGACCCCGCCGGAGGCCTCCAGGCGCTCCCCGCGGTGCGCCAGCTCCAGCCCGGCCGAGCCGGCGGCGCGGTTGGCCCCGCGGGCCGCGCGGCGCGGGGTGATGAACTCCGGGGCCCAGTGCTCCACCGACTGCTGCAGCGTCGCGGCCAGCTCCAGGCCCGCCCCCGCCGGCAGCCCGCCGGAGAGCCGCGCCCCCAGCGTCTGGTCGGTGCTGCGCGACTCCAGGTAGCCCATCCCCAGCTCGCCCTGGGGATCCCGGAAGTGCTGGTCCCCGCGGGTGTAGAAGCCCTCCAGGCCGAGCCGCGCCGCGGGCCGCCCGCCGGGCAGGCCCAGCGCCGGATCGCCCGCCGCCGACCACCACAGGTGGGCCGCCTCCCCCGAACTCTGGAAGCGCGGGTGGACGGCCTGGAAGTGGCCCAGGCCCGGCAGGCCCTGGTCGTCGCGGAAGCCGTAGAGGCCCAGCCCCGCCCGCGCGCCGGACACCAGCAGCGAGCCCCGCCAGCGTTCGAGGTCGTTGTTGATCCGGGTCTCGGTGCGGTCGTCGGCGGGATCGAACGGGGTGCGGTTGTCGTTGAAGTAGGTGAAGTCGCCGCGGTAGGTGGCGTGGGTGAGCGTGGCGTGCGCGCGCCACGCGCCCTTCGCCACGGAGGCCCCCGCGGACTGCTCCCGGTCCCCGTACGAGCCGCTCTCGAGCCGCACCCGGGTGCGGACCGCGGCGCTGGTGTCGCTGATGAGGTTCACCGCCCCGCCGGGCGCTTCCACGCCCAGCGCGAACGGCACGTGGCCGCGGTGCACCTCGATCCGCGCCAGCGACTCGAGGGGCAGGTCGTTGAGGTTGACCGCGCCGAATTCGCTCCAGTGCAACGGCACGCCGTCCAGCAGGTAGGCCACCTGCTGGGCGGAGCTGCCGCGGATGGACAGCGTGGCGAATGCCCCCGGGCCGCCGCTGGTGCTGACGTGAAGGCCGGGCGCCTCCTGCAGCAGCGCCGCCGCGCCGCCGGCGAACGGCGCGCCCGCGCCCGCCCGCAGCGCAGTGGAGAAGCCCGGCGCGCGCAGCAGCCGCTCGGCTGCGCCCAGACGCGGCGCGGACACCTCCACCGTGTCCAGCACCACCGCCGGCGGCCCGGGCGCGGCGCGCCCGCCCGGGGGTCCGGGAACGGGGGATCCGGGGCCGGGTGGGTCGCCCCCGGGCGCGCCAAAGCCCGCCCGGGGCAGCAGCAGGAGGATCAGGAACAGGAACTGCGGCGGGAAGCGCCGGTTGGGAACTGCGGCGGGCACCTTCGATCTCCGCGGATCGAGCGGCCCGGCCTCTCCGTGGGCGCGGGCCGCGGGGCACCCCGCGGGCGCGGGCGTGTCCCTCGACAACCCGGGCAGGTCTCCTGACTCAGGGCTCGACGCGCGGTGTCGCCTTCCCGGCTCGGCGCCAGTGGCTGCGTGACACCCCGCTCGCCCATCACAGTGGCGGGACCGTGGGGGATTCGCACCCCCTTCCCTCTTCGCCCGGAGATCCGGGCACCCGGGAATGGCAATCCGCAGCGTAGCCGCCGCGGGCGGGCGCCGTCAAGCGTCGGCGACCAGCACCGTCGGGAGCCCGCCGCCCAGGCAGCCGCGCAGCAGATCGAGCCGATCACGGCGGTGTCGCGGAAGCCGCCAGCGCGGCCCTGGTGAGTGCTCCGTTCACCCTGGCACAGGTCGGCGCCGCTCGGTCGGGCTGGCTGGACCCGGCGCCCCAAGCCGGGAGGGAACCGCGGGCTAGGCGCTCCGCCGGAAGCGGACCGCGGCGATCACCAGCACCGCCGAGCCCAGCGCCAGGAGGCCCGCGTACTCGGGCCACAGCGCGTCCAGCCCGGAGCCCTTGAGGAACACCGAGCGCACGATCTTCAGATAGTGCCGCAGCGGGTTCAGCAGCGTGATCCACTGGAACAGCTTGGGCATGCTGCTCACCGGGAACATGAAGCCCGAGAGCAGCATGGTGGGCATCATCACCAGGAACGTGGACAGGAAGGCCTCCTGCTGGGTCATCGAGAAGGTCGAGACCAGCAGCCCCAGCCCCAGGCCCGAGAGCAGGAACAGCACCGTGGCCAGCAGCAGCAGCGGCAGGCTGCCCACCAGCGGGATGCGGAACCACAGCACCGCCATTCCGGTCACCGTGAACATGTCCGCCAGGCCGATCAGGGCGAACGGGATGGTCTTGCCGGCGACCAGCTCCCACGCCCGCAGCGGGCTCACCTGGAGCTGCTCCAGGGTGCCGATCTCGCGCTCGCGCACCACCGCCAGCGAGGTGAGCAGCAGGCACACCAGCAGCACCAGCGAGCCCACCACCGCGGGCACGTTGTAGTTCCGGCTGGCCAGGGCGGGGTTGAACCACGCGCGCTCGCGCAGGTCCACCCCCGCCGCGGCCCCCGCCGCGCCCGCCGGCGCCGCCGCCGCCCCGAAGGCGGCCACGATGCGCTCGGCGTAGCCCTGGGCCACCAGCGCGGTGTTGGAGTTGGTCCCGTCCAGCAGCACCTGGACCCGGGCCCCGCTGCCCCGGCGCAGGTCGCGCTCGAAGCCCACCGGGATCTCCAGGCCCACCACCGCGCGGCCGTGGTTCAGCACGTCCACCAGGTCGGCGGAGCGCTCCGACCGGCCGGACACCTTGAAGTAGCCCGGGGCCACGAAGGCCGCCACCAGGTCGCGCGAGGCCCGGGTGTGATCGTGGTCCACCACGAAGGTGGGCGTGTCGCGGATGTCGGTGGACACCGCGTAGCCGAACGCCAGCAGCTGGAAGATCGGAGCCACCAGCACCACCCGCGCCAGGCGCGGGTCGCGGAAGATCTGGCGCAGCTCCTTGCGAACCATCTCCCGGATGCGCTCCAGGCTGGCGCCCCAGTCGGCCCGCCGGTCCGCCGCCCGCCGGAGGCCCGGAGCGGCGCTCACCGGATCTCCTTGTGGAACACCCGGGTGGCCAGGAACAGGCCGGCCGCGGCGAAAGCGATCATCATCAGCCCCTGCACCCGCAGCACCTCGAGCCCCACGCCCTTGAGGAAGATCCCGCGGGTCACCACCAGGAAGTAGCGGGCCGGGACCACGTAGGTGATCACCCGCAGCGGCACCGGCATCACGTCGATGCTGAACATGAACCCCGACAGCAGGAAGCCCGGCAGAAAGGTGGCAATCATGGACATCTGGGTCGCCAGCAGCTGCGAGCGCGCCACCGCCGAGATGAAGATGCCCAGCCCCAGGGCGCCCAGCAGGAACAGGGTGGCCAGCACCATGAGCAGCGCCGGGCTGCCGCGGAACGGAACGCCGAACAGCACCACCCCCAGGAGGCTGGTCACCACCACGTCCGCCAGCCCGATGCCGAGGTAGGGCAGCAGCTTGCCCAGCACCACCTCGAGCGGGTGCACCGGGGTGGCCGCCAGCTGTTCCATGGTGCCGCGCTCCCACTCCCGCGCGATGGTGAGCGAGGTGAGCATCGCGGCGATGATCATCATGATCACCGCCACCAGGCCGGGCACGATCATGTTGCGGCTGGTGAGCTGCTCGTTGAACCACACCCGCGAGCGCGCCTCCACCGCCGGCCGCAGCGGCACGGCCCGCAGCTGGGCGCGCGCCGAGAACGAGCGCACCGCCCCCTGGGCGTAGCCCAGGGCGATGGTGGCGGTGTTCGCGTCGCCGCCGTCCACCAGGACCTGCAGCGGCGCGGGGCGGCCCGCGCCCAGGTCGGCCGCGAAGTGCGGGGGGATCACCAGCGCCAGGCGCACCCGCCCGCGGTCCATCAGCCCCTCCACCTCGCTCGCCCGGGCCGGCCGCGCCACCAGGTCGAAGTACCCGGAGGCCCGAAAGGCGTCCACCAGCTCCCGGCTGCGCGCGGAGGCGTCCTGGTCCACCACCGCCAGCGGGATGTCGTTCACGTCCCAGGTGATGGCGTAGCCGAACATCACCAGCAGCAGCACCGGCAGCAGGAACGCCAGGATGAGGCTGCGCGCATCGCGCCGGAGCTGCAGCACCTCCTTGCGCGAGACGGCCAGCAGCCGGACCGGGTCAACCATCCAGCACTCCTCCCCCGGCCTGCACCAGCGAGATGAACACGTCCTCCAGCGAGGGCTCGATCTCCGCGATGCCCAGCACCTGGATGCCGCGCGCCGCCAGGGCCCCCGGGATCTGCGCGCGGGCCGCCGCCGGGTCGCGCACCGCGGCGTGCACCGCCCGCCCGAACAGGCCGGCCTCCACCACCCCGGGCACGGACCGCAGCGCCTCCACCGCCTCGGCGCCCCGGTCGGTGCGCACCTCCAGCAGCGGCTCGCGCATCGCCCCGCGCAGCGCGCCGGGGGTGTCGAGGGCCACCAGCCGCCCGCGGTTCATGAGCGCCAGCCGGTGGCAGTACTCGGCCTCCTCCATGTAGTGGGTGCTCACGAACACGGTGGTGCCGCCGGCGGCCATGCCGCCGATCAGCTCCCAGAAGCTGCGGCGGGAGATGGGGTCCACCCCCGAGGTGGGCTCGTCCAGGAACAGAATGGGGGGCTCGTGCAGCACCGCGCAGCCGAGCGCCAGGCGCTGCTTCCAGCCCAGCGGCAGCTCGCCGGTGAGCCGCTGGCGGTGCTCGGCCAGGCCGGCCATCTGCAGCACCCAGTCGCGGCGCGCCGCCCGCCGCGCGCGCGGCACCCCGTACAGGCCGGAAAAGAAGCCGATGTTCTCCTCCACCGTGAGGTCGGCGTACAGCGAGAACAGCTGCGACATGTAGCCGATGCTGCGCTTGATGCCCTCGGCGCCGGCCACCAGGTCGTAGCCCGCCACCGTGCCCCGCCCGGCGGTGGGGCGCAGCAGCGCCGTGAGCATCTTGATGGTGGTGGTCTTGCCCGCGCCGTTCGGGCCCAGGAAGCCGAAAATCTCACCCGGGCGAGCGGCGAAGGTGACCCGGTCCACCGCGGTGAAGTCTCCGAAGCGGCGGGTCAGCCCCTCCACCTCCACCGCCACCGCCGGGGCCGCGCCCGGCTCGCCCGCCCCGCTCACGCCGCCCCCGCCCGCTCCACGTGCTCGATGAACACGTCCTCCATGGACGGCTCCAGCGCCTCCGCGGACAGCACCCGGCAGCCGGCGGCCTGGAGCGCGGCCTGCACCGCCGGCAGGTCGGCCGCGGCGTCGCCGACCACCACGTGCAGCCGGTCTCCGAACACCACCGCGCGCCGCACCGCGGGCAGCCCCAGCAGCGCGTCGCGCGCCGGGCGCAGCGGCTCCGCCCGCACCCCCAGCACCGTCCCTTCCAGCGCGCGCTGGAGCGCCGCCGGGGAGTCCAGCGTCAGGACCCGGCCGGCGTGCAGCAGGGCCACCCGGTCGAACCGCTCGGCCTCGTCCATGTAGGCGGTGCTCACCACCACGGTGGTGCCGCGGGCCACCATGTCGTGCACGATCAGCCACAGGTCCCGGCGCGACACCGGGTCCACCCCGAAGGTGGGCTCGTCCAGCAGCAGGATCTCGGGCTGGTGGATCAGCGCGCACGACAGCCCCAGCTTCTGCTTCATCCCGCCGGACAGCTGGCCCGCGAGGCGGTCCCGGAACGGCCCCAGCCGGGAGAACTGGAACAGCCGCTCCAGCCGCGCCGGCCGCTCGGACCGCGGCACGCGGTACAGGTCGGCGTAGAAGTGCAGGTTCTCGAGCACGGTCAGGTCGGTGTACAGCCCGAAGCGCTGCGACATGTAGGCCAGCAGCGGCTTCACCGCCTCGGGGTCGCGGGCCACGCTCAGCCCGAGCAGGCGGGCGTCCCCGGAGGTGGGGCGCAGCACCCCGGCCAGCATCCGCAGCGAGGTGGTCTTCCCGGCGCCGTCGGGGCCCACCAGGCCGAACAGCTCGCCGCGGCCCACGCTGAAGGTGAGGCCGTCCACCGCGGTGCGTGCGCCGAAGCGGCGGGTGAGGCGGTCCACCTCGATGGCCGGGCCGCCCGCCGGGCTCGCGCCCGCGGACGCGCCGGCCCCGCGGGGGGCGCCGGCCGCCGCACCGCCGGAGGCCGAGGTCACTTGCGGTCCAGCTCCAGGCGCACGTCTGCCGGGATGCCCGGCTTCAGCTCGTGGGCCGGGTCCCCGGAGATGCGCACCTTGACCGCGTACACCAGCTTCACGCGCTCCTCGGCGGTCTGCACGCTCTTGGGGGTGAACTCGGCCTCGGACGCGATGAAGGTGACCGCGCCCGAGTACTTCCGGCCGGGATAGGTGTCGGAGGTCACCGCGGCCGCCTGGCCGAGGTGCACCGCGCCCAGCCGGTCCTCGCGCACGAAGATGCGCACCCAGCGGTCCTCCGGGTTCATCACGGTGACCACTGGCGAGCCCGCCGCCACGATCTCCCCCGGCTCCCGGTGCCGCACCGTGACCACCCCGTCGAACGGGGCGAGCACCACCATGTTCGCCAGGGTCGCGTCCATGGCGCGCACCGCCGCCTCGGCCTGGGCCCACTGCGCCCGCTGGGCGTCCACGCGCTCGCGGCGCGGGCCGGACTCCATCAGCTGGAGCTGCTCGCGGGCCTGTTGGAACTGGCTCTGGGCCACGTCGGCCGCCACCTGCGCCTTGTCCAGGCTCTGCTGGCTCACCGCGCCGCTCTCGCGCAGCCGGCTGGCGCGGGAGAGGTCGTCGCGGGCGTCCGCGAGGCGCCGCCGCGCGGCGTCGAAGGCGTCGCGCGCCTGGGCCACCTCCTCGCTGCGGTAGCCGCGCTCCAGCTCCTCCAGCCCGGCGCGCGCCGCGGCCGCCTGGGCCGCCGCCTGCTCCCGCCGGGCGCGGGTCTCGGCCCGGTCCAGCATCGCCAGCTCCTGGCCCGCGCGCACCGCGTCGCCCTCGTGGACCTGGATGGACTCGATGCGCCCGGGGACCTGGAAGCCCAGCTGGGCGTCGGTGGCCTCCACGGTGCCGGAGGCGACCAGCGCCTCCCGGCCGTTGCGATGGTGCAGCACCACGAACGCGATCACCGCGGCCAGGACCGCCAGCGGGATCGCGATGCGCGCAGGCTTGGGAATCATGGTCAGGTCTCCAGGTGGTTTCCCAGACAGCGTTTCAGCAGCTCCAGCATCTCCATGGCGGTGCGCCGCAGCGGCAGGCGGCGCCCCGACAGCATCCAGCGCATCCCGGCGGACTGGGTCACGGCCACCGCCAGGTCGGCCAGCCGGGCGGCGTCCACAGGTCGGCCGTGGCCGGCCTGCGCCTCCCGGAACAGCGCGGTCATGCGGGCGTGCAGCACCTGCTGGGTCTCCTCCGCCTTGCGGCGGATGGCCTTCGAGACCTGCGCCACGTGGCCGCTGAGCAGCACCAGCGGCGCGCCGCCGGTCTGCTCCACGAAATCCAGCACCGTCAGCACCAGCCCCCTCGCCCGCTCCCAGGCGTCGCCCCGGCCCTGGTAGCCCTGGACCCGCGCCCGCAGCTCGTCGGCGGCTCCGCTCACCGCCGACAGCAGGATCTCCTCCTTGGACGCGAAGTGCCGGAACAGGCCCGCCTCCGACACCCCCACCCGCGCCGCCAGGCGCGCGGTGGTCCAGGCGTGCAGGCCGTCCTCGGCCAGGATGGTCAGGGTGGCCTTGAGGATCTCGTCGCGGCGCTCGGCGGCCGGCTTGTGCCGGCGGGCCGGGCGCGGGGCTGCCTTCATGGTAAGTAAGTATTCACTTTTTTCGGGGCCCGGTCAAGCCCCGCCCTGGCGGACGCGCCGCCGGGCCGGCCGCCGGATCCCCGGCGGGCTGCCGGCGGCTGATGCCGCAAGATATTGTGGATACGTTCGTTGCCACCGCACCCCGGTCACCACCCCCGGCCCGCTTGACACCCC
>Ga0335070_10008233_pt1 | contig 12216 bp, 10 predicted proteins | sample Lox_Sample_13_FD_206722 | JGI IMG/M metagenome (GOLD analysis project Ga0335070, IMG submission 206722) | Soil microbial communities from Loxahatchee National Wildlife Refuge, Florida, United States - Lox_Sample_1.3 | ecosystem: Environmental > Terrestrial > Soil > Wetlands | place: USA...
CTGCCACGCGCTGCTCGAAGACCCGGACTACCTCAAACGGGACCGGGCCGAGCTGCGCCGTCTGCCGCTGAACTTCGACTATATCGGCCTGGGGCTGCTGGCCTTGGTGATGTCCTGCTGGGAAATCACGCTCAGCAAGGGGCAGGAATGGGACTGGCTGGGCGACCCGTCCGGGCGGGTGCAGACGTTGGTCATCCTGTTCGTCGCGGGGCTGAGCCTGCTGATCATCCGAGAGATGCGGGTGGCCAGCCCGATCATCAATTTCCGAGTGCTGGGCGAGCGGAATCTCGCCGTGTGCTGCATCATCCTGTTCTGTGCTTTCGCGGTGGTGTACGGCGCGAGTATCGCGCTGCCGATGTTGCTGCAGTCGCTGTTCGGCTACGACGCCCTCCGCGCCGGGTTGGCGATGTCCCCGTCGGGCGCCTCTTCGCTGGCCGCGATGGTGCTCGCCGGCCTCCTGCTGGGCCGGCGGATGGACGCCCGCTGGCTGGTCGCGGCGGGCCTGGTGGCCATGGCCGCCGCGAGCTACTGGATGGCGAGGATGAACCTCCAGATCAGTATCGAACAGGTGATTTGGCCGCGAATGCTGCTGACCCTGGGCATAGGGCTGGTGTTCGCCCCGGCGAGCGTGGCGGCGTACAAGTACATTCCGGTGCACCTGCGCGGGGCTGCGGTCGGGCTGCTCAGCTTGCTGCGCACCGAAGGCGGCAGCGTTGGTACGTCAATGGCCGAGACCATCGTGGATAGGCGCTTGCAGTTCCACACGTCGCGCGTGGGCGAATTCCTCGACCCGCTGAATCCGCACGTGAACACGTTCCTGGAACAGTCTCGTGCGCTCTTCTTGCAGCAGACCGGCGACCCCGCCGCGTCGCCACTCGGCGCCTTGCAGACGCTGGAGGAGCTGCGACAGCAGCAAGCGGCGTCGCTGGCCTACTTCGACGTCTTCTGGCTCTGCGCCGTCCTGTCGGCGGCCCTGGTCGTTCTGGTCCTGCCGATGAAGCGTTCGGTGGCCGAGAAGGGTGAGCTCATCGGAGCGGAGTAGACCGGACCGATGGGCGAATCCTGCCGCGGAGGACAGTCAAAGAGTCTCCAAGATGAGAACTACTGCCATGAAGCGAACAGGAAACTGGTGGAAACTGGGATTTGTTGTGTGGGGGACCTTCTTGCCGCTGCTGGCCCTCGGGTGCAATTCGATGAAGCAGACCAGGTACCCGTCAATCTACGAAGTGGATCGCACGGCGACGGTGCTGAGGATTTGGCCCAAGCAATCCGGTGCTTCGGAATACCGGCGCGATTCCGGATGTGATCACGATCGGCGTGTTGTGATCCACGAGAGGCGCGTGGACGAGACGAGCGGACGGTGAACGGCCGGGGAGTCCGATGATAAGACCGCGTGGCGCACCACTTGCTGCGTGCCAGCGATCACCGCTTGCTGCGTCGGTGTTCGCATACCATGAGCGGAGGATTAGCGATGGATGCCCCGATAGTCAGTGTATTTGCAGGCGTGTTCGGGTCACTCGTCGGTGGCTCCGCTACGGTCGTGACCACCTGGATCACCCAGAGGACGCACAGCAAGCATGAACTTATTCGCGCGGAGATCAGCAAGCGCGAAACGCTCTACGGGGAGTTCATTTGCGAATGCTCCAGACTCATCATGGACTCGCTTGTGCGTACATTGGACAAGCCGGAGACGTTGTTGCCTGTTTATGCCCTGCTCAATCGCATTCGGGTGTCCGCATCCGATACTGTCCTTGCGGAGGCGGAACAGATGTTGAGACGGATCACGGAACAATACTTCTCACCCAACCTCTCCGTGGAGGAAATGCGCGCACTCGTTCATTCGGGAAGCGACGCCGATCCACTCGAGCCGTTCGGCAAGGCGTGCCGCTTCGAACTCAAATCGATGCGCGCCGCGGTGTAGCGGTTCGGCTTCGAATAGATCGTTGACGGTGGTGGGTGACGCGTCTTCGGTTGGCGACAACGTTGCCCTCAAGTCGCCCTCAGAACGCATCACGAGACGGCAAAAAATCGTGAAGAAACAGCACATCAGCGAGACGGGCGAAATCTCTGCCGGAAGAGGAGTTAAGCCGCAAACACAGTGCCTTTGCTAACTTGCAGAAAGGGTCGTGATCCAGTCTCCCCTCTCCGTTCTTCTCCGCATTTTTTCCAGCCGCTGGCAACTTGTTCCTGTTGCAGGAGTTTGGCGAGGTACCGCAAAAACGTCGTGTGCACAAATCTGCACAGACCGATTCATAATGGACCGCACGCCCAGCAGAAAGATGCAATCTCAAGGGCAGATCGCTGACGGTTGAGATCCAGGCGAGAGCGAGTCTCTTGATACGCGGGCAAAGAAGGGAGACTGCGCCACTAGCAACGATCTCCAGGACGTGCTGGACCATATCGAGCGACGCACCCTGTCCCTCTTCGAGTCGCTGCAACAGGAGAACCGCTGAGGATGGCGTTGGATGAGCCCGAGCTGGCGCAACTCAGAGCGCATGGACCTGGGGACAGGCCGCGCAGGGCGCCCCTGCGCCGTGGTGTCGTGGGCGGAGATCCTCGCGACGCACCATAACTCGCAGGCGGTGCGGAGCCCCTAGGGCGCGTGCCGCTCCTCCGCACGCACTCTGGACACGGTGTACGCCTTCCCCGCCGGGTTGAATGGACATCAATGAAAATGATCATCGCCGGTGCCCGCCTTGGGAAGATCTCCGATCCCTGGCGTCCGCGGCATCCAGGCACTCCTCTGCCAATTGTCGGCAACAACCTGCTCCGGCACAATCGGCGGTAGAGCGAGGAGGAAGTATCGAGCCAGCGCGTTGACGAACGGCTCATACATCCCGCGCAACTCAGCCAGTTTCGTGGCGAAGTCCGCGCCGTCATGCATACCCGCTCCTGCATCCTGCAATGACGCGCAGAGTTGCTGCCGTTGTTCGTTCGTCAGGCGGTCCGCTACCGGAACCTGCGGCGCGATATCAAACACCAACGCCAGGTCCACGACGGCATGCCGGGCCATCGCAAACGTCACCTGCGCCTGGTACGTGTGATGGCCTCGAACCCCCGCGAGGAGGAGCGTACAGGTATCCAGCATGGCCGTGAGGGCGGCCAGCCAGGACTGGTTGTCGTGCTGGGAACGATAGAAGCACAGCAAGGGGAACGACATGTGGCTCTCCAGCACCGCCGCGGCCCATCGCTCCCACTCCACCAGACACGTGTTCACCGCGGTCGGGTCGCCTGACTTGGCCAGCCGCAGCAGGACCTGGGAGGCGCTTGGTGGCGAACCGGCACGGGCATCGAGGAGCGAGATCCTTACCTCGCGGTGCGAGAAGGCCTGGTACAGCACCGGGAGGTAGCTGATGATGATGGCCAGGAATCCGAACCCCATCCCCGATTCGGCCACGACCAGGATGCGCCCGATCGACGTCGCCGGCGCGACGTCGCCGTCGCCCAGGGTGAAGAAGGTTGTTCCGCTGAGGTAGAGGTACGTCCAGAAGGTGGCGGGTCCTTCCGGGGCATTGAAGGTCGTGCAGAGGGACCAGTGGAGCAGACCGAAACCGACGATCAGCACGAGCACCCATGTAGTGAACAGGCACAGCAGGAACAGCGGGCCGAAGACACCGAGGAAGGCCGCCCGCCGTTTGCCGGCCTTCATCCGTAACGCGAGCGCTCGCCAGAAGCTCCAAGTGCTGCGGAAGAATCGGCGCGCGTACCGGAAGCGGTGGGTCGTTCGGCGCGGCAACAAGATGGATTCGAAGGCGTCCACCAGCGGCAGGAGGATCAGTACCAGGCTTCCGATAATTCCGAGGATCCTCATGGCAACCTCCCGCGCGTGGTGAAGCGGGTCAGGCATTCACCTCCAATGGGTGGCCGCTTGCGGCGTTCGCCGCGGTCGCGCCTGAGATGCCCGCAGGCCCGCCGCCGATCACGACCAGATCATATTCTCTCGTTTGTCTGGGCATGCGGGTCTCCTTGGTTCATTCCGCGCCGATGTGGGTGCCCTTCTCGGCCACCGAACGCTTCATCAGCAGCACCAGAAAGACCAGACCGACGCCCAGGACGGCGCAGGCCCAGAAGACGTCGAAGTAAGCGAGCGATGCAGCCTGCTGCTGCCGGAGGTCGGCAAGCGCCTGCAGGGCCAACTGGTGCGACTTGGCCGGGTCGCCCTTGTGCAGCATGAAGAAAGCTTGACCCCTCTCCAGGAAAGACTGAACGTGCGCGTTCAGCGGGCCAAGGCCCTCGCCCAGGCGCGACAGGTGGAATTGCTCCCGGCGCTCCTGGATGGTCTGGGACATCGACGTGCCGAAGCTGCCGCCCTCGTTACGCAAGAGCGCCAGCAGACCGACCGCCGCCCCGCGCAGGTGCCGGGGCATGTACAGGTACGCGGCGACGTTGATGGGTGCAAAGATCATCGAGAGACCGACGATCGTCGCCACCCGCGGCCAGACCACCTGCCACGGGCTGATGTACAGGCTCATCAAAGACATCCAGTAGCAGCCTGCCGCCATGATGAGCAGGCCCGCGGCGACAAACCAGCGGGCGTCGGTCCCCCGACCGAGCAAGGCGCCGACGAGCACCAGCATCAGGATCGCAAAGAACCCGGACGGCGACAGGACGAGGCCCGAAACGTACGCATCGTAGCCGAACAGAGTCTGGAGCATGCCCGGCAAGGCCACGGTCGCCGCGTACAGTACGGCAAAGGTGCAGAAGATGATGACGCACGACGCGGCGAAGTTGCGATCCCGGAGCACCCGGAAGTTGACCACCGGGCTGGCAAACGTCAGCTCCCGGTAGAGAAAGACGCCCAAGGCCAGTACGAACACGGTCAGCAGCGCTTGGACCCGCCAGACGGGGTCGCCCAGCCAATCCCATTCCTGCCCCTTGCTGAGCATCACTTCCCAGGAAGCCATGACTAGGGCGAGCACCCCCAGGCCGATGCCGTCCAGGTTGAGCGGCCGCTTCTTCAACTCCGCGCGCTCCCGCTCGAGGTAATCCGGGTCCTCCAGCAGGGCGTAGCAGGCCAGGAAGCCGACGATCCCCACCGGCACGTTGACGTAGAAGATCCAGCGCCAGTCGTAGTTGACCACAAGCCAGCCGCCCAGCGTCGGGCCGACCACCGGCCCGAGCAGGGCCGCAATGCCGAACATCGTCTGGGCGGCACCCTGCTTCTCGCGCGGGAACGCGTCAAGCAGGATCGCCTGACTGGAGGGTTGGAGACCGCCGCCAGCCAGGCCCTGGATGATCCGGAACAGGACCAACTGTCCCAGGCTGCCCGCCATGCCGCAGAACCCTGAGGCCGTGGTGAAGACGGCGATCGACAGCAGGAAGTAGTTCCGCCGGCCCACATGGGCTGAAAGCCAGCCGGTGATCGGAAGGACGAAGGCATTGGCGGCGAGATACGCGGTGATGACCCACTCGCTGTCGATGACCGCCGCCGCCAGGCCGCCGGCGATATACCGCTGGGCAACGTTGGCTATCGTTGTGTCCACCACTTCCATGAACGTGGGGACGACCACGGCGACGGCGACGAACCAAGGGTTCACCGCGGGGCGCGAAATCAGGGCCGGGGCCGCTGCCACGCTGTTCATGGAGCAATTACCTCCGATCAGGGCTGGGGCTCCGTGGTGGCTTGCGGCAGCGAGGCCAGCGGTTTCAAGAAGTCGCCCGCACCCGTCCCCGTCGGCGGTTCCTTGTAGTAGACGTACGGGATCACCGATAAGCCGACAAACAACGGGTCTTTGTCGGGGTCGTAGTGCGTCAGTTCGATGCGAACCGGAAGCCGCTGGACAATCTTCACGAAGTTGCCCGTGGCGTTCTGCGGCGGCAGCAGGGAGAGCGTTTCCCCGGTCCCCATGGTAAATCCGGTGATCCGGCCCTCGAACTCCCGCCGGTTGCCGTACATGTCCACCTCGCAGCGCGCCCGCTGGCCGATGCGGAGATCCGCCAGTTGGGTCTCTTTGAAGTTCGCGTCGATCCAGATTTCTCTGAGCGAGCGGACGGCCATCAGGCCCTGCCCCACCTGCACGTTATTGCCGGGGTTGACGTCCCGGCCGGTCACCACGCCGTCGATCTCGCTGACGATGTTGCAGTAGCTGAGGTTCAGCTCGGCCTGTTCCAGGTCGCGGCGCGCCTCGGTGAGCTTGGCCTGGGCCTGCTTGATGTCGGGCGCCTGCGTGATGAGGTGCGCGAAGATGCGGTCGAGGTTGCCCTCGGGATCCTGCTTGATAAAGGCCGCAATGGCCTGCTTGGGCGTCGCGTCCCAGGATGTCGGATAGTAGCCGATCCGGGCGACGCCCTGCATCAAGTCCGCCAAGGCCTGCCGGACAGCAGAGAAATTCTCATCGAGGTCGGGCGGCACATCGGCCAGATCCTTCCCCGCCGGGGGTTCCGTGGGAAGGCCGAGACTTGCGCGGATTGCGTATACCTGTTCCAAAGCCTGCTCGACTGCCGCTTCGTCCACCTTGACTGTCTCTCGGCGCAGGTCGAGGTCTTCTTCGCTGATGGCCCGCCGTTCCACTACCTCGCCTCGTTTGAGGTTGGCCTTGGCCAACTCCAGTGCCGCCTTCTTGCTGTCGAGCGTCGCCAGGGCGGCGCGGAGGTTGGCGATCTGGTTGTCGACATCCTCGATAGCATGTTGGAGCTTGAAGCGGTTGGCCCGTGCCTGGGCCACATCCACGGTCACCTGGGCCTGCGCGGTGGCCAAGTTCGTTTCGGCGGTTTCCACCGCGGCTTTCTTGATGGCAACTTGAACCTGGTACGGCACCGGGTCCAGCCGCACCAGGACATCGCCTTTCTTCACACGGTCGTTGTCATCCACGAGGACCTCGCTCACCTGGCCGGGCACGCGGGCGGCCACGAACGTCACGTGACCGTTCACGTACGCGTCGTCGGTCGAGACGGTCGTCAGGGCGAGCAGAACCCGGGGAATGCCAAACAAGAGGACGGCCGCCAAGGCAGGCACGCCGAGTCCGACGATCCACAGCCACCGCCGTCCGCCACCGCGGGACGGGACAGGCGACACAGACTTGGCGGCGGTACCCTCCGACGCGGTGTCCTGTGCAGCATGCTTCTCGGTGGCCTCGTTCCGGGGAGCAGGTCTGCTGGGGCTCGCGCGTTCGTCGGTCACTGTTGCAGGTCCGGCATTTTCTTCAGTCCCGGACCGGTTGTCCCCGTGGGGCGACACAAGCTTGGCGGCAGTGCTCTCCTGCTCCGTGTCCTGTGCAGCATGCTTTACAGTTGTCTCGTTCCCGGGAGAAGGGTTGCCGCGATTGGTGCGTTCGTCGGTCATTGTTCCAGGTCCGCTATTCGCCCGGTCCCGGACTGGGCGGCCCCGTGTTACAGCTTCCGAGATGTATTGCCGCGGTCGTCCGCGCCTGCGATCGGCTGCAGCAACCTTGGACATCTCCCGAACAATCGATCGTAGTCTCGCAAGTTGGGAACGACTACCTTGCGCGCTGTACTCCGCAGCGAGGCTGATGCAGCTTGCGCGCCGGCCGGGTGCGTGGCGTAGCCGCCGGTCGCAAGCTCGTGGCGGGCCTGTGCGCTAATAGGAGGCGAATCGTTGCCCACCGATGGAACGTGCCTTCGCCTGCGGGCCAAGTGTTCACTCGTCAAGCCGCCCTCTCGGCAAGTGTGGCGCCCGGTGTTTCAGCGATGTTTGGGGCTGTCAAAGGCCCATGTTGGAGTCTGAGAGCCTTCGTCGGGCGTGCTCCCGTTGCTGACAAACATCAACAGCGGAGACGGCTGAACTCGAGCATGGCGTTTGTCCTGGGAACGCCTGCTGAGCCTGAGGAACAGGGAAAGCTCGCTGGTGTGGGAGAATGAGTGCGATTAATCCGATGAGTGTATGCCCGAGGTGTGCGATTCCGGCGCTGCTGTAGCGTGCGGAGAACCGTATGTAACTACCGCTGGCGGCTCAAACGCGTGCCCTGCCGAACCGGAGCCTGCTTCGAGCCATGCGATTCTTGCCTCGCTTCCTCACGTTGCTCATCCGCCGCCGGCCTGATATTCGGCCAGTCGACCAGCAACTCGCAGGCTTCGTCCTGGATCTGCGTCAGCGGGCGGGTCTTCGTCGCCTGGTTGAAGTAGAGCGCAAACGCCAACCACTGACCTGACGAAGTGTGGATGTAGCCGGCCAGCGTCCGCACGTTGTTGATGTACCCCGTCTTGGCGATGACCCGTCCTTTGACGTGCGGCGATCGCATCCGTTTCTCCAGCGTTCCATCCACGCCCGCCACCGCCAGTGCGGCGCGAAGCGCCTGTATCTTGTTGCCCGAAGCATTATTGATATACAGCAGGACTTGGGTCATCGCCGCGGCACTGATGCGATTCACGCGCGAAAGACCGCTGCCGTCGTCGATCGTGGCCTGGTCCTCCGGCACGCCCGCCTCGCGCAGAAACGCCTCCACCGCCTTGTACCCGGTCTTCCACGAACCGGGCGCCCCGGTCGCGCTGCCCAGCAGTTTGAAGATCGCTTCCGCCGTCGGTCCGTGGCTGTCTTTCCCGGCCCGGGCCATGGCGACCGACAGCGGCGTCTTGTGCACCGCGATGATGCGATACCCTTTGGGCAGATCACCGTCCTCGCCGCGCACCTTCTGGCGAACGACCGCGCCGCGCACGCGGATGCCCTTCGCCGCCAGAACAGTCTTGAAAACGTGGCCGAAATACAAACCCGGATCGCGAACCGTCACCGGCCCGACCACATCCTCCCGTGAAACCGTGCCGTTCACCACGATCGTGTCGCTGTTCTGCGGACGGCCTGCCGTAGCGGAGTGCTTCGCACCGGTGACCGTCCGGTTGTCCAGCCGCAACAGCCCGTTGCCGGGCGTCAGCGTGGCGTTGGCCCGCTGTCCTGCCTTGGTCGGAGAAACTCGAACACTGACGCAATTGCCGTGGAAGTTGAGGCCGCCGACCGGCGCCTCATAGTGACGCTGGTACTGGTCCGAGGGCCAGTTGGGATGCGTGAATTGATGATTGAAAATGGAATCGTCAATCACGATGTCGCCGGCGATGTCCCTGACGCCCGCGGCCTTGAGCTTGTCCGCCCATTGGTGAAACAGAGCCGTGATCGATGATCCGTCCTTCGCCGCCAGCTTCTCGTCACCGATGGTCGGATCGCCGCCGCCGATGACCACCAGGTCCTTGTTGCGCGCCGCCAGGATGGTCTTGAACTCGTAATCGCCGCCAAACCGGTCAATCGCCGCCGACAGAGTGACCAGCTTCATGTTGCTCGCCGGAACCAGGGGGCGCGTCCCGTCATGGTCATAGAGCACCCGGCCGCTGGGCAGTTCGATCACCCTTGCGCCGGCCTGTACCTTCGGCTGGCCGTGGCTGGTCAGAAGCTTGTCGAGACGAGAGCGAAGGTGAGCAATGGCGTCGGCGTCAGGGTCAGCCAGCGCGGTGCCCGCTGACCCCATAACGACGACAAGCACCGAGAACAACAACGAATGCGGCCAACGATAACCGCCGGTAAGGCGAGTCCGAGTACAACCTGATCGCGCGTCCATGCAACGTCATATTACGCCGCCGGCACCGATATGCAAGCTTTGACTTGTCAAGGAATTACCCGTAGACTCGATGGGGAGAGAGTGATCATTCTGAGCAGAGAAGCGCCCGTCATTCGCGATCTGATGGCGCCGTCGGCGTGGGGCGTTGAACGGGGCTCCTGTGAGGTCCGCGCCAAAGGTGTTGCGGAGCAGCATGGCAATGGCCTGCGACTCCGGCTCATGCCGAGGCCAGGGGGCGGCCGAACAAGCACACCCCCCTGACCAGCACCGAAAACCGCGGACACATAGAAAACCAAACGGACGCGACCCATGTCCCTGGTGGAACAAGCTGCCGACCAACCCGCGACGATCAGCGGTGGCGTCTTGATCGTCTCCGATGCCGCTGATCAGGAGATCCGGGGCTTTCGAACGGCCATCGCCCATGCCGGCGTCCCGCTCGAATCCGTGCCGGATGTGTATGCCGCCACGGCCAGGCTCGCCCGCCGGGACTGGACCGGCAAAATCTTCGTCGACGTCCGAACACTCGATGACAAGGAGATGGCCTTTCTTCGGTTGGTGCCACGGTTCTTCCCCAAGTGTGAGGTGGTAGTACCGGCCTTCGCTGGCACCGGTGATCGCCCGGCACTTCAAACGTCGGGCTGCCTGTTGACCGCAGTGGTGGATGCCATCGCATTTGCCGTTGCCGGACGCGGTCAGCCCTATCTCCCCATAGACCGCGGAGTGGCCGAACCAGAAATAGTCGCCGCGGCCATTCCGGAGCCCATTGCACCAACGCAGCCGCCGGAACCAACACTCGCCGAAGAACCTGCGCCGGCGGCCGAGACCGAAGGAGCACCACTGGCCGACGATGAGCCGCCGCCCGGCGAGGATATGCCCTCCACCGGCGCCTCGATGCTCGCACCGCCGGCTGACACCGCGCCCGAGCCGCCGCCCGTGTTGCGACTGTCCACCGATGGTGGTCCCGAGGCGGCGGATGCGGGCCCGGCCCTCCATGAGGTCGTCCGCATGCGAATGAGCGCTGAAGAGCGACGCCCGATCCGCCGGGCACCTCCCCGTACCCCGCCGGGTGCCAGAGCGCCCCAGACACCTCCCGTCACTCCTCCGGCCGATTCGGCCGGGGGTGCGCTCGGTGCCCTCGAGCCGTTGCTTTCCCCTGACGAGATGGATGCGCTCTTGCGCGACGATGATGCCGCATCAAATGAGACCCCGCCCACTGATGAAGAGCATGGAGAGGTGAAATGATGGAGTCGGTGGCCACATCCGAGCCGCGCCTGCTGGTGGTCACTGATCTGGATCGGCTGGGCCCGATCGTGCGTGACTGCTTTGCGCCCCACCGCATTGTCGGCGTTCGCAGCTACCTCGCCGGCATCGTCGAAATCGTCCGGGCGCCGACGCGGGCGATTCTGGTCGGATTCGACCCCGCCTGCCGCAGGCCCGAGGCCGCTATCGCCGCAATGAAATCGGTAGCCGGCGAGGCGCCTGTCGTCTTCTGCTGCGAACCCCCCTACGAAAGCCTCGGCCGCAAACTGCTCGAACATGGCGCCGATGATTACGTGATCTTTCCGCCGGAGGCGCTCGATCTCGAACGGTCGCTGCGAATCCCGTCGCGCCACACGCAGCAGCGTTGGATCGAAACGCCTTCCGTGGCGCCTATCCCGACAGCCGAAGAGCTGGCCAGGCTCGCGGATGTGCTTCCACGGCTGACCGCCGGCGATCCCTCCGCCTTGGACGCCATGGCCGCCCTGATCTGCACCGCGCTCAACGCCGAAACCGTGACCATCGTGCTCCAGGGCCGGACCGGCCGCGCCGGGCCAACTACGGACCTCGGCGCTCGCCCGATTCTGGTCGAGCCCATCGTCGAGTCCGAGACCCGTATCGGGCAGATCCGCGTGGGGGCCAGTCGCGGAGGCGGTTTTACTCACGAGGACTCCGCCAAGCTCAGACACTATGGCGTACTCTTCGGCCGCCTGGTCGAAGGCGCCCGCAAGGCCGAACAATGGCGAAGGCTCGCCGAGACCGACGACCTCACCGGGCTTCCCAACCGGCGGCGGCTGATGCAGTTCTTGAATGAGAAGATCGCCCTGGCGGCGAAGACCCGAACAACCCTCACTGTTCTGTACTTCGACATCGACGACTTCAAGCGATACAACGACCGGTACGGCCATGATGCAGGCGATGAAATCCTCTGCGACATCGGCCACCTGTTCGTCAAATGCACACGCGACAGCGATATGGTGGCGCGCTATGGCGGCGACGAGTTCGTGGTCGTGTTCTGGGATCCCGAGGGCCCACGAACGGTCGGCTCGCACCACCCCGAGCGCGTCATGCAGATCGTCGAGCGGTTCCGGGATGCCTTGAAGAAACACACCTTTAACCGGCTTGGTTCCGAAGCCACCGGCTGCCTGACGATCAGTGGCGGCCTGGCGCATTACCCGTGGGACAGCCAGACAGGACCTGAACTGATCGAGGTCGCCGACCGCGCCCTGCTGCAAGCCAAGGAAGCGGGCAAAAACCGCTTCTGGGTCATCGGGGATGCGGAATCGCACATTTGAGTTCCTCAAGCCGGCCCTGCCCTCCTGAAGATGTACGGCGTCCCTGGTCTTATTTAGCGAGTTGCCATACTGCATCGCCCACACAAGAGTTGCAGCTCCGTTATGCTCCGCAAGCTGCCTCAATGATCGTAACTACACTTGGAGCATCTTGTTACATCTACCCC
>Ga0335070_10008234_pt1 | contig 12216 bp, 10 predicted proteins | sample Lox_Sample_13_FD_206722 | JGI IMG/M metagenome (GOLD analysis project Ga0335070, IMG submission 206722) | Soil microbial communities from Loxahatchee National Wildlife Refuge, Florida, United States - Lox_Sample_1.3 | ecosystem: Environmental > Terrestrial > Soil > Wetlands | place: USA...
CTCGATGACCGTTTTACCTGCTGAGGCGATGGTCGAGTCTGGCAGCATCGGGGCTGCGGTCGAGCTGTTGCGCGGAACGGAATATTACGAGACTCTTTCTCACGCTTTGCGCCGCTATACCGCTGAACAGAATCTTTTCCCTCTTGAAGTCGCTCTCGACCTGTTTTATTGGCGCAGGTTATGGGACCAGATCGCTCTCCTGCAGGGGGAGGATCGAGCTCAGGCGGTGAAAATCATCGGCGCGCTGGTAGATATGAATAACCTGATGTGGGCGATCCGCTATAAGGTATATCACCACCTGTCAGAAGAAGAGCTGATCAATTATACGCTTCCGTTTGGATATCGGGTTAAGGACGAAGACATTCGCGCGATCGCTGCCGGCGTGGATTATGCTCAGATCCTGGAAAGGATCTACCCGGAGTTGCCGGATCTCGACGAGCTGTTACGCGATCCACGCAAAGGCCTACCCAGGCTGGAGATCCTGCTCGAACGCCGGCTCGCCAGGCAGTGCAACGCAGCTTTCCTGGGCAATCCATTTCAGATTGGCATCCCGCTCGCCTACCTGATCCTTTGCCAACTGGAGACCCAGGATCTTACCGTGCTCATCGAAGCAAAATCGGGTAATGTGCCCGGCGAAGAATTTCGCCCCTATCTATTGGTCGGGTCCTCCAATGGGGCCTGATAATTCATTTATATTCGTTTATTGGAGAAAACATGTTACAGCCTGAATCGATGATAGAAGTTGAGCTGGTGGTCCCGGAAAAGGACATCATGGCGGTTACGAAGAAAATTGGCGGCATGGGGGTCTTCCAAATGACCGATGGGGCTCAGATGACCAGCGGAAAAGAATCAGGCGCGGCTAACGCAGAGGCCTGGCAGGAAAAGGCCTCTGGATTTGCTGCCCTCGAACGCCGCATTCAAACACTTCTGCAAACGCTGGGCGCGGATGAAGGCCAACCCCCATCTGATGGCGTTCAGGACTCAGCGGATACGATCATCGATCTGGAACAGACTCGCCAGGAAGTCGACCGGTTGGAGCCGGAAATCCGCAAGGCGAGCGAGCAGATAGCCAGCGAGAATAAGCGCATCGAGCAGATGGAAGCCACACAACGCCAGCTCGAGCCGGTTGCCGGGATCGAAGTGGACGTCAGCAGCCTACGCAACTGGCGCTATACATTCTCGGTTCTGGGCACCATGCCGACGGCCAATATCGAGCGCCTGGAAACCAGCCTGTCTCGCACCCCGCACATCCTCCTCCCGCTTCGCCAGGATAAACAGAACGCGATCGTCTGGCTGGCCGGAGCGCAGAGCAATGCCGATGTTCTCGGGCGGGCGATGCGGAGTGCTTATATCAACGCGCTGGCTGTCCCCGAGGGGTATCAAGGCACACCGAGTGAGATCATCAATACTCTCCAGGTCTCCATTAACGAAGCCCAAAACAATATTACCGGGCAGAGGAAGACCCTGGCCGGCCTTCGTGGAACTCTTGAGAAACCTCTCCAGGAATTACTCTGGAAGGTTCGCGCCAGCCGCCTGCTGGTAGATGCCGTCGTACACTCCGGAAAGCTCCGCTACACATATTTTGTGGTGGGCTGGTTACCCCAGGTCAGGTTTGATCGCTTCAAACAAACCGTAAAGCAGGCTTCGCAAGAGACCCTGATCGAGAGCTTCCCGATCAACCGCAGCCACCCCGATCCAAACGTGCCGGTTTCCTTGAACAATCCCCGGCTGTTGAGCCCTTTCGAGAACCTGGTGACCACTTTTGGCCGTCCGCGCTATAACGAGATCGATCCGACCCTGGTGATGGCCATCATGTTCCCCCTACTATATGGGGCCATGTTCGGAGACGCCGGCCAGGGATTGGTTCTGGTCCTGTTTGGTATCCTCCTGGCCAGCCGCCGGATCAAGAAACTGAGCGGTGCAGCCAGTTTGGGAGAGTTGATCATCGCCTGCGGATCGAGCGCAACCATTTTTGGTGTGCTCTATGGGAGCTTCTTCGGGTTCGAGAATGTCATCCCTGCCCTTTGGATGCGCCCGATCGAAAATATCATGCAGATCCTCATTATCGCGATCGTAGGTGGGGTCATTCTGCTCACCATTGGTTTCCTGTTAGGGCTTTACAATGCCTATGTTGCGCGGGATTGGTCGCGCTTCTTCTTTGACCATTATGGCCTGGTGGGGATGGCGCTCTACTATTCACTTCTAGGATTAGCGGTTAAGGTTTTTCTGGGGGATAAATTTCCTGTTCCGACTTCGGTATTTGCCGTTATCGCCATCATCTCGGCGCTCGGAGTGGCTTTATCCGAGGTGTTCATTCACCTTCTGGAAGGCCACCGGCCGTTGATCGAAGAAAGTATGGCCACGTACCCAATCCAGATCTTCTTTGAGCTGTTTGAGACAGTAATTGGCTTCCTCAGCAACACGCTTTCCTACATCCGCGTCGGCGCCTTCGCCGTCGCACATGCCGGTCTCAGCAACGCGATCTTCATTCTGGCCGGGCTGACCGGGCCTGTAGGGGGCGTCGGCTACTGGATTGTGGTGTTCCTCGGCAACGTGTTCATTATCGGCTTCGAAGGGTTCATCGTTGCCATTCAAACCATGCGTCTTTCTTACTACGAATTCTTTACCAAGTTCTTCACGGGCGGCGGGAAGAATTATGAACCGCTGAAGCTTTACCCTTCCCGGCAAGAGTCATGAGCCTGCAGGTGGCTTGAAGTGAATTTTGACCAGTTCGCAAGATGAGGTCATCCATTGAAGGCTCAGAGATCCGAAAATAAAATCAAGGAGAGAAGACAATGACAGTTATCTACGCAGTATTAGTGGGGTTAATTCCCGTCCTACCAGCCGTAATGTATCTGATCTACCACCGCAAAGGAAATCTGACCGGGGCAACCCGCCGCATCATTTTGGGACTGAATGGCCTGAACGGGATCCTGCTATTGATGGCGATGGGCCTGTCGATCGTCTGGATGCTCTCTCCACAGACAGTCCATGCAGCCGGTATTCTGGCTCAGGCCGGAGGGGGCGATCCCTACGCTTCCCTGGCAGCCGGCATCTCGACGGGACTGGCCTCCCTCGGGGCAGGCGTCGCGGTGGGCGGTACGGGAGCCGCGGCGGTCGGGGTGATTGCTGAAAAACCGGAATTCTTCGGACGCTCGCTGATCTTCGTGGGTCTGGCTGAAGGGATTGCGATTTACGGTTTAATCATCTCCTTCCTCGTGTTGAACCGGTAGGAAGATCATGAAGGTGATGGTCGTTGGCAATCCGGAGGCGGTCTTAGGATTCTCGCTTGTGGGAGTAAACGGGCGAACTGCCGCCAGCGCCACTGAGGCCAATCAGATCCTGGATGAAATCCTGGAGTCCAGCGATGTTGGGGTTATCCTGATCACTCAGGACGTGGCCGGTTTGATTGCCTCCCGGATGGAGGATCTGAAGCTGCACAGTACGGTCCCTCTGGTGGTTGAAATTCCCGGGCCGGGTGGCGTCAGTCCAGACCAGGCCTCCCTGAGCGAAATTGTGCTCAAAGCGATTGGGATCAAGTTGTGAATCTTGCCAGCCGAATTAATTCTGGCTGGTATCGTGGAAATGGATCGGGAATCGAAATATGGCAACAACGTTGGACGATAATATTGAGGCGTTGGCCCGCACCATCACCGACGAGGCTGAGGCAGAGGCGGCAGAAATCCTGGCCGAAGCACGGCGGAAAGCGGAAGATATCCGGCGGCGGGCTCAAGAACAGGCTAGCGCGGAGCGAAAAGCGGCCCTGGACCGCGCAAAACAGGAGTCCGAGCGGCTGCGGGGCCAGTCCGTGGCGACCGCGGAGCTTAAGGCCCGCAATCTCTTGCTGGAGCGACGGGAAATCCTTCTGGAAGAGGTGTTCAGGGCCGCTGAGAAAAAGTTGCCGGACATCCAGAAGCAGCCTGATTACGATCAGATCACGTGTGATTTATTGCGCGAGGGCATCACCCAGTTGAATGCCAGTAAAGCTGTCGTGCGGGCTGACCCTGTGACGTTGAATATTTTGACGGATCAGGTCAGGGGGGAGATTTCCCGGGATTTGAAGGTGGAGATTACGGTTGGCGAGCCCCTCGAAACAGGCACCGGTGTGGTTGTCGATACAGGCGATGGCCACCTGCGCTATGATAATACCCTCGAGACGCGGCTCAGCCGGATGTATCCCAGCCTTCGTTCGACAGTTTATCGGATATTAACCGGAGAAACAAAATGAGTGAGCGAGTCGGTACGGTGACGTGGATCAATGGGCCGGTGATCCGGGCCCAGGGTTCTCGCCATGTGAGCATGCTGGAACTGGTTGAGGTTGGCGAAGAACATCTTGTGGGCGAGGTGATCGGCCTGAACGGGGATACGATCACGGTCCAGGTATACGAGGAAACTTCTGGCATGCGCCCGGGGGCGCCCATGTTTGGCACAGGCCTGCCTCTTTCGGTCGAGCTTGGGCCGGGCCTCCTGACCAGCATTTTCGATGGGGTGCAGCGGCCCCTGCCGGTCATCGAAAAACGCCTGGGTTCCTTTATCGACCGCGGGATGCATTTGACCCCGCTCTACCGCAAAGCGAAGTGGGGCTTCACCCCCTGCATCGGGGTTGGCGACGAAGTTCACGGTGGGACGATCCTGGCGACTGTGCCGGAGACGCCGGCCATCGAGCACCGCGTGATGGTCCCCCCAGAACTGCGCGGGATGCTGACCTGGATTGCTCCTGAGGGTGAATACACGATCGATGAGCCCATTGCCCGTGTCAAGGTCGGCCGCAACGAGCAGGCAGTTACCATGCTCCAACGCTGGCCGGTCCGCCGGCTGCGGCCATACCGCTCCCGCCTGGGACAAAACATTCCCCTGATCACGGGCCAGCGCGTGCTGGATACGTTTTTCCCCCTGGCGAAAGGCGGCGCGGCTGCCATCCCGGGCGGTTTTGGGGCTGGTAAGACGGTCACCCAGCACAGCATTGCCAAATGGGCGGATGCCCAGGTGGTGGTCTATATTGGCTGCGGTGAGCGCGGCAACGAGATGACCGAGGTGCTCCAGGAATTTCCTCACCTGGTTGACCCGAGCAGTGGGCGACCATTGATGGAGCGCACGGTCCTCATCGCGAATACCTCGAATATGCCGGTGGCGGCCCGCGAGGCCAGCATTTACACCGGGATCACCATCGCGGAGTATTACCGCGATATGGGCTATCACGTGGCCTTGATGGCCGATTCAACCTCTCGTTGGGCAGAAGCCCTGCGCGAGGTGTCCGGTCGTCTTGAGGAAATGCCCGCAGAAGAGGGCTATCCTGCTTACCTGGCCAACCGCCTGGCCGAGTTCTACGAGCGGGCGGGGTATGTCGAAACCTTGAACGGAAACAGCGGTTCCGTCAGCGTGATTGGCGCCGTTTCGCCGCCTGGCGGCGATTTTTCCGAGCCGGTTACCCAACACACCAAGCGCTTTATCCGCTGCTTCTGGGCGCTGGATAAGGCCCTGGCGTCTGCCCGCCACTTCCCTTCCATCAACTGGCTGGACAGCTATAGTGAATACCTGGAGGACGTGGCCCTATGGTGGCAGGACCAGGTCAATCTGGACTGGTTCAGTATGCGCAACGAGGCCATGGAGCTGCTCAGCGAGGAGAGCCGACTGTCTCAGATCGTAAAGCTGGTCGGGCCGGATGCGCTACCGGATGAAGAGCGACTGATCCTGGAAACCGCGCGCCTGATCCGCGAGGGCTTCCTGCAGCAAAGCGCCCTCGATGATATCGACCAGTATTCCACGATCCAGAAGCAGATCCGCATGCTGGACCTGATCCTGCATTTCCACCACCGGGCGGAGCGCATCATCAAGCGCGGCGCGGCGATCTCGGTGATCAGCAGGCTGCCTGTGGTGGACAGTATCATCCGCATGAAGACGCAAGTTCCCAATGACAAGCTGGATGGATTGGACGATGTACAGCGGCAGATCGACGAGCAGATGGACAAGTTAGATATGGAGTATAAATGAGCGAGGTAATTGGACTCGGTGGTCAAGAAGTCATCGGAGTTGGGCGGATCGAAGGCCCGATCCTGGTCGTCGAAGGGGCGGCGAATGTTGGCTATGACGAGGTAGTCGAAATCCTCGACTCACAGGGACGGCTGCGCCGCGGCCGCGTGCTCGAAGTGGGCGAAGGATTTGCTGTGGTGGAAGTCTTCGCTGGAACGACCGGCCTTTCCATCGACGGCACCAGCGTCCGATTCCTGGGGGGGCCGCTGCGCATTCCGGTCTCCGAAGAAATGCTCGGGCGCGTGTTCGATGGCCTGGGCCAGCCGCTGGACGGCGGTCCGCTGCCCCTGACCGATCATTTCGCCGATATCAACGGCCAGCCGATCAACCCGACGGCTCGGGTTTATCCTCGCGATTACATTCAGACCGGCGTATCCGCCATCGACGGAATGAACACCCTGGAGATGGGCCAGAAACTGCCTCTCTTCTCCGGCGCGGGTATGCCCCACGACCAGCTTGCGGCGCAAATCGTACGCCAGGCCACCCTCGGCGCTCCGGCCGGGGAGGAGAACCCGCACAGCGAAAAGTTCGCCATCGTCTTCGCCGCGATGGGCGTCAAGCACGACGTGGCCGATTTCTTCCGCCACTCGTTTACCGAGAGCGGCGCCCTCACCCGGGTGGCTATGTTCCTCAACCTGGCGGATGACCCGCCCGTGGAGCGCCTGGTTACTCCACGCGCGGCCCTTTCCCTGGCGGAGCATCTGGCCTTCGACCTGAACATGGCGGTGCTGACCGTGCTGACCGACATGACCAACTATTGCGAAGCGCTGCGCCAGATCTCCAACATCCGCGGCGAAGTTCCCAGCCGCAAGGGGTACCCGGGCTACCTCTACAGCGACCTGGCCTCCATTTACGAACGGACCGGCCGCATCCGCACCAGCACCGGATCGATCACCCAGATTCCCATCCTGACGATGCCTAACGACGACATCACCCATCCGGTGCCCGATCTGACCGGCTACATCACCGAAGGTCAGATCGTACTCGGGCGCGACCTCAACCACTCGGGGATTTATCCGCCGATCTCGGTGCTCCCCAGCCTGTCGCGCTTGATGAAAGACGGCATCGGAAAGGGGCGCACCCGTGAGGATCATTCCCACCTCTCGGCCCAGTTGTACGCCTCCTACGCCCACGTGCAGGACGTGCGCGCGCTGGCATCGGTGATCGGCGAGGAAGAGCTGACCGAGATCGACCAGCAGTACCTCAAGTTTGGTCATGCCTTCGAAACGGAGTTCATCAACCAGTCCCTGACCGAAAACCGGACGATCGAGCGGACCCTGGATATCGGTTGGAAGCTGCTCTCGATGCTGCCCAGGGAAGAGCTCACCCGCGTCAGCCTGGAGGAGATCCAGAAGTATTACAAGGAAGATCATGGCTAAGGTGAATATCCCGCCCACTCGCAGCAACCTGATCCGCGTCAAGCAGGATCTCAAGTTCGCGCGCGAGGGCTATGAGATTCTGGACCGTAAACGGGAAGTCCTCACCGCGGAACTGGTCCGTGTGGCACATGAAGCGGAGATCCTCCAGAAAGAAGTCTGGCAGTTGCTGGAAGGCGCTTACCGCGCCCTTGAAAAGGCAAAGCTGACCCTGGGCGAGGAAAAGGTGGAATGGGCGGCTCTGGCGGCCAACAGAACCGTCGATGTCCACATCCGTTTTCGCGGTATCATGGGTGTGGCCATCCCAGTGATCGACGCCGAGGGGGAGCCCCAGGAAATGTCCTACAGCCCAGGAGATACCAATGCCTTGCTGGACGAGGCGTCCTCGGCCTTTCGCGACGTCCTGCTGCGCACCTCTGAGCTCTCGATGCTGACCACCACTGTGTGGCGGCTGGCCGGAGAGCTGCGTAAGACCCAACGCCGGGTCAACGCCCTCCAGCACATTTTCATTCCCCAGTACGAAGAAACGGTGCAGTTTATCGTGGCTACCCTCGAGGAGCGCGAGCGCGAAGAGACTTTCCGTCTCAAGCTGCTCAAGACGCGCAGTGAAAAGAAAAAGGAAGCCGAGCGCGAGGCAGCGGCCGGCTAAAGCGAATATTGGGGCAGTGAAGATTCGGAGTTGTTTCTTGACGACCCCTAAGGGTTTTTAAAATCCTCAGGGTTTTCTTTTCGAGGGTAAGATTGCTGTAAAAACTGGCGGTGGTAGAGGACGATGCTGCCCGCGGTGGCGACGTTGTAGGAAGCCCGCTGGACCGCTTCCAGGGCAATAACCGCGTTGCAGGCTGAAAGGATTCGCGACGGCAGGCCGTTCGTCTCGGACCCGAGAAGGTAGATCGCCTGGGCAGGGTGAACGAACTGCGAGAGCGGCTGCCCGCCCATCTCAATCCCAACCAGGCGGGCTCCCTCCGGCCGGGCTACCAGGAAATCTTCAAACGTCTGGTAGTGACGCAGGGGGATGTGATAGGCCGAGTGAAACACGTCGGTGTGCATCCGCCGGGAGCGCCCGCCGATGGTAAAGATGCCCGCCGCGCCGAGCTGGTACGCCGAGCGCCACAGCACGCCGATATTGGGGTCGTTGTTGGGCTGGAAGATCCCGACCTCGAAATAGCCTTGCATGGTCTTAGATGAAAACACTCCGGCAAAAAAAGTCCCCGTCCATGGTTGAACGGGGACTTTAGCCTTTCAAAGATCAACGTCGAGGACCGCGATCTCCACCGTAGCGGTTGCCGCCGCGATCGCCTGGCCGCCCGCCGCGGTCGCCTCTACCGCCGGAATGGCCGCGGCTACCGCCGTTGCCACCCCGGTCGCCGCCGGACCTGCCGCCCCCACCTGGCCGCCCTTTGCGGTCGTGCTCCATTGCTTCCTCTGGCGTCCACCCTTCGAGAACAGCCTGGCGCGAAAGGCGGATCTTGCCCGCCGGGTCGATATCGATCACCATCACAGTGATCTCATCTCCGACCTGGACCACATCTTCCACTCGCTCGACCCGTTCGGTGTCCAATTGCGAGATATGAACCATGCCGTCCAAATTGGGCAGGATCTCGACGAATGCGCCAAAGTCCGTCGTCCGCACCACCCTGCCGGTGTAAATTCGCCCGATCTGGGGTGATTCGGTAATCGCCTCGATCCGCTCACGGGCCAGGGCTTCACCCTCCCCGTTCGAGCAGGCGATATAGACCGAGCCGTCATCGTCGATGTCGATCTTGGTCCCGGTTTCTTCCTGCAGAGCGCGGATGTTTTTGCCTCCTGGGCCGATGATCGCTCCGATCTTGTCCACGGGCACTTTGATCACCGTGATCCGCGGCGCGTGAGGCTTCAGCTCGGGACGGGGCGCCGGAATTGTTTCCAGGATCTTATCCAAGATTTTGATCCGCGCCTCACGAGCCTGGACGAGCGCCGCAGACATAATCTCGGAGGTAATCCCCGCGATCTTGATATCCATCTGCAAGGCAGTGATCCCGCGGTCCGTCCCGGCGACTTTGAAGTCCATATCGCCCAGGTGGTCTTCGAGGCCCTGAATGTCGGTCAGGATGGCGTATTCGTCGCCCTCTTTGATCAAACCCATTGCGACCCCGGCTACCGGGGCTTTAATCGGCACGCCGGTATCCATCAGGGCCAGGGTCGAGCCGCATACGGATGCCATCGAGGAAGATCCGTTGGAGGAGAGCACCTCGGAGACCAAGCGTAAGGTGTAGGGGAACTCACTTTCGGGCGGGATCACCGGCACCAGGGCACGTTCCGCGAGAGCGCCGTGGCCGATCTCACGCCGTGAAGAGCCGCGCAGTTGCTTGACCTCGCCCGTGGAGTAGGGCGGGAAGTTATAGTGGTGCATATAGCGCTTGGCTTCGGTCGGCGTGAGGCTGTCCAGCTCCTGGGCTTCCTTCGGCGTGCCGAGGGTGGCCAGGGTGAGGACTTGCGTCTCACCACGGGTGAAAATCCCCGAGCCATGAGCACGGGGGCTGTAACCCACCTCGCACCAGATCGGGCGAATCTCGGCCAGATCCCGGCCATCAGGCCGCAGGTGCCTGCGGAGGATCCGATCGCGAACCACTCGCTTATACACTTCATCAAAAGCTGCCCTGGCCAAGGGCGCCAGTGTTTCATCCTCTCCCGCGACTTCGGCCACGACGACTGCCGTAAGCTCATCGATGGCGGTGTACAGCTCGGCTTTCGTGTGCGGCTCGTCCAGCAGCCTGGTGATCCGATCCACAGCCAGGGCGGTAACCGCTTTTTCGATCTCCGGGTTCGGCTCGTCCAGCTTAACCTCTGCCTTCGGTTTACCAACTTCGGCGGCCATCTGGAGCTGCGCGTCGATCAGAGGCTGGATCGAGCGGTGGCCCAACTCGAGCGCGGCGACCATGTCGGGCTCGCTGATCTCGCCGGCGCCGCATTCGACCATTAAAATGGCATCCCGGGTACCTGCAATCCTCAGATCCAGGTCTGATTCGTCGATTTGCACGTACGTGGGGTTGATGACAAACTCACCGTTCACCCGGCCGACCCGTACAGCCCCGACCGGTCCTGCCCAGGGAACGTCGGAGATCATCAGCGCGGCGGACGCGGCGTTGACGGCGAGGATGTCCAGGGGGTTCTCAGGGTCCGCGGAGATCGAGAACATGATCACCTGGACCTCATTGCGCATCTGCTGGTTGAAGAGCGGTCGCAGCGGTCGGTCGGTCAGGCGCGCGGTCAGGATCGCCTCTTCGGTCGGTCGGCCTTCTTTGCGGAAGAAGGACCCGGGGATTCTCCCCCCGGCGTACATGCGCTCTTCATATTCGACGGTCAATGGGAAAAAATCGATGCCCTCGCGGATCCCGCCCATGGTGGCGGAAGCAAAGACCATCGAATCTCCCAGGCGGATGGTGACCGCGCCACCGGCCTGTCCGGCCAGTTTGCCCGTCTCAAAAGTCACCTGCTTTCCACCCACGGTGGTATGAAATTGTTTTCCTTCAGGTTGCATTTTGCTTTACCCTCTAATTCCCACCTGGTCAGGGACTGAGAGCCAGCAGGGACATCACGGTCCCGGCTCCCTCTCAATTCCCAACCGGTGGGTCGATTTATTTTACAACTGACTAATCTCAATTGTAATCTAGTTCGCCGACGCGATCAAACCTTAGATATGCGTTTAATTTTGTCGACGTTTATGGGCCAATTCAATTGGATCCCCAATAAATAATACGAGTAGATGGGTAATCTCACCGCATCTACTCGTAGCATCTGAACTATTTTTGACGGATGTTCAATCGCTCAGTCAACGCCAGGTAGCGCTCGTATTCAGTCTTGCGCAGATACGCCAGCAACCTCCGCCGCTGACCTACCAGCTTGAGCAAACCGCGCCGGGAAGATTCGTCGTGTTTGTTCCCCCGCAGATGATCCGTCAACTGGTTGATGCGCTGGGTGAGCAGCGCGATCTGAACGCCTGCGGAACCGGTATCGTTATCGTGGACGTGAAATTCCGCGATAACTTTGTCTTTCAATTCTTTTGTAAGGCTCATGACGTCTGCTTTCTCCTCGTACAAAATGTGCTTGAGCAGGTCTCCATGCCCGCAGCCGCGCCGCAGGCAGGTCCAGTCAGTGGGGGATATTATACCATAATCAGCGGGGTTTCCAGAGTCTACGTATTGCCTCAATAAAAATGTAACTTTGTAAAGTAACGTTGGCTCAAAAAGAATGTTACCCTAGAGCGGAATTTGGATCCGCAGAGGGAGCCTATGATGAGTCAACGCAGCAAGCGGGAAATGATTGAAGCCATCCGACCACGCTACTTGAAAGCCAACAAGACCGGGAAGGAACACATCTTGAACGAGTTTGTGGCCACGACCGGTTATCATCGCAAATATGCCATTCGCGTGTTGAAACATGGCTCCCCTCCCCAAGGGCTCAAAAAGCCAGGTCGCCGCAAGGTGTATCGCGGCGAAGTGGTTCAGGTCTTGGAGCAGGTATGGGAGATCTGTGGGCGGATCTGTTCCAAACGGCTCCAGCCCTTTCTGCCCGAGATCGTCAGCGTGCTGGAGCGTTGTGGGGAACTGAGAATGTCCCCCGAGACCAAGACCCTCCTGCTGGGGATGAGCCGGGCTACCATCGACCGCTGTCTGCAACCGGCTCGCTTTCTCCCCCATCCGCATGGCTTGTCGACCACCAAACCCGGCAGCCTGCTCAAACAAGCCATCCCCATCCGCACCTTTACCCCCTGGGAGGACGAGCGGCCAGGGTTTCTGGAAATCGATTTGGTGGCTCATTGCGGGGACAG